>Ga0308165_1006313_pt1 | contig 10503 bp, 12 predicted proteins | sample PhyWR2_FD_201032 | JGI IMG/M metagenome (GOLD analysis project Ga0308165, IMG submission 201032) | Phyllosphere microbial communities from UC Gill Tract Community Farm, Albany, California, United States - DLSLW.R2 | ecosystem: Host-associated > Plants > Phyllosphere > Unclassified | place: USA... | reverse complement strand
GCCGCCAAACAAGTGCGCACCGACACCGCCATTGGTGAAAACCCGGTGTCTGTGGCCTTTGCCGCCGTCAGCCTGGCCAAGCAGATTTTCAGCGACTTGCAACGCAGCCAGGCCCTGCTGATCGGAGCGGGCGAGACCATCACCCTGGTCGCCCGCCATCTGCATGACCTCGGGGTCAAGCGCATCGTCGTCGCCAATCGGACGCTGGAGCGCGCGAGCATTCTGGCCGAGCAGTTCGGCGCCCATGCCGTGCTGCTCTCGGATATTCCGGCAGAGCTGGTACGCAGCGACATCGTCATCAGTTCCACGGCCAGCCAGTTGCCGATCCTTGGCAAAGGCGCGGTGGAAAGTGCCCTGAAGCTGCGCAAGCACAAGCCGATCTTCATGGTGGACATCGCCGTTCCACGGGACATCGAGCCGGAAGTCGGCGAGTTGGACGATGTTTACCTTTATAGCGTCGACGATCTCCATGAAGTGGTCGCCGAAAACCTCAAAAGTCGCCAGGGCGCTGCACAAGCGGCCGAGGAAATGGTCTCGGTGGGCGCCGAGGATTTCATGGTGCGCCTGCGCGAGCTGGCGGCGGTGGATGTGCTCAAGGCCTATCGTCAACAGAGCGAGCGCCTGCGCGACGAAGAACTGCAAAAAGCCCAGCGGTTGCTGGCCAACGGTGGCAGCGCCGAAGAGGTGCTGGTGCAACTGGCGCGCGGCCTGACCAATAAACTCTTGCACGCGCCAAGCGTTCAATTGAAAAAGCTCTCTGCCGAAGGTCGCCTCGATGCGCTGGCCATGGCCCAGGAACTCTTTGCCCTCGGTGAGGGCTCATCGAACAGCTTTTCGGATAAAAAACCGCAATGAAAGCGTCACTGCTCAACAAGCTGGACGTGCTCCAGGATCGTTTTGAAGAACTGACCGCCTTGCTTGGCGACGGCGAAGTCATCAGCGACCAGACCAAATTCCGCGCCTATTCCAAGGAGTACGCGGAAGTCGAGCCGATCGTGGCGACTTATAAGCAGCTGCTCAAGGTCCAGGCCGACCTCGAAGGTGCCCAGGCTTTGCTCAAGGACAGTGACGCCGACATGCGCGAGATGGCCGTGGAAGAAGTCCGTGAAGCCAAGGAGCAACTGGTCGAGATCGAAGCCCTCTTGCAGCGCCAGTTGCTGCCCAAGGATCCGAACGATGGCCGCAACGTGTTCCTTGAAATCCGTGCTGGCACCGGCGGCGACGAGGCGGCGATTTTCTCCGGTGACTTATTCCGCATGTACTCGCGTTACGCCGAGCGGCGTGGCTGGCGAGTGGAAATCCTCTCCGAGAACGAAGGCGAACACGGCGGCTATAAAGAAGTCATTGCCCGGGTCGAAGGCGAGAATGTTTACGGCAAGCTGAAATTCGAATCCGGCGCGCATCGTGTGCAACGGGTTCCGGCCACCGAATCCCAGGGCCGCATCCATACATCGGCGTGCACCGTGGCGGTGCTGCCCGAGCCGGACGAACAGGAAGCGATCGAGATCAACCCGGCGGACCTGCGTGTCGACACGTACCGTTCTTCCGGCGCGGGCGGTCAGCACGTCAACAAGACCGACTCGGCAATCCGCATCACTCACTTGCCGTCGGGCATTGTCGTGGAGTGCCAGGAAGAACGTTCCCAGCACAAGAACCGTGCCCGTGCGATGGCCTGGCTGTCCGCCAAACTCAACGACCAGCAGACCAGCGCTGCAGCGAACGCCATCGCCAGCGAGCGTAAACTGCTGGTGGGTTCGGGGGATCGTTCCGAGCGCATCCGCACCTATAACTATGCCCAGGGTCGGGTGACTGATCACCGCATCAACCTGACCCTGTATTCGCTTGACGAAATCCTCGCCGGTGGCGTCGATGCGGTCATCGAGCCTTTGCTGGCCGAGTACCAGGCTGATCAACTGGCGGCCATCGAATGACGATCATCGCCAGTCTGTTGCGCGCTGCCGATCTGCCCGACTCGCCCACGGCGCGTCTGGATGCCGAGATGTTGCTGGCGGCGGCATTGGGCAAGTCCCGCAGTTTCCTGCACACCTGGCCGGAGCGCATCGTCCCGGGCGAAGCCGCGTTGCAGTTTGCCGAGTACCTGCAACGCCGTCGTGGCGGTGAGCCGGTGGCCTACATTCTGGGTCAGCAAGGTTTCTGGAAGCTTGACCTTGAGGTTGCGCCGCACACACTGATACCGCGTCCTGACACCGAGTTGCTGGTGGAAGCGGCGCTGGAGCTGTTGCCCGCGACTCCGGCCACCGTGCTCGATCTGGGCACCGGTAGCGGCGCCATCGCCCTGGCCCTGGCCAGCGAGCGCCCGGCGTGGAAAGTCACGGCGGTGGATCGCGTGATCGAAGCCGTGGCCCTGGCCGAACGTAACCGCCAGCGTCTGCAACTGGCCAACGCCACGGTGCTGAACAGTCATTGGTTCAGCGCCTTGGCCGGCCAACGTTTTCAATTGATCATCAGCAACCCGCCTTACATCGCAGCAACTGATCCGCATCTGGCAAAAGGCGATGTGCGTTTCGAGCCGGCCAGTGCGTTGGTTGCCGGTGTGGACGGGCTGGACGATCTGCGCCTGATCGTCGCGCAGGCACCGCAGCACCTGGAATCGGGGGGCTGGCTGATGCTCGAACACGGTTATGATCAGGCAGAGGCCGTGCGTGATCTGTTGCAGACTCACGGGTTTGCCGAGGTTCACAGCCGCACCGATCTGGGCGGCCACCAACGGATCAGCCTGGGGTGCCTGCCGTGCTGAATGATCAGGAATTGTTGCGCTACAGTCGGCAGATTTTGCTGCAACACGTCGACATCGACGGTCAGGCGCGCCTGAAACAGAGCCGCGTATTGATCGTCGGCCTGGGTGGCCTTGGATCACCCGTCGCGCTGTACCTGGCGGCAGCCGGTGTGGGCGAGTTGCACCTGGCGGATTTCGACACCGTCGACCTGACCAACCTGCAACGCCAGATCATTCACGATACCGACAGCGTTGGCCAGACCAAGGTCGACTCGGCGATGCGCCGACTGAGCGCGATCAACCCCGAGGTCCAACTGATCGCCCATCGCACGGCGCTGGATGAGGATTCCCTGGCCGCCGCAGTGGCGGCAGTGGACCTGGTGCTGGATTGCTCCGATAACTTTTCCACCCGCGAAGCGGTCAATGTCGCGTGTGTCGCCGCCGGCAAACCTTTGGTCAGCGGGGCGGCGATTCGCCTTGAAGGGCAATTGTCGGTGTTCGACCCCCGGCGGGCGGACAGTCCGTGCTACCACTGTTTATACGGGCACGGCAGCGAAGCCGACCTGACCTGCAGCGAAGCGGGGGTGATCGGGCCGCTGGTGGGCCTGGTCGGCAGCCTGCAAGCGCTGGAAGCCTTGAAAATGCTGGCCGGTTTCGGCGAGCCACTGGTGGGGCGCCTTTTGTTGATCGACGCTCTGGGTTCACGCTTTCGTGAGCTGAGGGTCAAGCGTGACCCAGGCTGTCGCGTTTGTGGGCCAACACATGCGTGAAGCGCCCATCGGCGTGTTCGATTCCGGCGTCGGTGGGCTGTCGGTGCTAGCTGAGATCCAGCGGTTGTTGCCCAATGAAACGCTGCTGTACGTGGCAGACTGCGGGAACATCCCCTACGGCGAGAAAACCCCGGAGTTCATTCGCCTGCGATGCAGCGTGATGGCCGACTTTTTCCAGGCGCAAGGCGCCAAGGCCCTGGTGCTCGCCTGCAACACGGCGACAGTCGCCGGGGTGGCCGACCTGCGTCGTGATTATCCCCAGTGGCCCATCGTGGGCATGGAGCCGGCGGTCAAACCCGCCGCAGCAGCGACGCGCAGCGGCGTGGTCGGTGTCCTCGCGACCACCGGCACCTTGCAAAGCGCCAAGTTCGCCGCCTTGCTCGACCGCTTCGCCACCGACGTACAAGTGATCACCCAGCCCTGCCCAGGCCTGGTGGAACTGATTGAAAACGGTGACCTGCACAGTCCGGCCTTGCGCACGCTACTGGCCAGCTACGTTGGGCCGTTGCTCGCGGCCGGTTGCGACACCATCATCCTGGGCTGCACCCATTACCCTTTCCTCAAGCCGCTGCTGCGGCAGATGATCCCCGAGGACATCAGCCTGATCGACACCGGCGCGGCGGTGGCGCGTCAATTGCAGCGGCTTTTGTCGCAGCGCAATCTGCTCGCTGATGGCCCGGCGCGTGAAGCACAGTTTTGGACAAGTGCCGATCCGGTTCACTTCAGTCACATTCTGCCGATACTGTGGAAGTCTTCTGGTGTTGTAAGTCGTTTGGACCGATAAACAATTTATGGGGGGATGGCTAATCAGAATGAACTTCTGATTAAACGCCGATTTCTATAGGCTGGTTCTGCTCAATAACGAAAAAATCTTACGTGATGGTTCGCAAAAGGATGTTTCTGATGAAACGACTGTTTTGTTTGGCCGCGATTGCGGCTGCGTTGATGGGGAATAGTTTTACCGCCCAAGCGGCAGGCGTGGAGTTCGCGGTCGGCCAGACCAGCGATTCGACCATGACCTATCGATTGGGGATGAATTTCGATTGGGACAAAAGCTGGCTCCAAAGTGACGTTGGTCGCCTGACCGGTTACTGGAGCGGCGCCTATACTTACTGGGAAGGCGACAAGACTTCCAGCAACAACAGCCTGTCGTTCTCGCCGGTGTTCGTTTATGAATTTGCCGGTCAAAACGTGAAGCCCTACGTTGAACTTGGGGTCGGCGTGGCGTTGTTTTCCAACACCGAGCTTGAAGACAACAAGTTGGGCGGCTCCTTCCAGTTCGAAGACCGTCTGGGATTCGGCCTGCGTTTTGCGGGCGGGCATGAAGTCGGCATTCGCGCAACGCATTACTCCAACGCCGGGATCAGCAGCCCGAACGACGGTGTAGAAAGTTACGCATTGCACTACACGATGCCGTTGTAATTCCTGTTGTTTAAATGAACTGTGGGAGCAAGCCCGCTCGCGATGCGGTGCATCAGTCAACATCACTATCGACTGGTACACCCCTCGCGAGCAGGTTCAGCGCTCTTGTAGGAGCGGGCTTGCCCGCGATGGCGTCAGCCCAACACGCCATTACCGATACGCCGTAGCAATCCCCCGACGCTCCTCGATGCACTCCGGTGCGCCCATCTCGAACTCCCGGCAAATCAGCGGACGCTTCTCATAGATCGTGCACATCATGGTGTTGCGATCCAGCGCGGCACACCAACCATCGTCCAGGCGCAGCATGACTTCGCCGCCCCAATCATCCGTGTCGATAAACCGCTCGGGCACACCCGTGTCGGTGATCAACATGACTTCGAGCTGACAGCAGCAGGCTGCGCAAGTCGAGCAAGTGACTGCAGGCTCGACGATTTGCGTGTGGGCGATGGTTTTCATGGCGCGCAGTGTAAGTCAGCTGATCGCCGCTGTGTGAAAGGTCTGACGGACGCTTAGGGTCGAGGGTCGCAGTTCGCCAGCCGCCTGGCCATGAAATGCAGCGTCGGTAACACTAGCGACCAGAGTACGCCGAGGCCGATCAGGGTTGGCCACTGGCCGTAGGGAAATTGCACCCCGGCCAGTTGTCCTCCGGCGTAATACGACAATGGGCCCGCCACGGCCCCAAGCAGGCTTGCCAGCCACCAGGGGCTGGCCGTCCATTGCAGGCTATGGCGCAACGTTGTGGCCAGCAGTGCCCACATCAGCATCAGCCACAGAGGAATCAGCGGTGCGATATCGTTGAAGTCGAACACCCCCAGCCAGCGCAATGAACTGTCGACAGTGGTGCCCAGCAGGACCACGCTGAGGATCAATCGGCCTTCGTCCGCCCAGCGACTTATCCACAGCAGATGGAACACCAGCACTCCCATGGCCACCAACAACCACAGGCTGTTGCCACCCATTACGCAAGCCAGCCATCCGATCTGAAACAACAGCGCGTTGATCAGCCGCTCAGGCATCGAATTGGCCAAGCAACGGTGCCGGCATCGCCGCAGGCTTGGCCAGCAGCAATTGTGCAGTGCCGATGGTGCGCTCCAGAAAGCCCCCCTCGCAATAACACAGGTAGAACTCCCACAGCCGCAGGAAGCATTCGTCGTAGCCCAGCTCGCTCAAGCGTCCCTGGGCACGACGAAAATTCTCATGCCACAGGCGCAGGGTTCGCGCGTAGTGCAAACCAAAATCTTCCATGTGCAGCAAGTTCATGTCGGTGTCGCGGCTGACGATTTCCAGCATCTTCTGCACGCAGGGCAGGGCGCCCCCGGGAAAGATATAGCGCTGAATGAAGTCGACACTGTTCCTGGCCTGTTCGTAACGCTGTTCGCGGATGGTGATCGCTTGCAACAGCATCAAGCCGTTGCTCTTGAGCAGGTGTGCACATTGCTTGAAGTAAGTGGGCAGAAAGCGGTGCCCCACCGCTTCGATCATCTCGATCGACACCAATTTGTCATATTGTCCGGTGAGATCGCGATAGTCCGTGAGCAGCAACGTCACCCGGTCTTGCAGCCCCAGGGCTTCGATGCGCCGTGCGGTGAAGGCGTACTGTTCCCTGGAGAGCGTGGTGGTGGTCACCGTGCAACCATAGTTTTGTGCTGCGTACAGCGCCATGCTGCCCCAGCCGGTGCCGATTTCCAGCAGGTGATCGCTCGGTTTCAGGTCGAGTTTGCGGCAGATGCGCTCCAGCTTGTTCAACTGCGCCTGTTCCAGGCTGTCGTCGGGGCCGCGGAACTGGGCGGCGGAGTACATCATGGTCGGATCGAGAAATTGTTCGAACAGGTCATTGCCCAGGTCGTAATGAGCGGCAATGTTTTGGCGTGAGCCTTTGCGCGTATTACGGTTAAGCCAGTGGAGCGCTTGAACGACTGGCCGGCCCAGTTTGGCCAAGCCGCCTTCCATTGCGTCCAGCACCTCAAGGTTGCTGACAAACACCCGGACCACGGCGGTCAAATCTGGCGAACTCCAGTAGCCATGGATAAAGGCTTCGCCGGCTCCGATTGAACCATTGCTCGCCACCAATCCCCACGCGGCAGCATCGAGGACCTGGATCTCCGCTTGCAAAGCGCTGCCGGCGCTGCCGAATACCAGGCGCTCGCCCTCTTCGATAATCACCAGTTGGCCCTTTTTGAGGCGTGCCAGTTGCCTGAGGACGCCACGGCGCAGCAGCGATCCGCTGAGGCCGTTGATGGCAAGCAGGTGGGTTCTGCCCGAGACGCTAATGGATTTCATGACGGTGGTCCTTGGGCGCTATGGTCGCGGTTCGGGAGCTGCCATCGGCCGCCTGATGGGCAAAGATCGGCAGGCGTTTGAGCAGCAGGCGCAGGGCTTGCCAGTAAATTCCCAGGCAGGTTTTTGCGGTCATCCACGGGAAACGCCGCAAGTAACGATGAAGGCTGGTGCGATCCAGCGCTTCGCGTTCGAGGTTGAGCGTGGCATCGAACAGCTTGCGATTGCCCTGCCAATCGGCCATGTGTATCCCCAGCCTCGTAGCGGCGGGGCTGAAGCTCATGCGGTGCTCAAGATCGCGCGGCAGGAAGGGCGACACATGGAAGGCCTTGGCCACGCGAAAATGCTGATGAAAGTCGTGCAGGTCATCGGGCGTCCTGGCCGGCAATACATAGTGATAGCGCTCGCGCCAGGGCGTGTTGGTGACCTCGGCGAGAATCGCCGCTAATTGACCGTCAAGTTCGTAGCAGTAGAAAAAGCTCACCGGGTTGAACGACAACCCCCAGCTGCGCGGCTGGGTCAGCAAGCAGATCGAGCCTTGCGGCACATGACCAATCGCCTGGCCGACGTGTTCGCGCACCGCATCGCTCAAGCGCATGCCGTTGCCGGTATAGGCCTTGAGGTAATCGCTTTCACGAAACGAAAAAGCCGAGAAACGCTGATTGCCCGACAGCGGCGACAAGCCCAGTACGGCGTCCTGCTCATCCAGATCGAGGTACAGCAGGCCGATCCGGTAACGGAACTCATGCTGTTTTGGGGAAAATCGGCGGTGGCGTATCCAGCCGCTGTAGAGGGCGCTGTTCACAGTGTGAGCCCAAATGACCGGGCCACGCGCAATGCGCTGACCACGCCATCTTCATGAAAACCGTTGGCCCAGTAGGCGCCGCAATAGAAGGTGTGCTGCGCGCCGTTCAGTTCTTCCCAACGTTGCTGTGCCGCTATCGCCGTCACGCTGTATTGCGGATGGGCGTAGGTAAATTTACCGAGCACTTTCGATGGGCTGATGCCGGCGCTCTGGTTGAGGCTGACGCAGAACGTGGTGTCGCTCTCAATACCCTGCAAAATGTTCATGTTGTACGTCACGGCGGCTCGGGTGTGGCCGCTGCCACCGAGGCGGTAATTCCAGCTGGCCCAGGCCGATTTACGGGTGGGCAGCAGCCGTGTGTCGGTGTGCAGCACCACTTCGTTGTTGGCGTAGGGCAGGGCACCGAGGATCGACTGTTCGGCGGCGCTGGGGTCGGCCAACAGGTTCAGCGCTTCGACGCTGTGGCAGGCAAACACCACTTTGTCGAAGCGTTGACTGCCGGCGGCGCTGTGGATAACCACGCCTTCGGTCGTGCGCTCGACCCGTGTCACCGGGCACCCAAGGCGTATCCGATGTTTGAACGACGCGGTCAGCGGTTCGACATAGGCACTTGATCCGCCCTCGATCACACACCATTGAGGTCGATTGCGCACCGACAGCAAGCCGTGGTTCTTGAAAAAGCGGACGAAGAACTGCAATGGAAAACCGAGCATGTCGGCCATGGACATGGACCAGATGGCGGCGCCCATCGGCACGATGTAATGCAGGGTGAAGCGCTCGCCGTAGCCGTTCGCCGCCAGGTAATCCCCGAGCTTGGTATCGGCGGCGATGCGGCCCTCGGCGAGGTCGCGTGGTGCTTGTTTGTTGAAACGCAGAATGTCTCGCAGCATTCCCCAGAACCCGGGCGACAGCAGATTGCGGCGCTGAGCGAAGAGGGTGTTGAGGTTGTTGCCGTTATATTCCAGGCCACTGTCGGGGTCCATGACCGAGAAACTCATCTGCGTCGGCTTGAAGCCCACGCCAATCTGCTCCAGCAGACGAATGAAATTGGGATAGGTCCAGTCGTTGAACACAATGAAGCCGGTGTCCACGACATAGCGGCGACCCTCGACGCTCACGTCCACGCTGTGGGTGTGGCCACCGACGCGATCATCGGCTTCAAACAGGGTGATCTCGTGGTTGCGATTGAGCAGGTAAGCGCTGGTCAGCCCCGAGATGCCGCTACCGATAATTGCGATGTTCACGTCTCATCCTTGATCGGTGGATTGCTGCGCACCATGCGTTTGCCGATGGCGAACTTCACGCCGTTGGGCATTTTCGACAGGGGCCAGAGCGCCGCCATGAACAGCGCCGGGAATGCGATTTCCAGGGGGCGATCCTTGAGTTTGGCGAAGATGTGACGTGCGGCTTTGCCCACTGGCCAACTCAGAGGCATGGGGAAATCGTTTTTTGCGGTCAGGGGTGTCTCGACGAAACCCGGGCTGACCACGGTGACTTCAATGCCGTCCGGCGCCAGGTCCAGGCGCAAGGATTCGAACAGATACCGCAACCCCGCTTTTGACGCGCCATAGGCTTCGGCTCGTGGCAGCGGCAGGTAGGTCACGGAGCTGGCAACGCCCACCAGATGGGGAGCGACACCCTTGCGCAACAGGGGTAAGGCGGCCTCGATACAGTAACTGCTGGCCAGCAGGTTGGTGCGCACCACGTGCTCGATGATCGAGGCATCGAACTGGCGAGCGTCGACGTATTCGCAGGTTCCAGCGTTCAAGATCACCGTATCCAGTGCGCCCCAGAAGTCGGCTATTTGTTCGCCGATTTCACGTACGGTCTGGCTGTCGGTCAGATCACCCGCCACCACCAGCACTTGCCCCGGATAGCGTTTGGAGAGGATTTTCAAGGGCGCGACCGAGCGGGCACTGACAGCCAGTTGCGCGCCGGTTTTCAATATTTCTTCGGCCAGTGCGGCGCCAATGCCGCTACTGGCGCCGGTCAGCCAATACCGTCTTGCAGGTGTACGACTCATCCCATCCTCCTTTTCAACCAGGCAATCGCCCGGCCCAGCACGGGCACATGTTCATAAAGCAGCGCGCCAGCATCGAAGTAATCCCGGTGGCGATACACCTTGTCGCGCCAGCGCAGGTACGAACATCCGTCAACGCGAATCAGCCGACCGCCGGCCAGGCGCGGATGGCGATAACTCATGACCCAGCGCAGGTAGCCTTCGCCCTCGGCAATCTGGTCAAAGCCATGAAAGTCGAAGCGCAGCTCACTGACATTGGCGTAGAGCGCCGTGAAATAGCGACGCAGTGTTTCCAGTCCCTGTACGTCATGCAGCGGATCGGTAAAGTGCACGTCGGCGGTGTACAGCGCGTCCAAGTGCTGAAGATTGTCTTTGTCCAGCTTGGCAAACTGCCGCGCAAAACCACGCAGGAAATCACTCATGATCCTCTCCGGCAGGTTGTCGTGATGGCAAGTCCTTGAACGCGGCCAAT
>Ga0308165_1006312_pt1 | contig 10506 bp, 11 predicted proteins | sample PhyWR2_FD_201032 | JGI IMG/M metagenome (GOLD analysis project Ga0308165, IMG submission 201032) | Phyllosphere microbial communities from UC Gill Tract Community Farm, Albany, California, United States - DLSLW.R2 | ecosystem: Host-associated > Plants > Phyllosphere > Unclassified | place: USA... | reverse complement strand
TCATGGGTCTGCCTCTAAGTGCATCCGCAAAGACCCATGCTCCAAAGCTGCGCATGCCGTGTTGAGACTCAAGAGTCGCCCTGGCAGCTTTGTCGGCGGGGATTTGCGAAAACGTATGAATGAAAAAAGAAACGTCAAGGAAGAGCCCGCAAGGCGGACGTGCAGCCGAAGCTGGCTTCGAGTTGCGCTACCAAAACGCGGCCCGGTTAAAGGCCGGCGCGCACTATACCGGAATTCGCTCGGAATGGGAGGATTATTTGTCGGAAAACTGACGGAATCGTCGTTGTGTCACAGACTTTGCGGATTATCTGGCGGCGGTCTACTTTTCAAAGGCCCGGCCTTGGCGGCGCTAAGGCTAAAACGTTTCACCCCCATCACGCCGCCCCTCCCCCAAATGCGTCCCGCGAGGAAAGTGCCCATGAACCAGCCTGCCCGCAGTCGTGTCACCCGTGAGCGCCACGGCCATGTCCTGTTGATTGGCCTCGACCGGGTGCCCAAACGCAACGCCTTCGACCTCGACCTGCTCAACGAACTGAGCCTGGCCTACGGTGAACTGGAGGCCGACAACGAAGCGCGGGTGGCCGTGGTGTTTGCCCATGGCGAGCACTTCACCGCCGGTCTCGACCTCCTCAGCGCCACCGCGGACCTGGCCAAAGGCTGGCAGGCGCCGCCCGGTGGTTGCGATCCCTGGGGCGTGTTCGCCGGGCCGAGGGTCAGCAAACCGGTGATCGTCGCTGTTCAAGGCTATTGCCTGACCATCGGCATCGAGCTGATGCTGGCGGCCGACATCAACCTGTGTGCGAGCAATACCCGCTTCGCCCAGAAAGAAGTCCAGCGCGGGATCTTCCCATTCGGTGGCGCAACGCTGCGCCTGCATCAGGTGGCTGGCTGGGGCAATGCCATGCGTTGGTTGCTGACCGGCGATGAATTCGACGCGCACGAGGCGTTGCACCTGGGCCTGGTGCAGGAGGTCATGGCCAGCGAAGACCTGTTGCCGCGCGCCATCGAATTGGCGCAACGCATCGCCCGGCAGGCGCCGCTGGGGGTTCAGGCAACGCTGATGTCGGCGCGGCAGGCGCGGTATGAGGGAGAGACAGTGGCGGCGAAGGAATTACCTGCGCTGGCGAAGAAGCTGCTGGAAAGCGAGGATGCCCGGGAGGGGGTGAGGTCGATGGTGGAGCGGCGGGCTGGGGTGTTCAAAGGGGTCTAGATTGTGCTGGGTGTCAGTTCTGGCCCCATCGTCGGAACGCCGCCCGGACCAAGCCCGCTCCCACAGTGATCGTGTTCACAATTCCCCCTGTAGGAGCGGGCTTGGTCCGGGCGGCGTTCCGACGATGAGGCCAGTCAAGCCCACTTATGTAGCCGGCCGAATCGCCTTGATCAACGACTCCAGCGAATACCCCAACCGCGGAGCCAGCGCTTCGGCCCGGGCGATCAGACCGTCCATGTCCAGTTCCTGATCCAGCTCCGAGGGCACGATCAGGATCACATTGCCCTCCTTCACGGGCAACTCCCAGTAATGGCGGTGATAAAGTCCACGCAGCAATGCCGCACCCAACGGTTTGCCATCGTCGGTGGCCCACTGGTTGATGACCAGCCAGCCGCCCGGGTTCAGGCGCTTCTGGCAATCCCCCAGGAAATTCCACGCCAGATGGCCTACGCCCGGCCCGACATCGGTGTAAAGGTCGACAAAAATGAGGTCTGCAGGCTCGGCGGTTTCCAGCAATTGCAGCGCATCGCCGACACGGATGTACAGGCGCGGATCATCATCGAGCCCCAGGTACTCAATGGCCAGTCGAGGCACGTCCGGGCGCAACTCGATGGCCTCGACGTCTTCCAGCGGCAGGAACTTCAGGCAGGCCTGGGTCAGAGTGCCAGCGCCAAGACCGAGGAACAGCGCGCTCTCCGGTTGCTCATGACACAGAGCGCCGATCAGCATCGCCCGGGTGTAATCGTATTCGAGCCAGCTCGGATCGGCGGTGAATACACAGCTCTGCTCAATGGCATCGCCAAACTCGAGAAAACGGTAATCGGCCACTTCCAGTACACGGATCACGCCAAACTCGTCCTGCACCTCGGCGAGCAGATGCTCGACGCGCTCCTCAGTCATTTCGTCTCCCGATCGTTACCCGGCCAGGTAACGCGATAAAGCGGCAAAAGTGTGATTGTCCGCGAAGCAACGGGAACAGGTCACGCACTAATTTGCTGATAACATGAACGCCCGAGCGTAAAACAACCGAGACCGTGATGAGCCAACCCTGGAGCCCTGACAGCTGGCGCGCCCTGCCGATCCAGCAACAACCCCTCTACCCCGACGCGGCGCACCTGCGCCAGGTCGAGCAGACCCTGGCCAGCTACCCGCCACTGGTGTTTGCCGGGGAAGCTCGGGAATTACGCCGTCAGTTTGCCGAAGTGACCCAGGGTCGCGCGTTTCTGTTGCAGGGCGGCGACTGCGCCGAAAGCTTCGCCGAGTTCTCCGCCGCGAAAATCCGCGATACCTTTAAAGTGCTGCTGCAAATGGCCATCGTCATGACCTTTGCCGCCGGCTGCCCGGTGGTCAAGGTCGGTCGCATGGCCGGCCAGTTCGCCAAGCCGCGTTCGGCGAACGACGAGACTCTCGACGGTGTGACCCTGCCGGCCTACCGTGGCGACATCGTCAACGGTATCGGTTTCGACGAAAAAAGCCGCGTACCGGACCCTGAGCGACTGCTGCAGTCCTACCACCAGTCCACCGCCACCCTGAACCTGCTGCGCGCCTTCGCCCAGGGCGGTTTTGCCGACCTGCACCAGGTGCACAAGTGGAACCTGGATTTCATCGCCAACTCCGCGCTGGCCGAGAAATACAGCCACCTGGCCGACCGCATCGATGAAACACTGGCGTTCATGCGTGCCTGCGGCATGGACAGTTCGCCTCAACTGCGCGAAACCAGTTTCTTCACCGCCCACGAAGCGTTGCTGCTGAACTACGAAGAAGCGTTCGTGCGCCGCGACAGCCTGACCAACGATTACTACGATTGCTCGGCGCACATGCTGTGGATCGGCGACCGTACCCGTCAGCTCGATGGTGCTCACGTCGAATTCCTGCGCGGGGTGAACAACCCGATCGGCGTCAAGGTCGGCCCAAGCATGGACCCCGAGGACCTGATCCGCCTGATCGACGTGCTCAATCCGGACAACGATCCGGGGCGCCTGAACCTGATCGCGCGAATGGGCGCGAACAAGGTCGGTGATCATCTGCCGGCGTTGATCCGTGCGGTGCAGCGCGAAGGGAAACAGGTGCTGTGGAGCAGCGACCCGATGCACGGCAACACCATCAAGGCCAGCAGTGGTTACAAGACGCGTGACTTCGCGCAGATCCTTGGCGAGGTGAAACAGTTCTTCCAGGTGCACGAGGCCGAAGGCACCTACGCCGGTGGCATTCATATCGAGATGACCGGGCAGAACGTCACCGAATGCATCGGCGGTGCGCGGCCGATTACCGAGGATGGCCTGTCGGACCGTTACCACACCCATTGTGATCCGCGGATGAATGCCGATCAGTCTCTGGAGTTGGCGTTCCTGATTGCCGAGACGTTGAAGCAGGTTCGGCGGTAGACCGAGTCGCGGCCATCGCGACGGTTCGACGCCTCGACAAGCCCGCTCCTACAGGTCACGCCCCCTGTAGGAGCGGGCTTGTCGAGGCGTCGAACCGTCGCGATGGGGCCCTCTCAGACACCACCCATCTGAGCCAATGCCCCCCGCAACCGATCCGCACTCGCCCGCACACAATTCAACTGCACCCGCTCCAACCCCAGCCAATCAGCCATGCGCCGCAAATTCACGGCCAACGCCCACATCCCCGCCTCGTCCAGCCCCGGCTCTTCCTCATGCACGGCATGCACCGCCAGGCGCCCGTGCGTCCGCTCGGCGCGCAGATCGACCCGCGCAGCAATGCGTTCGTTGTGCAAAAATGGCAACACGTAATAGCCGTAGACCCGCTTTTCCTGAGGCGTGTAGATCTCCAGTCGGTAACGGAAATCGAACAGGCGCTCGGTGCGGCTGCGCTCCCAGATCAACGAGTCGAATGGCGAGAGCAAGGCGCTCGCTTCAAGCTTTCTCGGTACTTTCGGTTCAGGCAGGCAATACGCCGCCCGTTGCCATCCCTTCACCTCGCAAAGCTGCAATTGGCCCGCCTCCACCAGCTCGGCCAGGCGCGGACGCGCATCGCCCGGATTGAGGCGAAAGTAATCGCGCAGATCCTTCTCTGTCGCCACACCCAAGGCATTGGCCGCATGCAGCAACAGCGCGCGTTGCGCTTCCTCTTCGGTCAGCAGCGGCCGCTGCAGGATCGCCGCAGGAATCACCCGTTCCGGCAGATCGTATAGCCGCTCAAAGCCACGCCGCCCGGCCACGGTGACTTCGCCCGCAGCGAACAGCCATTCCAGCGCGTGCTTTTCTGCGCTCCAGTCCCACCAGGGCCCCGCCCGCTCCTCACGGGTCGACAGACTGCCGGCGCCCAGCGCGCCGAGCTCCTCCACCGATGCCATGACCCGGCGAATGGTGTCCTGCTGCTCGCGCCCGAACCGCGCCAGTTGCTGATAGATGTCTTCGCCACGGCTCGCACGTTGCATGCGCCAGCGCATCAACGGGTACATCGACAGCGGCAGCAAGGAAGCCTCGTGCCCCCAGTATTCGAACAGCGTGCGGCGCCGGCCCGAACTCCAGGCGGCCTGGTCGAGCACATCGGAGGAATAATGGCCTAGACGGGAGAACAGCGGGAGGTAGTGAGAACGCACCAGCGCATTGACTGAATCGATCTGCAAAAGACCGAGGCGTTCGATCACGCGATTGACATGGGCAGGCTTGACCACCGCCGGCGGCTGGCGCCCGTTGAACCCTTGGGCGGCCAGCGCCAGGCGGCGAGCCTGCTTGATGGAAAAGGACAGCGTTGCGGGCATGGGCATCTCCTTGTCTGCTCGCAACCTACCCCACGGGGAGAGGTTTTGTGTAGGTGTAGATGGCTCATTTGTGCATCGGGTCATCCCAGAATGGGCGGATGGCTTCATGCTCGACATCCGCACGACTGAGCCCGATGTCCTTCAACGCCTCGTCGCTCATGCCGGCCAGCAACTCGCGTTCGCGGTGCAACTCATACCAGCGACTGATCTTGTGCAGCAGGTCCGACACCACATGAATGGAATGTTTTTCAACCTCGGCATAACCTTTTTGACCTTTCATCTTGTTGCCCTCCGTTTGGGATGGCTCAAGTGTCTCGCCAGGGCTAAGATCAATCCAACGAATGTTTCTTATGCAACACATCTCGGAGATTGATGAATGTACCCGAGTATCGACACAGAAGTGCTGCGCACCTTTGTCGCCATCGCTGATCAGGGCGGTTTCACCCGCGCGGGGGAACTGGTCAACCGCACGCAATCGGCCGTGAGCATGCAGATGAAGCGGCTGGAAGAGGATGTCTTGCAGCGTCAATTGTTCCAGCGTGATGGGCGCCAGGTGAGGCTGACTGCCGAAGGCCAGGTGCTGCTCGGTTATGCCCGGCGCATCCTCAAGCTGCACAGCGAAGTGTTCAATACCCTGCGCGAGCCGCACATGGTCGGCACGGTACGCATCGGCACGCCCGACGATTATGTGATGCGCTTTCTGCCCGGCATCCTGCGGCGCTTTGCCCAGTCCTACCCGCTGATCCAGATCGAGGTGCACTGCGAATCATCAAAACAATTGCTGCTGCGCCAGGACCTCGATCTTTCCATCGTCACCCGCGAACCGGGCAACGAAATCGGCCAATTGTTGCGCAAGGAGCGTTTTGTCTGGGCCGAAGCACAGTGCTTCAGCGCCCACGAGCAGACTCCCCTGCCCCTGGCAATGTTCAACAGTGATTGCTTCTGCCGCCTGTGGGCGTGCAATGCGCTGGACGCCATGGGCCGCGATTATCGGGTGGCCTACAACAGCTCCAGCCTGTCGGCAATCATGGCCGTGGTCAGCGCCGGCCTCGCCATCACCGCGCAACTGGAAAGCCTGATTACGCCCGACATGCGCATCCTGGGCGAGGCAGAAGGCCTGCCTGAGCTGCCCGAGGCGAGCATCATGCTCCTGCGCAACCTGCATAATCCGTCACCGATCACCGAGTGCCTGGCCGAGCACATTGTCGAAGGCTTCAAACTTTAAACGCGAGCATCAACGCGCACAGCACCAGGAAGCCGCAGAACAGCCCGCGCAACAACCGCTCCGGCAACGCGTGGGCAACCTTCACGCCCCAACTGATGCTCATCAGACCACCAATGGCCAAAGGCACGCCGATCGTCCAGTCTACTTCATGGTGTACCGCGTAAGTCACCAGCGTGACGCCGGTACTCGGCAAAGCCAACGCCAGCGACAAACCCTGGGCCACCACCTGAGTGGTGCCGAACACGCTGGTCAGTACTGGCGTCGCCACCACTGCCCCGCCCACGCCGAACAGCCCGCCCATGGTGCCGGATGCCGCGCCGAGCACACCCAGCCAAGGCCAGGCGTAGTTCATCTGCGACTGAGCCGGTGCACTGGCCGCGAACATGCGGATCAAGTTGTAAACCGAAAGCGCCACCAGGAACGCCACAAAGCCGATGCGCATGGTTTGCGCATCAACCCCTACCGCCCAGATCGAGCCGAGCCAGGCGAAACAGAAGCCCATCGACGCCAGTGGCAGCGCGTGGCGCAACTCGATGCGGTTGCGCTGGTGATAGCGCCACAGCGCGAGCATCACGTTGGGTACGACCATCACCAGCGCCGTTCCCTGGGCCATCTGCTGGTCGAGCCCAAACCAAACGCCTAGCAGCGGGATGGCGATCAACCCTCCACCGATGCCGAACAACCCGCCCAGAGTGCCCAGGGCGGCGCCAAAAACGACGTACAACAAAAACTCGATCACGAAGGGATTTCCTATTAGCACAGGCCTTTCATCCTACGCAGTCAACGATGGCGGGGAAACGCACAGCAGCGCACAATGGCTGTGCCAAATTCGCACAAGCAAAAGTGACACATGAACCCCACGCAACTGACTGGGCAACTCGGGCTTTTTCTCGATGTCCTTGAAACGGGCAGCTTCTCTGCGGCCTCCCGCCGTCATCCGCTGACGCCGTCGGCGGTGGCACGGCGCATCGACAGCCTGGAAACCGCTGTTGGCAGCCAATTGTTTATCCGCAGCACCCATGCCGTGCGCGCCACACCCGCTGGACTTGCCTTTGCTGAACGGGCGCGACGGATTGTGGCGGAGTTGCAGTTGGCCCGCGTCGAAGCCGTGTCCCTGAGCAGCGCGCCGGAAGGCCTGATCCGCATCGATGCCCCCGCCGCATTCGGGCGTCGCCATCTGGCGCCGGTGATTGCAGATTTTCTCATGCTATACCCCGGCCTCGACGTACAACTGCACCTGATCGACAGCTTTGTCGACATGCAGGGGTTGAATCTAGGCAAGGTCGATCTGGTGCTGCGTGCCGGACAGATGGCCGATACCCGCCTTGTCGCCACACCGCTGGCAAGCATGGTGCGTATTGCGTGCGCCAGCCCCGACTACCTGAAACGTCGTGGCATGCCGACCGACCCCGCGCAACTGATCGAACACGACGGGCTCGACTGGGATGGCCTGGCCCCGCCGTTCGCCTGGCGCTTCGAGCGAGATGGACAACTGCATCTGCACCGCCCGGCGCGCATCCGCATGAGCGCCAATAATGCCGAGGCGCTGGTGTGCGGCGCGCTCGCCGGTTTGGGGATTGCCCACTTACCCACTTGGCTGGCCAGCGAGTACCTGCTGCGCGGTGAGTTGCTACCGCTGTTTTGCGACAACGGATTGCCAGCACCAGAAACGACGGGGATCTACGCCCTGCGCCTGGAACAGCAATCCAACACACGCAGTCGCCTGTTGCTGGAATACCTGAAAACCCGATTCAGCCCTGTCCCGCCGTGGGATCTGGCCTTGCAGCGCAACCTCGACCGACATTAGGTCGAAATTGTCTGGCGCATTAAACATTGGACCGCTAGATTCAGCAGACCATTTACCAAGGTTTTGAAATGACCATCGACCGCGACACCCAAGACAATTGCGACGACTTGCTGCTGGATAACCAGGCCTGTTTCGCCCTGCATTCCACCTCGCTGCTGATGACCAAGGTCTACAAACCACTGCTCAAGGCACTGGACCTGACGTATCCGCAGTACCTGGCAATGATGGTGTTGTGGGAAGAGGACGGTTTGACCGTAGGCGAGATCAGCACGCGACTGCTGACCGATCCCGGTTCATTGACCCCGCTGCTCAAGCGCCTGGAAGCCGAAGGCCTGCTCAGCCGCACCCGCAGCCGCGAGGACGAGCGGGTGGTCATTGTCGAACTGACCGAACAAGGTCGGGCCCTGCGAGACAAGGCCCGCAACATCCCCCAATGCATCCTGGGTGCCAGCGGCATGACGCTGGAGCGATTGCAGAACCTGCAAAAGGAACTGCAAGTGCTGCGCGGTAATTTGCAGGACAGTCTTTAAGACTCCTCCGATCCTGCTGCCCCTGTGGGAGCGAGCCTGCTCGCGATTGCGTTGCCACATCCAGCATGGAAGCTGACTGACGCACTGCATCGCGAGCAGGCTCGCTCCCACAAAAGTCAAAATCTTCGCAACAAAAAAATCCTGTCAAAACCGCTCTAAATCAACCATCCCAGCCCATCTAACCGCTGCTGGAGGCAGTACAGCGCATTTTTTTCAAAAATTTATCTTGCGCGCTAACTATTGGCGCGCTACATTCACCTCGCACTTAGTTAACGCGCAAACATTTAGCGCGAAATAATCCAACTCCGAACGAGGCTTACATCATGCAAACTCTCTACACCGCAATCGCAACCTCCACTGGCGGCCGTGACGGTCGTGCGGTTTCCAGCGACAACATCCTCGACGTCAAACTCGCTACCCCAAAAGAGCTCGGCGGTGCCGGCGGCGCAGCCACCAACCCTGAGCAACTGTTCGCCGCCGGTTACTCGGCCTGCTTCATCGGCGCCCTGAAATTTGTTGCCAGCCAGACCAAGCGCAGCATCCCGGCAGATGCCTCGATCACTGCCCATGTCGGCATCGGCCAGATTCCTGGCGGTTTCGGTCTGGACATCGACCTGCACATCAGCCTGCCAGGCCTGGAACAAGCCGATGCACAAGCGCTGGTCGACGCCGCTCACCAGGTTTGCCCGTACTCCAACGCCACGCGTGGCAACGTTGATGTGCGTCTGCACGTGGCCGTCTAACTGCTGGTAACCCAAGCCCGAACAGGAAAAGAACATGAACACTTTCAGCAAAGTCTTGACCGGTACCCTGCTCGCTCTGTCCGTCCACAGCGCATTCGCCGGCGACGTTGAACACAACACCCAGGCGTTCCTGGATGTGTTGAACGCCGGCACCGGCAAACCGATGGAACAGATGACCCCCAAAGACGCCCGCGCCGTGCTGGTGGGTGCGCAATCGGGGGTGAAGCTGACGCTGCCAAAAGCCGATGTCAGCGAGAAGACGATTCAGGTCGACGGACAATCGATCAGCCTGACCATCGTTCGGCCGGCCGGGGTCAAGGGCGAGCTGCCGGTGTTCATGTTCTTCCACGGCGGTGGCTGGGTGCTGGGGGACTTCCCGACTCACGAACGACTGGTACGTGACCTGGTGGCGGGGTCGGGGGCAGCGGCGGTATTCGTCAATTACACCCCCTCGCCGGAAGCGCATTACCCGGTGGCCATCAACCAGGCTTACGCCGCGACCAAGTGGGTGGCCGAGCACGGCAAAGACATCAATGTCGACGGCAAGCGCCTGGCAGTGGCCGGCAACAGCGTCGGCGGCAACATGGCAGCCGTTGTCGCCCTGATGGCCAAGGACAAGGGCACGCCTGCGATCAAGTTCCAGGTGCTGCTGTGGCCGGTGACCGACGCCAACTTCGACACCGGGTCCTACAACCAGTTTGACGAGGGGCACTTCCTGACCCGCAACATGATGAAGTGGTTCTGGGACAACTACACCACCGACGCCAAACAGCGCAACGAGATCTACGCCTCGCCGCTGCGCGCCACCACCGCCCAGCTCAAGGGCCTGCCACCTGCCCTGGTGCAGACCGCCGGTGCCGATGTGCTGCGCGATGAAGGTGAAGCCTATGCCCGCAAGCTCGACGAAGCCGGCGTTCCGGTGACCTCGGTTCGCTACAACGGCATGATCCACGATTACGGTTTGCTCAACGTCGTCAGCCAGGTGCCGGCAGTGCGCTCGGCCATGCTGCAGGCATCGCAAGAGCTCAAGGAACACCTGAAATAATCACCCACCCGCCGTCCCTGTAGGAGCGAGCTTGCTCGCGATGCAAGTCCAGAAAACGCGGAGAACCAGATACCCCGCGTTATCGTTGACGACCATCGCGAGCGTGCTCGCTCCTACAGGGGGACGAAACAACAGGCACAAAAAAGCCCGACTCAATGGTCGGGCTTTTTCATTCCTCAAGCAGTGCTTATTTCGCACGGCCTTTGTAGGAACCGCCTT
>Ga0308165_1006310_pt1 | contig 10511 bp, 10 predicted proteins | sample PhyWR2_FD_201032 | JGI IMG/M metagenome (GOLD analysis project Ga0308165, IMG submission 201032) | Phyllosphere microbial communities from UC Gill Tract Community Farm, Albany, California, United States - DLSLW.R2 | ecosystem: Host-associated > Plants > Phyllosphere > Unclassified | place: USA... | reverse complement strand
AAGATACAAAACAAAGTTTATTGGTGCATTTTTAGTATAAATGCGATGTATGTGAGCAAGCCGAGGCGTGATCTTAAAATTCGCAGTGCATTTTTAACCTGTGTTTTAACAGTTAGTTCAGAAAGACCGAGTTCTTCCGAAATTTCTCTATGCGTTTTGTTTGCTTTGCGACTTAAAATAAAAATTTCACGCATTTTGGGTGGCAGGGCATCAATTTCCTGTTCAATAAGGGCAGCCATTTGCCGCTCGCGAACACGATGATCGGTACGAACATGATCCTGATCCATAAAATGCTGAAGAGAATCGACATATTTATTTTCTACCTTTTGATGGGCAAAAACATCTAACACCCGATTTCTGACCGCGGTGTACAAATAAGCAGAAAGGTTTCCATCGGGGTCGATTTGCGCTCGTTTTAACCAAAGCGACTCGAATAGCTGGTGAACCACGTCCTTTGCCTCTTCATCATCGTTAAGGCGCTTGCTGGCATGGATAAATAATAAGCCATAAAACCGTTTGTAAACTTCGGTAAAAGCCTGTTCGTTACCCTTGGTGAGCAATAACGCCAATTCACGATCTGAACATAAATGATAAGGATGCATAGACTTATCACAAAGATAGCTGAATTTTAAGGAACTTGCTAAGCCAAAGCACTTCAGCATGTTTTATTTGGGCGGAGGTGCTAAAAGGAGCCGTCGTTCGACCGAACTGCTCCGAAGGAGCTCCTGTGGAGGAGAAATCTTTGCGAAGCGAGGTTCGAAGATTTAGCTATACTGAGCACTTCGTGGTTCTCCGCTGCTTCCCCCACGGGTCAGCAGGCGTTCAATGTCGTGTAGTTACCACGATAGGTGTTAGTCTGAGCGGAGTCGAAGACCTTTCTGTAAGAAACAACAAAAAAACATCGCCCTTCGACTAAGCCTGTATTGAGCGTAGTCGAAATGCTCAGGGTGACAATGTTTTTTTGTTTTTTCCTTAACTAAATGGCATTGGGTGGGCACTCAGCACGACAGCATGGAAACCGCTCATCCCAACCGATTTTTTTTGTAAAACCAACCTCCGAAAATGACCACCGCTCTTAAATGAGGCCATACAAAAAAATCATGTATCTCGCATAAAACACGACGAAATGTGCCGCCTTGCGCATTATTTTTAGCTCCTAACTCGGCTATTTGGCGCACCCGAGAAACAGACATTTCACGAGTCTGCATTTTCAAAATATAGGTTTAATTCATTTAAACACATATTATTTTTTCAGTAGTTTTTTTTTGCCTGAAAAAATGACGGTTTAAACCGTTTAAAGCATCATTTTTTCGCGTTTATGGGTTTAAACAGTTTAAACCCACTTTTTCACTTTTCGAGTACAAAAAGTGCCTGAATTTGGATTTTAGGCACTTTTTACTAAATTTGAAATATACCAAAACCAAATTTATGTATCAATTAACCGTACCTGCCGATCGCGTTCGCGAATCTCTGAATAAACACATTTTAGCCGATGGCTTCGACCTTACCTATGATATGGAAAAAAGTCAGGGCGCCTATATTTACGACTCTAAATACAATAGAAAACTGCTTGATTTTTTCACTTGTTTTGCCTCAGTTCCGTTGGGATATAACCATCCGAAAATGGTTAATGATGAAGGCTTCAAGAAGGACCTTTTGCTGGCGGCAATGGCCAACCCATCTAACTCGGATGTTTACACCCAACAGTTTGCGCAGTTTGTAGAAACATTTTCGGCGGTGGGCATTCCGGATTATTTGCCGCATGCTTTTTTTATCGCCGGCGGCGCTCTGGCGGTAGAAAATGCCATTAAGGTTGCTATGGATTGGAAAGTTCAAAAGAACTTTGCCAAGGGTTATAAAGAAGAAAAAGGCGTTAAGGTGCTGCATTTCGAACGGGCTTTTCACGGCAGAACCGGTTATACACTGAGTTTAACAAACACCCTGCCCGATAAAACCAAATGGTTTGCAAAGTTCGACTGGCCGCGGGTTTCCGTTCCGGAGGTAAAGTTCCCACTTTCTGGAGATCATCTGGCAAAGGCAATTGAAACGGAAGAAGAATCGATAGCGCAAATAAAAAAAGCCTTTGCCGAAAACAAGGACGATATCTGCGCCATCATTGTTGAGCCAATTCAATCGGAAGGTGGCGACAACCATTTGCGGGAAGAGTTTTTAATTCAGTTGAAAACCCTTGCCGATGAAAACGACGCTTTCTTAATTTACGATGAAGTACAAACGGGTGTAGGCTTAACGGGCAAATTTTGGTGCCATCAGCATTTTAGCGAAAAAGCCCGCCCAGATATCATCGCTTTTGGTAAAAAAATGCAGGTTTGCGGCATATTGGTTGGTAAAAAAGTAGATCAAATTGAAAAAAATGTATTTAACGTGCCCAGTCGAATCAATTCTACATGGGGTGGCAATTTGGTTGATATGGTACGTTCGACTCAAATTCTTCAAATTGTTGCCGAAGATAATCTTTGCGAAAACGCGGCCACACTTGGTGGATATTTGAAGGATAATTTAGCTGGTCTTGCTCAAAAATTCGATAAAATGAGCAACGTTCGCGGACGGGGTTTACTTTGCTCGTTCGATTTCCCAACCAAAGAAATGCGAAATGATTTTATTACTAAAGGCCTGGAAAATAACGTGATGTTTTTAGGTTGTGGCGAAAAAACAATTCGCTTCCGGCCAGCACTTTGTATCGAGCAAAAACATATTGACGAAGGCTTGACGGTTATGGAAAAAATATTGCCTTTATTGTAGCGATGAGCAGAAAATCTTTAATTTATTCTATTACAGCGATCGTTTTAGTCCTCGTTTTCTTTATGGTTCGTGCTATTTTCAACCAGCCAGGTGTCGACGATATGACCGCTGGTTTTAAGGAAATTGTAAAGTACAGAAACGCAAATAACACGGGCCCTGTACAACGGATTTATGTGGTAACGGTTAAAGATTCTGTTTGGAACGAAATGGAAGATTATGGAAATTTAATGCCACATACCAAATATGGCAATACCAAAGTCTATTTCTTTATGGAAAATTCCAGCGTACCCCAATCTCTACAGCCTGGCGACGTTAATTTCGATCCTCAGTTTAACAATTCATGCATTGCACTGTTCGAAAAGAGCGCCATGAGTCAGGTAGCGTTTAATAAATATCCTTTTTGATGGCTTTCTGCACAGCCTATCATCAAATTTCAGTGGCCAATAATCAATTATCAAGGAAGTCATCCGATGAATACCTGCATGCCGCCTATATTCATTGGATGACTTAATTAAGTTAACAGATATTCCTTTCCTAGTTTTTCTCGATAAGTTGGCGCCTTAAGTAAAATCGATCCTTTACGCATACCTATCATGTGCGAAATTTCCAAATAATTGTTTAGACCTCTTATCTTTTTAGGAAATGAATGTGCAGCGCATTTTGGCATCTTACGCCCCGTGCCAAAGGCACTCCCTTGGAGCTTTCCCTCCTGCCAATTAAAAAAAAAACGCATCCGTTCCAATCGGGTTTAGATACAACAGGCGGTGCAGAAAATATTGCCGATTTAAAGTTACTAGCGCTCCTGGTCTAAACCGGCCATCGTTATTAAACCCGAAAGCAGCGGCAGCCCCGAAACCTTTTCGGTGAGGGCTACAGCGAATGGTGGGACTAAAAAACCGATGTGAAACTAACGTTCATTTCGAAATCAATTGGCTGGAATTTCTGAATTTTTCTTTTATGGAAATGAACGTGCAGCACATTTTGGCAGCTTACGCCCGCTTTCCCTCCTGCCAATTAGAAAAAAATTGGCATCCGTTCCAATCGGGTTTAGATACAACAGGCACTGCACAGAACCAGCGTTAATAAACCCGACAGCAGCGACAGCCCCGAAACCTTTTCGGTGAGGGCTACAGCGAATGGCGGGACTAAAGAACCGATGTAAAACTGACGTTCATTTCCAAATTGCCTACAGCACGGCTCACTCTCAAAACTTATAACTAGTCAACTAGGTCAAATCATCCGATGAATACCTGCATGCCGCCTATATTCATTGGATGACTTAATCACCAATGATACCAATGAACGAGTGAACTAATGAACCAAAGAACCTAAACAAACGCCGAGAACCCGGTAATAGCCCGGCCAACGATTAAGGTATTGATTTCTTTTGTGCCCTCGTAAGAGTAAATGGCTTCCGCATCGGCCACGAACCGAGCTACGTTATATTCGAGCAAGATTCCGTTTCCGCCCATCACTTCGCGAGCTTTACTCACCACATCGCGGGTGCGCAACGAGCAAAATACCTTTGCCAGCGATGCGTGTTCATCTTTCAATAAACCCTGATCTTGAAGCTGCGAAAGTCTGAAGCACAAGGTTTGCATGGCCGTTAAATTCGATAACATTTCTACCAAATGGTTTTGAATCAGTTGGTACGACGCAATTGGTTTACCAAATTGTTTACGGGTTTGGGTGTAAGCAAGCGCATTTTCGTAGGCGCCACGAGCGCAACCAACAGCTTGCCAGGCCACTCCTGCCCTGGTCATCTGCAAAACTTTGGCAGTATCTTTAAACGAGTTGGCGTTTTGCAGACGATCGCTTTCTTCAACCTCACAATTTGTTAGAGTAATAATACCGTTCTGAACAATTCGCAAAGCCATCTTATCCTGCATTTTTTCGACTGAAAAACCAGGGTTGTCTTTTTTAACAATGAAACCCTTTACTTCGCTGCTGTCTTCATCGCGAGCCCAGATGATGATGATGTCGGCGAAAGTGGCATTGCCAATCCATTTTTTCTGCCCGTTCAAGATCCATTTTTCCCCAACTTTTTTACAGGTCATGGTTAAGCCACCAGCGACGGCCGAACCTACTTCGGGCTCGGTTAAGCCAAATGCGCCAATAATTTTAAACTGCTGTAAAAGCGGTAGCCAGTGCTGCTTTTGTTCTTCTGAGCCACATAAATAAATCGAACCCATTGCCAAGCCACTTTGAACACCGAAGAAGGTGGAAATAGACGTGTCGATTCGTGCCATTTCCATGGCCAAAATACCTTCCATTACGTTGGATTTACCGGGACAGCCGTAGCCTTGATAAGTTAAGCCACAGATATTGAGTTCAGCTAGCTTTGGAATAATCTCATACGGAAACTCGGCCTTATTCCAATAATGGTTTACAATGGGCTTAACTTCTTTCTCTAAAAATGCCCGAACTTTTAATTGCAAAGCCCGATCTTCCTCGTTGAGTGCCTCATCACCCAAATGGTAAAAGTCGCCCTCAATCGGCGGAAGCACTCTTTTTTTACCAGATCCGCCCATCATCTTCATCATTCCTTGGATTTGTTTGTCATCCAGGCTTGATATGGTTTCGACCATTTTCGGTAAATCGACTTTTTTTGATAACGCTTCTAGCTTATCAAAATCTACATGTTTAAATAGGTTGTACGCATTTTTGAGTGAAGAAAATATATTCGCCATTTTATTCGTTTTGAGAATAACAAATGAGTAGCGATTTTGTTGGCGAGCGGGGTATTGCGGTAACTTTGAAATTTTTCGTCATTTCGATACTACTTCCCCTACTTGGTACTAATCGGCAACAGATATCTCAACCGATGAAGGATCGGTTTTCGATATGACGGTGTATTTATGTCGTCATTTCGACCGTAGCGGAGAAATCTCTGTGCTAAGTACTGCTGTCCCTCGTTCTCCCGTCATTTCGACCGTAGCGGAGAAATCCCCGCCTGCGTCGGGCGGGTTTGCGAAGAACCGAGGATTCCAGGAGCCAGTGCTAAAATGCAACAGATATCTCAACCGATGAAAAATCGGTTTTCGATATGACGGGCTTTTGATCGTTCGTCATCCGATAGTTATCGGATTCGAACTTGAGCTTTTTCGCGAAGGGATGCCTTTGGCACAGCTATAGGAGAAATTCCCGCCTGCGTCGGGCAGGTGTTTGCTAATTGCTATTGGCCCTCGTTTCCCGTCATTTCGACCGTAGCGGAGAAATCTGTTTGCTAAGTGCTGCTGCCATAGGCAGTACCAGTGGGCCAGAGATATCTCAACCGATGAAGGATCGGTTTTCGATATGACGATTTATTTCGTATGACGGGTTAATTTATGTTCGTCATCCAAACCTCACCGCAGATCGAACAAATTATCAACGCCCAATAACTTCCTTGAGGTAAAGCCTTCGCCAAAAGTGGCGCCAATACTCTTACCAAACTCCCTCGAACGACCAATAACGGTTTCAAAAAACTCTGGCGACGAAATATAAGTTTGTTGTCCGGCAACATCGGGATTGTAAAACTGTGTTTTAAACGCCTTAATCGACTCAATTTTTTTATCCATATGATCGGAAATATCGACGATGATATCAGGCTTGAGATAACGATCCTGAATAAATTGAAGCAATAATCGAGGTCGGTGGGCAGTTTGTTTAGCTCCGTCGAGCTCAGTTTCAATCTTGGGCAATCCCGACAGAAAAACAGAATCGTAAACCAAATCGCCTGCTCTGCCATGATCGGGGTGGCGATCTTCCAACGCGTTGCTTAAAATAATTTCTGGTTGATACTTTCTAATGGCCTTTATAACTTCCAAACGGTGAAATTCATCATTTTGAAAAAATCCATCACGAAGCCTTAAGTTTTCACGGGCATGCAAACCTAAAATTTTAGCCGAATCGGCAGCCTCTTCATCCCGCGTTTCGGCGGTTCCCCGAGTTCCCAGTTCGCCACGGGTCAAATCTACTATTCCCACCTTTTTACCAAGGGATATATGCTTTAAAATCGTTCCCGAACAGCAAAGCTCTGCATCATCGGGGTGAACGGCGATAACTAAAATATCTAATTTCATTAATTTATTGTTGGTGGTCTTCAGCCAGTAGGCGCTGAATGTTCTTTTTAATCTTTGAGCTCAGGGGCTTGGTAAACGGCAGATAATAATCCACAACTTCGCCCTTTTTGTTAATGAGGTATTTGTGAAAGTTCCATCGTGGTTTTGAGCTTAACCTGGTATTCTGCTTCTTATCGCCTAAAAACTGATACAGCGGATGAGCATGTTCGCCACGAACCATAATTTTATCAAATACCGGAAATTTCACACCATGATTAATCTCACAAAACGAAGCGATATCAGCCCCGTTAAGCGGCTCCTGCTTACCAAAATCGTTAGATGGAAAACCCAAAACCTCGAAGTCAGGATTGTTAATTTCGTCTCTCAACAATTGCAGCTCCTTTAACTGTGGCGTAAAACCACACTCGGAAGCCGTATTTACGATTAAAATCACCTTGTTGCGGTAGGCAGACAAAGGCTGGTCTTCGCCATTGATTTTTCTAACCTTGAAAGAATAAATATTCGGAATGCGCTCCTGCATTATTATTATTGATAAAAACCCGAGGTACGGATGATGGATTCGATATCTCTGTCCTCATTTGGATCGTAAGTACTTTTTAAATTGTGGCCAACCACACGTGCAATAATCTGATATGAAAATGCCGCAAAGCCGCCCTTTGTTTGTTTAACAATATCGTAGGTAGTTCTGCCTACTTCGCGGTCGATTAGCTTGGTTAAAATTTGCCCTTGCGTAATGGTCAGTTCCTTTATCTCGCGGTTAAACATGTCTTTTATTTCCTTATCGCATTGTTTAACCAATTTTTTTTGCTCTTTTTTTTCGGGTGTATGGGCAATATCCTGTTCTAACTGCTCGTACCGGCGCTTGGCATATAAGGCATAGGGCATAACCTTTAATACATTATAGCGCAACCGGTTAAAAGCGGCCTGTTCGGCAGGCGATTTCCAGATCCTCGCCGCATAAATAGACACGTCCTGCAGCTGCATCCAGGGAATCATTACTCCATTATCATTTGTAGAGGCTACCCTGATCGTGTCTGCCTTGCCCAATTTCGGAAAAATCGGTGCAATAGAATCTTGCGCTTTTAGCTTTACGCTAAAAATCGTGACAATAAACAGAATGATTAGCCCTTTAAATTTCATAAATTTATACTTTTACAAAGTTAGGTGTTATTTCATATATTAGTTGTTCAACAAAACTAATATAAGTTTTATTACTAAATAAGACGCAAATTTTACGCAAAAAAAACAAATGAAAACAGAGTTAGTGATTGATTTAGAGGCGGAAAAGCAAGAGATTCTTAAACGATATAGGGCATTATTACGGGCGAGCAAATCAACTTTACAACGTGGCGATAAAAAAGAAATAAGGAAAGCTTTCGATATGGCGCTGGAGAGCCACAAAGATATGCGCCGTAAATCTGGAGAGCCATATATTTACCATCCCATCGCGGTGGCGCAGATTGCTGCCGAAGAAATCGGCCTGGGCACAACATCCATTGTATGTGCCTTGTTGCACGATGTTGTAGAGGATACGGACATTACACTCGAAGATATTGAGCGTGAATTTGGCAAAAAAACTGCAAAAATCATCGATGGACTAACTAAGATCTCGGGCGTTTTTGACACCAACAGCTCGCTGCAGGCCGAAAACTTTCGGAAGATGTTACTTACGCTTGCCGATGATGTTCGCGTTATTTTAATTAAGCTTGCCGATCGGTTGCACAACATGCGTACGATGGATTTTATGCCTCGCCATAAACAGCTGAAAATTGCTTCGGAAACGATTTACCTCTACGCTCCCCTGGCCCACCGTTTAGGCCTGTACGCCATAAAATCAGAGCTCGAAGATCTTTCAATGAAGTATCTCGATCCTGACACCTATAAATTCATCGCCAAAAAGCTGAACGAAAAAAAGGCAGAGCGTGCGCTGTTTATCAAGAAATTTGTTGAACCAATTGATGAAATCGTTCACGAACAGGGCTTAGTTGCTGATGTGTACGGCCGGCCGAAATCCATCCATTCGATATGGAATAAGATGAAAAAGAAGAACATTCCCTTCGAAGAGGTTTATGATCTTTTTGCCATTCGCATCATCCTCGATTCGGCCATAGAAAACGAAAAAGCAGATTGTTGGAAAGCCTATTCAATCGTAACGGATTTATATCGTCCCAACCCTGATCGCCTCCGCGACTGGGTTTCATCGCCAAAGGGCAATGGCTACGAAAGTTTACATACTACGGTAATGGGCCCCCGCGGACAATGGGTTGAGGTGCAAATTCGTACGCAAAGAATGAACGAAATTGCCGAAAAAGGGTTTGCAGCGCACTGGAAATACAAAGAATCGAGCAACGATAATGGTTTGGACCAATGGATTCAGAAAGTGAGGGAAATGTTAAACAACCCCGAAGCCAATGCATTGGATTTCCTCGACGATTTCAAAATGAACCTTTTCTCTGATGAGATTTTCATTTTTACACCAAAAGGAGCGTTAATCCAACTTCCATTGGGCGCAACCGCTTTGGATTTTGCCTTCGAGATTCATACCGGCGTGGGCGCAACATGTATTGGGGCCAAGGTAAACCATAAACTGGTTCCCATCTCCTACAAACTGCAAAATGGAGATCAGGTAGAGATCATTACCTCGAACAAGCAAACACCAAAAGAAGATTGGCTGAACATTGTGGTTACCGCGAAGGCTAAATCGAAGATAAAATCGTCGCTCAAAGAAGAAAAACGTAAAATTGCCGACAATGGTAAGGAGATTTTGGAACGTAAAATGAAGTCGCTCAAAATCACCTATAATACCGATAACATTCAAAAGCTGAGTTACTTCTTCAAGTTGCCATCTACGCAAGAGCTGTTTGTGAACGTGGCTTTGGGCAAAATAGAACTTAAGGATATTAAGGAATACCTGAATACGGAAAAAGAGGTAGAAAGCCGCGGGCCCGAGCGTCCTGAAAATTTGACGGTAGAAGGGGTTAAAAGCAAAATAAAAGGTGGCGACTCCGACATTCTGTTAATTGGCGAAGATATGCAGCGCATCGATTACACGCTTGCGGCTTGTTGTAACCCAATTCCGGGCGATGATGTGTTCGGTTTCATAACCGTTAGCGATGGCATTAAAATCCACAGAACCAATTGCCCGAATGCCGCCCAGTTAATGGCAAATTATGGCTATCGGATAGTAAAGGCCAAGTGGAACAAACAACAGGAACTCACCTTTTTAACAGGTTTGCGCATTGTAGGTATAGATGATGTTGGTTTAATAAATAATATTACCAGGGTAATTTCTACCGATTTTAAGGTAAATATGCGATCGATTACCGTTGATACGAATGAAGGCATTTTTGAAGGATCGATCATGATCTTTGTGAACGACACCGAACATTTGGAAAACTTGATTAAAAATTTATTGGAAGTTAGAGGGGTTACAGGCGTAACAAGGTTTGATGCGTAGCCTTTAGTCCGGAGTAGGGAGTCTTTAGTCTTGAGTCTGCTTAAAAGAGTCTTGAGTCCGGAGTCGTAAGTCTTGAGTCCGGAGTAGGGAGCCCGGAGAATAAGTCCGAAAGTCAGGGGTCCGAAAGTCGGAAGTTTGGCCGCATATTGCATGGAGCCGAGAAAGTCCGGAGTCGTGAGTCTTGAGTCCAGAACGAGGAGTTCCAAAGTCCGGAGTCGGAAAGTCGAAAG
>Ga0308165_1006309_pt1 | contig 10511 bp, 8 predicted proteins | sample PhyWR2_FD_201032 | JGI IMG/M metagenome (GOLD analysis project Ga0308165, IMG submission 201032) | Phyllosphere microbial communities from UC Gill Tract Community Farm, Albany, California, United States - DLSLW.R2 | ecosystem: Host-associated > Plants > Phyllosphere > Unclassified | place: USA... | reverse complement strand
TGGGAGACGTTCGTGATCAGGAATTCCCTGATCTCCGAAGCCAGCTGTTCCAGCTGTTCCTCGGTCAACTCGTTCAGGTCCTGCGGATTCCGGATGGTGTCCAAGATTCCCAATGACCCCTCCTTCGGATGGTAGACGTGCCGTTTAACTCTAACGCCTCGGTTCGCAGGGCCGGACGTGGTTGAAAAGCCGAAGCCCCGGCTGGTCGGTGACCGGCCGGGGCTTCGGGGAGGATGGTGCCTGCTGGCAGAGCCCGCTAGTTGGCGGAGATCTGGCGCAGCACGTACTGCAGGATGCCGCCGTTGCGGTAGTAGTCCGCTTCACCCGGGGTATCGATGCGCAGGACGGCGTCGAAGGACTTGGAGGAGCCGTCCTCTGCCGTGGCGGTGACCTTCAGGGTCTTGGGCGTGGTGCCCTCGTTCAGGGCGGTGACGCCCTCAACCGAGAAGGTTTCCGTGCCGGTCAGGCCCAGGCTGGCAGCGTTCTCGCCGGCCGGGTACTGCAGCGGCAGGACGCCCATGCCGATGAGGTTGGAGCGGTGGATGCGCTCGTAGCTCTCGGCGATGACGGCCTTGACGCCCAGCAGCGCGGTGCCCTTGGCGGCCCAGTCGCGGGACGAACCGGAACCGTACTCCTTGCCTGCCAGGACAACCAGCGGGGTGCCGGCTGCCTGGTAGTTCTGGGCGGCGTCGTAGACGTAGGCCTGCGGGCCGTCTGCCTGGGTGAAGTCGCGGGTGAAGCCACCCTCAACGCCGTCCAGGAGCTGGTTCTTGATGCGGATGTTCGCGAATGTTCCGCGGATCATCACTTCGTGGTTGCCACGGCGCGAGCCGTAGGAGTTGAAGTCCTTGCGCTCCACACCGTTGGCCAGCAGGTACTGGCCGGCAGGGGTGTCGGACTTGAAGGAACCGGCCGGGGAGATGTGGTCGGTGGTGACGGAGTCGCCGAGCTTCAGGAGCACGCGGGCGCCGGAGATGTCCTTGACGGGCTCCGGCTGCGCCTGCATGCCTTCGAAGTACGGGGGCTTCCGGACGTAGGTGGATTTCTCGTCCCAGGCGAAGGTGTCGCCGGCGGGGGTGTCGAGCGCCTTCCAGCGGTCGTCGCCCTCGAAGACGCCCTCATAGCCCTTGGCGAACATGTCCTTGTCGATCGAGGAATCGATGACCTGCTGCACCTCGACCGGGTTGGGCCAGATGTCCTTCAGGAAGACGTCGTTGCCGGCTTCGTCCTGGCCCAGCGCGTCGTTCTCGAAGTCGAAGTCCATGGTTCCGGCCAGGGCGTAGGCGATGACCAGCGGCGGGGAGGCCAAGTAGTTCATCTTGACGTCCGGGTTGATGCGGCCTTCGAAGTTGCGGTTGCCGGAAAGGACTGCGGTGACGGAGAGGTCGTTGGCCTGGATGGCCTCGGAGATCTCAGCGTCCAGCGGGCCGGAGTTGCCGATGCAGGTGGCGCAGCCGTAGCCCACGATGTAGAAGCCAAGCTTCTCCAGGTAGGGGGTCAGGCCCGACTTGTTGTAGTAGTCGGTGACAACCTTGGAACCGGGAGCCACGGAGGTCTTGACCCACGGCTTGGCGGCGAGGCCCTTTTCCACCGCGTTGCGGGCCAGCAGTGCGGCGGCCAGCATCACGGACGGGTTGGACGTGTTGGTGCAGGACGTGATCGAGGCGATCGACACCGCGCCGTGGTCCAGTTCGAATTCGCGGCCATCGGCGGTCTTGACCGCAACCTTCTTGGACGGGCGGCCGTTGGACTTCGGTCCATGGGCGTGCGGAGCTTCCTCGGAGAGGTGCGTTGCCGTTGCCGTGAACGACGGCGAGTCGGACGCCGGGAAGCTCTCATCGATTGCTTCGTCCAGGCTGCCGTCGGCGAGGTCAACCTTGACGTAGTTGCGGAGGTCCTCGCGGAACTGGGCCTTGGACTCGGAGAGGATGATGCGGTCCTGCGGGCGCTTGGGGCCGGAAATCGACGGGACAACCGTGGACAGATCCAGTTCCAGGTACTCGGAGAACTTGATGTCGCGGGAAGGATCGTGCCAGAGGCCCTGTTCCTTGGCGTATGCCTCGACGAGGGCCACGTTCTGGTCTGCGCGGCCGGTGAGGCGCAGGTAGTCCAGGGTGACGTCGTCGATGGGGAACATCGCGGCGGTGGAACCGAATTCGGGGCTCATGTTGCCGATGGTGGCGCGGTTTGCCAGCGGCACCGCGGCCACGCCTTCGCCGTAGAACTCAACGAACTTGCCCACGACACCGTGCTGACGGAGCATCTCGGTGATGGTCAGCACCACGTCGGTGGCGGTGGCGCCGGCGGGGATGCTGCCGCTGAGCTTGAAGCCGACAACCCGCGGGATCAGCATGGAGACAGGCTGTCCCAGCATGGCTGCCTCGGCTTCGATGCCGCCAACGCCCCAGCCCAGGACGCCCAGGCCGTTGACCATGGTGGTGTGCGAGTCGGTACCCACGCAGGTGTCAGGGTAGGCGCGGAGCGCACCGTCCACTTCGCGGGTCATGACGGTGCGGGCCAGGTATTCGATGTTGACCTGGTGCACGATGCCGGTTCCCGGAGGAACCACCTTGAAGTCGTCGAACGCGGTCTGGCCCCAGCGCAGGAACTGGTAACGCTCACCGTTGCGCTGGTACTCGATCTCCATGTTGCGCTCCAGCGCGCCGGAGTTGCCGAAGGCATCGATCTGCACGGAGTGGTCAATGACCATTTCGGCCGGTGCAAGGGGGTTCACCCTCTTGGGGTCACCGCCCAGGTCCTTGACGGCCTCACGCATGGTGGCGAGGTCGACCACGCAGGGAACGCCGGTGAAGTCCTGCATGATCACGCGCGCCGGCGTGAACTGGATTTCTGTATCGGGCTCCGCATTGGGATCCCAGCCTGCCAAAGCGCGAACGTGATCGGCAGTGATGTTCGCGCCGTCCTCGGTCCTCAACAGGTTTTCAAGCAATACCTTGAGGCTGAACGGAAGGTTTTCTGCACCTTCAACGGAGTTCAGCCGGAAAATCTCGTATTCGGTTCCGGCTACATTAAGTTTGCCTTTTGAACCGAAACTGTCCACAGTGCTCATCGCAGGACTCCTCTCGCAACAGTTTCATCTTTGTCGCGCGGTTGACCGCCTGCTAGTTAGGACGCCCTAAGTAGCTCCAGGGCCCGAAAATTGCACACGGCCGGCCGAGAATTCGGGCGCGACGTGGGACTACTACCGCCATCGTAGTCCAAAACCCCGGACGCATCACGGACCCGGAGTAAGCAATGCCACCGTCTCAAGGTGGTGGGTATGGGAGTAGAGATCGAAGGCGCGCAGACCTGTGAGTTGCCATCCTGAGCGGCGGAAGTAACCGAGGTCACGGGCGAACGACGCCGGGTCGCAGGACACGTAGGCGATGGCCCGGGGCTGCGATTCGACCAGTTGGCCGACAACGGCTTTCCCGGCACCTGCCCGGGGCGGGTCCAGGAGCAGGGCATCGAAATTCCGCGGCTTTTGGCGCAGGACCCGCTCCACCCGGCCCTGGACCACCTCCACCTGGGCAGCGGAGTGAAGGTTCTTCCGGGCGTCGCGGCTGGTTCCGGGCGCCCCTTCCACGGAGAGCACGGAGCCCGTCTCCCCTACTGCATCGGCCAGGACGGCGGTAAAGAGCCCGGCACCGGCGTAGAGGTCTGCAACCACCGCGCCGGGATGCAGGAAGTCCCCTTGCTCCAGGAATTCCGTGACAGCCCCCACAAGGGTCCCGGGCGCGTCGCGGTGAATCTGCCAGAAGCCCTCGCCGGTCACGCGGTATTCGTGGCCGACGGCGGATTCCTGCACCCAGGTGCGTCCCCGGAGCTGGGTTACCTGCCCGGTCAGCGGATCAAAGGCGGCGACGGACGCCTCCGCCGGCACGTCGGCGGCGATGGCGCGCAACCGTTTTTCCTTCGTTCCGGGAGCCGGGGCCAGCAGCACCAGGGGGCGCGATCCGTTGGCGGGCGCGGCCACCTCAACGCGCTCCACCCCCTGCAGGTCCAGGTCCCACAGGCGCAGGGCGTTGATCGCTTCGCTGGCCAGGGGCATTTCCCGCACCGGGATGATGTGGTCGGAGCGGTGGGCGTGCATTCCCAGCCTGCCGGCGGGGGTGACCGAGAAGCTGGCGCGTGTGCGCCACCCAAGGCCGGTGCCGCCGTCGCCCGTCTCCCCTACTGCTTCCACGCCGCCGGTCCACACGGAGGGCACCTGTTCGAAGCCGGCCAGCCGGGTGAGCTGCTCGGCCAGCACGTCCGCCTTCAGGCTGCGCTGCCGGGCCAGGGTGATGTGGCCAAACTCGGCGCCGCCAACCGGCGGGTGGCCGTGGCTCCACGCGCGCAGGGAATCGGCCGGGCGCCAGAAGTGCTCCACCCGGTCCGGGGAAGCCTCCAGCACCTCAACGACATCCGCGCGCCAGAACTTGGCGCCGTCCCCCGCATCGGTCAGCCGGGCACGCACCTTCTCGCCCGGGATGGCATGGCGGACAAAAACCACGCGGCCTTCATGCCGCGCCACGCAGTGCCCGCCGTGGGCGACGGGCCCGACGTCGAGCACCGCCTCTTCGCCGGTGTGGCCGGCTTCTCCGGTTTGGGGCTGGGTGGCGGTGGGGGTCCTGCTGGTCACTGCACGTCCTGGAGGTTCTTTGCTTCTTCGGATGATTTGAGCTGCCAAGGCACGCTGGCCACCATGACCCCGGGCTCGAAGTGGAGGCGGGTCTTGATGCGCAGGGCCGTCTGGTTGTGCACCAACTGCTCCCACCACTTGCCCACAACGTACTCGGGGATGTAGACCACGATGAGGTCCCGCGGGGAGTCCATGCGCATCTGCTTGACGTAGTCCATGATGGGCGTGACAGTTTCCCGGTAGGGGCTGGCGAGGACGGTCAGCGGGACCGGAATTTCGAGCTTGTCCCAGTCGGCAATGGTGTGCGCCGTTTCCTCCGGGTCGATGTCCACGGTGATGGCGTCAAGCCGCGAGGGCCGGGAGGCGCGGGCGTAGGCGAGGGCCCGCAGCACCGGCTTGCGCACGTGCGAGACCAGCAGCACCGCGTGCACCCGGGTGGGGAGCGCCCGGGGGGAGGAATCCTCGTCCACCGCGAGTTCCTTCGCCACGTTGTCGTAGTGCGCCCGGATGCTCCACATGATCAGGAACAGGATGAACATGGCCAGCAGGGCGATCCATGCGCCCTGCTCGAACTTGGTGATGAGGACGATCACCAGCACCAGGCCGGTCATGCCGAAACCGATGGTGTTGATGGTGCGCGACTTCATCATCCGGCGCCGCACGGCCTTGTCCTTGGCGAGTTTCAGTTCCCGCCCCCAGTGCCGGATCATGCCCAGTTGGCTGAGGGTGAAGGAGATGAAGACGCCCACGATGTACAGCTGGATGAGCTTGGTCACGTCGGCGTCGAACGAAATGATGAGCACCAGGGCGCCGGCGGCGAGGGCCAGCACGCCGTTGCTGAACGCGAGCCGGTCACCTCGGGTGCGGAGCTGGCGGGGCAGGTAGCCGTCCTGGGCCAGGATGGAGCCCAGCACCGGGAAGCCGTTAAAGGCGGTGTTGGACGCGAACACCAGGATGACGCCGGTGGCGGCAACCACGATGTAGAAGGGTATGCTGCCCGCGCCGAAAATGGTCTGCGCGATCTGGGAGATGGCGGGGTTCTGGACGTAGCCCTCCGGCAGCGGCTTCCCGTCCAGCAGGAACTCCTTGGCGGGGTCCAGCACGATATGGACCTTGGTGGCGTTGGCCAGGTAGATGATGCCGGCCAGCATGGCGGCGCCGATCACGCCGAGGAGCAGCAGCGTGGTGGCCGCGTTCTTGCTCTTGGGGTGCCTGAAGTTGGGAACGCCGTTGCTGATCGCCTCCACGCCCGTGAGCGCCGCAGCACCTGAGGAGAAAGCCCGCAGCAGCAGGAACGCACCGGCCAGGCCCACCAGGCCCTGGTCGAAGCCCTCCGCCGGGACAATCGTGAACGCGGCCGACGGCGCCTGCCCCAGCTGCCCGGTGGCGGCCTGGAACATTCCCACGGCCGTCATGCCGAGGATGGACGCCATAAAGATATAGGTAGGGACGGCGAAGACACTGCCGGCTTCCTTGATGCCGCGCAGGTTCACCAAGGCAAGGATGACGACGCCGATGGTGGCGATGACGGCCTGCTCACCGTGCAGCGACGGCACAGCCGTGGTGAGGTAGGCGGCGGCCGAGGACATGGACACGGCCACCGTCAGCACGTAGTCCACCAGGAGGGCCGACGCCACCGTCAGGCCCGCGTACTTGCCCAGGTTCTCGTTGGCGATCTCGTAATCGCCGCCGCCCGAGGGGTATGCGTGCACATTCTGCCGGTAGGACGCCACCACCGTAAGCAGCACCACCATGACGGCCAGGCCCACCAGCGGCGAGATGGCCACGGCGCTGACACCGGCCAGGGCCAGGGTCAGCAGGATCTCGTCCGGGGCGTAGGCCACGGAGGACAGTGCGTCGGATGCGAAGATCGGGAGTGCGATCTTCTTCGGGAGCAGGGTATGGGACAGGCGGTCATTCCTGAAGGGACGGCCCACCAGCACGCGTTTGACGGCGTTCAGTATTGTCAACACCCCACAAAGCTAGTCTGATTCGGGAGCGATGTCATGACGGGCCCCGGCCGGGCCGAACCAGGACCATGCCGGTAGAGTTCTAGCTGCACGATCCTGACATACATAAAGAGGAGATACGGTGGCGCATTTCGTGATCATGGGATGTGGCCGGGTGGGGGCAACGCTGGCGCACACGCTGGAGGATGCCGGGCATTCCGTGGCCATCATCGACCAGGACGACCGCGCTTTCCGCCGGCTCCGCCAGGGCTTCACCGGCCGGAAGGTCACCGGGGTGGGCTTTGACCGTGAAACCCTCAAACAGGCAGGAGTGGGCGAGGCCTACGCCTTCGCTGCCGTTTCCAGCGGTGACAACTCCAATATCCTGGCGACGCGGGTTGCCCGCGAAACCTTCCACGTGCCGCATGTCGTCGCGCGCATCTACGATCCCGGACGTGCGGAGATCTACCAGCGCCTGGGCATCCCCACGGTGGCCGCCGTCCGCTGGAGCGCGGACCAGGTGCTGCGGCGCATCCTCCCCGAACAGCACCTCGCGGGCGACTTCCGCGAACCGTCCGGACGCCTGGTCCTGGCCGAGCTGGACCTCGACGCCGGCTGGATCGGGCACCGGATCAGCAGCATCGAAAAGGCCGCGGATGTCCGCGTGGCCTATCTCACCCGCTTTGGCGAGGGCATCCTTCCCGATGCCGGTACCGCATACCAGGACGGCGACACCGTGCACGCCATGCTGCAGGTGGACCGCAGCGCCCAGATCGCCCAGGTCCTCGCCAAAGCCCCCGCCAAGGAGTACCAGTGAAAGTCGTTATCGTCGGCGCAGGCAGCGTCGGGTCATCCATCGCCCGGGAACTACTGGCGCACAAGCACGAGATCCTGCTGATCGACCTCAAGCCCGAGGTGATCGGCCGCAGCGGCCTGCGGGGCGCCCACTGGCTGGTGGGCGACGCCTGCGAGCTTTCCACCCTGCAGGGCGCCAAGGTGGAGGACGCCGATGTGGTGGTTTCCGCCACAGGCGATGACAAGGTCAACCTGGTTGTGTCCCTGCTGGCGAAAACGGAGTTCGGTGTTGGCCGCACCGTGGGCCGGGTGAACAATCCGAAGAACGACTGGATGTTCAACGACTCCTGGGGCGTCGACGTCGCCGTCAACACCCCACAGCTCATGACCGCTCTGGTGGAGGAAGCGGTGGAGATCGGTGACCTGGTCCGGCTCCTGACCCTGCAGACGGGGGTGGCGTCGCTGGTGGAATTCACCGTCCCGCATGACTCGCACGTGATCGGCATGACCGTGGGAGACATTCATTGGCCCGAGGACGCCACCCTGGTGGCCATCCTGCGGGACCAGGCACCCATCACCCCCAGCCGGGACGACGTGATCGACGGCGGCGATGAGCTCTTCTTCGTCACAACCATCGCCGCTGAGGACGGGCTCCGGGAACTGCTCTCCTCCGCGCCCGGCAGCATCGACGCCGGCCACGGGACGGCGGGCAGCAGCACGCCCGCCGGCGCCGGCCACGGGCATGCCACGGACGACGACGGCTTCGACGGCTAGGTTCGCCGGCGCACCGTTGATGCATGGCAGCCGGGCATCAGGCAGCTTGGGCGCCGGGTATCCCGTACGTCCAGAGGTGCCGGTTTGTTGGCGGCGTCAGCCCGCCTGGCCGGCTTCGGTTTCGGCTGGAGCCGGCCGGGTCACAAGCCAGGCCACCCAGATTCCGAGGATGTACAGGGGTGCGCCCATGATCAAGCGGGTGGTGGCGAGGGCGGCCAGGCCGTCAGTGCCCATGAGGTACAGGGGCACCTGCACGATGAGCCGGAGGGCCAGGACCGCGACGATGATCCAGGTGCCCAGGCGGTAGGCCTTGACCCGGTCCGGCTCCTTGCGCCAATCCACGCCTTCATTCCGGATGAAGCCGAAGAGGAGCCCGGCCACAGGCCACTTGACGGCGATCGAGATGACCATCGCCAGGATGTAGGCGGCATTGGTAAAGAATCCGGGGAGGTAGAAGTCTTCGGCCTTGCCGGTGGTGTTGGCCAGCCAGGCCGAAATGCCGACGCCTGCCACGCCCGCCAAGGCCTGGGTGAGGGGCCGGCGCTGCACCAGGCGGACAACAGTGAACACGGCCGCTGACACCAGGGCCGCCACCAGGGACAGCGGAAGTTCGCGGGTGACGGTGAAGGCCACCAGGAACACCAGGCCGGGAACGATGCTTTCGGCAATGCCCTGCACTCCCCCGGCGCTGCGCAGGACGTCCACGCGGCCGTCATGGGTGCGGTGGAGGCCTGCCTTGGCGGCATATTCTGCGGCAAGGCCGGCAACCGGGGACTGTCCTGCGGCCTGCGGCCTGCCCTCCTGCGGCCCCCCGGCGCGGTGTGCAGCGCCGGATGGCTGATCGGGCTGGTGCTCAGTCATTCGTTCTCCTGGCGGGACAGTATCTCGTAACGCGGATTGAAGATGGTGGGCATATCCTTGCCGCGGGCCAGCATTCCCTCCACCCGGATCTCGGCACCCGCTTGGATGCCCGGCACGCGCCGCCGGCCCAGCCAGACAACGCGGAGCCTTGCGGGCCTGCCCCGGCCCGACCCTGTTGCGGGACGGTCGGCGTCGTCCTCAGTAACGATGGCGCTGTACTCAGGGGTGCGGTCGGCCGGAACGAACGTCACCGATTCGATGTGCCCCTGGCACAGGACACGTCCCCGGTCCGGAAGCTGCCCCAACGGCGTAATGCCGCCAAGGCCCGTCGCCGCCTCGTCACTGTGGGGCTCAGCCGATCTGGGTGATTTCCGGACCACGTTCGGGCTCCTCCAGGGTGGGCGCGGCGGGCGGAGGAGTGGCGGAGGCGTCCTTGGGCAGCCGCAGCTGCAAAAGATCACGCGGCGGCATGGGGCTGTCACCACGGACCACCACGACCTGCCGGAACAGGGCCTCAAGCGCTTCCGCGGCGGGGCGCTCCAGTGCCGCGGGTCCGCCCAGGACGCCGCGCAGGAACCAGCGGGGGCCGTCGACACCGATGAAGCGGGCCACGCGATAGCCCTGGCTGCCGTCCGGGAGCCCGGCGGGCAGCTTGGCCACCAGCTCGGTGCCGAAGGCGCCTTCCACCTCTTCAACCTGGCCGCCCTGGGCGCCTACGGACTGGCCGATCTGTTCGCGGATCTCGTCCCAGAGCGTCTCTGTCTTGGGGGCGGCGAAAGCCTGCAGCTGAAGGCTGGAGCCGTTCAGGTCAAGGGTCACTGCCACCACCCGCTGTGTTGCCTCTTCCACTTCGAGCCGGAGCTGGAGGCCCTCACTCGGCGTGATCAGCAGGGCTCCCAGGTCCACGAAACCGTCGGTGCTGGTGATTTCGGACTCGTCGAACGGGCCATGCTGGCGGCGGGCGTCCGGGGCGGGGGCGTCTTCGCCGGCCTCCGCGAGCGTGAGCTCATCCACCGGCTCCGCCGGTTCGTCCTTCTTAGTTTTCCTGCCAAACCCAAAGACCATGGGTGACTCCTCAATTCTTCAAATGTGCCAGTTCTGAAACCTGCCGGCCGGTCCCTTGGAGGTCCCGCCGTCGTGCATGCTGGCGTGGCAACGGATGCAGCCGGGGTCAGGCTCCGGGGACGGTAAACCCGCCTGTGGATCCAAAGCCTCCGGTGCCGCGGACGGATCCGCTTAATTCACTGACAGGAATGAACTGGGCATGCTCCACCCGCTGGATGACCATTTGGGCAATTCTATCGCCGCGCCGGAGCTCTATCGGCTGCGTCGAATCGGTGTTGAGCAGGGTTACCGAAATCTCGCCACGGTAGCCTGCGTCCACGGTGCCGGGAGCGTTGACGATCGTGAGGCCGTGCTTGGTGGCCAGGCCGGACCGGGGGTGGATCAGCGCCACGAACCCGTCAGGCAGTGCAATGGCCACGCCGGTGGGAACCAGCTTGCGCTCC
>Ga0308165_1006302_pt1 | contig 10526 bp, 8 predicted proteins | sample PhyWR2_FD_201032 | JGI IMG/M metagenome (GOLD analysis project Ga0308165, IMG submission 201032) | Phyllosphere microbial communities from UC Gill Tract Community Farm, Albany, California, United States - DLSLW.R2 | ecosystem: Host-associated > Plants > Phyllosphere > Unclassified | place: USA... | reverse complement strand
GTTTGGTACAAAAACATCACCATTAAAGAACTGTAATTTGAGGTGTAAGGTAAAGGGGGGGCTTCCCTCGCTTAAAATGCCATTAATTTAGTTTAAGGTAGAAAGGTTGGAGCCAAACGGCTTCCCCTTACGTCGCTTAAAACTACAAGCTTAAAATAAGACACAAGCTCAAAGTCCTCCCTTTCGGGGAGGATTTAGGTGGGGCTTTAAAAACCATATATAAACCAAATGAATACCATCACTCGTTTTAAACTCTCATCCATGATGTTCCTCGAATTTTTTATCTGGGGCGCATGGTTCGTAACTCTCGGTACCTTTCTGGGGAAAAATCTGTTAGCCAATGATGTTCAAATCGGATCCGCCTATAGCACTCAGTCGCTCGGCGCCATTATCGCACCATTCATTATTGGATTAATTGCAGATAAGTTTTTTTCTGCGCAAAAAGTATTGGGTATCTTACATTTAGTTGGCGGAGTGCTTCTTTGGGTAGCCGGAACGTCACTTAATTTTGAAGCATTTTTCCCCTTCATTTTGGGGTATATGATCGCTTTTATGCCCACCCTCGCACTAGTCAATTCCATATCCTTTAAACAGCTTAAAGATCCCGGTAAGGAATTTCCTTCAATACGTGTTTTTGGCACCATCGGTTGGATAATTGCCGGATTAGTAATTGGATGGTTAAACTGGGAACAATCAGGAAACCTGATTTTAACTTTTAAAATGGCATCTATTGCCTCTATCGCGTTAGGTATACTTAGTTTCTTTTTACCCCATACTCCTCCGGTAAAGAAAGGTGAAAAGACCTCTATCCGCGATATTTTGGGATTAGATGCCCTTGGCTTACTTAAAAATAAATCGTTCTTGTTATTTTTCATCGCATCAATTGCAATCTGTATTCCTTTGGCTTTTTATTATAACTTCACCAATCCTTTTCTAAACGAAGTGGGAATGAAAAAAGCGGCAGGCGTGCAGGCTTTAGGCCAGGTTTCCGAAACCTTGTTCATGTTGTTAATGCCGCTGTTTTTTGCTCGGCTTGGCGTAAAAAAGATGCTGGCAATAGGTATGATAGCATGGGTTGTTAGGTATGTATTTTTTGCATTTGGTAACGCCGAAAGCAATTATTGGATGCTGATCGGCGGAATTATTCTCCACGGAATTTGTTACGATTTCTTCTTCGTTACAGGCCAGATTTACACAGACCGGCTTGCGGGAGAAAAATTTAAAAGTGCCGCACAAGGCTTCATTACCCTGGCCACTTACGGCGTTGGTATGCTAATCGGCTCGATAATTTCGGGCATGGTTGTAAACAAATACGCTGTTCCGGGAACTCACGACTGGCATACCATTTGGTTAATTCCTGCCGGCATTGCCGGTGTTGTTGCGCTATTTTTCATCCTGTTTTTTAAAGATAGAAATGTAGCCAAAACCGAAATTCAGGCAGAAACACAGCAGTGATAACAATAAAACAGATAAGCAGATCATTTAAAGGATCTGCTTATCTGTTTAGAACCTAATATATGCTTACAAGAAGAAATTTTTTATTGAGCGGTAGCATGGCTGCGGCCGCTGCGCTTTTGGTACCATCGTTTGCCTGCATGGATAGCAAAAAAAATGTTGGTTTGCAACTTTACTCGCTACGCGATGAATTGCCTAAAGATGTTAAAGGAACGATTGAAAAAGTGGCAAAAGCTGGTTTTAATCAGGTAGAAGCTTATGGCTTTTCTATTAAGGATCAGTTTTGGGGCTTAGACCCTATAAAGTTTAAACAGCTTTTAGATGATAACGGTTTATATGCGCCAAGTGGGCACTATGGATTAACCGACTATTTATCAAACGGTGATCAAGCCGAATTAGAGGAGGCAATTGTTGCTGCCAAAATGTTGGGAAGCGAATATATAACCATTCCCTGGCTTAATGAAGAGATCAGAAAAACTGCCGACGATTATAAAAAGATTGCAGAAAAAATAAATGTGGCAGGGCAGGAATGCAAAAAAGCAGGATTGAAATTAGCCTACCACAATCATAACTTTGAGTTCGAAAAGCAAGGCGAAACCAGCGGATATGAGATCCTTTTGGCCGAAACAGATAAAAATCTGGTCAATTTCGAACTGGATTTATATTGGGTGGTACGTGCCGGGCACGATCCGATAAAACTATTTAAAGAAAACCCAGGTCGTTTTACCATGTGGCACGTGAAGGACATGGATAAGGCCAATCCAGATTTAAATGCTGAAGTAGGAACTGGATCAATCGATTTTAAACCGATTTTTGCTGAGGCCAAACTTTCGGGCATGAAGTATTTTTTTGTTGAGCACGAAACAAATTATAAGCCAAACCCGGTTGCATCGGTTACCGCAAGCTGCGCTTATATCAAAAAGGAATTAATTTAAACGTTGTAGCTATGAATTCAAGAAGAACTTTTTTAAAGCAGGCTGGGTTAGCAGCAAGTGCTACTCTGCTTATTCCATCTTTTGCTTTTAATAAAGCAAATAAAAATGTGGGCCTGCAGTTGTATACACTTCGAGATCTTTTACCAAAAGATGTAAATGGCGTGATCGAAAAAGTGGCCGGGGCAGGCTATAAAGAAGTAGAAACTTATGGTTTCGCTAACGGAAAGTTCTGGAATTTATCTATAAAGGAGTTTAAGGCGTTACTTGATGCCAACGGATTAAAAGCACCAAGTGGCCATTACGGGATGGACGAGTTTGCAAAAACCGGTAAAACCGATAAGCTTAAGGCAGATATCGATTCTTGTGCAGCAATTGGTGGAAAATATTTCACCATCGCTGGGGCACATGTCGACATGAGCAAGGGTGCGGATGGATTTAAAAAAACAGCCTCCGATTTTAACAAAGTTGCCGAAATGGCCAAACAATCGGGTTTAAAGTTTGCCTACCATAACCACGATTTCGAATTCAAAAAACTCGACAATCTTACAGGTTATGATGTTTATCTTCAGGAAACGGATAAAAATCTGGTCAATTTTGAAATGGATCTGTATTGGGTGGAACGCTCTGGCAACGATCCGCTCACTCTGTTTAAAAAATACCCCGGGCGTTTCCCAATGTGGCATGTTAAGGATATGGATAAAACCAAGCCAGAACTGAATACCGAAGTTGGGAAAGGTTCGATAGATTTTAAATCAATTTTTTCGGGAGCCAAACTGGCGGGAATGCAACACTTCTTTGTAGAGCACGAAAATAACTATCAACCCGACCCAATCGGATCGATAAAAACAAGCTGCGATTATATAAAGGCGAATTTGGTTTAGTGCGCTGATACCATCTTTCTAACGGAGGAAGAGTCTGTTTTTTTTTTCAACGCTGTCATCCTCATTTTAATTTATTGCATAAAAATCAATACGGGTGACGTCGTTTTTCAAAAAAGTGCTTCCAAGAAGCGTCGTCATCCGATAACTATTGGATTCGAGCGCCCGCCCAATGTCATTTAGTTAAACTCGACGGGTGTCATCCGATAGCTATCGGATCTGAGCGGAGTCGAAGGCCTTTTCTGTAGGAAAAAACAAATAAACATCGCCCTTCGACTCCGCTCAGGGTGACAATGTTTTTTGTTTTTTCCTTAACTAAATGACAATGAGCGCCCGCCTGACCGGACGGGCAGCAGTAAAGACCGCGAAGCGCTACGAAGTAATCTCTAACCTATCACCCCAGAGAACCTGATTTTCCCACCCACCCTTAAGGTTGTGACTTGTGCAGAGTTTGAGTTGGCATTCCATCGTTGCAGATTCTTCCTTCGTCAGAATGACAACAGCTCTAATTCAAATTCGCCGCTAACACGCAAGTATTCTTGAAACGCTTGACGGTTCCATTTAAGTCGAAAACATCGAATAAGATTACGTAAATTCCCACTCCTGCATTTTGCCCGTTTTCATTTAAGCCATCCCAGGTTAACCTTCCCTTGGTACCAATGGTTTCATTTTTGAGCAACCGGCGTATCAATACCCCTTTATCAGAGAACACATTTACAGTTGCCAAATTCGCATTTTCTGAAACCTGATAATCCAAATTCATCACATCCTCGAAGCCATCGCCATCGGGCGAAAAAGTTTTAGATGCTATCTCAACAAAATCTACATCACCATTGGGTTCTTGTGAGTTTTTATATGTTGGCGTTGCGAAACCAACAGAAGCCGCAGCCGACTTGAAATTTCCGACATCGTTGGCGCCTTTTAAAAAGGAAACACGCTCGAGCGAAACACCATCCGCATTCTGCAGCAAGGGCATTTTCATTTTGTCAGTGTAATCAAAACGATCAATCATTAAACTTCCACTCAACAATATCACCGTTCCCTTGTCATTATTGTAAACGGGCAAACTCTTTAACTGAATAAAATGATCTAGATTTTCGCAAAAGTAATTGGCTTGAATACTCAACGTATTCGAACTAATCACCCAATACGCTTTCGGCTCAATAAGCATACTTTTGGTCGATAATACTTTAATGTTTGCAGGCGCACCAGCGGAATCGGCATTCCCCAGTTGCAAATCCTTAACATCGAGAACGTGATCGGTGTTATTATAAATCTCCACAAAATCTACGCTGCCAGCTTTAGGGTTAAACAGCACCTCAGAAATGAGCATATCGTGGGTGCCGATTTTCTTCGCAATAAATAATTTGGTCCAATTGCCAGCCGGGCTTATTACATTACCAGCGCAATCGGTAACATTGCCAACGGTTAAAGTATGTTCAACGCCCCTTATAAATGGTGCCGGAAACTTAAGTGTAACGGCGGTAAAACCGGGCGATTTAACACTTGCTGATGAAGGGCTGCCGATTCCATTGTTCATTACATAATGGTTGGGCTGCCCAGCAGATAGGCTATCGATAGATTTAGAAAACTCAAGCTCAACGGTAACACTGTCTATTATTGTCGAAGATATCAGCTTTGGAACTTCTGTACTGATCTGCGACCGATAAACTGAGTTTTGTTTCGCCGGTGTGCCCCCGGCTGCATCGGTAGAAGCCGACCAGTTTTGTATTCCGTGGCAAATGTTCTTTGGATCGATCAGCTCCAAACTGAAACCACCCTTTTTCTTTGCATCATCCTTATACCAACTATCAAAATAAGCAACTTTGTCAATTATTCGCCCGGTATTATCACTCAATGTTAGTATATCCTTATCGTTGTTTAAGCTTGGCCAGGGCGACAGCGGAACGATCTTTCCGAAAGGCTTAAATAGGCTTTCATCAGCCTTTGCACACAGTACAACAAGTTCGTTCGGACTTATGGTGTCAATACCGAATGTAAATGACGAGGTTTGGTCGGTAAGTTTCCAGCCTTGCGTTAAAACGTACTCATCAGTAGTGTTCCAGATTTCCACAAATTCCTTTTGAGGCAAACCAGGGCTGCCTGATGGGTTTGCAAATATTTCGTTAATTACCACATCGCCATATTGCGCTATGTACGGCTTTACATACTTAAACACCGCTTTGCTGTCTGTAGCGATGGTATTTCCTTTTTTATCTTTCACATTATTCACAACCAAAGTGTATGCACCTGAGAGGAACTTTTTAGCATAAGTTAATCGATAAACAGTTGCCGCAGCGGTTACACTCACATTTATTGGAGATTCATAGCCATTAGACAGAATGTAGTTATTTAAATCGAATGCAGAAGTTGCATCCAAAGGTTCGGAAAAAGCGACGTCTAAGTGTACCGAATCAACGCTCCTAACGCCAATCAGTGTCGGTGGCGTACGATCCGGCACCAGGTCATCGATCTTAAAATCATCAAAAACATATTGGTTGTATCTCGAAGCGGTTGCATATTTGCAGAAAACGCCAGTATAAGCCGAAGTGGTGAACGTATTGTCTGAAACACTTCCCTCGAGGGTAAAATTGTCACCGCCCGTAACATCGCTATAAAGATTCCACTTGCCGGCCTCGTCTCTTGTTACCTTGATTTTAGCAAGGAACAGATTGTTGGCCGCCCGCGTCTTCTGTGGTCCCGTAATAATTCGCGCTGTAGCTGTTTTCGTCTGTTTATATAAGTGCAATCCGTCTGCTGTGCCGGTCTCCCCTATTTGAACAAAATAGCCATTTAAGCTGCCTTTCAGGTTTTCCTGGTCGGATGTTAAATAGATACGAACAAAATTAGTTGCTGTCGGATCGAAATTAAGCTGCACTAAAAATTCCCATGTTGCGTTTAAACTTTGCTGGCTTGCGGTTGATAACGCAATGGTTTGCGAGGCAAGCTGTTGCCCTTTAGCCTGCAGCTGCGTTTGTGCATTGACTTGAAAATAATTGATATCGCCACTCCACACTGGATTTTTGGAGAAATCGCCATCAGAAAACGAATCGAAAACCTGAGAAAAAGCAATTTTAGAAAATAACAATAGGGATATAAGCAGAATTTTCTTCATATTTGGGCTTATATCAAATGTTTAATAAATATAATAATTAAATTTTAAAATGAAAGTAGCAGTAGTAGGTGCCACCGGATTGGTAGGTACCGTAATGTTAAAAGTATTGGAGGAAAGAAATTTCCCTTTGACAGAGTTGATTCCCGTAGCATCAGAAAAGAGTGTTGGTAAGGAAATTACTTTTAAGGGTAAGAAGTTCCCAATCGTTAGCATGGATACTGCAATTGGCATGCGTCCGGATATTGCCTTGTTCTCGGCGGGCGGAAACACTTCTTTAGAGCATGCTCCGCGATTTAAAGAGGCCGGAACAACGGTTATTGACAACTCTTCGGCATGGCGAATGGACCCGGCAATTAAATTAATTGTTCCTGAGGTTAATGCGCATGAGCTTTCTATCGATAATAAAATTATTGCCAACCCCAATTGCTCTACCATTCAAATGGTGGTGGTTTTAAAGCCTTTGCACGATAAATACAAAATTAAACGTGTGGTGGTTTCTACTTACCAGTCGGTTACCGGAACGGGCGTTAAGGCTGTTGATCAGTTAATGAACGAGCGTAATGGCGTTGATGGGCCTAAAGCTTATCCTTACGAAATTGACTTGAATGTTCTTCCACATATCGATGTTTTCATGGATAACGGATATACCAAAGAGGAGATGAAAATGGTGAAAGAAACCAACAAGATCATGAGCGACGACAACATTAAGGTTACGGCAACTACTGTTCGTATCCCGGTAATGGGTGGTCACTCAGAGTCGGTTAACATCGAGTTTGAAAACGATTTCGATTTAGCTGAAGTGCGCAGCATTTTAGAGAAATCGCCGGGTATTATCGTTGTTGATGATGTAGCGAATTTGAAATATCCAATGCCAAAAGATGCGCATGAAAAAGACGAAGTGTTTGTTGGCCGTATCCGTAGAGATGAATCGGCGCCAAAAGCGCTAAATCTTTGGATAGTTGCCGATAACTTACGTAAAGGCGCTGCAACTAATGCGGTTCAAATTGCGGAGTATCTTTTGCAAAAAGAATTGGTTTAATACTTTAGGCCTATAAGGTTCAGAAAATCTTATAGGCCTATTTACAGAAAAGTGATAATAAACGTTTCACATTTTTATCGCTAACTCCAATTGCCCGCCAAATCCTTTTTCAACGATTTTTTGAAGCGTTGAAATTCGAACGTCTTTGATGTTGTTTTCGACTCTCGAAATGTAACCTTTGTTTGTACCGACTTTTTTGGCAAGTTCTTCCTGTGTCATTCCCTTTTTAAGACGTGCTTGTTGTAGAATAAAACCAAGTTTAAATTCTTCATACCCTTTTTCAAATGTATCGCGTTTTGTAGTCCCCTGTTCACCATATTGTTCATCAACAAACTGGTCAAGAGATTTCAAATTTTTATTTTTTGTTGCTTTCATACTCCTCTTTTATTTTTAATGCCCTTTCAATTTCTTGCTTTGGTGTTTTCTGTGTCTTTTTTTGAAAACCGTTAGCTAATACGACTAGCCTTCCTTCGTCGAAAAAACAAAAAATCCTGAAAATATCACTTCCCAGCTGCACTCTAATTTCATACAAACCATCCGTTCCTTCAAGATGTTTAAGGTATTCTGCTGGAACTTGATGTATCGTTTCGATTATTCTAAATGTCCAAACAATTTTTGCCTTTACCTTCTCTTTTTGCTGTTTGTAAAAATCAGAGAAATAATTCTTGTACAAAAAGACTTGCCTTATTTTCTGACTTTTCATATCGACATAAAGATAATGAAAGTTGTCCGATAATACATCTTTTTACCGATTCTTTGAAAATGAAAATTGTTGGCTGACTGCCACTTCATTATTTTCGTCGCTTTGCCATTGTAGCTTTTAATGCTCAATTCTCGAATAGGTTATGCTCATTTGAATTGCATCTAAACAGAATAGAAACTGAAATTGATTCAGCGTGATAACGAAAGCTCACAAAGCGATGCGCTCATAACACATAATTTTTGTTTGGAAATTAAAGTTGATGGCTGAGTTCGTCTACTGAACGCAACTAAAAAACATATAAAAAAGTGATCATAATAACCGAATTATATATAATTTAGTGATTACGATATCTAAATTATATATAATTTAGTGATTAGCAATAAATTTTGTGCTATATTTGCTAATAGATAAAATACAGAAATGATTATCCGAACTCTGCAAAACCATGTTGAATCAAAATTTTTTAAACAAAAAGCAATTATTATAACCGGTGCAAGGCAAGTGGGTAAAACCACGATGTTGAAACAATTGGTAAAAAAAATGGAGTTGCCTTTTGTTTTCTTAAATTGCGACGAAGCGAATATCCGTACTTCATTAGCGGATATAAGTTTAGAGCGATTAAAATCGATCATCGGCTCCAACAAAATCATTTTTATAGATGAAGCACAGCGGGTTACCAATATCGGCTTAACTTTAAAATTGATTGTCGATAATTTTCCAGATGTGCAACTTTTGGTTACAGGTTCTTCATCATTAGATTTGGCAGTTGGCATAAAGGAATCGTTAACAGGAAGAAAATTTGAGTATCACTTGTTTCCATTTTCTGTAGCCGAGCTTGTTGAAGATACAAATGTTTTAATTGAGGAACAGGCATTAGAAAAAAGATTGATTTATGGCGCATATCCTGATGCGATCAACTATCCCGGAGAAGAAAGGGAACTCTTATCAAATTTGACAAACAGCTATCTCTTTAAAGATATTCTATCACTTGCAGATATAAGAAAGCCTTTGCAGCTCGAAAAATTGGTACAGGCTTTGGCCTTACAAATTGGCAGTGAGGTATCGTATACGGAACTTGGACAAATGATTGAGGCTGATAAGTTAACAGTAGAACGATACATTGATTTATTAGAGCAGTGTTTTGTTGTGTTCAGGCTTGGAGCGTATAGCAATACCCTACGGAATGAAATAAAAAAAAGCAAAAAAATATATTTCTACGATACAGGAGTGCGAAATGCTGTGATCGGAAACTTCAACAGCCTTGGGCTGCGACAGGATGCCGGTCAACTTTTCGAAAATTATATTGTTTCTGAGTATGTTAAAGCAAATAACAACAAAAGAAAACTTGCCAAATACTATTTCTGGAGAAGCTTTCAACAACAGGAAATTGATTTGGTAGAAGAGATTGATGGTAAGATAAATGCTATTGAAATTAAGTGGAACGAGAGTAAAAAAGTTAAATTTCCTACAACATTTCTGGATGCATATCCAACTAATGAAACCGTTGTTATAAACAAGTCAAATTATACCCGGTTTTTGGCTTAAATATTATTAATTGGCAGAAACCTATGCCTTTGTTACACACCATTTTTCTCATTTCGCGTAATTTTGCCAGATGAAATTTTTCAAGCCCACCCTATTCTTTATTCTTGTTTCAATAAATTGTTTTGCCCAAAGTCGAATTCAAAATCTCGAAAGAGCTTTTAACAATTTGTTGGTCGACGAACAGGCGAAACACGCCATAGCATCGCTTTGCGTTTTAGATGCGACTACAGGAAAAGTGCTTTTCGTTAAAAATGAGCAGATTGGTTTAGCTACGGCCTCCACGTTAAAAACAATTACCGCAGCAACCGCATTTAGCATTTTGGGCAAAGATTTCCAGTTTCAAACTGCGTTGGCCTATACAGGAAACATCACCACCGATGGCACGCTGAATGGAAATTTAATTATCATTGGCAGCGGCGACCCAACTTTGGGCTCATGGCGATATCAAAACAAGGAAAATGCAGTTCTAACGCAATGGGTTTCGGCAATAAAAACTGCAGGAATTAAAAAAATTGAAGGCGCCATAATTGGCGATGACCGGATTTTTGGAACGCAAACCACCCCGGAAGGATGGGTTTGGCAAGATATTGGCAATTACTATGGCGCCGGAACTTCGGGGCTGGCCTGGCGAGAAAATCAATTCGATATCCACCTACGGCCCGGCTCAAGCACAGCTACTGACGTGAAAGTGCTGAAAACCGTACCGGAAACCCCGTACATTCAGATCGTAAACGAACTTAAAACTGGTGCATCGGGCTCCGGAGATCGAACCTATGCGTATCTTCCCCCCTATGGAAATCTGGCTTACTTAAGGGGTACCTGGGGAATGGGAATTAGTAAACCGGGCATTTCAGTC
>Ga0308165_1006301_pt1 | contig 10528 bp, 9 predicted proteins | sample PhyWR2_FD_201032 | JGI IMG/M metagenome (GOLD analysis project Ga0308165, IMG submission 201032) | Phyllosphere microbial communities from UC Gill Tract Community Farm, Albany, California, United States - DLSLW.R2 | ecosystem: Host-associated > Plants > Phyllosphere > Unclassified | place: USA... | reverse complement strand
GCCGCTGGAAAACCGCCTGGTGTTCCCGGCGGCGATCCTGCAGCCGCCGTTCTTCGACGGCGCCGCCGACGACGCGGTGAACTACGGTGCAATCGGCGCGGTGATCGGCCACGAGATCAGCCATGGCTTCGACAACGCCGGTGCGTTGTTCGACGACACCGGCAAGCTGCACAACTGGTGGACGGCTGAAGACCTCAAGCAGTTCAACGCGGCCGGCGATGCACTGGCCGCGCAGTTCAGCAGCTACGAGCCGTTCCCGGGTGTGCATGTGAACGGCAAGCTGACGCTGGGCGAGAACATCGCCGATGTCGCAGGCCTGGGTACTGCCTACGACGCCTACCAGCTGTCGCTGCAGGGCAAGCCGGGCCAGACCCTGGAAGGTTTCACCCCGGACCAGCGCTTCTTCCTCGGCTTCGCCCAGGCCTGGCGCAGCAAGAGCCGCGAGCAGGCGCTGCGCAATTCGCTGTTGACCGACGTGCACGCACCGGGCCAGTTCCGCGCATTGACGGTGCGCAACATCGACGCCTGGTACCCGGCGTTTGAAGTGAAGGAAGGCCAGAAGCTGTACCTGGCCCCGGACAAGCGGGTCAAGGTGTGGTGATGTAACGCAGACGGGCGCCGCAAGGCGCCCGTTTTATTTCCCTGGGTAGACGCCAACCTTGGTTGGCACATGCCTGGCTCTGGTGGGTGCCGACCTTGGTCGGCACGGGGGAGGGAATCCACGCATGGCGTGGATCTACCGACGCGTCAGCAGCAGTCCCTGCTGCAGGCTGCGTTTGCCCAGCTGCTGCACGAACTGGCGCGCACGCACCGAGCCGTCCACCGGCAAGGCCGGCACCACCCACAGGTGCAACAGCAGGACGGCTGCACTGAACGCAGACATCGCCACGAAGGCCCAACGCCATCCCAGCGCCTCGCCGATCAGCGCACCCAGCGGCACGCCCAGCATCGAGGCCGCAGCTACGCCACCGAAGATGATCGAGGTGGCCAGGCCGATGCGCGCTGACGGCACCAGGCGCGCCGCCAATCCGCCGGCGATGGCCCATATGCCACCCATGCAGAAGCCCACCAGCACGCGCGCGGCCAGCAACACTCCGATGCTTGTCGCCAGTGCCGAGGCGGCGTTGGCCACCAGCAGCAGGCCGAGCAACGCGCACAGGATGCGGCGACGATCAAAGCCACCGGCTGCAATCACCACCAGCGGTGCGAACAGCGCCGCCAGCAGTGCCGGCAGCAGTGCCGGCAGCAGTGCCGGCAACGAGATCATCAGACCGGCGGTGCCTACGGATGCGCCGAGGCTGTCGGCGATGGGGGTCAGCAGGCCGACCGGCAGCATTCCGGTGGTAACCACGGAGAAGGTAGCGAGGCCGACGGCGGAGATGGCCCACCACCGATGGCGGGGCACAGGCGACGCTTGCGCGGGCGATGAGGAATTTACGGGACCATCCCTGCAGAGGAGGTGGACGAAGCAGAAGTGCGTAGTGCACGTTGCGCGAGCAGGGCGATCAGCAGCACGACGCTGCCTGCCACCATCGCGACGACGAAGCCGCTGCGCACACCACCGGCATCGACGCTCTGCCCGGACAATGCGGCGCCCAGTGCCACGCCGATGTTCAGGCCAGCCAGCAACCAGGTCATGCCCTCGGTGAGGCGCCATTCGGGCACGCGTTGTTCCACCAGCGACATCGCCACGATCATCGTCGGCGCGAAGGACAGCCCAGCCAGCAGCACCACAGTGGCCAATGCAGGAAGGGTACCCACCGACAGCAGCGGCAATGTGGTCAACGCGGTTGCTCCTGCGCCCAGCAGCAGCAGGCGCTGCAACGGCACCTGCAGCTTCAACGCACCAAACAGAAGGCCTGCCACACAGCTGCCAAGTGCGTAGGCCGACAGCACCGCGCTGGCTGCCAGTGGCTGCCCTCGCTGTTCGGCAAAGGCCACGCTGGTGATGTCGACCGTGCCGACAATCACACCCATCGCCAGCATCAGCAATGCGAGCAGGCAGATCTCCGGTTGCCGCAGCAATGAGCGCGAAGGTGCGCCGCCCTCGCAGGTCTGCAGCGGCGGTTCGGTGTCACGCTGCAGCACCAGCATCGTCACGCCGACGACCAGCAGAAGGGCGGCAGCCAGCACGCCGGCCTGCGGCCATATCGCCACCGACAGCCCGACCGACAACGGCGGCCCGGCGATGAAGGTGACCTCATCGAACACCGTCTCCAGCGAGTAGGCCGTCTGCAGTTGCGGGCGACCGCGGTGAATCGCAGTCCAGCGCGCCCGCACCATCGCCGACACGCTGGGCATGCAGCCGGCCAGGATCGCCGCGGCGAACAAGGTCCAGTCCGGCGCCCGCAGCAGCGTGCAGGCCAGCAGGAGCAACAGGCCTGTAGCGCTGGCTGCGGTGGCCCACGGCAGAACCCTGCCCTGCCCATGGCGGTCGACCCAACGCGACACCTTCGGCGACAGCAATGCATAGGTCAGCACGAAGGTGGCCGACACCGCACCGGCCAGCGCATAACTACCGCGCAGCTGCGACAGCAAGGTGATGAAGCCGATGCCGGTCATCGGCAGGGGCAGGCGTGCCAGCAGCCCGGCCAGGGCAAGGCCGGTGGTGCCTGGGGCTGCGAACAGGTCGCGATACGGGGTGGCCATCGAAATCTCCAGGGCAGACTTGTCTGGCGCACGCGGCGCCACGACAATACATACAGAGCGTATGAATATGAGACTACATTCATACGCCCCGCATGTAAATAATCATACGCGTCGTATGTAAGGAGTTGCCGATGGTCCGTCGCACCCGCGCCGAGATGGAAGAAACGCGCGCCAATCTGCTGGCCACCGCCCGTCGCGTGTTCAGCGAACAAGGCTATGCCGCCGCCTCGATGGACGACCTGACAGCGCAGGCTGGGCTGACCCGCGGCGCGCTGTATCACCATTTCGGCGACAAGAAGGGACTGCTGGCGGCGGTGGTCGTCCAGCTTGACGACGAGACGGACGCGCGCCTGCAGACGATCAGCGATGGTACCGCCGACACCTGGGACGGCTTCGTGCGGCGATGTAGTGCCTACCTGGAGATGGCGCTGGAACCGGAAATCCAGCGCATCGTGCTGCGCGATGCACGTGCGGTGCTCGGTGGCGCATCACCGGAATCGCAGCGGAACTGCGTGCACTCGATGCAACGCCTGATCCAACAGTTGATCGCGCAAGGCCTGGTCGCGCCGGTGGACGCGCAGGCGCTGGCATCACTGATCTACGGCAGCCTGGCCGAGGCCGCGTTCTGGATAGCCGAAGGTGAAGACGGCGATGCGCGCCTTCGCCAAGCAACGGCGGCACTGGAGATGCTGTTGCGTGGGCTGAAGTCGACCACGTAAAGCCAATCCACGCATGGCGTGGATCTACCGTGTGCCATCCGCGAATGGTGTGGACGAGGCTGGGCGCCAAAGCGTGCGGACCAAGGTCCACACCCACCACAACCTGCCAGCGTGCCGAAGGTCGGCGTCTACCGGGGCAAGGCCGGCCACTCGCGCAACACGTCCACCGGCACACCCACGCGTGCGCAGGCGCGGCTCGCCAGGCCATCGGGCAGCGCGCGGCGGAACAGCGGCGCCATGCCCTGCATCAGCTTCGCCGACGCTGCGGCCTGCGCACGCTGGCGCGTGCTGCGCTCGAGCATGCCCGCGGCCCAGTCCGGCAGCAGCGCGGCACCGGCACCGAGGAAGATCTCGCGCGACAGGCCGGGCACCGGCACCGGCAGGCGCACGCCCGACAGCACCTGCAGCACTTCGCGGGAGCGCTCGTCCACCACCAGCTCCGGCTGCCGTGCGCAGAAATACGCATCCACTTCCGCTGCGCTGCGCGGTACGTCCACCGCGCCCAGCGCTTCGGCCACGCAGCGGTACTCGTCGTAATAGCGGTCGGCGATCGCGGCAGGCACCTCGCGCCCGTAGCGGCGATAGCCCTGCAGGAAGCCGTAGGCCTCGGTCACGTGCACCCACGTCAGCAGGTGCGGGTCATCGGCGGCATACGGCTCACCCTGCGCGGTATGCCCGCGGATCTGCGCGTGGATGCGCCGCACCTTGGCCACCAGCGCTTCCACCTCGTGCGCCGGCGCGTAGCTGGTGCCGGCCACGAAGGCCGTGGTGCGGCGCAGGCGGCCGACCAGGTCCTGGCGGAAATTGGAATGATCGTAGACACCGGCCAGCGCGCGCGGATGCAGGGTCTGCAGCATCAGCGCACACAGACCGCCGGCCAGCATCGAGGGCAGCTCTGCGTGCATCCGCCAGGTCACGCTGTCCGGCCCGAACCAGCCGGGATCGCCCAGTGGATGGTCGTAGTCGATGCCGCTCTGGCCACGCGGAAACGCATCCAGGACCCAGCGCCGGATCGGCGCGGTGACGGGGCGGGAAAGACGGTGCAGCAACGGCGGCATCACGGGTCCAGTTCGGCGGAGGGGCGCACCGCGTCCTGCGCGGTCCACCCCGATTCTGGTCGATCACGACCGGCACAGCGAGCCCATCCGCTCAGCGTCGGTTTCATGTGCGCGCGCAGCACATTTCACCCTGCGACATCTTGTCGCAGGCCACGCGAGCGATGTTGCGCCGCACCAATATTCACCTGTTCAGGCAGAACCCTTGTGCCGCGTGGCCTTGAGCCCATTGCACCGCTCGCTGGAAGTGCTAGAACTGAACCCGCCACGCCGTCCACTGCAGATCGCCGCACGTTCCACAAGGAGCCAGCCATGATTGCTTTGTTCAAGGGTTTGGGATTACTGCTTCGCGACAACGAGCTCTACAGCAGCCCGTTCGAAAAACAGGTCGCGCACTGGCGCAGCCTCAGCGAACAGCAGATCCGCGATGAAGTGGCGGTGCTGGCCCAGGCCAAGTGCCAATGGCTGATCACTTCGATCGTCGGATGGCAGGCAGCTTCGCTGCTGATCCTCGGCCTGATCACCAATTACCTGTGGCGCGACGATTACCACATCACCTTCACCCGCGTGGTCGTGGTGTTCGGCTCGTGGATCTCGATCCTGTTCGTGATCTGGTTCATGGCCAACATGTTCGACCGCACAGCGGGCTTCGAACGCTGGATGAAAGCCTTCAACAGCCGCGCGCGCATCACCTCCAAGGCCGACAGCGTCGAGCATGTGGCCGAAGCGCTGGACCTGGCTGAACACTATCCGGAGGTGCTGGATTACAAGCAGGCGGTCACCGCCAAGCGCGAGCTGCGCCACGAGGACATCCGCATCATGACCGAGATCGGGCGCATGAAGCAGCACTCCGAACTGGTGGGTCGCCTGAATCATGTCGGTGAAACCGAACACCATCACGACATGACGCTGCAGCCGGCCTACTGAGCCGAACGCAATCCGGGGGGAGCCACAATGCCACCGTGCTCAGTCACGGTGGCATTGTTCTTTCTGCACGTCGCTGACGCACTGGCGGAAGTCCTTCGGCAGGCCACTGACCTGCTCGGTCTTGCCTGCCGCCACCGCGAACCGGCGCAGCGGCGGCGTCGCGCAGGCGGTGTCGGTGCTGCAGCCCGGCGCCAGCACCAGGTAATGGCATTGGCCACTGCTGCTGGCGATGCATTCGAAACGCGCCACGCCATCGACCACCGTGCTCTTGCTGTACAGCGTGTCCACGCCATTGGCATTGGTGCGGGTGATCGACGTGTTGCTGGACTTTTCGCAGCCGGCTATGGCCAGCACGGCAACACCTGCAAGCAGGATACGGCGCATGTTCGTTCCTCGGTGGATGGCAATGGCTGCGGCTACATGCCGCGGAACAGGCTCATGAACGGCTGGCTGACCACCAGGGTCTCGGCACGCTGGCGCAGGCGCAGCACGCCACGGCCGGTATCGTCGCGGCTGACCGCTGCCACCGCCTTCATGTTCACGATGGTGGAGCGATGCACCTGGCGGAAGTGCAGCGGATCGAGCACTTCCAGCAGTTCGCGCAGCGGTGTGCGCAACAGGCTTTCGCCGGCGGCAGTGACCACGGTCGTGTACTTGTTGTCAGCGCGGAAATAGATCACATCGTCGAGCATGATCAGCTGCGTATCGCGGCCGTTGCTGGCGGTGATCCAGGCCAGGGGCGGCCGATCGTTGGCGACCGGGCCTGCACCCAGGCGCTGCAGCAGGCGCTCCAGCACCGCATCGTCCTGGCGCGCGGATGGCAGCCGCGCAAGAATGCGATCGCGCGTGGCCAGCAGCCGTTCGTCACTGACTGGCTTGAGCAGATAATCCATCGCGCCCTGCTCGAAGGCATCGATGGCGTACTGGTCGTAGGCGGTGACAAACACCACCTGCGTGCGCGGGCTCAGTTCGGCCAATGACCGCGCTACTTCGATGCCGCTGATGCCGGGCATGCGGATGTCGAGGAAGGCGATGTCCGGCTGCTTCTCGGCCAGCTGTTCCAGCGCACTGGCACCGTCCTCGCATTCGGCCACCAGCTTCAGGTCCGGCCACAGCCGCCCGAGCTGCTCGACCAGCGAGTGCCGCAGCAGCTCCTCGTCTTCGGCAATCAGCGCTTCAAGCGGCATGGCGGGGCTCCTTGGCCGACTGCGGCAGGGTCATGGTAGCGGCTACACCACTGGGGAAATTGGCCACGATCGCCACTCCGGCCTGCTCGCCGCAGGTCAGCCGCAGGCGCTCGCGCAGGTTCTTCAGGCCAATGCCGGTGCCGCTGGTGCCCTGACCGAAACCGAGCCCATCGTCGGCAACCGTTACGGTGACATGGTCATCGAAACCACGCGCGAGGATCCAGATCGTGCCACCGCCTGGCTTGGGCTCCAGGCCGTGCTTGATCGCATTCTCGACCAGGGTCTGCAGCGCCATCGCCGGCAGCTTCACCTCGTGCAGCTCGGTGGGCACCTGCACTTCCACCGCCAGCCGTGCGCCCATGCGGATGCGCAGGATTTCCAGATAGGCGCGGGTACGTTCCAGCTCCACCCCCAGCGTGGAAACCGATTCGTCCACCTGCGGCAGCGAACTGCGCAGGTACTGGATCAGGTGGCCGAGCATCTGCTCGGCGCGCGCCGGGTCGGTGCGGGTCAGCACCTGTGCATTGGCCAGCGAGTTGTACAGGAAGTGCGGCTCGACCTGCGCGTGCAGCAGGTTCAAGCGCGCGACCGACAGTTCCTTTTCCACCTGGGTCTGTTCGGCAGCGGCCTGCTCATCGCGGCGCTGGTCGGCCACGCGGCGGCTGATCGCACGGGTCACCGCTTCAGCGTTCTCATAGTTGCTGCCTTCATCCAGTGCCAGCAGATCGGCCCACCAGCCGGCGTCCGGCTCGAACAGCAGGGTGACGGTGCTGGTGCCCTGCCCCGGCGTCACCGTGGCCAGCACGCTGTTGCGTTTGATCGCCAGCCGCGCCGGCAGGTTCCAGCGCGACGGTTGCCGGCCGTTCCACAGGTCGACGCGCCGCACGTAGGCACGTACCTGAAGACTGCCTGCAGAACTCTCCACCTCTTCCACCCGCGGCAGTTCGCCGACGGCAGCCTCGACCACGGCGAAGGCCTGGCCGGCATCCATCGGCAGTTCGATCTGCCGGCGCTGGCGGCCGGACAACGTGGCGCCATCGAGGCGACCGGCCACCAGCCAGACCCGGCGCACGTGGGTGATCGCGCTGCCCAGCGCGGAAATCATCAGGAACATCACCAGCAGCCCGAACACCCAGCCCGGGCCGTCGTTCATGCCGCTGAAGATGCCACTCCAGACCATGCCGGCAACGAACAGCGCCGCGGCCCAGGCCAGCAGATGGCGGATGATGAGGGAGAAGCTGGCGATCACGGCGGCGCCTTGGTGGAAGGGGTGAGCCGAGCATAGAGCGGCCCTTCGGGCAAACAAGCGATGTGCGACGAAGACCGGGAAAGGGTGGATGGAACCGGTTCTGGTAGTGCCGGCCGCTGGCCGGCTCTCCATTGCTTCCGGAAGCATCACCGGGTTGCCGGCCAGCGGCCGGCAACCGGGGAGGCTCCGGGTGAGCCAGGCGCCTTCCCTTATCTGCGCTGATCGGCGCTGGCGTCACGCACGGCGCGGAACGCCTCGTCCTTGCTCCAGTTCGGCCAGCTGCGCGAATTGGCCAGCTGGTTGCCCAAGGTGTACAGCACTTCCAGGTCGCGGGCGGCGCCCGCGAACACCCAGTCCGGCTGCCACTCGTCGCCCTGCTGGTGGTAACGCTTGGCGGTGTAGTCCTCGGACGCCTTCTTGCCCGCCGCGACGCCACCGTCCACCCAGTCCTGCCCGGCCGACCAGGACAGCGCGGGCACGCCACGCTTGGCGAACGGGAAGTGGTCGGAGCGGAAGAACAGGCCGGCCTCCGGCTTCGGGTCCGGCGTGTAGCGGATGTCCCAGCCCTTGGCCACGTCCTTCAGCTGGTCCAGCAGCTCGAAGCGCGCCGCGCCGTAGATGCCGAAATCGCGCGACGGGCCGAACGGCGCCATGCCATCCATGTTGATCATCGCCACGGTCTTTTCCAGCGGGTACAGCGGGTGCGTTGCGTAGTACTCCGAACCCAGCAGGCCCTTCTCCTCGGCGGTTACCGCCAGGAACACGACCGAACGCTGCGGACGCGGTGCCTTGGCAAAGCCACGCGCCAGTTCGATCAGCGAAGCGGTGCCGCTGGCGTTGTCCAGCGCGCCGTTGAAGATGCGGTCGCCGCGTGCGTCGGGCTCGCCCACGCCGATGTGGTCCCAATGGGCGCTGTAGATGATGGTCTCGTCCGGATGCGTGCTGCCTTCCAGGCGCGCGGCCACGTTGTGCGAGGTGATCACTTCGGTCTTCACCGCGTACTTCGCATCCAGGCTGGCACCGGTCAGCGGCACCGGGGTGAAGTCGCGCTGCTGCGCCTTCTTCTTCAGCGCCTCGAAATCCTGCCCGGCCGCGCGGAACAGTTCCACCGCCAGATCGCGCTGGATCCAACCTTCCAGCAGCGGATGGCTGTCGGCCGGATTGTCGCGCACCACGTCGAACATGGTGTTGGTGTTGGAGCCGGCCACCGTGGCCCAGCCATACGACGCCGGGGCGGTCTCGTGCACGATCAGCACGCCGAGTGCGCCCTGGCGTGCGCCTTCTTCATACTTGTACGGCCAACGGCCATACCAGGTCATGCCCTTGCCGTCGAAGTCGCCCTTGCCGGTCTCGAAGTCCGGGTCGTTGATCAGCACGACGGCGATCTTGCCCTTCAGGTCCACGCCCTTGAAGTCGTCCCAGTTGCGCTCTGCTGCCTTCACGCCGTAACCGAGGAACACCAGCGGTGCCTTGCTGATATCCACGCTGGTCGAACCGTTCATGGCGGCACGCACGGCGATCTGCTTGCCCTGCTCCAGCGCGATGGTCTTGCCGCCCTGCTGCAGCGACAGCTGCGGGGTGCCGACGATGTCGCCCTTGCGCAGCGGCACGGCCTGGGTCCACAGGCGCTTGCCGTCCTTCAGGTCGCCACCGGGCTGCAGGCCGGCATCGGCGAACTGCTTGCTGAGGAAGGCGATGGTCTTCTGTTCGCCGGCGGTGGCCGGGGAGCGGCCTTCATAGGCATCGGAGGCCAGTTCCTTGACGTCGGCGGAAATCCGCGCGCCATCGAATTTCGGGGTGGCCGCCATCAGTGCGCTCGACACCGACAGGGCCAGCACGCCCAGTACTGCTCGCTTCATTGCTCTCTCCAGCAGGGAAATCGTTCTGGAGTGTAATGGGATTCGGCAGGGCTGCGCCCTGCACCCGGCAGCCGCAGTAGTGCCGGCCGCTGGCCGGCAACCTCAACAGCAACAGCCCAAGCGACAGCAGAAGCGGCATTCCGTGGGACGGCGGGGTGGGTCCCGCTGCTGTTGGTGGGTGTCGACCTGGGTCGACACGCAACAAGAAGGGGTCAGATCCCTTTCCCGACGGGAAAGGGCTCTGACCCCATCTGTGCATTACCGAGGTTTTTACCAGTTCGGGTCTTCGGCCGGCGCAGCAGCAGGCTTGGGCTTCGGCTTGCTGGCCGGGCGCGCTGCGGCGGCCGGGGTGGCCGATGCGGTTGCGCCGGCGGCGGCCTTGGGCTTGCTGCCCAGCTTCTGCCGCAGTTCGATCTGGCCGGGGCGGAAACCACCGCGCATTGCGTCCACGCCCTCTTCCAGGGTGCCGTAGGACGTCTGCGCGGCTACGCGGTCGATGCGGATGGTGCAGCACGGGTGCTCGCTGCGGCCGAGCGAACGGCCGGTCTGCGGGTCCTTCAGCTCTTCGCCCAGGCGCACGGCCTGCCAGCGCTGGCCGACCTGCACGGTGTCACCGCCCTGGCTCAACACCACCTGGTCGCCATCGACGGACACCACCGACACCGGGAACAGCGTAGTGACGATCGTGCTGCCGATCTGGCCGGACAGCGAGTCCATCATCGAGGCGGCCATGCTGCGGCCATTGACCACGCGCGGCAGCGTGCTCGGGCCGGTCGAGGCCAACTGATGGTCGAAGCTGTCGGACATCACCACCTGGCCGGTGGTCGCATTGACCAGGCGCAGGGTGATGCGGCCGCCACCGGAGTACGAGGTCACCTGGCGA
>Ga0308165_1006297_pt1 | contig 10538 bp, 8 predicted proteins | sample PhyWR2_FD_201032 | JGI IMG/M metagenome (GOLD analysis project Ga0308165, IMG submission 201032) | Phyllosphere microbial communities from UC Gill Tract Community Farm, Albany, California, United States - DLSLW.R2 | ecosystem: Host-associated > Plants > Phyllosphere > Unclassified | place: USA... | reverse complement strand
ACGTGTGGTGATTGTTTATGATGGAGTGGTGTAAGGTTTCGTACGCTTACAGGCATCGAACTTCACTGTTGCAATGTGCAAGCGTCCGAGCAAGGCGGCTCAGTCGCCGCCGCCTTGCATCCGGGCTCTTTTATGTTAGAACGATGAAGGATTTCGTCCGCCAGTGAGCATTTGCGTTTCTATAAAGCCACTGGCGTAGGCGTCCGACGAAAGGTTGCTAGCGCGCAACCTCTCGACTCTCGCGCTTTTTACCGAGTCGTTTGGCCGACCGGTCTTAGAGCGCACATCCTGTGCGCCTTCGACCTGCCACCAGCATCCCTGCTGGCGGCTCTAAAATGCATTTCATTTAACACTGAAAAGATAAAAGACATTTTTATCTTCTTATCTTCTTATCTTCTTATCTTCTTATCTTCTTATTTTTAAATTGTGTAAGTCTTGGTAGGAAGAGCCGCCGGTACAGGGATGTACCGGCGGAGTTTGGGGCGCCCTGGATGGGCGATACCAAACCGTAGCGGAGATGGCATCTCGGATATAAGCGCGAGGATTGAAGGGGCGCGCGCTGGCGCCCCTCATCGGACGCCTTCATTGATGTATCAATGGAGTTCGGTATTAATCGGCGGACGAAACCTTACACCGTAGAGCAAATAGAAGCGCTGCCTCCAAAATCCCCACCATTACCTATACTCATTAAGTTACTCATTTGTAAATAAACGTTTATCCCCGCAATGATAGGTTGACGGCAAACGGTCGGCTCCGCAAAATCGCTGGCTCATTATTTCCGGTGGAAGAATTATGGAAGCGTACCTGCAACACTTGGTGACCCAATCGGTAACCTACTCTCTGATCGCCGTGTTTTTAGTGGCGTTTTTAGAGTCTTTAGCATTGGTCGGGCTGCTTTTACCAGGTACGGTAATGATGGCAACGCTGGGCGCATTAATTGGCAGCGGACAGGTGAATTTCTACTATGCGTGGGGCGTGGGGATTCTGGCGTGTTTTGCCGGCGATTGGATTTCCTATTTTATTGGCCGCGCTTTCAAAGAGCCGCTCCATCGATGGTCATTTATCAAGAAGAACAAAGCGCTGCTCGATAGAACCGAACATGCTCTTCATCGCCATAGCATGATGACAGTGCTGATTGGTCGTTTTGTTGGTCCAACGCGGCCGGTTGTACCGATGGTTGCGGGCATGCTGGCGCTACCTCCGCGCAAATTTATTCCACCTAATATTATTGGCTGTATCACGTGGCCGCCGATTTATTTCCTACCGGGGATTTTAGCCGGTGTCGCGATTGATATACCGGCAGGCAGCGGCAGCACGTTATTTAAAGTGTTATTGGCGCTGGTGGTGGTTTCGATTTGGGTTGCGGCATGGCTGAGTTGGCGCTGGTGGCGAGAGGGCAAACGCTCGGCGGATAAACTGTCTCAGTGGCTTACACCGTTACGCCTGCGTATTGCAACCGTCGCTATGTGGATAGCCGCTGTCGTGAGCTTTGTGCTGATGCATAACCATCCGCTGATGCCAATCTATCGTTCACTGCTGTGGAAGGTGGTGCAGTTTTAGTTGATCTTATAGATACCTTGCAATGCATGGAGTGCAAACAAATTGATGATGAAAACCATAATGGCAATCTTATTGTTTGCCGTATTTAGCAGTTATTCATTTGGTGAGGAAAACCAAGAGCCTTCAGATATCGCTGAATTTACTATAACTGCCGAAAACTGTGAGCATTTTGCAGGTGAGTGGGATAACTCCCTTCCCGAAGAGAATAAGAAGATGATTGAAAAATCAATCGCTCAATATTGTGGTAAAGCAAAAAAAGACCTACCTGAGTTAAGAAAAAAATATCAAAACAATAAGTATGTTACCGAAATTTTATCGAGCTATTCATTTTAAAAGACTACCGCCCCAACAACGCCGCAGCCGCCGGATCTTTTCCATCTAACAGATCTTGAGTGGTGCCATCATAGGCAATGCGTCCATCGGCAACCAACAGAGTTCGCGTAGCGATGCGTGCTGCATCATCGAGATTATGTGACACCATCAGAAGGGTGAGATTTTGCTCTGAACAAACCTGATCTAATAGCTGTAGCATTTCTCCTCTCAGCGCGGGATCGAGCGCTGAGAAAGGCTCGTCGAGCAGTAAAATAGGCTGGTCACGTAACAGACAGCGAGCCAGCGCGGCTCGTTGGCGCTGACCACCGGATAGCTGCGATGGCAATCGCGGTAGGCAATCAAGAATTCCCACCTGCTGGGCAATCTCATGCAGGCGCTTTTTCTGCGCGCCATTTAGGCGTAATCCTGCATCTAACCCCAACCCTAGATTTTGCTCAATGCTGAGATGAGAGAACAAATTGTTCTCTTGGAACAGCATCGATACCGGGCGTTTGGACGGCGGCGTATGGGTATGATTCACGCCAGCTAACGTGACTACGCCTTTATCCGCCATCAAAAAACCAGCAATCAAGGCAAGCAGCGTACTTTTGCCCGCACCACTCGGACCCAAAACGGCCACGCGTTCTCCGGCAGAGATGCTAAGTGAAAAACGCATCGGCTGATGCTCATAGATATAAGTGAGATCGTTCAGCGTAATCATGATTTATCTCGCCCCGGAAGACGTTCCAGCAGAGTGAAAAGTAAGAAACACAGGATCAGCAATAATAGTGCGGTGACCGCACCGTCTTGGCTACGATAGGCGCCGATTTGCTGATACAGGTAGAAAGGCAGCGTACGGAATTGCTCGTTGCCAAACAGGGCAACCACGCCAAAATCGCCCAATGACAGCACGCAGGCAAACGCCATGGCTTGAGAAAGTGGGCGTTTGAGCGCGCGTAGTTCAATCAGCCTTAATCGGTTGAATCCCTGAATTCGCAGCGACAGGCAGAGAGGATTGTAGCGCTCGGCCAAATCGCGCATGGGGTTTTCTAACACTTTAAGCGCGTAAGGAATGGCCATGAGCGCGTTGGTTAAAATCACCAGTCCGTAGGCCGATTGTGGAATGCCAATGGTATCGGTGAGAAGTAAAAAGAAGCCTGTTGCGAGTACGATACCGGGCATGGCTAATATCAGCATTCCGGTCAGCTCCATGCCTTGTCCTAGCCAGCGACGCTGGCGTAGCAGAAGTTCACGGCTGCTCCATAGCAACATCATCGTCAGCGTAATGGCCAGCAGGCCTGCACCTAACGCAATTTTGAGCGATGTGAACGTAGCCTGCCATAACACTGGCTGAGTCAGGACGCTGGCAAAAGCATGATTCGCGCCGTCTGCAATCACCGCGAGCAACGGAGGAAGGATAAGCAACAGCGCACAGAAAATCACGCCGCCATCCAGCAATCGCGCCGTCACGTTATCGACCGGATTACGCCATTTTAATGCTCGTGTATGGCCAACAGGCAGAATGCCGCTGAGTTTTTGACTCAGCAAAACTAAGCCTAAACAGCATAGCAATTGCAGTATGGCCAGCAGCGCGGCGCGGCTGAGATCGTAGTCGTAGCTTAAGGCTTGATAGATCGCCAGCTCAATGGTGGTTGCCTGCGGGCCGCCGCCGAGAGAAAGCACGGTGGCAAAGCTGGCGAAACACAGCATAAAGATCAGCGCACCAGCGGGCAGAATTTGGCGGCGTAGGTAAGGCCATTCGACAAAACGGAACTGCTGCCAACTGCTCATGCCAAGCTGGGCAGCCAGTTGGCGCTGTTCGGTCGGGATATTTTCTAAGGCCTGAAGCAACAAGCGCGCTGCGAGCGGTAGATTAAAGAAAATATGCGCCAGTAAAATGCCCTGTAACCCATAGGGCGAAAAAGTGTAATCAAGGCCGAGGAACTGACAAATTTGTGCCAGCCAGCCCTGTCTGCCGTACACGCTGAGGATCCCAAAGACCGCGACCAGCACGGGCAATACCAGCGTCATGGCGCACAGGCGTAGCAATAGCTGACGACCTAAAAAGCGGCGGCGAAACAGTGCCCGAGCCAGCAAAATAGCCGGTAGAACCGAGCAAACGGCGGAAAGAAACGCCTGCCAGAAGGTAAAACGAATAACGTGCCACAGATAATCGTCTTGCCACAGGCTACGCCAATCCGACTCTGGCGCATGGCGCCAAAGTGAACCGAAGGACGCCGCTGCGATGGCAATAATTACCATTGCAGCGAACAATCCAGGGATTAACCAGAAAGGAATTAACGGCTGACGGCGGCTTGCCATGAGCGGATCCATGTTGCGCGGTTTTGAGCCACTTCGGCAGGCGTAAATTCTAAGGCTTTTGCTGGAACTTTCAGCTGTTCAAACCCCGCAGGCAGCGTGGTTTTAATCACCGGATACATCCAGTTGCCGGTTGGCATTTCGTTCTGGAAAGCCGGAGTGGTAATAAACTGCATAAATTTTTGTGCTAGCTGTGGCTGCTTGCTACCGGCGAGCTGAGCCGCAACTTCCACCTGTAAATAGTGGCCTTCGCTAAATTCGGCGGCTGCGTAGTTATCTTTTTTCTCTTCAATAATGTGATATGCCGGCGACGTGGTATAGCTGAGTACCAAATCCGCTTCGCCTTTCAAGAACAGGCCGTAGGCTTCACTCCATCCCTTGGTCACCGTCACGGTTTTCTTCGCCAGTTTTTGCCACGCCTGCGGAGCGTCGTTGCCATAAATTTTTTGCATCCAAAGCATTAAGCCAAGTCCTGGCGTGCTGGTGCGAGGATCTTGATAAATCACTTTCCATTTTTCAGGACCATCGACCAACTGTTTCAGACTGGTCGGCGGGTTTTTCAGCGTGTTTTTGTTGTAAACGAAAGCGAAGTAGCCGTAGTCATAAGGCACAAAGGTTTTATTCTGCCAGCCTCCGGGAACGGTGAGCGACTGAGTATCGACTTCGCTAGGCACAAACAGACCGGTTTTCTCGGCGGCCTGCACCAAATTATTGTCCAATCCCAATACCACATCGGCGCTGCTTTTTTTGCCTTCCATGCGGACTCGGTTAAGTACCGAAACGCCGTCTTCCAGCGCCACAAACTTCAGCTCGCAGCCACACTCTTTTTCGAACGCCGCTTTAACTTTTGGGCCAGGGCCCCATTCAGCGGCAAAAGAATCGTAGGTATAAACAGTGAGAACAGGTTTATCAGCGCTGTGAGCCAACATAGGTGCGGCGATCAGCATTAAGGCAGGAATCAATCGTTTCAACACTTTGCACTCCGTGAGTTAAGTCAGGTCGCAAAGGTCTTTGAGCAAGCGTGGGTACACTCTCAAATCCCTCCGCCGGTGTTAGCCGGATCAGGTTCGACGGGTCTCTCTCAGCAAAAACGTGCTGCGCAGGCGTTGATCTGATATCGGGCAGTGCTCAGAATCCTCACATACTTTGTGTATGCTCCGGTTCTTCCACGCTGGCCGACACCAGCTGAACGCAGCTCGCGACGTTTTTAGATCGGCGATAGAAATTGCCGGTCTATTTTTTGCACCCCGTTGAGAACAGGGCGCTATTGTAAAGAGAGCGTCTGTTATTAGAAAGGATTAATAACGTTACCGAGGTTTTTCACAACCGGTTGAAACGGTTAATTCATGCACATGACTGTCCGTGGGGAGCTCCGGCGGGGAGAACCACGCGGATTTGAAATCGAACCAGCCGAGCGTATTCATGCGCACGCCGCGCATGCTGTGCTGTCCGTGCAGCTTTAGCCAATGATGGAATAGGGGGTGAAGCTGATGTTCTTGCACCAAGCGTTGGCACCATTCGGCCATAGGCAGGGCATTGTTGCGCCATCGGCTGGCGTCTTGCTGTAAATCACCGCTGAGGCAGTGTTGGAGCAAGGGAAGCTCGTAGAGCATTGAAAAAACAGAAAACTCTAGCGGTAAATAGAAATTAGCACTGCCGACCCAGAGATCGCTTTGCGCATCGCCTTCATGCCAGCGGCTGTAGCTGATCTCCTGCATGGTGAGCTCAACGCCATATTCGGCCAGCAGCGGTTTAAGCGCTAAATAGATGGCGTAGAATTCAGAATGTTTGGTGTAGACCGTTAACGTTAGATGAGTCAGATGCTCTGGTTTTTTATTTTCACTGATCAATAAATTATGGTGCCAGCGCGGCAGGATACCGTAGGCCGGAGACCAGTAACGCTGATGAATTTTTCCTGCTTTATTGAGCAGGGCAATCGGCGTCATGACCTGACAGAGCCATTCGCGCACTGCGGGATCGGAGGTCAACGGCGAGCGTTGGTCAAACAGCATAAAATAGCAGCCTTCTTCCAAACGGCTTTCCAACTCATCTTTTCCCGTATCATCGGATTGTAGCTGCACGCCCGCGTGTACTAGCTCTTCCGAAATTTCAGGCAGAACCCAGATGTTAACCTCGTCAATTAGCGCGCGGAAACCAAAGTAGTCGTCGTAGGCACGGATTTTCAGCTGCGTCTGCGTGTTGCGTACCACCTGATAAGGGCCGGTGCCGATAGGCGAGCGCGTGAAGTTGGGTAGCGATTGCCATTCGTGTGGCAGGATCATGGCGCTAACGCTGCCCAGTAGCCAAGGTAGCCACGCATCGGGCGTGCTTAAATGGATATCGATGACGTAAGGGGTGGGGGAGGTGATGGTTTTTAGATGTGAAAATAACGGCTGATCGCGCAAACGCTCGAGCGATTGGATAACGTCGATCATTTCGAGTTCACGTCCATGGTGGAAACGAATCGCAGGGCGTAGATAGAAACGCCAGTGCAGGGGCGTAATCGCCTGCCAGTGATGGGCCAAATCGGACTCTAGTTCCCCATTTTCCTCATTTAGCTGAGTCAGCCCGCTGAAGATTTGCCGCGCTAAATGGGTTTCAGAGCGGCGCATTGGCGTGCCGGGGAGCAGATTAAACAGCGGGCGATAGTAAAGAATGCGCAGAATATGCTTACCCTGACGAAAGCTACGGCCTAGCTGGGAGAGTAGCATTTGGCGTACTGAGCTGCGGTCGCCCACCAGTTGAACCAACTGCTCAATGTGATCCTGCTCCAGCAACTCCTCAGCGCGCAGCTGCTGTACCTGAAGGCCGGTTGACTGGAACGTTAGCGTGGAGCGTTTTCCTCGGCCAGACTCGGCTTGCCAATGCAGCCAACCCTGTTGTTGCATTGAGTTTAATAAGGTTCTGACATGACGACGTGAACAACTTAGCGTTTCTGCAAGCTCGCCCAGCGTGGTTTCCGCGGACTGGCCTTTGAAGCTTTGCCATAAACGTATGAACTGATGTTGTAATCGCGATGTCGCCATAAAAGAGGAACCTTTTTAGGTAAAGCTATCAATTTTTCTTTCCCTATATTACGCAGATAATTTCAGCAGATGAAAGAGAAAGAGGTGAGTAATCATTTGTCTCTCCGACATCAAAGAGTGTTTCTGAGTAATGGTGCTTTTCACCGACCAGCAGGTTTGCCTGCTGGTTTTTTTATATCCGTGTTCTGTTATCGTACGACACGCCGTATTTGCTCATGCCAGCTTAGGAAATCAGGATGACCTCTTTGTTGACTGCCCGCCGTCGAATTAACCCTATCTACGCCGCGTTTCTTATCGTTGCCTTTCTGACGGGGATTGCGGGCGCGCTTCAGGCTCCCACGCTTAGCCTATTTTTGACGACAGAGGTTAAGGTTCGTCCGCTGTGGGTGGGGCTGTTTTATACCGTCAATGCGATCGTGGGGATCGCGGTGAGCTTCCTGCTGGCGAAACGATCCGATCGTCAGGGCGATCGACGTAAACTGATTATGTTTTGCTGTGCTATGGCGGTTGGTAACTGTCTGCTATTCGCTTTTTGTCGCAGTTATTTGCTGCTGATTTCCGCTGGCGTATTTTTAGCCGCGCTGGCGAATACGGGAATGCCGCAGATTTTTGCCTTGGCGCGTGAATATGCCGATCGCTCGGCAAGTGAAGTGGTGATGTTTAGTTCGGTGATGCGTGCGCAGCTTTCTTTAGCTTGGGTCATAGGCCCGCCGCTGTCGTTTATGCTGGCGCTGAACTACGGCTTTACGTTTATGTATCTGATTGCCGCAGGCGTATTTGTGTTGGCAATTGTGCTGGTGGCGTTGATGTTGCCCTCAATGCCGCGAACCGAAAGCGTGGGCGAAGCGGTTGTTATCCCGACCAACGCGTTTGGTGACAAGAATGTGGTTTTACTGTTCATATCCTCCATGCTGATGTGGACCTGCAACACCATGTATATTATTGATATGCCGCTGTATATCACGCAAGATCTCGGTCTGCCTGAGAATTTGGCTGGTCTGCTGATGGGCACCGCTGCGGGTCTAGAGATCCCCGCCATGATTCTGGCGGGCTACTACGTGAAACGCTTTGGTAAACGTAACATGATGCTGTTTGCGGTGGCGGCAGGTATCTTGTTTTATGCGGGGTTGGTGCTGTTTAAATTTAAGCTAGCGCTGATGGTATTACAGCTATTTAACGCCGTTTTCATTGGCATTATTGCCGGCATCGGCATGCTCTATTTCCAAGATTTGATGCCGGGTAGGGCGGGCAGCGCGACCACGTTATTTACTAACAGTATTTCAACCGGCGTGATTATGGCGGGCGTTCTGCAAGGCGCATTAGCTGAAACCGTGGGACATCATGCGGTCTATTGGCTGGCGGCGGCGTTGGCAATTGTGGCCCTAATTCTGTGCTCTCGGGTGCGAGAGGCTTAGTGTGAGATCTGGGGGCCTAGATATTGCGCCCCGATTTAACTGCTAAGAAAATAATCAATTTGTCGTTTTTTGATACCGCGCAACGCCTTAGCCGAACTATTCAGATAGCGTTAATACAAGTGCTTAGGCGTTACCTGCAAACAAAACATTTCAATTCACCTTGCCTGCGCACTAAACTCCTCTGCTTTTATTTATCTCCACGGGTACGGAGATGCCGACTCACCTAGGAAGAGTTGATAATAATATGGGTAAATTAACACCGCTTAAGCCTATACCTTCTCTAATTTCCATCGCAATCGCCCTGATTATCTGGTTTGTCATTCCCGTGCCTGAAGGCGTGAGCCCCAATGCATGGCATTTGCTCGCGCTATTTGTGGGCACCATCGCCGCTATTATCGGTAAAGCGATGCCGATTGGTGCGGTATCGATAATTGCTATTGCCTTAGTTGCGCTGACGCAGGTGACTAATCCGGGCAAACCCACCGCGGCTTTGGATGATGCGCTGAGTGGCTTTTCCAACCAGCTGATCTGGTTAATCGGGATTTCCATCATGATATCGCTCAGCCTGAATAAAACCGGGCTTGGGGCGCGTATCGGTTACTATTTCATTTCGTTATTTGGTAAGAAAACGCTGGGCATTGCCTATGCGTTGGCATTGGCCGAAACTACCTTAGCGCCGGTGACACCAAGTAACACCGCGCGCGGCGGCGGCATTATTCACCCTATTATGAAGTCTATTGCCGACAGTTTTGGCTCGAAGCCAGAGCCGGGCTCCACGCAGAAAATTGGTCGATATCTGGCGCTGGTGAACTACAACATTAACCCAGTTACATCGGCGATGTTTATTACCGCCACGGCGCCAAACCCATTGATTGTGAATTTATTGCTGAAAGGCACTGGCTCAACCTTTGAGCTCACATGGTCAATGTGGGCGATTGCCGCTTTGGTTCCGGGGTTCATTTCTCTGTTGGTAATGCCGTTGATTGTTTACTGGCTTTATCCGCCAACCATCAAACGAACGCCCAATGCGCCGCGCTTTGCCAAAGATAAGTTAGCTGAGCTGGGAAATATTTCGTTGGCAGAAAAAATCACGCTGGGGGTATTCGCGCTATTGCTGTGCCTTTGGGCGGGGATACCTGCATTTCTTTTCGGCAGCGAGTGGGCGGTTAACCCAACAACGGCGGCGTTTATCGGGTTGGCGATCCTCTTGGCGACCGGTGTTTTGAGCTGGGACGACGTGCTAAAACACAAAGGCGCGTGGGACACGGTGGTGTGGTTTGCCGCACTGGTGATGATGGCGACCTATTTAGGCAAGCTGGGCTTAATCAGCTGGCTTTCACAAAGCGTTGGTAATGCTATTTCTCATCTCGGTATGGGATGGGTGGGCGGGATGATCCTGCTGACGCTGGTTTATGTCTATTCGCACTACTTTTTTGCTAGCACCACGGCGCATATCACCGCAATGTTTGCCGCATTCTTCGCTGCGGGTTTGGCGCTGGGCGCGCCGCCTGCCTTATTAGGCTTAGTGCTGGCGTTCTCTTCATCATTGATGATGTCATTGACGCACTATGGTACGGGCACTGCGCCGATTATCTTCGGTTCGGGCTATGTAACTTTGGGCGAGTGGTGGAAAACCGGATTTATTCTCAGCGTAGTGAACCTGCTGATTTGGATTGTGATCGGGAGCTTGTGGTGGAAGTGGTTGGGGTATTGGTGATGAATGAATTTTAGTACCCCCTCCCAGCCTCCCCCTTGTCAGGGGGAGGAGCAGATCAAGATAACATCTCGAAACGGTTCCCTCCCCTGCGAAGGGTGTTCAGACCGGAGACATGGTGAACACTTGTTCGGAGACATGGTAGACACTTACAACTAAGGTATTCGTACATCTTAAGAAGGATGTTACCTA
>Ga0308165_1006296_pt1 | contig 10539 bp, 8 predicted proteins | sample PhyWR2_FD_201032 | JGI IMG/M metagenome (GOLD analysis project Ga0308165, IMG submission 201032) | Phyllosphere microbial communities from UC Gill Tract Community Farm, Albany, California, United States - DLSLW.R2 | ecosystem: Host-associated > Plants > Phyllosphere > Unclassified | place: USA... | reverse complement strand
GAAAGTATTTTAGCGTATCCGACTGGTTCCCTAATCAAAGTTTTTTGAACTTCAATGTAATTAGATATGCTGAAGTGCTTTTAAACTATGCCGAGGCAACCTACGAATTGAATGGCTCAATTAGCGATGCAGATTTAAATAAAACCATTAATGAACTGAGAAATAGGGCAACTGCAAATAATCCTGCTCTTTTACCGTTACTAACGAACGCAACTATACCTACAGGCTCAACAATGCTTAACGAAATAAGAAGAGAGCGTAGAGTAGAGCTTGCTTTTGAAGGTTTCCGCTATTGGGATATATTACGGTGGAAAATTGCCGAAACTGTTTTACCCCAGGCTGTTTTAGGTAGAAAATATTTTGCTGCAGAAAATCCCGGGGGTACAACTCCAGTACAAATCAACGGTTTCGTCAGGTTAGAGGCTGCTTCGACCAGAAAGTTCAATCCAGCTAAAGATTACTTATGGCCATTGCCAACTAATGAACTGGCACTCAACACCAATCTAACCCAAAATCCAAATTGGTAAACACAAATCACAATGAAACGCAGAAGCCCGATCGTAAAAAATCGGGCTTTGCTTTTATAGTAAGGTCATCAATTGAAAACTGCCAACTGAAAACTGTCAACTGAAAACTGAAAACTGCCAACTGTCAACTGTCAACTGAAAACTGTTAACTGATACGTTACTCAGCCATATTATGGTAAACCGCCTGCACATCATCATCTTCCTCCAGCTTATCAATCAACTTCAACACATCGGCAGCCTGCTCTTCCGTCACTTCGTGATGCGATAAGGCGATCCGCTCCAGCTTCGAGCTTTTTAACTCAATGCCCTTTTCTTCCAGTGCTTTTTGTAACGAACCGAAGTTTTCGAAAGCGCCTTGCGCAACTACAATATCATTCCCTTCCTCATCGGCCTCTACATAAAGTTCTTCTAAGCCCGCATCGATTAATTCAAACTCCAATTCTTCTAAGTCCAGATCTTCGGCCGGAGCAAAACGAAAAACAGACTTGCGACTAAAAATGAAATCCAACGAGCCAGTTTTGCCCAAAGAACCATCTGTTTTGTTAAAATAACTGCGAACGTTTGCAACAGTACGGTTTGTATTGTCGGTTGCCGTCTCTATTAAAACGGCTACTCCGTGAGGCGCATAACCTTCGTACACAATCTCCTCATAGTTTGCCATCGATTTATCCGAAGCACGCTTAATTGCCGCTTCAACCCTATCTTTAGGCATGTTAACAGCCTTTGCGTTTTGTATTGCGGTACGTAAGCGAGAGTTGGTTTCAGGATGAGGTCCCGATTCTTTCACCGCCATTACAATATCTTTACCAATACGCGTAAACTGGACAGCCATTTTGGCCCAACGCTTAAATTTTCTTTCTTTTCTAAATTCGAATGCTCTTCCCATTTTTAGTAGTATTGAGATATGAGATTTGAGATATGAGATGTAAAGCCTTACACCTTAGCTTTCAAACCCTCCACCTTTATATTATTTTTTCTTTAGTTTTGATTATAGCTATTTCTCTTCAGACTTCCCGACCCCCGACTTTCGGACTCCCTTTAGTCTTCTGGCCTATTTCCTCAAATTATTCAACATATCAGTTGTCAATTTCGATAAATCGAACTCCGGTTTCCAGCCCCAGTCTTTCGCTGCATAACTATCATCGATAGAGCGTGGCCAACTGTTCGCAATTTGCTGGCGAGGGTCGTTGTCGGCGTAAGTTAAGCTAAAATCGGGAATATGCTTTCTAATTTCTGCCGCTAAAACCTCCGGCGTAAAACTCACACCGGCAAAATTATAACTGCTTCTCACCGAGATTTGATCTGCAGGCGCATCCATCAACTCAATTGTACCACGAATGGCATCCTCCATATACATCATCGGCAACTCTGTTTCAGCGTTCAAAAAGCTCTGGTAACTTCCTTTTTTCAAAGCCTCGTGAAAAATGTGAATCGCATAATCTGTAGTTCCGCCACCTGGAGCAGCTTTCCAGCTAATTAATCCCGGGTAACGAATACTCCGCACATCCAGTCCGTACTTTTGGTGATAATATTCGCACCAGCGCTCTCCCGCCAATTTGCTTATCCCATAAACTGTATTCGGGTCCATAATGCAATATTGCGAAGTTTGATCTTTTGGAGAATTTGGCCCAAAAACCGCAATAGAGCTTGGCCAATAAACCTTTGCAACATGATATTCTAAAGCCAGATCGAGCACATTTAAAAGGCCGTTCATGTTTAAATCCCAGGCCAGTTTAGGGTTTTGTTCGCCGGTTGCAGACAGTAATGCGGCCAAAAGATAAACCTGCGTGGGTTTATATTTCTTAAAAATCCCGTTAATCATCTCCTTATCCAACACATTCACAAACTCGAAAGGAGCCGAATTTTTGATATCGTAATCTGGTCGGCGAATATCGCAGGCAACTACATTGTCATCGCCATATATCTTACGTAACATCGTAACCAGTTCGGTACCGATTTGGCCATTTGAGCCTAAAACAATTATTTTTTCCTGCATCGTATAAAGAATTTGGCAAAGGTAAAAAATTGAGGTAAAAGGCAAATATAATATTTAAACTATTGTTTATATTTAAACAATTTGAGTATATTTAAGCAAACAGTTTTGAGCCAGATAAATTAGCAATCAGATCACTTTAAATTGCAAAAAAACTCAGGTTTAACAGTGTCAGGTTTGCCCATTGCAATCCGCTTTACTAAATGTACTTTTTACACGAAGTGTTTTGCTGAAAAAAACTACGTTAAAACCATTTCTAACCAAATAAAACGGTTCTATTTAGAATGAATCTACTTAGTAACAATCACATTGCAGATGTTAATTTAGCATATTGACCAGATTTTTTATGCTTAAAATTTTATAATATTACACCTTAACACATTAATGTAACCAAATTAAAAAATCATAAAACGATGCACAGAAGAGAAGCACTTAAAAACGTTGCGTTCTTGCTTGGAGGAGCCATCTCGGCAAGTACAATGGGCGTTTTATTTGAGAGTTTTACGCTCCCCGAAAATGAAAAGAACTCGGTGTCGTTTGCGCTGGGCGATGAAAAGATTTTTGCTGAATTTGCCGATGTTATTGTTCCAACCACAAAATCTTCTGCGGGTGCAAAAGCTGCCGGATTGGGTAAGTTTATCCCAATGATGATGCAAGATTGCTATCCTCGGGAGAAGCAATACTCGTTTGCAAAAGGTTTCAGAGAACTTCAGGAAAAATCAGAAAAAGATTTTGGAAAAAATTACCTATCGCTAACCGTACCCGAACGCACCAAGTTAATGGTCGACTTAAGGTTGATGGCCATTGCACAAAAGGAAACCAAAGCTGAGGAAAACAAAGACCTGGTTTACTTTTTTGTTACTGCCCGAGATTTAACCTTGCTTGGCTATTACGCCTCAGAAATAGGCTGCACCAAAGCCCGTGAGTATGTTCTCGTTCCCGGCCGATATGACGGAAACGCAAAACTGAAACCAGGCCAACGCTCGTGGGCAACCTAATTTCCAAACTAGAACAACAAAACATCATGAATTTAAATACAAATTTAAAAGACGAAAATACTTACGATGCTATTGTTATAGGATCGGGGATTAGTGGCGGCTGGGCTGCAAAAGAACTCACCGAAAAGGGTTTGCGTGTTTTAATGCTCGAAAGAGGAATGAACATTGAACACATAACAGGTTACGAAAATGCAATGAAAAGCCCATGGGAATTTAAACATGCAGGACGATTAACCGAAGAACAAAAACGGACGCACCCCGTACAAAAAAGAGATTATCCTTACCAGGAAGCTAACGAAAAATGGTGGGTAAACGATTTGGAGTGCCCTTACACTGAAGATAAACGCTTCGATTGGTACCGCGGTTTCCATGTTGGCGGTAAATCGCTGATGTGGGGACGCCAAAGTTACCGTTATGGCGAACAAAATTTCGAAGATAATGCTAAAGATGGCCACGGTGCCGATTGGCCTATTCGTTATGCCGACCTTGCGCCATGGTACGATTATGCTGAGCGTTTTGCCGGAATCAGCGGATCGCAAGAAAACTGGCCGCTCTGCCCCGACGGGCAATTTTTGCCTCCGATGGATTTGAACATTGTAGAAAAATCAGTTAAGGCCCGTATCGAAGAGCACTATAAAAAAGAACGTATAATGATGATTGGCCGCGTTGCCAATTTAACCGTTCCGCACAAGGGCCGTGGAAACTGCCAATACAGAAATTTATGCAGCCGCGGATGTCCCTTTGGCGCTTATTTCAGTACCCAGTCCTCTACCCTACCTGCAGCAATGGCCACCAAGCGCTTAACCTTGAGGCCATATTCTATCGTGAACCACATTATTTACGATAAGGACACTAAAAAGGCAAAAGGCGTAATGGTTATCGATGCAGAAACCAACAAAACAATGGAGTTTTATGCCAAAATCGTTTTCGTTAACGGATCAACATTGGGCTCTACTTTTGTATTGTTAAACTCAACTTCCGAGGCACATCCAAACGGTTTGGGCAATGGAAGCGGCCAGTTAGGACATAACTTAATGGATCACCATTTCCGTTGCGGAGCATCAGGCGAAGCCGAAGGCTTTGAAGACAAATATACTTACGGTCGTCGCGCCAATGGGATTTATATCCCTCGTTATCAAAATGTTGGAAACGACAAACGCGATTATTTACGCGGCTTCGGCTACCAGGGTGGTGCAAGCCGTTCGAACTGGCAGAGTGATGTTGCTGAGCTATCGTTCGGTGCCGGCCTAAAAGAAAAAATGACCAAGCCCGGAAAATGGAGCATGGGATTGGGAGGTTTCGGAGAAATGTTACCTTATTACGAAAACAAGGTTTACATTGATCACAGCAAAAAAGACAAATGGGGACAGCCGGTACTAGCAATCGATTGCGAATACAAAGAAAATGAGAAGAAGATGCGTGTGGATATGATGAACGATGCCGCAGAAATGTTAGAAAAAGCAGGCATGAAAAACATCAGAACATACGATAACGGATGTTATCCGGGTATGGCCATCCACGAAATGGGTACTGCCAGAATGGGTAACGATCCAAAAACTTCGGTACTTAACAAATGGAACCAGATGCATGAGGTAAATAATGTTTTCGTAACCGATGGATCGTGCATGCCTTCAATCGCCTGTCAAAATCCTTCGTTAACATTTATGGCCTTAACTGCCCGGGCATGTGATTATGCCGTAAAAGAATTAAAGAAAAACAATATTTAAGAAAGGTAGAGGGGTAGAAAGGTAGAGGGTGTAAGGTTAAAGGTCTAAGGTTTCTAAGCCTTGAACCCTACTAAAAAAGGACTTTAAAAGGCAACAATGGTAAGGTTAGACAGTAACACCTTACACCCTAAGCCTTACACCTTACACCATTAATAATTAAAAAGGTGCACAATGGAAAGGCTAGGCGATAAACACTTTAAACCCTAAGCCTTACACCTTACACCATTATTATATGAGAAGAAAACTAAGAATGGGCATGATAGGCGGTGGAAAAGACGCCTTTATTGGTGCCGTACATCGTTTAGCGGCAAATATGGATGGCTTAATCCAACTTAGCGCAGGCGCTTTGAGCGTCCATCCAGATGTAGCCTACGAATCGGGTAAATTGCTGTTTTTGCCTGAAGAAAGGATTTATACAAGTTACGAGGAGATGCTCTCGAAAGAAAGCGAACTTCCCGCCGATGAGCGAATAGATTTCGTAACCATTGTTACACCCAACTTCGCTCACTTTGCGCCCGCAATGCTGGCCTTGGATAAGGGTTTTAACGTGGTTATCGAAAAACCGATGACGCTTACCCTCGAAGAGGCAAAGCAACTGAAGGCCAAAGTAGAAGAAACCGGTTTAACACTATGCTTAACCCATACCTATTCCGGTTATCCAATGGTAAAGCAAGCCCGCCAAATGGTGAGCGACGGCGCCTTGGGCGCCATCAGAAAAATTATGGTCGAATACCCACAGGGTTGGCTCAGCAAGTTATCAGAACGAGAAGGTAACGCACAGGCCGCCTGGCGTACCGATCCGTCGAAAACCGGAAAAAGTGGTAGCATGGGCGACATTGGAACGCATGCGGCCCACCTTGCGGAATATATCTCAGGATTAAAAATTACTAAAGTCTGTGCCGATCTAAACATTGTTGTTCCTGGAAGGGCTATCGACGATGACGGGAATGTATTGTTGAAATTCGACAATGGATCAAATGGTGTTTTAATTGCCTCTCAAATTGCCGCAGGTGAAGAAAATGCACTAAAAATTAAAGTGTATGGCGAAAAAGGCGGTATGGAATGGCACCAGATGGAGCCAAACACACTCATTGTAAAATGGTTGGATGCACCGGCGCAGATTTACAGAACCGGTAATGGTTACATGAGCAGTGTGGCACAACATAACACCCGTACGCCAGGCGGCCACCCAGAAGGATACCTTGAAGCGTTTGCGAATATTTACCGAAACTTCGCCTTAACAGTTGATGCCAAACTCAACAACGAACAACCTACATCAGAAATGCTCGATTTTCCCGGCGTAGAAGATGGAATAAGAGGCATGGCATTCATCGAAAACGCAGTGGCATCAAGCCAATCAGATCAAAAATGGACAGATTATAAAATTTAACCAGTTATAATGACTACATTAAAAGGACCAGCAGTTTTTCTTGCGCAATTCATCAGCGATGAAGCGCCCTTTAATTCACTGGATAATATTTGTGAGTGGGCAGCTGGCTTAGGTTTTAAAGGCATCCAAATGCCAACGCTCGATACGCGATTTATCGATCTTCAAAAAGCGGCAGAAAGCAAAACCTACGCCGATGAACTTAAAGGCAAAATCGCTTCTTACGGATTAGAAATTACAGAACTTTCTACCCACCTTCAAGGTCAGTTGGTTGCCGTTCACCCCGCTTATGATGATTTATTCGATGCCTTTGCGCCAAAAGAACTGCAGAAGAACCCCAGGGCAAGAACCGAATGGGCCGTTCAACAAATGAAATATGCAGCAAAGGCTTCTCAAAATCTTGGCTTAAATGCTCATGCTACATTTAGCGGTTCGTTGCTTTGGCAGTACTTTCATCCCTGGCCGCAGCGTCCTGCCGGATTAGTTGAAGAAGGTTTTGCTGAATTGGCAAAACGATGGATGCCGATTTTAAATGAGTTTGACAACTGCGGCGTCGATGTTTGTTATGAGATCCATCCGGGCGAGGATTTGTTTGACGGCGAAACTTACGAAATGTTCTTAGCAGCAGTAAACAACCATCCACGTGCCTGTTTGTTGTACGATCCATCGCACTTTGTGCTTCAACAGTTGGATTACATTCAATACATCGATTTCTATCACGAACGGATTAAAGCTTTCCACGTAAAAGACGCTGAATTTAACCCGACGGGCAAACAAGGCACATTTGGGGGCTACCAAAGCTGGGCTAACAGAGCCGGAAGGTATCGCTCTCCGGGTGACGGACAGGTTGACTTTAAAACCATTTTTAGTAAGCTGGCTCAATACGACTTTAAAGGTTGGGCCGTTATGGAATGGGAGTGTTGCATCAAAAACCAGGAAGACGGTGCCCGTGAAGGTGCTGAATTTATCAAAAAGCACATTATTAATGTAACCGAAAAAGCCTTTGACGATTTCGCAGCGTCGGGCAGCGACAGCGCTTTCAATAAAAAAATATTAGGTTTATAACTCAAAAAATCTGCTTAAATAATTATTTTAAACAATCAAAAAGCAAATTAGCATCATCAAAAACAAAACATGCACACAATGAAAAGAACATCATTTTTAATTTTAGGACTTGTAGTCATATTTATGGCCTCATTCTGCACAGCAGATACAGCAAAAGAAAACGAAAACAGCGCAACCGCAACATCGGCAACAGTACCTGCAACTGCAGAAACTACAAAAACAGCAACGCCAGCAGCTACAGAGACAGCAGAACAACCATCGGCCGCTAAAGAAACCGAAACAGCACCTGTAAAACCAGCCGAGGCGGCACCGGTAGAAGCAGGATCTGCAAAGACAGCGCCGGCAGCGCCTTCAGCTAGCGCCACAGCATTACAAGTGAGCGCTGGAGAAAAACTGATCAATAAATCTGACTGTATTGGCTGCCACAACAAAGTGAACAAAATTATCGGCCCTGCTTATATGGACATTGCCAAAAAATACCCGGCAACAGAGAAAAACATCAATTACTTATCCGATAAAATCATTAAGGGCGGTTCAGGCGTTTGGGGTACAATGCCAATGACTGCGCACGCCACACTTAAAAAGGACGATGCCAAATTAATGGTAAAATATATTCTATCATTAAAGAAGAAATAATAACAACCTGACAAAGACCAAAAATATAGTCACATCCCATTAGCAAATCGATTTACTGAATATGAAAACAGAGCAAAACAATAAGAACACGAGTAACCGCCGTGATTTTATTAAGACTTCAGCCATTGCCGCTGCAGCATTTATGATTGTACCTCGCCATGTATTGGGTGGCCCGGGATACCTCGCCCCTAGCGATCGTTTACTTGTTGCAGGTATCGGCGTAGGCGGAAAGGGCGAAAGTGATCTGAATATGTTTTACAAGAGCGGAAAGGCAGATATTACTTTTTTGTGTGATGTAGACGATCGCCGTGCAGCAAATAGCGTAAAAGCTTTCCCGAAAGCCAAATACTATAAAGATTGGCGAGAAATGCTCGACAAGGAACATAAAAATTTCGACGCCGTTTCGGTGTCAACTCCCGATCATAACCACGCCATACAAGCACTTGCTGCCATGCAGTTAGGCAAACATGTGTACGTTCAAAAACCATTAACCCACGATATATACGAAGCACGTATTTTAACTGCTGCGGCAAAAAAATATAAAGTAGTGACTCAAATGGGTAATCAAGGTGCTTCAAACGACGGTCCCCGTCAGATGAAAGAATGGTATGAAGCCGGTTTAATTGGCGATGTGCATACTGTTTACGCATGGACCAATCGCCCGGTTTGGCCTCAAGGTATTCCCTGGCCAGATAAAAAAGCAGAGATTCCGAAAGAATTAGATTGGAATTTATGGTTAGGAACTGCCCCTGAAAAAGATTATGTAAACAAATTGGTTCCGTTTAACTGGCGTGGCTGGTGGGATTACGGAACCGGCGCACTTGGCGATATGGGCTGTCACTTAATTGAGGCACCGTTTAGCGTATTAAATTTAAAATATGCCAAAGAGGTAGAGGCAAGTGTGGGCTCAGTATATGTAGATGAGTTTAAACGTGGGTATTTTCCAGAAAGTTGCCCTCCATCAAGTCACGTAACCCTAAAATTCCCAAAAACCAACAAAACAAAAGGCGATGTGACCTTACATTGGATGGACGGCGGTATCCAGCCCGAACGCCCGGAAGAGCTAGAAGCTAACGAAACTTTTGGCGATGGTGGAAATGGAACCTTGTTTATCGGTACCAAAGGGAAAATGATGTCTGAAACTTACAGCGCAAACCCTAAATTGTTGCCGTTAAGCCGAAACAAGGACATTAAAGTGGCTCCAAAATATGCACGCGTACCCGATGGTGCCAACGGCCATTACAAACAATGGGTAGAAGCTGCAATTGCCGGTTATGGCAAACAAGAAGTAAGTTCGCCTTTCGAAATTGCTGGCCCGCTTACCGAAGCATTATTAATGGCCAACCTGGCAATAAGAAGCTTCGATATTCAAAAAACAGTGAATGGCAAAACCAGCTATCCTGGAAGATACACCAAAATGCTTTGGGATAACGACAACATGAAAGTAACCAACTTTGATGAAGCAAACCAGTTTGTAAAACGCGAATACCGTAAAGGCTGGAACAATTTAACACTTTAAAAGCAAAAATTCGTCAATTGCGAGGAACTAGGCAATCTACTGAGATTACTTCGTTCCTCGCAATGACGACAACTTATAAAAACATGAAAAAAATCTTCCTTTCTGCCTGTATATTACTTGCAGTAACCCAAATATCAAAAGCACAAAAAGGCTTTAAGCCATTATTTGATGGCAAAACAACAACCGGATGGCATACTTACAATAAAACTGGCGTTGGCAGTGCCTGGCAAGTTCAGGATGGTGCATTGCATCTGGATTTAGCGACAAAAGGCAAAGATGGCGGCGGCGATTTAGTTACCGATAAGGAGTACGGCAACTTCCACCTAAAATATGATTGGAAAGTAGCTCCCAAAGCAAATAGCGGCTTAATTTTCTATGTTCACGAAGATCCTCAATACCACGCGACATATTCTACAGGGTTAGAAATGCAGGTAATTGACAACGATGGCCACCCAGATGGTAAATTTCCAAAACATCGTGCCGGCGACTTGTATGATTTGGTTAAAAGCTCTTCGGAACCTGTTAAACCGGTAGGCGAATGGAATAAAGCAGAAATAATAAGTAAAAACGGTAAATTAACCTTAATTTTAAATGGTGTTACCGTTGTTAAAACTACGCTTTGGGACGAGAACTGGAAAAGCATCGTAGCAAACAGCAAATTTGCAACCTGGAAAGATTGGGGCGCCT
>Ga0308165_1006295_pt1 | contig 10539 bp, 12 predicted proteins | sample PhyWR2_FD_201032 | JGI IMG/M metagenome (GOLD analysis project Ga0308165, IMG submission 201032) | Phyllosphere microbial communities from UC Gill Tract Community Farm, Albany, California, United States - DLSLW.R2 | ecosystem: Host-associated > Plants > Phyllosphere > Unclassified | place: USA... | reverse complement strand
ATATTTTCCGGTGGCGCGTACGCCGCGTCGTCTTTGTGGACCAGCAACGCCGGGCTTTCACACCCGGCCAGCGCCAGTACCAGTAAACTGATAACACACTGCTTTTTCATGACTCTCTTCACTTCATTTACATCACGCACAGCCGCATACTCTGGATAATTCGAGTTACAGGGCAGAAATGCTGATAGCATTTTTGAACGGCCAAAGGCTGGCCCGGTAAGGGCGAGGCACTTGCCGAGTAACGCGGTAAGTGCCCCGCCCCTGCAACTAAAATTATGACGAGTATCGTTACATCGACTGAGTGACAAACTTCAACATGTCGTCGGCCGCTGAAACCATCTTGGCGTTCATTTCGTAGGCCCGCTGGACGGTTATCATGTCAACCATTTCCTCCACGACCTGGACGTTTGAACCCTCAAGAGAACGCTGCTCCAGCTGACCAAATGCTTCTTCACCCGGCACGCCTTCCACCGCTTCGCCGCTGGCGGCGGTTTCGCGGTACAGGTTGCCGCCCACAGCCTCAAGACCGGCCGGATTGACGAAGTTCACCAGCGTGATTTGCCCAAGCTCAACCGGTTCCGTTTCGCCGCCGACGGTGGCGGTCACGGTGCCATCTTTGGCCACCTGAATTTCCTTGGTGTTGGCCGGCAGCTCAATCTGCGGCACCAGCGGTAACCCCTGGGCGTTGGTGAGCACGCCGTCCTGGTTTCTTTGCAGATTGCCCGCACGGGTATAGGCGATGTCGCCGTCCGGCGTTTCAACCTGGAAAAAGCCCTGGCCGGTAATCGCTATATCGAGGTTTTGTCCAGTGTTTTGAATGTTGCCTACCGAGAACTCTTTCTGCGTCCCGACGATTTTCACGCCGCTGCCGAACTGAATGCCGGTTGGCGCGGTGTTGTTCTGGTCGAGCTGCCCACCGGGTGTACGCTGGTTTTGATAGAACAAATCGGAGAACATCACACGATCGCGCTTGAAACCGGTGGTGTTGACGTTCGCCAGGTTGTTCGAAATCGCGCTCATTTTGGCGTCCTGCGCCGCAAGCCCGGTTTTACTGATCCATAACGCTGGATTCATGGTTCTTTTTCCTTAAGTCTGGAAAGATTAACTGCCGCGAATCAGGCGATTGCCCGCCGTGGCTAACTCGTCTGCGGCCTTCATCATTTTGATTTGAGCTTCAAACTGACGGTTGAGCGCAATGCTCGACACCATTTCGCTGATGGCCGAGACGTTGGAACTTTCCAGATGACCTGCCGCAACGGTGACATCTTCATTACGCGGATTGTTTGCGGCGTTGCTCACGAGAAAACCCAGCGGATTTTTCTGCAGTTCACCTGCCGGGACATCCACCAGCTTGATGCGATCCACATCCACAGGCGCGGCAATGTTGCCGTCGTCGGGCACGATGGTTATCACACCGTCCGCAGCGATAGAGATCTGTGAGAAAGGCGGCAGGATAATCGGCCCCGCGTCCCCTTCCACCGGTAAGCCATTGATGGTCAAATCACCTTCCGGGCCGACATCTATCTGCCCGTTGCGGGTATAAACCTCGCGGTTGCCGCTGGACAACGCAATCAGGCCGCTGCCTTTAATAGCCACGTCCAGATCGCGCCCGGTGGCACGCATGGCGCCCGGCGTCATATCGATGCCGCCAGCGGTTGACTGTACCTGGAAGCGGGAGGCGTAACCCTCCCCCTGAATCTGCTGCGACAGCGCGCTTTCCAGATCGTTTCGGAACCCCTGAGTGTTCACGTTCGCCAGGTTATTGGCGTGGATCTGCTGCTGCGACAGGCTGCGGCTGGCGCCGCTGACGGCGGTAAAAATTAAGTGATCCATTAAACCGCCTGGAACAGCGCCGTCATCATGCTGTCGTTGGTGCTGATGACTTTGGTGTTGGCCTGATAGTTACGCTGCGCGGTCATCAGCCCGACCAGCTCAGAAGTCATATCAACGTTGGATGATTCCAGCGCGCCCGCTTTTACCGAGCCCAGCAGGCCGGTGCCCGGTGCGCCGCTCAGCGGTGCGCCAGAACTTGCAGTCTGTGCCCAGGTGGTCCCATCCTGAGAAGCGAGTCCGTTTGGGTTAGCGAAGTTGGCGAGGATCAACTGGCCCTGCAGCATGCGCTCGCCGTTAGAGAAGGTGGCGTAAACGGAACCATCCGTGTCAATTTGCTGGCCGGTTTTTTCACCGGAAGCGTAGCCGCTGCTTTTGTTCTTGCTCACAGAGAAGTCGGAGCCGTACTGAGTGGTGCCGGTGTAGCTAACGTCGATAGACAGTTTCTGCGCGCCCGGGACATCAATGGACACAGGCACGGTGCCGTTTGGTACGCTCAACACGCCCTGATCGGTAAACTCGATAGTCTGCGTCGCCGGATCGGTCAGCGGCCGATCGTCCATGAAGTAGTGCACTTCCCATTTGTTTTCATCAGTTTTTACGAAGTACTGGTTAATGGTGTGCTCACGGCCCAGTGAGTCATACACCGTGGTCGCATAGGTGTTGTTGTAAGACGTATTGTCTTTAGGATCGAACGGGGTGGTTTCCGGCACCTTAGCGTTGGCATCGAGGTTCGCCGTGAAGTCCATGCTGTCCGAGGCTTTGGCCGGAATGGAACCGCTGCTGATGCTCAGATTGCCCACGGTGCCCGTTTGCAGGACGCCGTTAGCATCCACCGGATAGCCCTGCAGATTCATGCCCTGGTTGTTGACCAGATTGCCGTTGGCGTCGGTGCCAAAATAGCCTGCGCGCGTGTAAGCCGTGGTGCCCGCACTGTCGCGTACCACGAAGAAGCCGTTGCCCGCAATCGCCAAATCCAGCGCGTTGCCGGTAGAAGAAATGTTGCCGCCTTTAGTAATACTCTGGGTAACGGCGGTCACCCCAACGCCCAGCGGCTGGCCTTCCGCATAAAGAGCAGCAAATTCGGCGCGACCGGATTTAAACCCAACGGTGCCGGAGTTGGCGATATTGTTGGAAATAGCGTTAAGCTGCTCGGTAATGGCGTTCAGGCCGGTAGTTGCAATATTAAAACTCATAAAATCGATTCCTGATTAAGACTGTCCAATCTCCGCGCTCAGGCGGAAGCGCTCGGTGTTGAGTTACCGAACTGAGTAATGTTGTTGTAGGCGATCTCGCCCAAACCGGCGATGTTGAGCATGGTCGCGCTGCCATCCAGCGGAATACGCACGTTGTTCACCACGCCGCCGATTTCCACCGGAACCTTTTCTTCCCCGCTCCCGGTCACGACGCTAAGGGTGTATTTCCCTTCCGACAGGCCAAGCTCTTCAGGATCGATCCTGAAGTCCACCTGGCCGGCCTCCTGCTTGCCAAGATCAATTTTGTACTCGGTGCCCGCGGAGTCCTTCACGATGACGGTAACCGTATCCGCCGGATGCTCCAGAGTAAGACGCCCGTTCAGCTCGGTACTGCCGTCGCTGTTGATGGTATCGGTCTGAACCATTACGTTTTGCCCGACCAGGTTGCCGGTGGTCAGCGTCTGGAGGTTATCCATCAGCACTGAGTTATTCGCCATCAGCTGCGACATGGTTTCCATGGACTGCACCTGAGTCAGCTGCGCCAGCTGGCTTACATACTCGGTCCCGTCTGTCGGGTTGAGCGGATCCTGGTTTTGGATCTGCGCTACCAGCAGCTGCATAAACAGGTTATTCATGCTGCCGGCGGTTGAGCCGTTGCCGGCAACCGAGCCGGAGTCGCCGGTTGTGGTATCGGTATTAGCGGCTAGCGTATTAACGTTCATCTTTATGCTTCTCCGAGACGCAGCAGGCTTTGCTGCATGCTCTTCACACTGTTAAGGACATCCACGTTGGTTTCAAAACCACGCGATGCCGACATCATGTCCGCCATCTCTTCCACAACGTTGACGTCGGGGTAGTAGACATATCCTTCGGCGTTAGCCATCGGATGATGAGGCTCATAGCGCTGCACGGCATTGCCGGTTTCCACCACGTCCATCACCTGGACGCGTGCGCCGGTCAGCGCCCTGTTGCCCATCAGCTCATCATTCTGATAGACCGCCGCAAAGACCGGACGGCGCGCTTTATAGACGCTCTCCTCGTTCAAAGCCGGGGACTCCGCGTTTGCCAGGTTGCTGGCAATGGTGTTCAGACGCACGGTTTGCGCCGTCATTGCCGAACCAGAAACACGATAAATATCGGTAAAAGCCATTCTGTTTACTTACCTGAGTCAGTTACTTACCTTCGATTGCCTTTTTCAGGCCCACAAATTTCATATTCAGAAACGCAAGGCTTGCCTGATAGTCCTGAACATTTTTTGAGAACTCAGCCTGCTCGACATCGAGGGCAACCGTGTTGCCATCGCTTGAGGGCTGATAAGGCACCCGATACATCTCCTGCGGCGACGGGCTGGTGGAAAAACTCCACGCTGACCGTTGCATCTCCGCGGCAAAATCAATATCTTTAGCCTGGAAGTTTGGGGTGTCGACGTTAGCCAGGTTGGCGGATAGCAGCTCTGCTCGGGAAAGTCGAAGTGCTACTGCCTGCGGATGAACCCCCAATGCTTTGTCAAAAGTAATACTCACAGCCCACATCCTCGTGATGGAAAACACTCTGCAAAATCTTGCGATACCTCCTTGTATAGCAATTATCGTGCCAGAGTTTTAACATCATGAATCTTATAGTTTTTACAAAGTTATTTACCCCAAAGCGGAAACCCCTTTTCCGCACGCTAAACGGGGCTTTCCGCCTGGGCATCGTCCTGTCATTACTGGTCAGCGCGCAGAGCGTTTTTGCCGCACCAGCCAACAGCGCAAACACCGCCCGCAAACAAATCCACGCAAGCGTAATTGCCAGCGCCACATCGTCGATAAAACAGGAAGCCAAACGCCGCAGCTGGCCTGAATATCAGGCAAAAATGAACGTGTTTATTCCGGCTGAGGTTAACCAGTACCTGGCATGCAACAGCCCGCTGGTTACCTCGTTACCGGGTGGCGATCGCCTCGATTTGAACCGTATCCGCTACGACGTTCGCTGCGATGACCGCGGAGGATGGGACGTTGCCGTTACCGTCAAACCTGACATTTATCTGCGTGTGCTTGTCGTGAAAGAAACTCTCGAACGCGGCCACGTGCTCGCGGCCTCTGATATGCAGTTTAAGAAATACAACATCAGCAGCACGCGCGGCGGCTACATCACCAACCCTGATGAGGTGGTCGGACTGACGGTCAAACGTCGCCTGCGTGAACTGCAGCCTGTCAGCCTTGCGCAGTTTGAAGCGCCGATTATGGTGGAACGCGGCCAGCAGGTGGTGATGATTGCCAGGCAGGACGGTATTGAAGCGCGCACCATGGGAGAAGCGCTGAAGAAAGGCCGCAAAGGGGAAATGATTAAGGTGAAAAACACCAGCAGCGAACGCGTGGTGACCGCCATAGTTGACGGCATGGGCGTGGTGAGAATGGTCTACGCCCCGGGGAAATAATTATTTTCGAGATTTTTGGCGCGCGGATTAAAGTTTCTCCATTAACGGGCCGCTTTAGCTAAGCACGGGAAAAGGAAAACATATTTCCCCCATGTGGATTCAACCTGCGACCAAAAAAAATGAACAACCCGAAACGGAGAGATGCCATGAAAATTACTTCAACCCAATACAACGTGGCTGCTGCGATCAATCAGACCAGCGCTACTGAGCAGACCCGCACTAAGGCTGCGGAAGGCCAGACCATCGAACGCAGCCATGCTATCGACCCGGTACTAGGCGATGCCCAGACGCAACTGACCTCCCTGCCGGAAGTCGATATGGAAAAAGTAGCGGCGATGAAAGATGCCATCGCTGCAGGAAAAATTGACGTCAATCTGGACGAACTGACCAGTGCGATGCAGAAATATTATCAGAGGTAAGAAATGAGTAACGCCAGTCTGTGCGTGAAGCAGCTGATCCAGGACATGGTCAGCGACCGTAAATACTACGTGGAATTAAACGAGCTGCTCGAGAAACAGCGCCTGCTGATCATCGCCCGACAGGCCGCTGAGCTCGACGCCCTCAACGCACAGCTGATTGAGATTTATCAGCGCCTCTCACAAAGCAGCCAGCAACGCCATTCGCTGCTGCAAAAGCTTGGTATCCCTTCCGGTCCACAGGGCATAAAAGCACTGCTCGCCAGGCTACCCGCTCCGCATAACGGCCAGATAACCGCACTCTGGAACGACCTGGAGCAGCAGGCTAATCGCTGCCAAAGCACTAACGAAGGCAACGGTGTCCTGCTAAATATGCAGCACGAGATCCTCGATAATCTGCTTAACACCAGCGAGCCGGAAAACTGGCTTTATCAGCAGGCGTGAGCGGCCACAGTTCTATGACGACTCTCTATATACATTTAAATGCCGCGATGGGAGATACGCTGTATCTTCTGGCAGCCTGCCGTGCAATTAAAAAAGCGACCAGCCAAAGGATCGTATTCCTCAGCCAGCCACATTTTGTCTCTCTGGGACAAGCCTGCCCTCACGTGGATGAAACCTGGCCGGTAAACTCCCTGACAGCCCAACAAAATCAGCAGATCAAACAAGCTCATGCCCGGGGAAGATTAATAGACTTTACCGACTGGGCTCATGCGCTCAGGCCCGTGCATATGATCGTCGGTTTTCTTGCGCAATTGGGACTTGAAGCGTCTGCAAAAGATAAGCAGCTAGACCTGAATATTCCGCAAGAAGCCCATGAAACTATCACGGCCTTCTATCAACAGTATGATTTTACAGATAAACCCATCATCTTGCTGCATCCAAATATTGGCCATCCTAACCGTACCTGGCCGCAGAAAAACTGGTATGAGCTAACGCAAATGCTGCTGCACACCGGATGGCAGGTAGTTTTTATTGGCAGCAATAATAATTCCGAAAAAGGCAAAACGGTCGCAACAACACGTCCTGAAGGGGCGATCAGCGCCGTCGATTGTTTTACGCCTCTCGAAACCGTTGCCCTTATGGAACGAGCAAATATGCTTGTTTCCTGTGATTCCGGGCCAGTGATGCTCGCAGCGGCAACGTCCCTGCCAATCGTTGCACTCTATTCTACCGTTGCCGCAGAACACCGTTTACCTTTCAGGCAGGGCGAGGCTGGCTGGCGGTGTGCTGGCGTTAATCTGGCATGTGCCGTGGGGCCATGCGCTCGCCTGATGCTGAACGAAACTATTTTTACCACGCGGCTTAAACGCGACTTTGGTTCGCCGACAACCGAAGAATTTGCCAACTGGTGTATCCAGCGGCAGCCTTTCCATTGTTTGCAGCAATATCACCCGGCTATGCTTTTTGCCCAAATAGCAGAGCTTACAGCTGCCCTGTAAATGAAATTAAAATGACAATTAACACATTAAAACTTTATATTGAGCCTGCCTCGCTACCCTTAACTTATCAACTGGCCGATTATGTTAAAAATATTGAAAATCCAGAAATTTATAGCATCATTGTATTTCAGCGGCTGAAATTAAATATTTCAGGGATTGACAATGGCCGCACCGTATTTATTGACAATGTAAATAATGGTCTTGAGTTAAAACTCGATAAAATATCAAAATTCATCATTAGTAAATCGCTGACCAGGCTTGAAATTCACACTAATATTTATCGCGAAAGTGACATATTGCTCCCACTAATGAAAAGAATAGCGCCGCATTTTTCGCTAGAAAAAATTCAGCTTCATTTATATGATGATGGCGTAGGTACTTTACTGCAGCGTTCATATATAAAAACTTTGGATGAAGCCAAACTCAATAACTTCATAGACCAGAGAAAAAACCAGTTGCATACTCATCTATTAGATCAGGATTCAACCTCAGGCTATGAGTGGACTTTGGTCGATAATTACATTTGGCACCATCTGGTAGATGTTAAATATTACTTCATTAAACCGAACGTCACGCTGAAATCCAACCAAAAATTCTTCCGGGAAATGACATCTTGTGTTGTAGATATGCACTTTGACATCGAAAAACAACTACTTAACAACTTCAGTGGCGCCTGGAACAATCTATTTAATATCCCACTCAACTTTTTCACCCAGCTAAAAAAACTCTCAACGGATAACGGAGCCACACTTTTCCTGACCAGCTATTATAATGATAAAGACAACATTATGGCCCATCATATGTCGTTGCTGGAAAAAATTTCTCAGCTAAGAGAAGAAAAGAAACTGCCAACATCTGATAAAATTCTATTCAAAGGGCATCCTGAAAACAAAGAGCTAAATGATGAGATTAGCTCTTATCTCGGAAAAAACATCACTATCATTCCAGATGATATACCTCTTGAGTATCTCTCCGCTTCAAACTTACTACCAAAGAAAATTTGTGGAACATTCAGTTCTGCTATGTTCTCAATGCCAGGTAAAGACATAAAATTCATACTAATGAATGGAAATAAAAATACGCCATATAACAGAAAGTTATTGAATATATCCACCGAGTACAATTGCTTCACCTTAAATCAAGTAATTTACTTGGATGAAGAAAATCACAGTCGCTACAAAAGAAACAAAGAATAACAAAACAGAAGCTCAATGCCCAAGATTAAAATATAGTAACGATAGATTGAATAACAACCTTGCTCCTATGGGTGTGGCATCATAGCAAGATTTCCTATTCACTGCACATATCGAGGATGCTTTTCTTGTTCTCGATAGCCATTAATATGTTTTTTCGGATATCTACAATTTCTTGTTGCTCATCAATTCGGCTTTGTCGACTTATCAGCGTTATTAACCTTAACAAGAGTGCCAAACCATTTCCTGTCGAGCTATTCACGTATAAATCCTGCATTGACGCATACAGATAATTAATCATCTTCTCGGCGGGCAGGGCGATATTTAAATCCACAGAATGCATCAGCACCGTTTCAGTTAATAATAAAGCCATATAGTTACTGAGCGCTTCAACGGTTGCCGACCGGGTTAACTCCCCCGCTCTGGGCAATAGAATGCGAAGCGTTTCAAGCGTCGTCAATATACGCTGCGAAAGCGATGCTGACGTGGAAACAGACTGCCCGCGAATAATATGATAATACAAGCGATCCGCAAGGCATTTTACTTTTGCGTTCGGGCGGCTAAGCAAAAACTCCGTTGTAAAGTATTCATCTTCAAATTTGTTTGTTTTAAATCTCATGTGGTTATAGCTTTCGCTTCTGTACATATATCCCCAGACCACAACCGAATAACCGTGCCCCTGCACCATTCGCTCATCTATGCAGAGATTAAAAAATGACTGCGCCGAAAAGGTTTTATTCAGCGACGCTCGTGGACGCTGAAAATACGCAGCGATGACTTCTGCATTCGCCAACTGTAGCGTAAACGAGACGTGCGTGGAGAAAAACACGGCGTCGAGCTGATTTTTCTCCAATTCCCTGACGCAGGTTTCAAGACATTTTTCAGCCAGATAGTCATCCGAATCGACGCAGTAGATATAGTCGCCCGTGACTTTATCCAGCGCAACGTTACGCGTGGCTCCCAGCCCGTGGTTTTCCTGATTAATAATCGTCATGGCCGGGATTTTTTCTTGATAACGTTCAAGGATCTCCAGCGAGCCATCGGTCGAACCATCATTCACCGCGATAACTTCGTAGTTCTGCCAGGTCTGGGCAATCAACGAATCCAGACAACGCTCGAGATACAGGGCTACGTTATAAACAGGCAATACAACCGAAACGAGGGGGGATGACATCAGTATCGTACTCACAGGTAGAAGAGATGTCTTTCCAGGAAAGAAAGACATTGTTCAGAAGTTAAAGCAAAGAAAGACCGCTCAGCAGGCTGAAATCCGAACTGTCCGCTGACGCTTCGGTTTCAGGTTTGTTGCTCTGCCAGTTAAACCAGGCGCTGAATAAGGTTACCAGCTGTTCATCGGTTAGCGTTTTGTGATCGGTAAGCCAGATGGCGCTGAGCATTTTTAGCTGGAAGAACTGACGGGTCAGCTCCAGCAATGCCGCACCAAAGTTTTGACAACCAGGCCCCGGGAAGACCTCGCTGTAAAGGCGATAAATAAGAATGTTACGCAGAATTTGCGGCTGTTCGGTAAATACCGTGCTGGTCGAGATGCTTTGCTGCAGTTCGCTCAGGCGTTCACTCAGACGGTTCGGCGGCATAATACTCAGTTCGCTGAGTTTCAGCATCATCGCCATTTTCTCCGCCATCGGCAAATTCAGGTTCAGGCGCATGCTGCCCATCTCTTTAAGCGCTTTCCGTCGGTTTTCCTCAATGGCCGGCAGCAGTTCAAGCTGCTCTTCAAGCACACCTTGCTCAGCCAGAACCGCCAGCTGTTCTCCCATGGAAATTAACAGTTCCGGCTCACTTTTACCTTCGTCATGATACTGCTGTGCTTTGCTGAGCAGTACGCCGATAGCATAGATGCTGCCTTCCAGCGATAACGCCGGGTGAATGGCCAGATTAATGCACTGCTGATTGAGCGCCTCGGCCCACGGGGTAAGCTCAAGCTCTCCACGCGTATCGCCCTGAGAAATATGCAGAATAAATGCTTGCGGATTCAGCAATAGCTCGCGAGCAACGGCTTCACAGGCGGGATTGAGGCTGTCA
>Ga0308165_1006293_pt1 | contig 10541 bp, 7 predicted proteins | sample PhyWR2_FD_201032 | JGI IMG/M metagenome (GOLD analysis project Ga0308165, IMG submission 201032) | Phyllosphere microbial communities from UC Gill Tract Community Farm, Albany, California, United States - DLSLW.R2 | ecosystem: Host-associated > Plants > Phyllosphere > Unclassified | place: USA... | reverse complement strand
GGCGCTCCGGGCGGCCGGGGCCAGGCTCGGCGCCGCGACCGTCTCCTCGGAGACCGGCTGGGACGTCCGCGAACTCGAGCAGTGGTTCGAGCGCACGAGCCCCGCGATGGCGTACCTCATGCCGGACTTCCACAACCCGACCGGGGCGTCGATGCCGCTCGAGACCCGCCGACGGGTCGCCGCAGCCGCCGAGCGGCACGGGACGGTGCTCGTGATCGACGAGACCACGGCCGAGCTCGACATCGACCGGCCGACGGACGAGGGCCTCGACGGCACCCCGTTCGCCGCACTCCAGGGCGCGCCGGCGTCGATCATCACGATCGGCTCGGTGGGCAAGACGATCTGGGGAGGCCTCCGCATCGGGTGGATCCGGGCCGAGCGCGGCACGATCAGGAAGCTCGTCTCGGCACGCTCGCTGGGCGACCTCGGCACGCCGATCCTCGACCAGCTGACCGTCCAGCAGTTGATGCCGGCGATGGACGGCATCGTCGCCCGGCGCGGTGTCGCGCTCGGCGAGACCCGCGACCGGCTCGTCGACCTCCTGGCCGACCGCCTTCCCGAGTGGACCGTGCCGCGGGTCGACGGTGGGATCGCCACCTGGGTGAACCTCGGCGAGGCCGCGTCATCGCAGCTCTCGCTCGCGGCTCGCAGCCACGGGCTCGTGATCGTCGCCGGGCCACGGTTCGGAATCGACGGGGCGTTCGAGCGATACCTTCGCATCCCGATCAGCTATCCGTGGGCCCAGACCGAGCAGGCGGTCGAGCTGCTGACGCAGACCTGGCACTCCGCGATGTTCGGGCACGTGCCGGCTCTGGACTACCTCGAAGACGTCGTCTGACCTCGTCGCCGACGAGCGTGACACCGCTCCACACGCAGTGCTTGTGCGTGCCGTGTCCAGCCTCCGCGCGAGACCGCCGTCGGACGGGTGTGCGGTGACATAATTACAGCGTCCGCACCTCTCGCAACAACCGAAAGCGGCTCCGTGCACCTGCTCTCCGTCCTCAGCATGAAGAACCGCGCCTTGATCGCGCTCGTCACCATCGTGGCCGCCGTGTTCGGCGTCCTGGCGGTGGGCGGCCTCAAGCAGGAGCTCATCCCGTCGGTCCAGTTCCCACAGCTCGCGATCATCACGAGCTACCCGGGTGCGGCACCCGAGGTCGTCAACGACGACGTCTCGACCCCGATCGAGACCGCGATCCAGGGCGTGCCCGGTATCGAGTCCACCTCGGCGACGTCGAGCACGAACTCGAGCCTCATCAGCGCGACCTTCACCTACGGCACGGACCTCGCCACCGCCGAGCAGAAGATCACCCAGGCGATCAACCGCATCAAGTCGACCCTGCCCGACACCGTCGACCCGCAGGTGGTCAGCGGCAGCATCGACGACCTCCCGGTCATCCAGATCGCCGTGTCCGGCGCGGCCGATCAGGACTCCCTGGCCGAGGTACTCTCGAGCTCCGTGGTCCCCGACATCAAGGACGTCGACGGCGTCCGCGACGCGGCGATCGTCGGTGAGGTGGGCAAGCGGGTCACGATCACCCCCGACGACGCCAAACTGGCCCTCGCGGGGCAGACCAGCCGGGTCATCGGTACGACGCTGCAGCAGAACGGCTCCCTGCAGCCCGCGGGCGACATCACCGAAGGCGACAAGACGTTCTCCGTGCAGACGGGCACCAAGCTCACCTCGGTCGACGACATCGCCGCCCTGCCGATCACGGGCGCCTTCGCCGCCGACGGCTCCGTCCTGACCATCGGCGACGTCGCGACGGTCGCCCTGAGCGACGACCCGATCACGTCGATCTCGCGCGTCGACGGCGAGCCGGCGCTCACCATCGCCGTCACGAAACTGCCCGCGGCGAACACCGTCGAGGTCTCGCAGGGCGTGCGCGACATCCTTCCCGAGCTCGAGCGGACCATCGGCTCCGACGCCAAGCTCACCGTCGTCTTCGATCAGGCGCCCTACATCGAGCAGTCCATCGAGGCCCTGACGACGGAAGGCCTGCTCGGCCTCGTCTTCGCGGTGCTGATCATCCTCGTGTTCCTCCTCGACGTCCGGGCCACGCTGGTGACGGCGATCTCCATCCCGACGTCCGTGCTCATCACCTTCATCGGTCTCCAGGTCGCCGAGTACTCGCTCAACATCCTCACGCTGGGCGCGCTGACGATCGCCATCGGGCGCGTGGTCGACGACTCGATCGTGGTCATCGAGAACATCAAGCGACACCTCTCGTTCGGCGACAATCGGACGGGTGCACAGCGCGCCGGGTCGATCCTGAGCGCCGTCCAGGAGGTCGCGGGCGCGATCACCGCCTCGACCATCACCACAGTGGCCGTGTTCCTGCCCATCGCGTTCGTCGGCGACGTCACCGGAGAACTCTTCCGACCCTTCGCCCTCACCGTCACGATCGCGCTGCTCGCGTCGCTCCTCGTCGCGCTCACCATCGTGCCCGTGCTCGCCTACTGGTTCCTCCGCGCCCCGAAGGCCCAGCGCCTCGCAGCCGCAGCCGCAGCGGAGGAAGCGCCGTCCGACGCGACGAACGGACCGGTCCGGAGCCGACGCGAGCGCCGGGTCAGCGTGCAGGACGAAGACGACCTCGAGAAGCCGTCACGGCTCCAGAAGGCCTACCTCCCGATCATCCACTGGACCCTCAAGCACTCGGTCACCACCCTGCTGCTCTCGGTGCTCGTGCTCGTCGGCACCTTCGCGCTGACGCCGTTCATGAAGACCAACTTCCTCGGTGACTCCGGCCAGAACACCCTCACGGTCACGCAGACCCTGCCGGTCGGCACGAGCCTCGAGGCCCAGGACGCGGCGGCGAAGCAGGTCGAGACGAAGCTGCGCGACATCGACGGCATCGACACCGTCCAGCTCTCGATCGGGTCGAGCGGAAGCTCCCTGCGCGACGCGTTCTCGGGCGGCGGTGGCGGAGCCATCACCTACTCGATCACGACGAACGAAGACGCCGACCAGACGGCACTCCAGAAGACGGTCCGCAAGGACCTGTCCGGGCTCGACGACGTCGGCGAGATCGAGGTCGCCGCGTCCGCGGGCTTCGGCGGGTCGAGCGACATCGAGATCGACATCACCTCCGCACGGCAGAGCGATCTCGCGGAGGCCGCCGACGCGATCCAGCAGGCCGTCACCGGTCTCGACGGCATCGACCAGGTCACGAGCAACCTCAGCGAATCGCGGCCCTACGTCCAGGTGGCCGTCAACCGCGACGCCGCCGCCGCAGCAGGGTTCAGCGAGGTCGCGCTCGGTGCGTACGTCTCGCAGCTCATGCAGCCGACGACGGTGGGCTCCATCGTCATCGACGACACCACGCTCACCATCTACGTCGACGCCCAGGACCCGCCGACCACCGTCGACGCCCTCGCGGCGACGGAGGTCCCGACGGCCACCGGCCCGAGACGCCTCGACACCCTCGCGACGGTCTCGCAGGTCGACGGACCCGCGACGATCTCGACCGTCAAGGGGCTGCGCTCAGCCACGATCAGCGCGACTCCGGGCAGCGACAACCTCGGTACCGCCAGCGCCGAGGTGCAGACGGCGATCGACGACGTCAAGCTGCCCGCCGGCACCACGGCGACCCTCGGGGGTGTCACGGCATCGCAGAGCGACGCGTTCGGACAGCTGGGCCTCGCGCTCCTCGCCGCGATCCTCATCGTCTACGTCATCATGGTCGCGACCTTCCGTTCGCTGCGGCAGCCGCTCCTGCTGCTGGTGTCGGTACCGTTCGCCGCGACCGGCGCGATCGGGCTCCAGATCATCACCGGCGTGCCGCTCGGCGTCCCGTCGCTCATCGGCGTGCTGATGCTCATCGGTATCGTCGTGACGAACGCGATCGTGCTGGTCGACCTCGTGAACCAGTACCGGCGCCGCGGCATGACGGTGATCGAGGCCGTCGAGCACGGTGCCGCACGCCGGCTCCGTCCGATCCTCATGACGGCGCTCGCGACGATCTTCGCCCTCACCCCGATGGCACTCGGCATCACCGGACACGGTGGTTTCATCTCGCAGCCGCTCGCGATCGTCGTCATCGGCGGGCTCGTCTCCTCGACCATCCTGACGCTCGTCGTGCTCCCCACCCTCTACAACCTCGTCGAGGGGTTCCGCGAACGTCGCGAGCAGCGGCGGGCTGCAGCCGAGCCGAAGCCGACGGCGCGCACGGTCGCCGCGATCGAGGGGCCGCGGGCCGCGACTGTCCCCGCGGAGGAGCCGGTCCTCGTCGGCGCCGGTGGCGGAAGCGCTGCAACCGCGCCGAGCGTGCCTAACGCATCCGTTTCGTCGGCCTCGGCGGATGTGGCTCCGGTGGACGCGGCTCCAGATGGCGCCACTCCCGCTGACGCGGAACCGGCGGAGGAGGCCCCGATCGATTCGGTTGCTGCCGACGCCGATCCTGCCGATGCGGCTCCCACGGACTCGGATGCGGCACTCGAGCCGCAGGTCGCTGCGCCGAGTGAGCCGGCGGTGGATCGACCGATGACGCGGCCCGCCGCGCACGAGGTGCACGAAGCCCACGAGGTGCACGAGGTGCACGGGGCGCATGTGGCGACGGGTGACGAGCTGCCACGCACCGAAGCGATCACCCTTCCCGACGCGGTCTCCGAAGGCCCTGCGGACGAGGTCGTGCATTCCGGCGAGCACGCAGCCCCTGCGGTGCAGCCTGAGCCGGAAGCGACGGCTGAGCCGGTCGCCGAGCCCGAGCCGATCCTGGAGACGGAGCCGGCCGGAGAGGCTGAGGCGGCGGAGAAGTCCGAGCTCCCTGCTGACTCCAGCCCGACGAGCGACACCCAGCCGACGCCTGACGCTGAGCCGAAGCCCGATGCCGACCCGGCACACGGGACCGAGCCGTCTTCGGGCACCGAACGGCCGAAGCGCCGCCGCGCGCAGTGGCCGTGATCGACCACCTGCCGCTCGGTCGCTGAGCTGAGGTTCGAGCCCCTCGACACGAAGCCCTCGGGAACGCCGTCACCGGCGCCCGGGGGCTTCGTCGTGTGACGCCCGACTCAGCGGAGATCGCCGACCGCGCCGGTGACCGCCCGCACGACCTCACCCGACTGCACCAGCGCGGTGACCGCCTCGATCTCGGGGGAGAGGAACCGGTCGGGTCCGGGACCCGTGACCTGCTCACGCACCCGGCGGAGCACCGCCCCGGTGCCGACGGCCGGCTCGAGCGGGCCGCGCAGGTCGAGGCCCCGGGCCGCCGTCATGACCTCGATCGCCAGCACCCGGCTGAGACCGTCGATCGCCCGACGGAGCTTCCGCGCCGCCGCCCAACCCATCGAGACGTGGTCCTCCTGCATCGCGGAGGACGGGATCGAGTCGACGGACGCCGGGTGCGCCAGGCGTTTCAGTTCACTCACGATGCCGGCCGCCGTGTACTGGGCGATCATGAGGCCGGAGTCGACGCCCACCTCGTGCGCGAGGAACGGCGGGAGGCCGTTGCTCCGGCTCCGATCCAGGAAGCGGTCGGTGCGGCGCTCCGACATGGACGCGACATCGGCGACGGCGATCGCGAGGAAGTCGAGCACGTAGGCGACCGGGGCGCCGTGGAAGTTCCCGTTCGACTCGACCCGCCCGTCCGGCGTGAGGACCGGGTTGTCGACGGCACTCGCGAGCTCCCGCTCGGCGACCATCGCGGCGTGGTCGACGGTGTCCCTGGCTGCACCGTGCACCTGCGGGGCGCAGCGCAGTGAGTAGGCGTCCTGCACCCGGGTGCACTCGGGGCCCCGGTGGCTCGCGACGATCGGGGAGCCCTCGAGCAGCAACCGCAGGTTCGCGGCGCTCTCGGCCTGACCCGCCTGCGGGCGCAGGGTCTGCAGGTCTGCGGCGAACACCGCGTCCGTGCCGAGCAGGCCCTCGACGCTCATCGCCGCGGCGACGTCGGCTGTGCGCAAGAGCATCCGCAGGTCGTCCACGGCGAGCGCGAGCATCCCCAGCATGCCGTCGGTGCCGTTGATGAGGGCGAGCCCCTCCTTCTCGGCGAGCTGTACCGGCTTGAGGCCGGCGTCCGCGAGCGCCTCCGCAGCGGAGCGCGTGCGCCCGGACGCATCGGTCACCTCGCCCTCGCCCATCACCGCCAGCGCGCAGTGTGCGAGGGGTGCGAGGTCGCCGGAGCAGCCGAGCGACCCGTACTCGCGCACGACCGGGGTGATGTCGGCGTTCAGCATCGCCGCGTAGGCGCGGACCGTCTCCATCCGCACCCCGGTGCGGCCCGTCATGAGCGTCGAGAGGCGCAGCGTCATGAGAGAACGCACGACCTCCCGCTCGACGACCTCGCCGCTGCCTGCGGCGTGCGAGCGGACGAGGCTCGCCTGCAACTGCGCGCGGCGCGCCGGCTCGATGAACGTGGTCGCGAGCGCACCGAACCCGGTCGAGATCCCGTAGTGGGGCTCGGGGTCGGAGGCGAGCGCCTCGATGATCCGACGGGATGCGGCGACACCGTCGAGGGCCGCGCCATCGAGGTCGATCCGCGCGCCGTGTCGGGCGACGGCGACGACCTCGTCGATCGACAGCGGCCCTGCGCCGAGGGAGACCGAGGTCGGGCCGGCGGGTTGGGGATACGAGCGACCGGAGGTCGTCGGGTCGCTGGTGGTCGGGGTCGCGCCGGGTTGGATGTCCATGTTCCGATGGAACACCCGGACGCCGACAGCGGCGGTGCGCGTAGAGTCGTCCGTGTCTGGGATGACAGACATGGACGACCAGGCGGCCGCGTCCGAGCCGCGGAGAGGAGGTCAACGGTGAGTCAGGTCCCGGCAGCCGACGCCACCCTGCGCGTGCTGAGCCATCTCGCCGGCGCCCGCGGCCCGCTTCCGGCCGCGGCGATCGCCTCGGCGCTCGACCTGCCGAGATCGACGGTCTACCACCTCCTCAGCGTGCTGCAGGAGCACGGCTTCGTGGTCCACCTGCCCGAGGCCCGTCGCTACGGGCTCGGGGTCGCCGCCTTCGAACTCTCCGGCGGGTACGCGCGCCAGGAGCCGCTCAGCATGCTCGGGCGCCCGTTGCTCGCCGAGCTGGTCGACCGGGTGGGCGAGAGCGCGCATCTCGCCGTGCTGCACGGCCGGGACGTGCTCTACATCGTGGATGAGCGGGCACCGCGTCGGCCGCACCTCGTCACCGACGTCGGTGTGCGCCTCCCGGCTCACCTGACCGCCAGCGGCTGCGCGATCCTCGCCGCGCTCCCGGCCGGCCAGCTGCGCGCGCTGTTCCCCGACCAGGCGGCGTTCGTCGACCGCACCGGCCACGGGCCGAAGCGGTACCGCGAACTCCGCCAGGTCCTCGCCCAGACGACGCAGGACGGGTATGCGCGCGAGGCCGGCGGGGTGACGCTCGGTCTCGCGAGTGTCGGGGTGGTCGTCCGTGACCACACGGGGTGGCCGGCGGCGGCGATCGCGGTTACTTACGACGCCGATGCCGGGCTCGACCCGGCGTGGTTGGCCCGCGAGATCCACCCGGCGGCGGCCGAGCTGTCGCGGCGGATCCGGGGTCGCTGAGCGCTCGGCGGAGCGGGCGGGCGGAGCGTGCGGGCGGCTCCGGAACCGTGGTCAGGCGACCGAGCGCAGGATGAGCTCGAGCACTGCGGTCGCATACGCGTCGGGCGCCGTCGCGGCGCTGAACCGTCGAAGTTCGCCGCCAAGCTCGACCACGACGGTGTACGCCTCGGCGTCGCCCAACGACAGGAGGACGTCGAGTTCGTCGTCGAGGGTCGGCTCACCGTCGGTCGGTGCAGCGGGGGAGACCGCGCGTTCGAGCGACCGGAACGAGCCGCGCAGCAGAGCGCGCAGCTGGTGCTCCGACGGGAGCCAGAGCGTCTCCTCCTGGTCGACGGAGTCCAACGCCCACTCGGTCGTGCCGTTGAAGCCGAAGCTGCGGCCACCCGGGTGCTCGTGCACCTCGACGGTCATCTCGCTCACCGTGAACACGTCGCCGGCGAGCTCGCCGCCGTCGATGGTGAAGCGGTCGCCGGGTTCGGGGGTCCAGCGCAGGCCGGCGGTGCGGAGCGCTCGGGCGAGGTCAGCGGAGATCATCAGTCCAGTATCGCCGACCACCGTGCGATGCGGCTGGCAACCCCTCGATTCGGACGGAACCCTGTGCGAGGGTGGATGAACTCTTCGAAGGGTCCGATGATGCCCGCACCTGATGATGGCCTATCCGGTCGGTTCCCTGCGCGCGGCCGCGTGACCACACGACGGTTCGAGGGTGCGACCGGGATGCAGGAGGCGTCGGGCGCGCTGCGATTCGTGGACGTGGACCCCGACCGGTTCTCGATGACCGTCGACTCGGTCGTGCTCGGCGAGTACGTCCTCCATCGCAACACGGTCGGGCCCGGGACGTTCGACGTCCTCGCCGACGCCTACGGGCTCGATGAGCCGGTCGCGACGATCGTGATGCTCATCGAGGGTGCGGCCAGCCTGGTCCACGGACGACAGCAACTCGACCTGCTCCCCGGGACCGGAACGCTCACGGAGGGCGCCGAGACGTACCGGACGACGATCCAAGACCACGCGACCTATCTGTACGTGTTCGTGCCGATGCGTGCGCTCCGCCGCCTCGGCATCGCCCCGACGAGCGCCCTCGGCCCCTTGGCGCCGTCGCCCCTGTTGCGGGGGAGCGCCGCGTTCCTCGTGGAGGTCATCTCCGCGTTCGAACCGATCGGCGGCGCCGCACAGCTCAGACTCTGCCGCGTGATCGACACGATGCTCGCGACGCTCTACGCGGAGAACGACCTCTTCCGGGCCGAGGGTGAGGCCGGCCGGGTTCCGCTCCGGCTCCGGATCATCGAGCACATCGCCGCGTCCTTCGCCGAGCGGGAGCTGCGACCGGAGACGCTGGCGCGTCGCTTCAACATGTCGACCAGGTCCCTGCAACGGGTGTTCGAAGGCTCGGGCACGAGCGCCGCCGGCGAGATCGCCGAGCGGCGGGTGCAGCTCGCGCTCGCCCTCCTCTCGGACCCCGACCACCGGGGCCTGTCGATCGCCGAGGTCGCGGCCCGCTGCGGCTACCACTCCCAGGCGCACCTCCGTCGAGCGGTCGTCGCGCACACCGGTCTCAGCCCGAGCCAGTTCCGAGAGCAGACCAAGGCGGAGGACGCCTGAGGTCGCAGCGCCGTCCGAGTGCGCCGGATCAGGCTGCGGTGCGCCCGCTTCGTCGCGGAGCCGTCAACCAGGGCCGCAGCAGCCTCGTGACGAGTGGCAGGAGCCAGTAGGTCATGATCGGCGTCAGGATGAGCGTCGAGATGAGCACGTGGAGGAACACGCCGAGCGGTTCCCAACCGGGCACGAGCGCCGTGACGAGGAGGGTGAAGACGAGGTTGAGCGGGAAGAAGCCCAACCAGATGCTCACCGCCTGCTTCCAGCGCGGCGGTGCCGGCGGGATCGGGTCCGGGTCGCCGGAGAGCTCGGCCTCCTCGACGCGGAGGATCCCGTCGGGCGCGTCGAACCACCCCTCGATCCCGCTGCGCCGCTCGACGCGGGACTGCTCCATGAACTCGCGGCCGCTCGAGAGCCACCAGGCGCGTTCCTTCGACTCCTCCCAGTCGGTGAGCGTCTGTTCGTCCGCGAAGCGGTAGAGCATGTACCAGACGTCGCTCTCGGCGCCGGCGCGCACCCAGCCGGAGCCGAGGAAGCCGGGGTATCGGTTCGCCAGGTTGATGCCCGCCTGGACCCAGATGGTGGCCTCGGAGATCGACGCCGGGTTGACGCGTCGCTCGATCGAGACGGTGATGGGATCGTGTTCCATGCGCCCAGTAGACCGCACTCGTGTTTCGATCTCGTGTCCCGCTGTGGCCCCCGTAGAGTCGAGGCATGGCGACTCCTGACTTCGTACTGGCCCTCCGCGAGCGGATCGGGCACGCGCCCCTCTGGTTGACGGGGGTGACCGCCGTCGTCCTGCGCGGTCTCGGGACGCCCGAGGCGGAGGTCCTGCTCGTCCGGCGACAGGACAACGGGGCGTGGACGCCGGTCACCGGCATCATCGACCCGGGCGAGGAGCCCGCGGTCGCGGCGGAGCGCGAGGTCCTCGAGGAGGCGGCCGTGGTCGCCGTCGCCGAGCGTCTCGCCCAGGTGCAGGTGCTCCCGCAGAACGTCTACGACAACGGCGACATCACGCAGTACATCGACCTCGTGTTCCGATGCCGCTACGAGTCGGGCGAGCCGTATCCGGCGGACGGCGAGAACTCCGAGGCGCGGTGGTTCCCGCTCGATGCCCTGCCGGAGCAGGTCTCGCAGAACTTCCGCACCCGGATAGCGCTCGCCGCCTCCGACACCCCTGAGGCCCACTTCACCCGCTGACGTCCCTCCACCTGCCCGCGAACTGTCACTTGAGGCTAGTTCCGGGGCCCGTGACTAGCGTTTGGTGACAGTTCGCGGGCAGGGGGTGGCGGTGGCTGCGGCGATGGCGTCGGCGGCTCGGACGAGGGTGAGGTGCGAGAGCGCCTGCGGGGTGTTGCCGACCTGCCGCGCCTGCTGCACGTCGTACTCCTCGGACAGCAGGCCCAGGTCGTTGCGGAAGGACAGCAGCCGGTCCATCAGCTCGCGGG
>Ga0308165_1006290_pt1 | contig 10544 bp, 8 predicted proteins | sample PhyWR2_FD_201032 | JGI IMG/M metagenome (GOLD analysis project Ga0308165, IMG submission 201032) | Phyllosphere microbial communities from UC Gill Tract Community Farm, Albany, California, United States - DLSLW.R2 | ecosystem: Host-associated > Plants > Phyllosphere > Unclassified | place: USA... | reverse complement strand
GTCACCGACACCGGATGCCCGACGCTCAAGCCAATGCCCTGGCACGGTGTGCTCAAGGCCGTGAACGACACCCCGGAGCACTCCACCGTGGTCTCGATGGTCGCACCGATATCCCGCACGAACGTCACCTTGCCGAGCAAGCGGTTACCTGCCGTTGCCTGGGGCGCGGACAGTTGCAAGTCTTCAGGGCGAATCAGCATCTTGACCTTCTGCCCCACCACGATGCTGCTGCAGATCGGCACGTGCAGTGCATCGCCTCCCGGCAGGCTCACTTTGCCGTCACCCAGCGCCGTGGCCGCAAAAATGTTGCCCGAGCCAATGAAGTCTGCGACGAACTCGTTGGCCGGATGGCGATAGATCTCGATGGGCGTCCCCACCTGCTGCACCCGATGCTCGCCCAGCACGACGACAATATCGGCCATGGTCATGGCCTCGCGCTGGTCGTGGGTCACCATGATGGTGGTGATGTTCAGGCGTTGTTGCAGTTGGCGGATTTCCACCTGCATGGATTCGCGCAGCTTGGCGTCCAGTGCCGACAATGGCTCATCGAGCAGGAGGATTTTGGGGTGCGAGGCAATCGCCCGGGCAATCGCCACGCGCTGGCGTTGTCCGCCGGACAGTTTGGCCACCGGACGGTTGATCATCGGTTGCAGCTGGATCAGTTCCAGCAACTCCACCACCCGCGCCTGCTGTTCAGCCTTGGCGACGCCGCGCAGCTTGAGCGGGTAAGCGATGTTCTCGCCCACGGTCATGTGCGGGAACAGCGCCAGGGACTGAAAGACCATGCCGAAGTTGCGCAAGTGGGCCGGGGTGTGGCCGATGTCTTCGCCATCCAGGCGAATCTCGCCACCAGTCAGGGTTTCCAACCCGGCGATCATGCGCAGCAAGGTGGTCTTGCCGCAGCCAGAAGGGCCGAGGAAGCACACCAACTTGCCCTCGGGCAGATGCAGGTTCACATCGGTGACCGCGCAGGCCGAACCGTAGTGTTTCTCGACGTTTTGCAGAATCAAACCAGACATAAGCACTCCCTCAGCAATCAAAACGAAACGCCACCTTCACCGACCAGTTTTTCGAGCGCCCAGATCAGGACGAAGTCGATCAACACGATCAGCACGGCAAACGAGAACACGGTGGGGTCCAGCGAAGAAACGGTGCGGCTGTACATCCAGATCGGCACGGTCATCACGTCGATGGTGTAGAGGAAATAGGTGACGGTGAACTCGTTGAACGAGACGATGAACGCCAGCAGCATGCCCGCCAGGATCCCCGACTTCATCAGCGGCACCACCACGTCGATAATTGCCCGCAGCGGTGAGGCGCCGAGCATTTGCGCCGCCTCCTCGACTTCGCTGCCGATGGACAACATGGCGGCGGTGCAGTTTTTCACCACGAATGGCAGCGCGAGGATCACGTGGGCAATCACCAGCCGCGAGGTGGTCATGTGAAACGGCAGACTGTCGAATACCAGCAGCAACGCCAGCCCCAGCACCACCATGGGAAACACCAGCGGCAATGACATCAATTGCAGCGCCACGGCCTTGCCGCGAAATTCACAACGGGTTAGCGCGTACGCCGCCGGCACCGCGATCAGCGTGGCGAAGATCATGGTCAGGCACGAAACCAACAGGCTGGTGACCATGGCCTGACCAAGGCTCAGCACATCGCTGGCGTCCGGCGAGACGAAGGTGCGCCAGGCTGCCTTGTACCATTGCAGGCTGTAGCTGCTGGGCGGAAAGTCGAGGTTCGACGCACCGCTGAAAGACATGACGATCATGGTCAGGATCGGCAGCACTGCCAGCAGCAGGATGAAGCCCGAGAGGATCCCGGCGAACTTGCCGGTATCGCCCGGCAACAACGATTGACGCTTTTTGATCAGGGCACTCATTGAGATGCCTCCAGCAGGCGGCGGCGACGGCCAGTGATGAACTCGGACAGGGTCATGATCGCCAGGGTCGTGACGATCAGCACCACGCCAGCGGCGGACGCGGCAGGCCAGTTCATCAGCGGGGCGATCTGGTCATGCACCATCACTGCCAGCATCGGAACGCGCCGGCCACCGAGCAGCAGCGGCACCACGAAGCTGCTCGCGTTGTAAGCGAACACCAGGGTCGCACCCGTAATGATCCCCGGCAGACTCATCGGCAACACCACCTGGCGGAACACTTGCCAGCGACTGGCGCCGAGGGTGGCGGCGGCTTCTTCGTAACTGCGGGCGACACCCCGCATGGCACTGGCAATCGGCAACACCGCCAGCGGGAACGCGGTCTGCACCAGGCCCATCAACACGCCATTCTGGTTGTACAGCAGCATGATCGGCCGCTTGATCAGGCCCAGGCCCATCAGCGTCTGGTTGAGCATCCCGCCCGGCCCCAGGATCACCAGCCAGCCATAGCTTTGCAGCAGCAGATTGACCAATAACGGCAACAGCACCGCCGCGAGGAAGATGCGCCGCACAAACGGCGAAGTCAGGCGCGACATGGTGTAGGCCACCGGGATCGCCAGCACCACGGCGATCACTGCACTGATCAGCGCCAGGCGCAGGGTCAGCAGCAGGGACTTGAGGTAATACGGCTCCAGCAATTGCGCGTAACTGGCCAGGCTGAACCCGGACCATTCGGCGCCCTTGGTGCCGACGCTCATGCGCAGCACCAAAAGGCTCGCGGCAATCAGCACACCCAGAAACAGCATCGACGGCGACAGGAAAAACCAGGCACGGGCCGTCGGCGAAACTCCACGCCGGGCACGTTCAGGGACGGCGCTCACCGGGTGGGTCAGAGGTTGATGTTCCATAGCTAGGGTCTCGTCAATGGAAAGCAGCGACGAACACAGGACTTGAAACCACAACGGCCTCCTGTGGGAGCGGGCTTGCTCGCGAATGCGGTATGACATTCAACATGGATGTCGACTGACACGGCCTCTTCGCGAGCAAGCCCGCTCCCACAGGGGTTCATCCGTGGTTGAAAAACCTGCGTTCACCACCCGATCAGGAAGAAAAGATTTCCGTGTAACGACGAATCCATTGGTCATGCACGGAGGCCAGGAAGGCGTTGTCATGCATGATCGCCTTCTCGGCGATCTGCTCCGGCGTGAGGATGTACGGGCTCTTGCGCGCCTCGGCGGAGATGATCGCCTTGGCATTGACCGGGCCGTTGTAGATGTCTTCGGCCATCTTGCCCTGCACCAAAGGGTCGAGGGAGTGGTTGATGAAGGCGTAGGCCACGTCGGTATCGCCCGGACGATTTTTCGGCATGACCGAAAGCATCAGGTCGGTGTAGAAACCTTCCTTCATGCCGAAGGTGGCGCCCAGCCCATAGTTCGGGTCGCGAATCTGTTTGGGGAAGAACGCCGGAGCGTAGAGCCCCCCCATGTCCAGGGAGCCGGTACGGAACAGTTCGGCGATCTGGTTGGGGTTTTCGCCCAGGGTCACCACGCGGTCCTTGAGCTCGGCGAGTTTCTTGAAGCCCGGCTCGATGTTGTGCTCGTCACCACCGGCCAATTTGGCGGCGATGATGATCAGGTCCATGGCTTCGGTCCAGTTCGGCGGCGGCAGGAAAATGTTGGGCGACAACTCGGCGTCCCACAGGGCAGCGTAACTGTCCGGTGCGTCCTTGATGGTGCGAGTGCTGTAGACCAGGCTGTTGCACCACAGCAGGTAGCCGATGCCGTGGCCGTTGGCGCCGGTGCGGTATTTCTCCGGCACGTCGACCAGGTTGGGAATGCGGTTGAGGTCGGGTTTTTCCAGGAGGTCGGCAGCGGCCAGCCCCTCGGCACCGACGCCGGCCAGGGTGATGATGTCGTATTGCGGACGATCACCGCCGGCCTTGAGTTTGGCGACCATTTCCGAGGTGCTGCCGGTGCGATCGGCGATCACTTTGCAGCCATACTTGTCTTCGAAGGTCGCGGCGATGTTGCGCAGCGCGGCCAGGCCAGTGTCATCGGACCAGGTCAGCAGACGCAGGGTCTTGCCCTGGAAACGGGTGTCGCTGGCGCTGGCCTTGATGAAGGGCATACTCATGGCCGCCGCCGCGACGGAGGCCACACCCACGGTTTTGATGAATTGACGTCTGTTCAGATCGTGCTCGCCCATTACGGACTCCCATTTATTGTTGTTGGAATGAGATTGGTAGCAACCATTGCATCTGCGCGCCTGGCCCGCCTGAGCCCCTGTATTGGGGGCGATGACTGAGCCGACGGGTTCATCCTGAGGTTGTGCAAAACACCTGACTATCGATAAAAACTCATTGAAGCCATGACGCCATTGCATGCCTGAGTTCCTGTGGGAGCGGGCTTGCCCGCGATGGTCGCAAGGTCGACGCGGACTGCCTGATGCTCCGCGTGATCGTTGACGTCCATCGCTGTAGGAGCGGGCTTGCCCGCGAAGGGGCCAGGGAGCCCACCACGCAACCATGCCCCTTACACAGCGCGAATCACGTGCTTGATCTCCTGGAACGCCTGCAACCCCCACGGCCCCAGTTCGCGGCCGATACTGCTCTGCTTGTAGCCACCCCAGGCGGTCTGCGGGAAGATCACCTGCGGCGCGTTGATCCACACCAGGCCGGCCTGCAAGGCATTGGCGACACGATCCGCCGCCTCGGCATCACGGGTGACGACGCTGGCGACCAAGCCGAATTGGCTGTCATTGGCAAGGGCAATCGCCTCGGCCTCGGCACTGAAGCGACGCACGCAGATCACCGGGCCAAAAATCTCCTCAGACCACAACGCACTGTCCAGCGGCACGTCAGTGAACACCGTCGGTTGCAGGAAATAACCCCGCGACAGGTGCGCCGGTCGATTACCGCCGCAGACCAACCGCGCTCCGGCGTTCAGGCCGCGATCAATGTGCCCGAGCACCCGCTGGTACTGCGCCTGATTGACCAACGCGCCCATTTCCACGTTGGGGTCGAACGGGTCAGCCACGCGAATGGCTTCGGCACGAGCCTTCAGGCGCGCGAGGAACTCATCGAATAATGGGTCTGCGACCAGCACGCGACTGGTGGCGGAACACATTTGCCCAGCATTGAAGAAACCGCCGCCGCAGGCCACTTCCACAGCCAGTTCAAGATCGGCATCGGCCAGCACCAGCAACGAAGATTTACCACCCAGTTCCAGGCTCACGCCTTTGACGGTTTCGGCGGCGCGCTGCATGACCTGCACGCCCACCGCATTGCTGCCCGTGAAAGAGACCTTGGCGATGCGCGGGTCCGCTGTCAGCGGCGCGCCCACGGCCAGGCCGGTGCCGCAGACCACGTTGAGCACGCCCTTGGGCAGCCCGGCCTCGGCGATGATCGCAGCCAGTTCCAGTTCCGGCAGCGGCGTGACTTCGGAGGGTTTGAGTACCACACAGCAGCCGGCCGCCAAGGCGGGGGCAAGCTTCCAGGCGGTGGTGACCATCGGGAAATTCCACGGCACGATCAGCCCCACCACACCGCAGGCCTCGCGACGCAGGCGTGCGCTGAACTCGTCGCTCGGCAGTTCAACAGTGGTGTCCTGCCGGGCGTCCAGCCCTTCGGCCAAACCTGCGTAGTACTCGAAGGTAGCGATCACGTCATCGACGTCGATGGCCGCTTCGAACTGCGGCTTGCCGTTGTTGCTCGACTGCAAGTGCATCAATTGCTCACGACCGCCCGCCACGCCAGCCGCGATCCGGCGCAGGATGGCGCCGCGCTCGGCACCGGTGGTCTGCGACCAGTTTTTGAAGGCTTCGGTGGCGGCTCTCACCGCGTGGTCGACCGCCTGGGCATCACCGCCATTGACCGTGGTCAGCAGCGCCTCGGTGGCCGGGTTGATCACCCGCAGGTGTTCGTTGCCGGCGAACCATTGGCCATCGATGTACAGGCCATCGAGTGTGGTCGGGAAGCTCATTTCGACACCGCCTTCATCCACTGCGCCTGATCGATTTCAATCAGGGTCGGCCCCTGGCGATCGGCGGCGGCACGCAGCGCGCTGCGCAGTTTCTCGACATCGTTGACGGCCTCGGCTGAGCACCCCAGCGCCCTGGCCACACCGATGAAATCCGGGGTGTAGATGTCCACGCCTACCGGTTCGATGGCACGGTTGACCATGTATTTCTTGATCTCTTCGTAGCCCTGGTTATTCCACAGCAGCACGATCACCGGGGTGCGTGCTTCCACGGCGCTGGCCAGTTCAGGCAGGGTGAATTGCAGGCCGCCGTCGCCAATCAGGCACACCACCGGTGGCCGTGCACCGCCCTCAATACGGCCACCGAGCCAGGCGCCAATCGCTGCCGGCAACGCATAACCAAGGGTGCCGTAACCGGTGGACGAGTTGAACCAGCGGCGCGGTCGCTCGGGGTTGAAGGTCAGGTTGCCGGTGTACACCGGCTGCGTGGAATCGCCGACGAACACGGCCTGCGGCAACTCATGCATCACGGTTTCCAGGAAGCGCGTCTGGGCCAGGGTCGGCGCGTCCCAGTTGGCCGCCAGCTCTTCGCGCAAACGGGCGGCGCGCACTTGACCCCAATCGTTGCGGCGCTCGGCCAGGGATTTGTGCGACAGCGCACTGAGCAAGGCCCGCGCTGCGTTCCGCGAATCGGCAACCAGGGCCAGGTGCGGCGGGTAATTGCGCACGGTTTGGTCGGGGTCAATATCGACACGCAGCAGCTTGCCGGGAATTTCGAAGCCACCGGCGAACGTCACGTCGTAATCGGTCTCGGCCAGCTCGGTGCCGATGGCCAGCACCACATCGGCTTCGGCCACCAGGGCGCGGGTCGCCACCAGACTCTGGGTCGAACCGATCAGCAACGGATGCGCGGATTCGAGCATGCCCTTGGCGTTGATCGTCAGCGCAACCGGCGCGTCCAGCAGCTCAGCCAGTTCGGTCAACTCGGCAGCGGCCTCGATGGCCCCACCACCGGCCAGGATCAACGGGCGTTTGGCACCGGCCAGCAGGTCGGTCATGCGGCTGATCGCGCAGGGCGACGCGCCGGCACGGTCGATGTGCACCGGCAAACTGGCGAGCAGTTCATCGGCGTCCTCGACCAGCACGTCCAGCGGGATTTCAATGTGCACCGGACGTGGCCGGCCGGCCTGGAACAGGGCGAAGGCACGGGCCAGCACCCCGGGCAATTCCGACGCCGACATCAGGGTGTGGGAGAACGCGGCGACACCGCCACACAGCGCGCTTTGGTTCGGCAGCTCGTGAAGCTTGCCGCGACCGCCGCCCAACTGGTTGCGCGTCTGCACGCTGGAGATCACCAGCATCGGGATCGAATCGGCGTACGCCTGGCCCATCGCGGTGGTGATGTTGGTCATGCCGGGGCCGGTGATGATGAAGCACACACCCGGCTTGCCACTGGTGCGGGCGTAGCCGTCGGCCATGAACCCGGCGCCCTGCTCATGACGCGGCGTGACATGATGGATGCTCGAACGGGCCAGCCCGCGATACAACTCGACGGTGTGCACACCAGGGATGCCGAATACCTGCTCGACCCCGTAGCCCTCGAGTAACTTGACCAATACTTCGCCGCACGTCGCCATGTCTTTGCCCTTGTTGTTCGTTTGAGACGCCGGGCCTGCGCTGTGTTTATGATGAGTGAGCAGGTCCAGGGATGGCCTCATTGGAACGGTCGACACGTTGCCGCAACAATGGATAAAAAATCATGCCAGCCATGTCCTTACGTCATACCTTGGATCCCGATGAAACGATTGCCTCCCCTGCCGGCGCTGTACACTTTTCTGATTACCGCGCAGTGCTGCAACTTCACCCGCGCCGCCGAACAGCTGTTCATCACCCAGGGCGCGGTGAGTCGGCAAATTGCCGGGCTGGAAGCGCATTTGGGTTATGAGTTGTTCATCCGCCAGGCGAGGGGCCTGGAGCTGACGAGCGAAGGCCGGGAGTGGCTGCCACGGGTACAACAGATTTTCGGCCTGATCGATGAGGCCGTGGAGCAGATCGGCGAGAAGCGTGAAACCCTGCAACTCAAGGCGCCGACCTGTGTCATGCGCTGGCTGTTGCCGCGATTGTTGCAGTGGCAAAAGGAGCGTCCGGATGTGCCCGTGGCGCTGACCACGACGGTCAAGCACGGCGTGGACTTCCAGCGCGAGCAGTTCGATGCCGCGGTGATGTATGGGGCCCGACCGGACAGCATGCTGAACGCCTGCCTGCTGTTCGACGAGCAACTGACGCCGGTCTGTTCGCCACAGACGGCACTGCAGGCGCCAGCGGATTTGCATCAGCACCTGCTGCTGCACCCGACCCGCGATGAACGCGACTGGAATGCCTGGTTACAGGCCGCCAACCTCAAGTTGAGCCATGCTCGTGGCCAGCATTTCGAAACCTTGGATCTGGCAATGTCGACGGCGTCCCAGGGCATGGGCGTGGCGATCGGCGACTGGTCGCTGATCGGGGATGACCTGAGCGCAGGGCGGCTGGTCATGCCGTTTGACTTGAAGGTGAAGACCGGATTGGCGTACTACCTGGTGTTCCCGGAGAAGACCGCGCCGTCGGCGCCTTTGCGCGAGTTGATGGCCTGGTTGGTGGAGCAGGCGCGCAGCCGCTGAAAATGCGGCCCCTGTGGGAGCGGGCTTGCCCGCGATGGTGGTCCAGACGACAAAGGGCAACCTGATTCCCCGCGTCATCGTTAACGACCATCGCGGGCAAGCCCGCTCCCACAGGGGGGAGTGTGATCACCTGCTCGCGAGTCTCTCAGCTTCTATCAATACCCGACGGTGAAACGCTGACGAGCGTGTTTCGGCGCCTCCACCTCATCGATCATCGCAATCGCATAATCGGCAAAGGTAATCCAGCTTCGACCGGCACTGCTGACCAGCAAATCATCCTTGCCGATGCGAAACGCGCCAGTGCGCTCACCCTCGACGAACTCCGCCGAAGGCGACACGAACGTCCAGTCCAGTTGCTGCTCACGGCGCAGGTCATCGAGGAACGCCGCACCGGCACTCGCCTCGGCCTTGTACTCTGCAGGAAAGCCTTCGCTGTCGATCACCCGGGTGCCACCGGGCAGCAACAGCGAACCGGCACCACCCACCACTAGCAGGCGTTTAACTCCGGCTTTTTTCACCGGTTCGATCACGGCGGCGCTGGGAACCGTGGCGAAATGTGCAGCGCTGATCACCACGTCATGCCCTGCCACTGCCGCTTGCAGTGCCTGGGTATCCAGTACGTCGACATTCTTGCTGACCACCCCGTCTCGCTCGCCGATCTTGGCCGTATTACGGGCGATGGCCGTCACGTGATGACCACGACGCAGGGCTTCTTCCAAAAGTTGGCTGCCGGCACGGCCGGTGGCACCGATGATTGCGATTTTGCTCATGACGTACTCCAGTTGGCTTGAATAGGCTCTTTGTGATCAAGGGTGGCGGGTTACCACTGCATCTCGCCCATGGCGACTTTGGCGCTCAGTTCCAGCGAGCTGTCTTCGCCCAGGTTCGGAAAGCGTTTTTTCATGGCGGCGACCAGTGCAGGGCTGTCCTTGGCCTTCACGGTCTCTTCGTCGAAAGCCCGAATGTAATCGGCCGTGAAGTGCACCGCCGCCAGGGAGCGGGCACTTTTGCCCAGGTAATGGCCCGGCACGACGGTGTTCGGCTTGAGGCTTTCGATAGCGTGCAGCGTAGCCAACCAATCAGCATGGGACTGTGCGGTTTGGGTATCGGCCATCCACACGTGGATGTTTTCGGCGACTACCACGCCACCAACCACTGCCTTGATCGAAGGGATCCAGACGAAGCTACGATCCGGCTGCGGGCCTTCAAGGCCCACCACCTGCAACTTCTGCCCTTCGAGCATCAGACTGTCGCCCTTCAGTACGCCCGGCACCAGGGTTTTGGCAGGGGCATCGGCGCCCATCTTCGGCCCCCAATAGGCCATCTTGCCCTGGACGGTCTGCTTGATGTGATCCACGGTTGGCTGCGAGGCGAGCACCCGGGCTTCGGGGAATGCGGCCGTCAGGGTGTCCAGGCCGAAGTAGTAATCAGGGTCACCGTGGCTGATGTAGATGGTGGTCAGGCGCTTGCCGCTGGCGCGGATTTTCTCCACTACCTGGGCGGCCTGCTCGCGACCGAATTGTGCGTCCACCAGGATCGCATCCTTCTCGCCGCTGACCAGCACCGAGGTCACGGGGAAGATCGCCTTCTCGCCGGGGTTGTAGACGTCCAGGGTCAAGCTGGCAGCGCTGGCGTGAGCGGCGAAGGCGAAAGCGGCGGTTGCCAGGAGGATGCGTTTGAACAACATGTGAAGCTCCGTCTGTGTGAAGGCCCCCGCCCCCCTGTAGGAGCGAGCTTGCTCGCGATGGCGGTGTATCAGCCCCCATCATTGTCGACTGACACAGCGCTATCGCGAGCAAGCTCGCTCCTACAGGGGGCAGTGTCGCCAAGAATGGAACAGAGCATAGTTGTCAAACTCAGTACAAAAAATGCGATGCTGGAACATAGTTTGTTTCTAAAATCGGGCAAATCATGGATCGTCTACAAGCAATACGGGTGTTCGTCACAGTGGTCGACCTCGGCAGCCAGTCAGCCGCCGCCGATCATCTGGAGCTGTCACGGCCAGTGGTCTCGCGCTATCTGGCA
>Ga0308165_1006289_pt1 | contig 10544 bp, 12 predicted proteins | sample PhyWR2_FD_201032 | JGI IMG/M metagenome (GOLD analysis project Ga0308165, IMG submission 201032) | Phyllosphere microbial communities from UC Gill Tract Community Farm, Albany, California, United States - DLSLW.R2 | ecosystem: Host-associated > Plants > Phyllosphere > Unclassified | place: USA... | reverse complement strand
AAGTCGCTGATGCGTAAATATAACCATCACTACCCTGGGTTATTGTATAAGTAATCCCAGCAGTGGGTGAGCCCACCACCGCCCCGCTAACGCAATCGATAAATATAGTACCGAGAAGCGCTCCATTCAGAGTAAATCCAAAACGAATTCTGTCTGAAGCCCCTTTGAATCGGGCAGATAGAGTCAAAGTCTCCCCGGATACTACAGTTACCGTGGAACTATCCAAAAGGAGGAATGATGAACTTGCTGTCGTAGCAGTCCCCTTCAAGGTATTGGCCTGCGTCGTACCATCCAGAATCATTTCCTTTGTTATCCCAGCATCTGAATTCCATTTAGTTGGGTCATCACTGTTAAGAAAATAATTGGTGCTCTGCCCCTCTAGCAACAGGCCCTCTTTCTCAAACCGTGGCTCGTTCACGGCAGCCGTCTTCAGCACTCCAGACTTATCAATATACGTCGCCGTAGTCGAGCGGGTAAAAGTCATCGACTTCGACGGCAATGGGTAGCTGGTTCCAGCCACAGTGATGGTGTCGGCCGGAGCAAACCCGGCCAGCAGCCGCAGATCATCATTCAGCGGCGCCCAGACATCCGGGAACGGTGCATCAACGTATCCGGTGGCGGCGGCTGAGTTGGCGGCATCTGCTGCGCTCTGAGCGGCGGCCTGCTGCGCGGTCTGGGCTTGCTGAGCCGCTGCCGTTGCCTGCGCAGCGGCCTGGGCGGGTTTTACAGTGACGGCATCGATAGCGCGCTTTAATCTTTCGGACAGGCTTGGCTGAGCCGCGCCTACTGGCATTTCGACCACCGCACCTTCCGGCTCGGTCAATACTTTTTCAAATGCCGTAACGGCTGCACTCAGGCGGTTAACCGCTGAATCGGCTTCAGTAAACTGGGACATGCTGACTCCTAAAATCCTAATGAACAGGCTTTCTCCACCGCAATCGCCCAACGTAACCAGTCACTGGTCTTGGCCGTATAGAGCTGGTCCTGATCGACTTGTTGGGTGACCCGCCACGCCAGCTGGCGCGTTGACAATTTAAGCGGCTGCAAAGGGACGAATCCGGGGTGCGCGATACCGTTGCGCTGGATAATTTCGGAGGCGCGGCTGGCATCGTCGTAGACACGCGCCGCCAGAACGACGGCAGGCTCTATTCCTATGGGCAGTACTGTTACGGTTCTGTCTGTCTGCCTGAGGCGTTGCGTCAGGTCGGCATTCAGATCTGCCTTGAGACGTCGCAGTGCTGTGAATACGCGATCGTCAGTCGTCCGCTCCATCTCTTTCACAATCGCCTGGTTAAGTGTGTCGCGAACTACCGTGAGTTCATCCCACGACGGTGCATCAGGAGTGGCTGTGTTTGTCGGCGCGTTGTTCAGCGCCGGATGAGAGACATTCGCCACTATCGCAGGACTTTGTCCGGAAGAGCCGGCAGAGGTAACAGCAGACGGCGCAGGCAGGCTCGTGACGGTGTAAACAGCCTCGCTTAAGGCTGTGGTACGAATAGCGCTCGCAACATAGTTTCGCTGCTCTGTTTTTGATCTCGTGCTCTGGCTGTCGGTTTTCCACACACCTCTGGGCGCCAGGTCTTTTCCAAGACTGATGCCTGAGAGTGTTTTCGCCATCGTGATCAGGTCGCTGGCATTGCCGTACAGCCGGTTGCCCGTTCGCCACATTTTTTGCAGCGACTCGATAAAGCCCTTCCCTGATGATGGAGGGGGAAGCAGCACCGAAATATCACCCTGCAACAAACGTGCGCCAGCAGAAACACCTTCATCAACCATGTTCATGGCATTAGAAACGTAGCCAACCATTTCGCCAGCCTGTCCAATGACGTCGCCCTGAATAAAGTCAGCCAGACCATCCATGCCAAAGTCATCAAACGCGTCGCTGATACAGCCATCAAGTGCAGAACATGAAGACTCCAGCACCTGCGCAGTGGCGGATCCTGATGTCGGATAAGACAGCTCACCTTCCTCCACAAACCGGAGGTCAAAGCGGACCATGCGGCCCTCAGTCTTGATTGTGCTGATCCTGATCTCGCCATCAACACAAACGCTGAGTTCACCGAAGGAAGGATGAATCAGCGTGCCAGGGCCCGGTTTATTCAGCGCCTCCTTCAACGCGTCGCGCTGCTCGTAACAGTCATCCCCGATCACATAAGCTGTAATGGACGAACGAAACGTTACCTTTCCGAGGTCTTCTGTATAGGGCTTGTCGCGATTTGGGTATTCGTGGGTTTCAACCCGGCGCCCGCCGGTGGAGTCTTCATCCTCAACTTTGAACGGGACGCCGCGAAACGAGGCGTTCTGCAATCGGTCGATCCACGTCATTTTTCCACCATTCTGATTTGTTATAGATTACCCTGTATCATTCATTCCCAATGAATCACTGAAAATTTCAATACAATGCGCGAGGGTTTATATGGAAGTAATTTTGCCGTTAATAATTGGGTTGCTACTGGCATTTCTTATTGCTCGATGGGCATATAAAAAAGAAAAAACGAAGCCAAGAAAGCTCATATCTGCTTTCTTTGGTGCGGTTATGGGTTTCTTCGCCCCGTTAATAGTTGCCGCTTTCTTGACAGCACCTGAAACCAAAACAAAAACCAAAGATGAACTGATTAAGGAAAAATTCACCAGTTCACTTGATGGCTGTCCTCAGGATATGAAGCAGAGAGTTAAAAAGCTGATGAATGATCCCAACAGCTTCGAGTGCATTGAAACAAATGTCATCAGCCGCAAGGATGGTTACGTACTGATAATGCAATTTCGAGGCAAGAACGAATTTGGAGGAGTGGTTAAAAATGTCGCCAAGGCGGAATATGATGCCGAAGGTGAGTTCTCCACATTTGTAAATTAATAAAAATGGGAGGTTAACCTCCCATTCCAGTACGTCCAATTCTCGTATAACCAACGTCATGTTGCACATCAATCCCTGACGCCCTACTGTCGGTAACACTCATCCCCTGCGGAGCATCTTTGAATTGGACGGTAATAGTTCCTTGGGGTTTTGCTGCACCGCCCTGCTGAATCTGGTAAGGGTTATAACCAGAGCCAGGAACGCCAGTACCGTACGCACCGTAGCCACCGCCCCCCCACTGCGCTGCATTAGCAGCAGCCACTGTATCGCTGGCGCCATCGGTAAACCATTCGATTATAGGTTTCAGTTTTGCCCACATATCCTGAAACCACTGCACCACCGGCCCCCAGTTATTTACAACCAGCCCCAGCGGAGACCAGTCAAAGGCCATCTTTGCCCAGTGCATCCAGTCTGAAAAAATAGGCTGAACAAACCCCCACAGCTTTTTAAAATACGGTCCTACAACATCCCAGTTAGAAATGATTAATCCCGCAGCCATGGCAATACCCGTCACTATCATGCCGATAGGACTCATGGACAAGATTCGACTAACGATACTAATCGCGCCACCGACACCCATAAAGCCCAGCTTTAAAACAGTTAAGCCCGCAGCCAACCCAAAAACACCGCGTATAACTCTGGGATTTTCATCGGCGAATTTAGTGAACCTTTCACCCAGATCCCCTAACCAAATTGTTAATTTTTTGGTATCTCCGGCAAATGCCCCGCCAATCGCTGCGAGGCCATTTGTGGCTGTGCCTGTCATTGCCTCCCAGAGGTTCGTAAGCGTTCCGAGTTGAGCCTGCACCCGATTATTCAGACTGGCCTGGCGATTCATTTTTTGCTGGATCTGGTCGTAGCCATCTTTGCCTTTGTCGATCAGGGCATTCACAACCTGAAGGGTTTCAGCGTCATCCCCGAAAAGCGCCTTCAGCACACCGGTACGCTTCACATCTGTGAGTTTCCTAAGTTTGCTGAGTTGCTTAAACAGGTTGTCGAGGCCACCAAAGCTACCTTTCCCGTCGGTAAAATCGAGATTGATGCCAAGCTTCTGGCTCGCCAGCACCTTGTTAACATCCTTAACTTTTTTAACGCTCAGGCCTGACTGGATGATTTTACGCAGCGCGTTCCCCGCCGACTCACCCTGCATCCCCATCTGATCCATCATGACGCTAATAGGTGCCAGCCCACGAGCAGCTGCGAGCCCGTCTTTATTAACCATCTTCAGGACGGAGCTGGTTTTAGTGAAAAACGACAACATGTTGGTATCGTCCACACCCAGATAAAACGCTTTCTGGATGGTATCGAACAGCCCCATCATGTCATCGGAAGCCGTCCCTGTTGCGTCCTGCATTTTGGCCGCAAACTCAGCTGCCGCTTCTGGTGTTTTCTTCAACTGCACAGCCAGATACGCTGTCGCCTTCCCCACTCCGCCGAGAATATTCTCGGCAGGAATACCCTGCCGCACCAGCATTTGCATCATGTTCTGAAAGTCTGCCGTTGTCCCCGGCAACTGATTACCCAAGCCAACGGCAAGCTTGTTGATTTTCTCAAAGCTGTTACCAACCTCGCCATTGGCCTGCATCATCGCAACTTTCAGACCCGTCGCAGCATTCTCCTGATCCGCGTAAGATTTCATCGATATAGTCAGACCGGCAGCCAGACCACCAGCAAGCGCCAGCCCACCTTTCGATGCATCCTCTGCCTGCCGTTTAAAGCCACGAATATTTTTCTGCATTCGCGACAGCGCAGGAGATAGTTTATCGACACCGGTGATCAGCGCCTTAAGTTCAAACTCAGCCATTGCGCTGTTTCTCCTGCTCTATTCTGTTTGCCTGACTGACCAATAAAGGGATCTCACTGATTGGTTTGTCCAGCAACTCAAAGGGGTTTATGCGCCAATAACTGGCGCAATCAAAAAAGCGATCAGTGAGGTATTCAGCCGTCAGTCCTGGAGGAAAAAACCAGCCACCAGCCAGCCGGCAGTATTGAGGTCGCCGGGAGTCATCTGATCAACCGTACTCAATGGGACACCGGCCAGTCTTACGATGTATTTTGCAATGATATGCGCCTGCAGCTTGATCGACTCGTCCTGGTTCATCTGATACGGATAACCCAGCTCACGGACGTCTTTACCTGTAGGCTCCTTGAATTCCAGAACGCTGATGGTCTCACCATGGGCACTGACCGGATGGCTAAGCTCAATCTCTTTCATTACTGGTAACCTCCATCTGTTCCGTGGAATTCGAGGTCGGCAGTACCTTCCTCTGCGTTGTGGTTTGCCTCGCCATGCAGCCAGGCCGATGACAGCACGTAGACCTGCCCGTTTGCCAGTTCAGCGGTGATCGTCATCTGGTCTGAAGTCGTCACCTTATTGACCGGGAAATCCTTCGGCACTTTGAAAGTACCCTTCACGTAAGGTGCGCGGTGCGTCTCTTTACGGTCGACATCACCCGCCAGGCCAATGACGTCATCATTGATCCTGGTGTTCATTGGCACCTCGATACCACCGGTCAGCGACAGCTGCTGACCGTCAATCTTGAAATAACACGTACCAGCAATGCGCGCCATTATGCGCTCTCCTCTGCATACTGAAGTCGGAACTGGTTAAGCAGCGCGAAGACACGCAGCTGGTTAACGTAGTCAGGCGGGTAAAGCACGTTGATGCGGGTCGGGTCATTTGCATCACGCTCAACGATCAGGTGCGCTTTAAACAGGTCGTAGTTTTCGACGATCCCCTCACGCTCCATCTGTTTATACGTCGACAGCAATTCACCTTTAATTACCGCCGGGGTGACGATTGCCTGACCGGGGCCGAAGCGGGTACCGTCGTTCGCCAGCTTATGGCGCCCGTACTTACTGGTGATCACCGTCTTAAGGCGACGCAGGACGTATGCGCTGGTGTGCAGCGTTTCACTGTCCAGGTAACTGTTATCAGCCACGCCGTACGCGTTTTTCTTATAGGTGGTGATGTCACGCTGAATGCGCAACACGCCGCCTTCGGTGTAGGCCGTCGCGATCCCGTGCGTAAGCAGGGATTGCTGCTCGGTCTTGATGAAACGCTTACCGGTTGGCGGCGGCAGCATGCCTACCAGTTCGCCGGTCTGTGTCGGGCGGGCCGGGTCGATACGCAGAAACACTGCGGCGCGTGCTGTTCGGCTTGCCGCCAGTTCATCAGCACACGACTGCACCGTTTTTTCATAACCGGCAATCGTCAGATGCGGATCGTTAAACATATCCCCCACGGTAATGAGGTCGCTAACGACTGCAATTTTGGCTGTGTAAACGTGGCCGTAAATCTGCCGCAACCAGCTCCAGCGACCGCTGGTATCGTTCATTTCCTGGCTAATGGTGTTAACAGACGCCGTGTCATTAAACGGGTGGCCGATGTAATCGAAGGCCTCATCCCCCATAGCAGCGATCGTTCCGGTCAGTACTGGTGCGCCTGTTCCGGCGACGCCAGAGGCGATCGCAACATTCACGCCAGATGGCAGGGATTCACCACCGCTAAACCCGTAGTAGTTCAGTGTCACCGGGATGTCGTTCGCCCAGGTGCCCTTATGGCGAGCCGTCAGGGTCACAACACCTGCAGCCGAAGCAGCGGTAAACGGCGTACGCCCGTCAGCGGTAATGGCGCTGGCAATAGAAGTAGCGATCGCCGCGACGGCGTCACTCGCACTTACCGCCGCCTGAATGCGGCGATTGCCGATATATAGCGAGACCACACCAGCGGCCAGGGCAGAGCCCGTCACCGTCAGGGTGAATGTTGCCGCTGAGCCAGTTGGTTCCGGTACAGCAACAACCCACAACTCACCGAACGGGTCAGTCTTACGGTACGCTTCGACCATGCGCGCCAGCTGACTACCCGCACCGGCCACGCGGATCGCGTAATCAGCTGTAGGCATGAAAACCAGCTGATTGGTGGCGATGCTGGCACCAGCATTCGCATGGCAGATCAGCAGCGAAGGGGCGCTGGTCTGGGCCGTGTTTGCCGCGCTGTTGTCCATCTCGGCGTAGAACAACGGAACGCGCAGATCAGACGGGATAGAGTTCATTGAAACGGTCATTTAGCGCTTACCTTCTTTTCCGGTTCGCCGTCTTTCACCGGCTGAACAATTTCAATATCCCCGTCGATTTCCCGACGGTACCAGTACTGGCTCTCTTCAACGTTTCGCCCTTCCTCAGGCAAAAGGTCGCCTCGGACCGGGTCATGCACTGACCGTCCGTCTTTGGGTTTTACAAACATGGTTTTCCTCAGGTGGGAAGGTTTATTTCAAGGTGGTGTTCGATCTCACCGTCTGGCCCCTGGCCCGGATCGATAAAATCAACATCGATGAACAGGGTTTTGAAATCGTCCAGGTCGTTCAGCTCGTCCTGCTGCCGGGTGTCGTCTTCCGTCAGCTCAGACTCGACTGAAAAGTCGAACTGATAGCTCAGCTCGTGACGGTTCACATCCAGCAGAGTGCCACCGTCATAAGTGATCGGGTTGCCGTGCTCTTCCGGGTTCCAGCCAAGTAGCGCCTTAAAGAGCGTTTGGCGAACCTCATGCACCACATCGAACGAAGCGAACTGGCCACGCTCGTCGCGGCTGTTGCTGACGAACACAATTACGGAAAAGCCCTCGCGAAGCGTCTGCCAGTAATCGGTCTGGCTTTTCTGCTCTCCAGGAGAATCATCACCGGGTACAACATAGGCAGCCGGCAGCAGCATCTTGCCAACTTCCGGCAGATCCTTGAATTGCGCGGCACCGGCCACCCGGTTCTGAAATAATGGGCAGCGGGCGCGCAAGGTGGCAATAACTGGCGTCAGTTTCATCGGCGGTGTTTCTCCGGTTTGAGTGAGAGTCGCAGCTCGCGCGTAAGGTAGTAGCGCGTCCACGCGCTGTTTCTCTGTAGCGTTTCGACCATGAAGTTGTTACGTGGTGCCAGCCGCCAGCCACTCCCTCCGGATGCGCCCCGATGGTGACCGCGCCGACGCTTGGCTCCGCCACGCACCCCGTAGAACAGAAACGCCGGGTAGAAGTCGCCGGAGATAAGCCGGTTGCCCTGCCCGTTGCGCTGGTTTGGCGCGATACGTGTCATAAACCCCGGGCGGTTCTTACTGGCCCTGGGCACCATGTATCCGATGGATTTAGCCAACCGCCCGCTCTGGTATCCCGGATTTTCGCCAGGCTCTGACCTTCCTCGTTTCATCACCAGGCGACGGGCGTCACGCATGTGGCGCTGGCCGATATGGATGAAGGCACGACGGACACGCGCCCGGTTGAAACGCATCTCTTTGGGTTGCTGAATATCAACGTGAAAAAAGGGAGTTGCCATTACTGTTCCCTCCGGTTGTCGCTGGTTCAGTGCCCAGTTCGGTACACTCGAGCAGCAGGTAACGCCGCTTACTGTTCAGGTCGCGGGCACGCTTGACGCGGTACACCTGATCACCCTGCACCACTTCAAAATCACTGGTGATCCCACGTCGCCAGCGAACAGTGATGTAGTGAGTGATCACGTTGTCTGTCTGGGCCGTTTCCTGATAAGTGGTTGCGCTGGTCTGAACTACCTTTGCCCAGGTTCTGAATGAAACCGGGTATTCTGGTTCGGTACCTAAATCAGCGGTTGGCACATCGACCCGTTTACGGATCAGCACCCGTTTATCCAGCTCACCCGGATCGGGTAGCAGGTATGTCGCGCTGGTTTGCGCCTGGCGGAGTTTCATAACGGTATGAACCGGTAGGGGCCAACAAGCCAGGTGAATGACTGGGGCATCTCTGTTTTTTCAACCTCAGAAACAGAGGAGCGATTTTCGTAAAAGTGGGTGGCCAGGAGCAGCATCCCCAGCCGGATATCATCTGTCATTACCAGCCCATCAGGATCGGTATTGGGCACGCCAGCATTGTCAGCATAAAGAGTACGATTCAGAAAACTCACCGTTCTGGCCTGAACCGCACCGCCTATCAACGTAAGCAGTTCATCCTCGTCGGTGTAATCATCCTCCAGCCGCAGCTGGAGCTTAATTTCGCTCAGTGTCAGCAGCATAAAAACCCCTATGCCCGCCAGGCGACGGGCATAAAAAAACCGCTTACGCGGCATCGTTTCTCAGTGGTCTGAATTAAGGTGCTTTACCCACCAGCGCTTTGATGGCCGCAGTGTCTTCCAGTACGCAGTCGAAGCGGTGGAAGGCGAGGAAAGCCGTCTGATCGTATTCGGCGTAACGTTCAACCAGACGCTTCAGGGTCATGTAGCTTACCCGACGAACAATGAAGCGGTTGAAGTCACCCAGGAAAATGAACTTCTTGCTGGCAGCGGCACTATCGATAGCCTGATCGATCACGTACGGAATGCCGAGTACAGTCGCCGGAGTACCACCGGTGATATCTGGCAGCCACAGTGGACGTCCCTGGGTGTCTTCCATTTGCTCGATGCTCTGCAGCGTCGCGTCATTGAACGCCCAGCGGAAAGATGGACCGCCCCGATACGCCGGATCAAGGGAGTGAATCAGCGAGTTCATATCCTTCCAGTTGAAGGCCGCCGCAGCTGAAGATGGTGTGGTGCCAGTTACTGAAGCGGCCAGCCCCTTAGGCTGAAGTGGTGTGCCGGCACCGGTACCCTGAACGAGATACTTAGCCTCTCCACGGCCAATGCGCTGTGCAATACGGCCAGCCAGGTATGCTTCGATGTCAACGCCGCTGTCCTGCAGCAGTTCGTTGGAGACGCGGATGATTTTGGATGACAGCTTTTTAGCACCCAGGATCGCCGTGCCGAACGTCACATCACCTTCAGTGGCAGCAGTATTTTCAGCGAGCAGCTCACCTTCTTCAGCGGTACCATCAGAAGTGGACCACGCAATATCCTGACCATTCGAGGTATTGAGAATCTGAGCAACGCTCGCGATCCCGCCATAGACTTTCATCGAGTCGATGATGGTATTACGCATCTGGGTGGGTACGGTATAGCCCCCCTTATCATCAGGGGTGGTGCCCTGAGCGCGCAGCTCTTTAACGGCCTGGCGTTCTTCGGTGGTTAGCTCGCCAAAGCCGTGACGCAGAAGGCGATCAAATGCCGCGGCGCGACGCCCTTCCGCCTGCTTCTCCGGGTTTTCTTGGCGCTGACGCTGTTCAGGCTCCTGCTCATTAACAAACGTCTGATCGTGACGGCGCAGCTCTTCTTCACGGACAATACGATCATCGAGTGAGTCCAGCTCAGATTTTGTAGCGTTCCACTGAGTGCGCTGCTCATCGGTCCAGGTGGCGTCGCCAATTTTGTCGTGCAGTGCACGCATGTCGGTGGCGATGGTGTTACGTTTCTGCTTCAGTTCGTGCAATTTCATGGTTTTTCCTTACGCGTTAAGAAGGGTCAGCAGGCGCTCGCGCGCCATTCGTTGGGTCATGGCTTGCGCCAGCGCGCCGCTGTCGCGCGCCTCCTGCCAGGCTTTCATGGAGCGAACTCCGGAATCGGCCTCCTGATACGCCGGGTAGGTCACCGGGCTGACATCAAAGAGGCGTGAAAAACGATTAATTTCGCGAATAACGATCCCCTCGTCGTCCTGATACCAGTGCTCGCCGTCGTGTGCGATGCGAAACGCAAATGAAGATTGCGTGATATCGCCTCGCATCATCGGCGCCAGCACCAGATCACGAATGGTCTGGGTGTCAGGGGCTGCGATGTCGTAGCTCAGTCCTTTATCATCGACGCTGACACTT
>Ga0308165_1006288_pt1 | contig 10544 bp, 6 predicted proteins | sample PhyWR2_FD_201032 | JGI IMG/M metagenome (GOLD analysis project Ga0308165, IMG submission 201032) | Phyllosphere microbial communities from UC Gill Tract Community Farm, Albany, California, United States - DLSLW.R2 | ecosystem: Host-associated > Plants > Phyllosphere > Unclassified | place: USA... | reverse complement strand
TCGGATTGATGTTATTCGACTGCGCTTCATGCTGGAGTTCTGGCTTCGCGGATGGCAACTTCCCCCTATGCCTTCAACAGCCGATGAATTGCCGCCTCGCATAGAAGTAACGGCAGCAACACGATCAGGAGTTATTGGAATCACCCTGGCGCGGGAAGCATGGTTTCATCCTGGTATCAATGCAGACGAATTATTGCGCCTCGGGTGTGATAATGATTCAAGTAAGGAAATCACAGACAAGGTTAAAACAGCTTTGAATGAATTAGTATGTGATTACGTACTGTCTATCAACAATGGAAAGGTTTATGCAACAGGAAAGAATCCAATTTTGGAGCTGGAAGATCGAATCCTTGACCCGTCGTTAAGCAATCGTAATGTTCTTGCAAATTTGCATTGGTCGCGCAAGTTTTAAAAGTTATGCAGTTTATACATTCGGCCAGCTTTCTGGAACCAGAGCTGGCGGTTTGGCCCAAGGCAGCTCAACCAATGCATCTTGAAACCATTGATCGCGAAGGTTTGCATGCTCAATAACGATGAGCTGAAAACCAGGCACATCTTCTTGCGTGAACTTTAACAATAATTGAAACAATCGTCTAACCGCTGTTAAATCTGCGTCCGCTTCTGTTTTTTGAACAGAACCATCTGCCTCCTTGTATAACTTCTCCGAGGGAAAATAAACCTGAGTGGGCTGATCAATCAGCAAGAACTGCGGAATAGGACGATTGTTTTTTGCAGCAAAAAAATGCAATGCAAGTAGAGCTGAAAGGTGATAAGCCAAATGATTTTCACCACCGCCAGTTCGACTCATTGGAACTGGGCGATCTGGACGGTCGAACACAATGGTGAGATGGTTAATATCTAGACGTGCAGGAAATACGCTAAACTCGGCCTCAAAAGCTTGGATGTAATGCGACATCCGATTCGATATGTTATTCAAAATTGAAATCAACCGCTCGTTGCTATCGTCGCCTCCGACACTCTTTTCCAGTTTGTCAACTTTAAACTGGAGGCTACGATGCGCAGCTTCACGCAAAGCAAGCTCCTTATTCGGAACCAAATCTTCTAGAAACAAGCTGATGCGACCAACAACGCGCGCAGCTGCAGTGTTGCGAGCACCCAATTGAGCGATGATTTCATTTGTCGCAATCGCAGCAGTAAGTTCAGCCTCCTTGCGCCTGATCATCCCTATAACTTCTTGCACCTTGTCACCCAGTTGAACCAAATATGCATCCAGCTGGGGACGCTCACCAACAACGATGCTCATTTCCGTATCAAGCTCTGCCAATTCTTTAAGCAGCACCTGGGCAATAGGTGATTCCAGAGCTAAGTTCTCTTCGCAAAATGGCCATTGCCATTCACCAGTTTGAGAGTTTCTTGGGAACGCTTTGATTGATGCCAACCGATCCCTCTGCTCGTTTACCTCATTTTCGAAGCCACTAGCTTTTTTGGAGAACTGGCGAGTTGCATCAATCCGTGATTGAATCTCTCGCCTATCTCGACGGAGCTGAACGAAGTCTTCTTCAAGCCGTGAGATTCTATGCCCGTCATCCCCAGAAATAGCGGCGGGCTTCCATTGCAATGCAGAACGTAACGCATCAATCACCTCCTCTGGGCCAGCCTGTTGATGCGCAGGATCAATGATGCCAACCGCCTTAGCCTCGGAAAAAAAACCGATACCTTTTTGCTGAGATGTATCGATGGCACCGCGTGCATGATCAAGGAGCTTTGCGCTGAGCTTTAACTCACGCTGCGCTGCGCGAAGCTTCGCTTCAAGCTCGTATCGATCATTAGAAGAAACTCCGAGAAGGATCGGCAATGTGTCGCGGATTGCTTGCGGTTGATAAGCTTCATTCTGACGATAAAAGAGTTGATCCTTGTTTGCAACCAAACCTTGCTTCTGAAAAAGATAATAGTACGTATGCTTGATATTAGTGTAATAGCTCTGCCTGCTATGTTCGATTGCGACATCAGTCCGGTTTTCCTGAATTCCAAGCAAGCGTGACAAAAGAATAACAACAGCATCGTCATCAGTGTTAACCATCAGCTCTTTGAATTCAGGGACTGCGAGTTGATTTCCGCGTCGCTGCATGACCGTACTGCAACTTGTATATCCATCACTTGGAGTCGGCTTGGCAATCAGTACTTGTTCTTGAGTGAACTGATAGATCACGGCGAACCATGCCACTTTGTCACGAATAGCTCCTTCAGGAACATTGAAGGTTGATCTTCCCATGCAATATTCGATGATCTCAGAAAGTGCGGATTTCCCGGTCGATGATCTGCCCGTAATCACATTGAGGCCGTCTACTTTAAACGAAATATCTCGACGTTGACCATCATGACTATAGATATGAATTGATTTGATTTTCATGGTCGTATTCCAAGGGTCGTGTAAACCGTTACACGATCTGCAATGCGGGCAAACTCTTTTCCGATGAATCGTGCAACACGCTGACAGGCAATAGACTCGCTTGTGCCGATGACGGACTTTCGCACCTTACCTGAGACTGTCTTCAAACGACCGTCCGGTGACACATTAAAACAGCCTTTCTCCATCAGCAGGCCAAAGGCTTCAAGCGAAAACGGCATGAGATCGCCTGCACGAGTGGCAAAGCCAACCAGCAGTTGTGGATTCTTCTCGATAATTTTTAGAAGATAGCTGCGGGGGCTATCCGCAAACACTTGACGGGAGTCTTTGTGCAAACACAAAGGCAATACAAGCAAAGCCAGAGAGAACGGTATGCCGTCTGAATTTTCTTCTTCGTATCCTTGTAATGCTCTGAACAAAATGAGACCACAGAAGGCTGGATTAAAAAGGTTTCGTATTTCAAATGGTCTTCGATCCCACCTCTTCATTTAGTCACTCCCAGCAACTTACTGATGCGACTAAGGAACCGGGGATGCCAATAAACCCTTGGTAATGTTCGGGAGTTTGCAAGAATATGAAAGCCGCCGCGTATCACGTATGGCTCAGTAACGCGTTCTCTAATACGTAATGTACTTATGTTACCGCTTTCCAAATCTGCCCATCTATAGAGTGCTTTTCCAGCTGCCAAAAGAACCGCATCAACGCTTTCCTCATCAATATCTTCAAAAACTACATCTTTATAACGGCTCCATTCATCCACAAGACGATCCTCATACTCTTCCATTTCGTCTGCGACCAGAAGATTTTCGCGAGTCCAAGCTGAGCGTTGTTCGAAAGCTCTGTAGTAATCCAGAATTGCATTACGGATTCTGTTTGATCCGATACCAATTTCTCGTAACTGCACAACGAAAGGCCGATGATCATTTTCTATGTCTAGATCACCGATTGGCGCATTACCCCGAAATGTGATTGGCAAGTTGTCTGACTTATATTCCTCGTTAAATGCAGACAATTTTTCAGATATTTCGTAACTATAAATAGGCTTTATTCGCTTGCCCGTCAGCAGATTCACGGTAGTATCGTTCCACCAGCCTTCAAGACGTTCAAAGATAGCATCTCTGAACTCAGGTCGAATGCAGCGCATGTGCCGATCTTTGATGATCGAGGGTACATCGTCAATTCGAGGACCACCATCAAATATGACAATGCGCGAAAGAAAATCATCTTTCTCATCATCGTTGAGTTCATAAAACTCTTTGGCAATCGAACTGATCAACTTCGACTTAGTGCTTGTGAGCGTCTCCATTGCAAGCTGTGACAACGATACCGGCTCACAAACATCGAAATGATGAGAATCCAGAAAGTTTCGCAAAAATGAGGTCGAAGAAACAGCATCAGTTGTAAACAGGAAGAATCTGAGGCTCGCTTCGCTACGTCCATCACGGTTGTAGCGCGCCAACCAGATTCGGACAGACTTCCAAAAATCGGTAGACAAGTCTGTCAAACGGTCGCCGACGGCTTTATGCTTAAGAGAAGCTAGTGTTTTGACACCGTTCGCATCAACAAAATCTAGATCATCGTCTTTCTCAATAAGAACCGACGTGCTCTCAGGGAGTTGCAAAAGCTTAAGAAGCGCGAATCTTGGCTGATAAATGTACCCCAGTCCCTGCTTGCCAGCCGAATAATGATCAGAAGAAGTATCTGTCATGCCTATGCCCCAAAACGGTTTTTATACCGAAAAGACGTTGAGGAAAAGCCATTTAATTTCGTCAATATCGCATTGACGATTTTCAAAAACTTCATTTCCTTCCCTTCTTTTTGGCATCTCATACAAAACTATAAACGCTTCTTTGTCCATGATAGTAACAAACAAGTTGGCTAAAAGCGGTTTTGAACAGTTTGATGCACAGATGCCAGGGAAAATTTTCCAAAAAAAACATTTTTCGGCACACTTCCAGGCCTTGTCGTTAGACACAGCGCCATGCCGTAATTCCTCAATTTGCCTAGCATGACCAATACGTTGAGCCTATGAGAGTGTGCATGCACACTATTTCAAACGCCTTTTTTCAATAACCCAAACACTTTTTCAGCATGACACATTAATTCATCACTGAACCCGCGAAACCGTGTAGTAGTTGGATCACAAAAATAGCCTTTCCACGTTGATTCCTTGATGCCTCGAATACCAAAGCCACGGTTAAAAAGAGTCAGCGCTACGGGCTGCGAGAGTCCCGTACTCTTCACCAGCGCACGGAGTCGTTCATTGTTGGTTATTTTTTTAGTGTTCACGCAAATTATTTTATAAAGCCAGATCGCATTTGAAAAATATATTTCTCAAATTGGCATTTGATATTGATGGGGTTTTGGTCTGTTTAGTGGTCTTTTAAAAAATCTTTAAAGATTTTTGATTAATTCCAACGCATCCCCAATCACCAGCGCGCCGTCAATAGGGTTGTTGTCGAACACCATCATGTAGTGGTAACGATAGCCCGTTTCATGGGAAAGCTGGTTGGCTTGGTCTGCCCATGTGCGCCCCAGCCTCAGCTTATCCTTGGAGTCTGAGTTATCGCGGTCATCGCCCTTGGATTCAATAACCACGAAGGTTTTGTTGGCGGTCAGGACAATGAAGTCAGGGTAGTGATTGATGAAGCCGTTGATCACAAACCCTTTGCCGCGCTCAAGGTTGCGGTGCCACCAGGTAACGTTCTCCAGTTCGGCCACGCCACGGATCACCTTGGACTCCAGGTTGTTCACGCCGCCCTCGGTCGTATAGAGGCTTTTAGAAATGGCGGGCGCGTTGTCACTTGGCGCTATGCTCGGCGGCAGGCTGAAACTGGGCCTCAATTTTATTTTCTGTGTTGCCAGCCAGGTCGTGAATTCCTTGGCTGCAAATTTATTGGCCAAGCCCTGAATCTTGTCTTTGATGACCTTCACATAGGCGTAGTCGCGCTCAAGACAATCAGCCCTCTGCTCTGCGCTCATGGACTCCACAATGCGCGCAAGGTAGCGCTTAACGTCATTGTCCTCAATCGGGTAAAAAGTGTTTTTTCCGACAAGGCTGAAAAGGCGGGCCACGATAGATGTCACTTGACCTGCTGGCGGCTGGCTTTTGATGATGTGGTTGAGCTTATCTTTTTCCGTTCGTTTCACAGCCTTGAATGCAGGCGCGCTCTCGCCGTTCCCAATTTCTTCCGCATCGACGGAGTAGATGTCGGAATCAATGGCGGCAAAGTTAATTGTTCCGTCCAAATTCGCAAGGACGAATTCAGACAACAGGTTTTCCTTCGACAGCTTGTACCAACTGTCATTGCTGTTGTCGCTGGCCTCGAAAAAGCCGCCCTCTGATGGCAGTTTCAAAAAGAACTGAGGCAGCAGTACGGCTGCAGCAGATTCTTTAAATATCGGCTTCATCTTGTGCTCGTTCATTTGATCCTTCAATTCGTCGGGACAGTCTTGTGAATCGGCCTTGCCTGCCTGAACCTCAAACTCATGCGCCTGACGCATGGCCTCGGCTTTGATGTTGTCAATGTCGCTGGCTGTAGCAGTGGCCGCGTCACCGTCGATTGCCACGCTGCCGGCACCATCAGTTTGGTTGGCTTGCTCAACAGCCTGGACCTCCCAATTGGCGTCCAACTTTGCTTTGTTCAAAGTGAGGTCGTCATTGATATTCACCTCGGGGGTCGGGTCTGCTCCTTCTTTGGCGGCAAACATGTCCTCGGTCTGTTGTGCCCGCTTGTCGGTGTCTTCCTGGGGCGCGGGCAATTCGGGCAAATCCACCTGGCGGTAGTCACGCTTGGACAGGCCTGCCTTGTTCAAGGCAAGCACCACCTGGCTCAAGGTAGCCTGAAATTGGTTGGATGCGGTAAAGACATAACTCAGGTTCAGCAGTTCAACGCTGTGCTTGCGCGTGTAGGGCATCCGCAAAACACGGCCCAAGATCTGCGTTACGTCGATCACGGATGACTTGTTGGCCAGCGTCGCCAGCACGTAGGCAAACGGGCAATCCCATCCCTCTTTCAAAGCGTTGACCGTGATGATGTAGCGCACAGGACAATCACGGCTCAGCAAATCCTTGCCTTTCAACTCGTTCACACTTGCGGTTTTGATGGCGATGTGTTCGGGCGGAATGTTCAGGTCAAGCAGCACCTGTTTGACCTTCTCAAACGTGGTGTTGTCATCCTTGTTCTTGGGTTCGGCCTGGAACAAAACGATGGGCCGGATGTAGCCACCGCCGCTTGCTTCACCCTTTTTAGCGAACTCTTCCAACTGACGGCGCATGTTCAGTGCCGCCATGATCACGTCTTCCTGGGTGCGCTGGTTTGCCACAATGACAGGCAGCTTGACCATGTTTTGATTCTTCAACCGAAGTGCATCCACATAGCTGATGATGTTGCTGTTGTCTCTGGGTGTTGCCGTCAGGTCGAAAATGAAACTGGGATTCAGGTTTCGCAGCATGTCCACAGACAAGGTGCTTTCCGCGTTGTGGCTCTCGTCCACAACCACAACCGGATTCAAGGTGCGAATGACGTTGATCAAGGCCGACTTGTCATACTCGGGTAACAGCACAGCATCTTGCTCCACACCTTGCAGGAAGGAAGCCAGATAGCCGTTTTCCTGGTACGCCTTGCGGTTCTCCTTGTTGGTCGCTTTGAGCGAGTCAAAGGACATCACCACCACCGACAACTGTTCGCGCACCGTGTCAGCATTGAACCCTGCGCCTTGCAGCACATCAGCCTTCTCATAGACCTGCACACGCCCCTGAAACAGGGCATTCAGGCGCTGCCGGTAAGGATGGTCGATGTTGTCAAGGTTCTTCACCGTCTGCTCTAAAATCGTGAGCGAGGGCACCAACCAGACGACAAACTTTGGTCTGCTTGGGTTGTATTCGGCAAAGGCCGTGAAAACACGCTCCAAGGCATTGACGGCTATGAACGTTTTGCCGCCTGCGGTGGGCACCTTCACGCATACATGAGGCACCTCTCGAATATTGTTTTTGTAGGCTTGCTTGAGGACGCCACGGTTTTGCCAATACGTTGTGAACGCTTTGCCCAACTGGCCTTTGCAGTCCAGCAGTGTTTGAAGGTAGGCGCTCAGATCAGTAAGCACAACGGTTTGGTAGTCTTTAAGTTCCATATTTTTTGCCGATGTGATTAGAAGCGGGTGATGTCACGCGGAATGCGCTTGAATGTGATGCTGTGCTTGTATAAAAAGTCTTTGTCCAAAGCGCATTTGTCGGCATAAATAACGAATTGCTCCGGTCGCTTGCCGCCGTTTTCAATCAGGGCTTTGATGTTCAGGCTGGCGAGAAATTCCAAGTTGAGCGTTGTTACACGGTCGCGCTCGTAGTAGAAAAGCCAAAGGACAGCATCACTGACACCAAGTGCATAACGACTCACTAGATTGGCCGAGCCGCATTGCAATGAAGCAGGGATGCTCTCGGTATAAGCCACATATTGCCGAATAGGATCAGAACCTATATTTTCATTAATATTATTATCTTCATTGAACAGAGTTTCGCCTACCGTGTAGAAGTCAAAACCTCCGCCCGTACCTTTTTTAATTTTACCGAGTTTTTTAGAAACATAACCATTTGCTATTAATTCAGCGCGTTTCGCAGTAATTTTTTCTGCATAGTCCATCATCTCGATACAAATAAAGCTTCGGTTTCCACCATCATTTTCATTTAAATTAAATACAGCCTCTGCTGTTGTTCCGCTACCAGCGAATGAATCAAGAATTATTGAATCCTGATGCTCTGCACCAAAGCCAAGGAGATATTGAATTAGCTCTACAGGTTTTGGATAATCAAATTTAATACCCATATTTTTTAATGTAGTTCTGGTTTTTTCCGTTGTCCCAAAACCTCTAAGAACAGATAAGATATTGCTTGGATTTTTATTTTCTTTGGTATAGCGAACAGCAAAATTTTTATTCAAATAAAACTCCATCATTGAGCCATCATCATCTAAAACTGGTTTGAGATCGTTTTTGATAAATGAAATTAGTTTATTGGCATTTGCAAAGCCGCCATAAATTCGACAAGGAGCCGCAAGTTTTCCATTCTTGATTACCATATCGTCAAGCTTTACTGGCATTCCCGATAGCGGCTCTATACCATATTTCTTTTTTATATCATCTGATACATAACCTTCAAGCTGCGTCACTTCAAAAAAAACTAAATCAAGCTTTTTCGCTTTATACGAAATATCATTTTCAATGCATGGAAATCCTATAGGCAACAATAATTCAGATGGAGGATTTGATGGATTATTTTTATTTATATTATTATCGACAACACCTTGCCACAAATTACTATCCAACCTTGTATTTGGATCAATAGTCTTACCAATAGCCTTGAATTTATTATTTATTTTTTTTAAGTAACATAAAATATACTCGTGGTTTACCTTAATTTCAAGCTGGTTATCAGTATTACCCTCTGAATTCCAGATAAATTTAGTAAGAAAGTTTTGCGAGCCAAATATTTCATCGCAAATCAATTTCAAAGAAGATTCTTCAATGTCATTTATGGATATGAAAATAACTCCTTCGTCTCCCAGCAGCCGATGTAATAGTTTAAGTCGTGGATACATCATGCAAAGCCACTTGTCATGACGGCTTAAATCATCTCCTTCCTTGCCTACCACCTGTCCTAGCCATTTTTTGATCTTTGGATCATTCACGGCGTCGTTATAAACCCACCCCTCATTACCCGTGTTATACGGTGGGTCAATATAAATACATTTAACCCTACCTTCAAATTCAGGCAAAAGACTTTTCAGTGCCTCCAAGTTATCGCCATGAATGATACGGTTGGAAGTTGAATTTGCAGGGTTATCTGCATTAGCAGTGAATGTATATTGCTTGTCTAATAAGCGAAATGGCACATCATGGTGATGATTGACAACCTTATCTTTTCCGACCCAGTGAAGCGTTGGCATAAGTATTTTATTTTCTTGCGTTAAAAAGCGTTTACAAACTAAATAAGCGACATGGCTCAGATTGATGATTGTACCAATCTAAAAATTCCAACCCCAGCCATTCAAATAGATGCCTTCTCACGCTTTTTAGAAATAAGCCAGCGGTAAATCCCAATCAAGCTAGTCATTGTAAAAACCACTTGGGTAGTGATAAGTCCAATCGCATTGTTTTCAATTCCGTACATAATCCAGAATCCATTGGAGATTAGAAATAATACAAACCCCCATCCTGAATGTTTTGTATTGAGCGCCAATAGCAATGCTCCCAGTACGCCGGTAAAGCAGCCTGACCATTCTAAAATTACCGACATAAAAAACACCTATAAAAAAACCCCATCAAAATAAATTGATGAGGCTATGAAATGATCAGAAAATTAACTTGTGACTACATTTTCATTCAGGGGATTTTTCTCGAATGGTTTGAGCCACAGACGATCTAACAAAAATAATTGCGTCACCAGGAACATTTTGCCTGCATGAGCCATCCGAAAACCATATATCAAAGTTATTCCCTTCCACGGGAACGTCCACGCTGTCAATGGTTGCCCATGGGTCAGCACCGGATTCATCGTTTGCCTGGCTGTAGAAGTAGGAACTCACTTCCCCATTAAACTCGCTTCGTGCAAACGCTTGCAAGGGCACGGCGACACGGCCTGTTCTTGGGCAGACGAATCCAATTGTGATGTGAGTGGGGTTGGTCATGGCAGGGACTATACCGTATGGGCCTAAAAAGGTGGACGCCTCCCCCACCATGCTGACAGTACAGCACCAGCAATAAAAACAATTGGTAGAACGAACTTTCCAGCAGTGGCCCATGCTTTAAAGATAATTTGCGTCAAGAGGTCCGCAAATTGTTTTGACGAATGCAACCCTGTCATATCAATAGGAGCCGATAAGCGATCCAAAAGTACATAACTTATGATTGCCAATATTATTCCTGCCCACCACGGCAACATTGATGCTACATTGATCATGTCGTCCAAAGCACTTGTTTTATTTTTTCGCTTGGCCACAAAAGCACATCCTTAATTTGTCAAATGTTCCATCCAACGGATTGCGCCCACGCTGCCATAGCAACTTCATTGTGGTAGCTCAATTGTGCAATTGATTTGGCCGTAACAGCCATAGGCAAAATATGCTTCTGCTCCTTGTACAAAGGTAAAACCTTTGCCGAGCTGGCGGCAAACCAGGCTATC
>Ga0308165_1006287_pt1 | contig 10546 bp, 6 predicted proteins | sample PhyWR2_FD_201032 | JGI IMG/M metagenome (GOLD analysis project Ga0308165, IMG submission 201032) | Phyllosphere microbial communities from UC Gill Tract Community Farm, Albany, California, United States - DLSLW.R2 | ecosystem: Host-associated > Plants > Phyllosphere > Unclassified | place: USA... | reverse complement strand
GCAGCAGAAATGATCAAAGCTTTACAACCTGATAAAACTTTAGAAAGCAGTTTGTTAAATCTTGCTGACGAAGTGAATGCTGCATTACAGAAACATGCCATTGTGAACCACCCAAAATACGGCAAAATTTACGCTTTTGAAGTAGATGGCTTTGGAAGTTCATACCTAATGGACGATTCTAACGTACCGAGTTTATTGGGTTTACCTTATTTAGGTGCAATGAAAGTGGAAGATCCGATTTACCAGAATACCCGAAAATTTGCTCTTTCAAAAGATAATCCTTATTTCTTTAAAGGTACAGCTGCTGAAGGAATCGGCGGTCCACATGCCGGACAGGATATGATCTGGCCAATGAGTATCACTATGCGTGCTTTAACTTCTAAAGATGATGCAGAGATTAAATATTGCATTGATACTTTACGTAAAACCCATGCGGGCAAAGGTTTTATGCACGAATCTTTTAACAAAGACAATCCTGCAAACTTTACAAGAGCGTGGTTTGCATGGTCGAACACCTTGTTTGGCGAATTGCTTTGGAGAACTTACCATGAAAAGCCGGCCTTATTAAAGGCTTAATATATAGACTGTATTTGTTGGCCACTTGCCGATAAATACAGTCTTTTTTTACTGTTTGATATACGGTTTTGGGTTATTTACACGGTATAAATACGCGATTTAGGAATAAATAGTTCAATTTTTGTAAAACATGTGTTAGAACACTATATGCTGTTTTTTTACAAAAGGAAATATTCGTATTTTGCTGAAAATATTTATCCCAACTTTGCAAAATCCTGAAAAATTAATACTTGCTGATATTGAAGCAATAGGCAAAATCCCAGCCGTTGCAAATATCTTAGAAATTGTTTGCCGAACAACTGGCATGGGCTTTGCTGCTGTTGCAAGGGTAACTTCTGATAAGTGGATCGCATGCGCTGTATTAGATGAAATCAATTTCGGATTAGGCATTGGTGGCGAATTGAAGCTGGAAACGACCATTTGTAACGAGATCCGGCAGCATCATCAATCCGTTGTGATTGATCATGTAGCTGAAGATCCTGATTTTGCCCATCACCACACGCCATTAATGTATGGCTTTCAAAGTTATATTTCTGTGCCTATTACCTTAAAAAATGGTGACTTTTTTGGTACACTTTGTGCAATCGACCCTCGTCCAGCAAAATTAAAGAATCCAACAATTACTGGCATGTTTGCCATGTTTGCCGATTTAATTGCATTCCATCTGGATGCGCTCGAACAACTTGCTCAAACTGAAGAAGAATTAAAAAAAGAACAGGAAGTAGCTATTTTAAGAGAGCAGTTTATTGCTATTTTAGGTCACGACTTAAGAAATCCATTAAATGCGATTTCGAGTAGTGCGCAGCTTTTATCACGTTTGAATTTGGATGAACGTGGTGGCCGGATAACCAAAATTATTAAAGACTCTTCTTTTAGAATGAACGGACTGATCGAAAATATGCTCGATTTTGCCAGTGGTCGTTTAGGTGAAGGCATTACGCTTAACAAAACACCTGATGAAGATCTGGAAAAATTGCTGATTCAGGTTATCGATGAGTTACAGGCCATTTGGCCATCAAGAGAAATTAAAGTAAACTTTAATTTAGAACACCCCGTTAATGCTGATGGAAAGCGTTTGGCACAACTTTTTTCTAATCTGTTGGCCAATGCTTTAAATTATTCTCCGGCGGATTCTACTGTAGAAATTACTGCATTTAGTAATAACGAAGAATTTAACCTTTGTGTGGCCAATAAAGGCAAACAAATTCCTGCTGCTGCAATGGATCGTTTATTTCAACCTTTTTCTAGGGGTGAAGTAGAGCCCAATCAAAAGGGATTAGGTCTGGGTTTATATATTGCTTCAGAAATTGCAAATGCGCATGATGGGACGCTAGATGTTTCTTCAACGCCAGAACAAACTTGTTTTACTTTACGCCTTCCATCAATAAAATGATCACTGTAAATGATAACTTGCCAACATCAACACTTCTAGAATTGAAGGTAGGGGATGAAATTACAGATGATAAGGACAAATCTGGCGCGATTAAAAGTATCGAAATCAGTGAAACAGATGAGTTTTTAATGTTCCTTTTTCATTTGGAAAGTAAACACATTGTTATCAAAAAGCTTAAACAGGTTTGCTAGCCAAATTTATGTTCGTCATTTAGCCTTCGCTCAGTGAAGGCTCATTGTCATTTACGGATTATAATAAACTGTCGTCTTTCCCGCGCAGGCTGGAACCACGCAGTGCTTAGCGAAGCTAAGGCATTACGATTCCCAATCAAGTTAGGAATGACGTTACGGTGTATAATGTATTATCCATTCCAATGTTTTTTGAAAAACTGAACGCTATTTTATTGGCATATTTTATAGAAAGATCGTCATCCTATAGCTCTCAATGCGAGGAGGAGCGACAAATCAATCTTTATAGCGAGCAATTAACATCAAGGATTGCTTCGTCGGCTGAAAAAGCCCTCTCGCAATGACGGTACTACGATGTTTTCCATTTTCCTTACAATAATGGTCTTGGATCGAATATCACCTGGAACGATTTAATCTTTTCATCTTCAAGTATATACCAACCGCTAGAAAATATTGTTTTTTCGCCCATGTTAATATCATACCAAAGGCAAACCTCTTCCTGATCTACAAATACTTTCTTAACATCGTATTTAAACTTCATTTTTTTCATGTCGCCGATATACATATCTGCTCCATTTCTTTCACCCATCACACCTTTAAAAGTCATATCGTCATGAAGCTGCGCTCTGGCGATATCAAAATCTTCTGCATTTAAGGCATTGATAAAATCGAGCACAACAACTTTTGCATTGTGTTCGGTTAGTATTTTACTGGACGTACTCATGACATTTTTTAAGATAAAACGAAAATCTAGAAGAAAATGTTTGAAGATTGAATGATTGAGTTTTGAAGGAGAGAATGTTGATTTTATGCCATTCCATTATGCTCTAATTCAATCATTTAAAATCGTAAACTTTTCCCACCTGCGTTTTAAAACTGTATGTAAAGTCCTTTCCTGATTTATTTTCTGTGATGCCTTTACTTTTAAGTGTATTGGGACTTCTCACGATACAATCCTCGCCAAAGAGCGATTTGATGGATAACTTTATGATTTTACCATCTTTCCATTCTAGATTAGTGATTTCGAAATTGCCTCGCGCCTTTAAACCCTTTATACTTCCTGTAGACCATTTATCAGGCAAGGCGGGTAAAAACTGTAATTCGCCAGCCTGACTTTGTAATAACATCTCTGAAATACCTGCTGTATAACCAAAATTGCCATCAATCTGAAAGGGTGGATGTGCACAGAAAAGATTCGAATAAATTCCACCACCTTTATTGTAATCGGTACCTGAACCACCAACCGGGGTAATGAAATTCTGTAAGATTTTATAGGCATGGTTACCATCTTGTAGTCGTGCCCAAAAGTTCATTTTCCATGCCATAGACCAGCCTGTTGATTCATCACCACGGGCGGTTAAGGTTACCCTTGCCGCTTTTGCAAGTTCTGGTGTTTTAATGGTGCTGATTTCCCTTCCCGGGTGCAGGCCAAAGAGATGAGAGATGTGCCTGTGCTGATCTTTCGGATCATCGCGGTCAGTTTCCCATTCCTGTAATTGTCCCCATTTGCCTATTTTTGGTTTTAGTAAATGTGCTTTAAGATCAGCAATGTGTGTTTTATAATCCTTGTCAATGCCTAGTATTACGGCTGCTTCAATATAGTTGGTAAATAAATCATATACAATCTGTTGATCATGAGTTACGCCATCTTCAGTGGGGCCGTGCTCAGGCGACCAACCCAAAGGTGAAACTAAAGTACCATCAGGTCTTCTTTTCAAATGGTCATCCCAAAACTCACATATTTCTTTAATGATCGGGTAAGCGAAATTCTTTAAATAATCTTTATCTTTTGTAAAAGCATAATGCTCCCAAAGGGCCTGTGCGTACCAAGCGCTGCCTGGTGTGTTCCAAAGAAAACTCATTCCACCAAAAATGTTGTTCTCCGTTTTTACTGTCCAGCCACGGGTGTTTGGATATTGTTTACGGGTGGCGATGGCGCTTACTTCGCGCATGCTGTTGATATAATCGAGATAGGGGATCTGGCATTCAGAAAGATTGGTCGGTTCTGCCAGCCAATAATTCATCTGAATATTGATATTAGAATGGTAATCGCTGCCCCATGGTGGGGTATTGGTTTCGTTCCAAAGTCCTTGAAGATTGGCGGGTAAACCTCCTGGTCTTGAAGAACTGATCAGTAAGTATCTGCCGTATTGAAAAATTAAGGATTCCAGACCAAGATCTGGAGATTTTTTGTAATTGATCAACCGTTGATAGGTAGATAGATTGTTATTTTTTATATCATCCGCTCCTAAAGTAATGGTTAAACGGTTAAACAAGGCCTGGTAGTCTTGAATGTGGTTTTTTAATAAAGTTGAGTAAGATTTCGTTGAAGCATGCTTTAATATTGCATCGATTTTTGGTGCTGGTTCTTCCCCCTTCCAATTTTGTTCTCGTTTATTGCTGTAATTGGTAGCGCCTGTAAAAATGACGGTGATGGCATCGGCATTATCTATTTTTAATTTTTCACCATCATCATCTTTAACAGAATGACTGCTGCCGTTTTCTATTTTAACCAGGGCGGTGGCCTGATACGACACTCCATTTGGTAATTTTCCTACAAATTGAATGGTATTTCCATTAACAGTGATGTTGCCTTGATGTGAGTTTTTGAGTCTAATGGTAGCGGAATATGCCTTTTTTTGATTAGCAGTTAGCTTTAAAACCATCACTTTATCAGGAAAGCTGCAAAAGTATTCGCGATTGTAATTCACTCCATTTTGTAGATAACTGATGGAATGTGTAGCATCAGCAAGGTTGAGTTGACGTTTATAAGCGGTAAAATTCTGATCTTTTTGATCAAAATCTATAAAGAGATCGCCAAAGGCCTGGTACATGCCTCTGTCGTTTTCATCACCTGTCCAAAGGGTATTGTCGTTAAATTGGATATGTTCCTGGTTTACACCACCAAAAATCATCCCGCCAATACGACCATTGCCAATTGGGTAAGCTTCTGTCATCCAATTTTTTGCAGGTTTATCATCCCAAATAAATAAAGGGGGAATGGCTTTCTTTTGTGCTAAAATTGGATTTGAAAAGCTAAACGCAAATAATGATAAGAGCGTAAAGAGCATAGTTTGCTTAGGTTTAAAAAGCATGGGATATTTGATTAGTGTGTACTCAAAGATATATATTATCGCCTAATAGTTTTTGTTACAAACAAATGAATGCATATCGATTATTAGCATTGTATTCAGCTATTTAAGCATGGGTATTTTTTATTTTTAAAACTTTCATTGGTAACTATTGTGATATTTTAGGTTGGAATTTAATAGATTTTCTATATTTGGTATTACACACTAAAACGTTTTATGTAAAATGAAATCGCTAACCAAATTTCTAAATTTATTCTTATTTCTAAATGTAGTGAGCATTTATCATGCTCAGAGCCAGTCTAAAACATCATTTACTAAATATGTAAATACATTTATCGGCACTGCACCTTTAACCGATCCTAAAATTTTAGGTTACGAATTGCCACAGGGCTGGCGCTCGTGGGCAGGTTTAACTTTTCCGGGGAGTTCGCTTCCCAATGCCATGGTACAACTGAGTCCGATAACCGAATTTGGTTCTGGCGCAGGCTACGAATATGAAGACGATACCATTTATGGTTTCGCACATACCAATAAAGGGCATTGGAATCTCTGCAACATTCCGATTTTACCCTTATCTAATCCAGGCGATAAATTTGGATCGAAGTTTTCGCACAAAAATGAAAGTTCAGCGCCAGGTTTTTATCAGGTTTATCTTGATGATTATAAGGTAAATGTAAAGCTTACTTCAACTTTAAGGGCTGGGTTTCATCAATATGAATACAAAAATAACAGCGACCGGCAAATTCTGTTTCTTTTGGGCAAAGCCAATAGCGGGGTTTCTACCTGGAATATTGAACAGGTAGGTAATTCTGCGGTACAAGGTTTCCAGGGCGGGGAGAATATTTATTTCTATGCTACAGTTAACGGGAAGATCGAAAAGATCGATCAAACAGATGTGGGTAAACGTTCGGGCTATGCCATCTTACATCTTGCTGATGGCAACAAGGAGCCTGTTGAACTTAAAATCGGCTTATCATTTGTGAGTATGGCCAATGCAAAAGAAAACCTGGAAAAGGAAATCGGTGATAAAACATTTACGCAGATCCGGAACGAGGCTACTGCAAAATGGGAAGCGCTTTTAGGAAACATTGAAGTAAAAGGCGGCACCGAAAAACAAAAACAGATGTTATACTCTTGTTTATACCGTTCCTTTTTATGGCCGGCTTTGCGCAGCGATGTAAATGGCGAGTTTAAGGATGCAAAACGCAACGTAACCAAGGGTAATTTTAATTATTATACTGAACCATCTCTTTGGGATACCTACCGCAATAAAGATGTGCTTTTAGGACTGATTACGCCTAAAGTAACCTTAGATGTAATTAAATCGATGAAAGATGTGGGCGATAAAACAGGATTTATTCCAACATTTTTTCATGGCGATCATGGGGCATCATCCATCGCGGGAGCATATTTAAGGGGTATAGATGACTTCGATATTAAAGGTACTTACCAGATTTTATTGCGCAATGCAAATGTAGAGGGCGGTGCGCGTCCGTTTGTAAAGGAGTACATTGAGAAAGGTTATATTTCGGATCCTGATGTGAAAAACCCACATGTGGAAACCAAAGCAAAAGCTGGTGTTTCTAAAACATTGGAATATTCTTACGATGATTATTCGCTGGCGCAGATTGCCAAAAAACTGGGTGATAGTACGAATTACCGGATCCTGATGGCCAGATCTCAGAATTATAAAAACATGTTCGACCCAGCTACACGTTTTATGAGGGGCAGATTGGAAAATGGTGATTGGATTAAACCTTTTAATCCGCAGTATCCTTATTACGAATATATGTATCGTGAAGCGAACGCGTGGCAGGTATCTTTTTATGCTCCACATGATATGAAAGGTTTAATTGAGCTTTATGGTGGCGCAAAAGGTTTCGAATCGAAATTAGATTCGTTGTTTACCTTGCCATGGAACCCGAAATACATCGCCAGGAATGTGGAAACCATGATCGGTCAATACTGCCAGGGTAACCAACCCGATCATGAGGCACCCTTTGCCTATACTTTTATTGGTAAACCAGAGAAATCGCAAAAAATAATCGATAAAATCCTGAATGAATTATATGGTATTGGTAACGATGGTTTAGCACTTTCGGGTATGGATGATGCGGGGGAGATGTCGGCATGGTATGTTTTCAGTTCGCTTGGTTTATATCCTTTCTCTGCTACCGACCCAAGTTATATTGTTACAGCACCGCTATTTGATGAAGTAAAGTGGAAAACAAGTACTGGGAAAGTATTAACCATTACCAAACCTGGAAAGGGAAGGGGTATTACTGCCATTAAGGTAAACGGGAAAACCAACCAAGGGTATTTTATTTCTCATGATCTGTTTAAGAATGGAGGGAAAGTAGAGATTGTTACGAAGTAAATTAAGGCTATTGGTATACAATGGGCTTGGCAGGAGGAAATGAGTTTTTAATTCGATCGTTATCCGATAGGTATCGGATAACGCGCATGCGGGAATATTAAAGCGTTTGTTGTGATATTACCCTTTCGCATAGGTTGGCCACATTACGGGATATAGTGTATTGTCTTTCGTCTTCCTTTTAGGAACAAAAAAGCCACAACTTGCGCTGTGGCTACTTTTTTAATAATATGAAGTATTGAGGTTGCTATTTTGCTTTTCTGCGGCTTCAATTGGTGCGTAGTTGGAGAGGATAAGCGCTTCTCCTTTTTTAACGCATACATCATGTTCGAAATGCACAGAAGGACTTCCATCGGCGGTTCTGATGGTCCAGCCATCTTCATCTAGAAAGACATCTTTTTTGCCCATATTAATCATGGGTTCAATGGCCAATACCAAATTTTCTCTTAATAACAAACCATTGCCTTTGCGACCATAGTTTGGTACCTGAGGGTCTTCGTGCATATCTCTGCCCAAGCCATGACCTACCAAATCACGCACTACGCCGTAACCTTGTTTTTCGTTGTGTATTTGTATTGCCGCACCGATATCGCCAATGCGTTTACCTACAACGGCTTCTTTAATGCCCAGAAATAAAGATTCTTTTGTGGTTTTTACGAGATTTAATATGTCTGCTGAAACTTCACCAATAATGAAAGTATAAGCATGATCGCCATGAAAACCATTTTTGATGGTACCTACATCTACCGAAATAATATCGCCATCTTTCAGTTCGTCTTTGGTCGGGAATCCATGTACTACCACATCGTTTACTGAAGTAATGATGTGAAAAGGGAATCCGTTAAAGTTAAAAAAAGATGGTATCGCGCCATTATCTAATATATATTCGTTGGCCAGTTTATCAATCGCCAGTGTGGTGATGCCAGGTTTTAATATTTTGGCTACTTCTGCTAATGTATCGCTCACAAGTAATGCACTGATCTGCATCAGTTCTACTTCTTCGTTGGTTTTGTATAAAATCATTGCTGCAAATTTAATAAAAGAAGTTGAAAGGTTGAAGGGGTGGAAGGTTGAAGGTTGGAAGGATGTGATAAACTTATTTTCTTAATGGTAATGGTTAAGAAGTTAGTTTAACTTATTGCTGTGTTCGTATGTCTTATTCTCGAGTGTTGATGCTTTAACTTTTATTCTGCTAAAGCACTTGTGTTGCTAACCGCTAAACCCTAACTACCGAACCGATTTAAACAATTTATACAGTTAACGTAAGAGGTATTTGATATAGTTAAATCCTCAACCCTAAACGCTTACCACCTTTCGCTCCTCGCGCTACCAAAGTTCACATAAAGGCCAGCGCCGATCAGTAACACCAAAATTAAGGATGCCGCGAATGAGATTTTTTCTCCAACGTAGTAAGAGGCTGGATGGAAGATAAATTCAATTTTATGTTTACCCGCGGTAATTTGTGCACCTCTTAAAATATAATTTACGCTGAAATAAGGTTTTTCAATTCCATCGATGAACATTTTCCAACCTTTGTTGTAATAAATTTCTGAAAATATGGCGGTATTGGTTTGTGGTGAATTGCTTTCGTAAACGAGCGTGTCTGGCGAGTAACTCGTCATTTTGATCTGCCCACTTGGCAATTCATTGTTAATGGTTTTTTTATTGATCAGACTGCTGTATTTCTCATTGATGATCACCTCTTTCTGCGGGTCCAATGTGCTTAGCGCGTTCATTTCCGCGTCGGCATTTTTTACAAAAGTAATGTTATTCATAAACCAGGCGTTACCGCAAGCCTTCGGGTTGGCCATTACAGTGGGCTGTTGACTAGAATCGCTGGTAATAATGTATTTCGTATTCAACATCCCCAGGATATTGGGACTAGCACCTTTTTTGAATTGTATTTCTACAATTTCGTTGAATTTTTTCAAACGGGCTGCAGAATAACCGCCTATCGATTTATGAAAATAAGGCGTAGTGGCATCGCTCAAGATATCTTTGGTGAGATTGATAACTTTATAATTCTGGTCGGTATCTTTCCATATTTGTAAATCAACCGCTCTTGGTTCGGGGGCATTGGTAATCGATTTGGCGACAAAGCTATCCTTATTTACATAACGTTTGTCAACGGTGTACAAGTCAATTAACACAATCACCGCGATGGCAATAGGAAAAATAGTGAGGCTGAGTTTATCTTTCAGGTATAACCAAAGTAGTGCAAAAGCCGCTATAATATAAGCTAGAGATCTAATGGCATCGCTTTGCGCCATTGCTTTCCGATCTTCAGCGAGCGCATTGCCGATGCTACTGGCCTCGGATGTACCGATTTTAAATGCGGTAGCAATCTGGTTTACCATTTCATTGTGGTTTGCAGTTTTGAAAGACAGAAAAAGGGTAGGTACTACAGCAATTAATAATGTAAAACCAGCTGTAATGTAGAAAGCTGTAAATGCGTTTTTGAGCAACAGTTTTTTGTCGCTGCTGTTGACGATTTCTTGCAGACTTAAGATAGCCAACATCGGGAAACAGAGACCAGCCACAGCAAGAATAGATTCTACTGCTCTAAATTTGTTGTATAAGGGTACGTGGTAAAAAAACAGATCTGAGAGATATGGCCAGTTTTTACCAAATGACAACAACATGGTGAGGATGATCACCGATACCAGCCACCATTTAATGCTCGATTTAACAATAAAAAGGCCAAGTACGAAGAAAAAGACAATAATGGCCCCGAAATAAAAAGAGCCTTCGGTAAAAGGTTTTTCGCCCCAATAGAGTGCGGGCATACTTTGGGCAATACCTAATGCCTGGCTATCATCAGCACCTAATGTTTTAAGTGATTTAACAAGGTTAGATTCGGGGCTGGTACTGGGTCTGGAGCTACCACCGTAAGCATTGGGAATTAAAAAGGTGATACATTCAC
>Ga0308165_1006286_pt1 | contig 10546 bp, 12 predicted proteins | sample PhyWR2_FD_201032 | JGI IMG/M metagenome (GOLD analysis project Ga0308165, IMG submission 201032) | Phyllosphere microbial communities from UC Gill Tract Community Farm, Albany, California, United States - DLSLW.R2 | ecosystem: Host-associated > Plants > Phyllosphere > Unclassified | place: USA... | reverse complement strand
ATAGATAATAGATAATAGATAATAGATAATAGATAATAGATAATAGATAATAGATAATAGATAATAGATAATAGATAATAGATAATAGATAATAGATAATAGATAATAGATAATAGATAATAGATAATAGATAAGTACTTAACAGTACTCCTCTATCTTCGAGCTTTTTTGCGCGATATGAATGAGACAGATAAGGCGAGGGAGGGAGAATAGTTTTTTTTTGCTTTATTGTTCACTCTGTTCACCTTCAGCTATTTCACTTTATTTTCAGTAGGTTAACTGGTGAATATAAGGTGAAGGGTGAACAATCCATTGTTCACCCTTAGCGATTTTCAGAGATAAAAAGACCGGTGAGTGCCGGTCTGAGGAAGGTTATGTTGCTGCGGGTTCATCGCACTTAGGCAACCAGTCGCCGTTGCTTTCTTCTTTTAGCGTCAGGTTGGTCTGTGTCCCTTGCTTGGTGTGTCGCTTCTCATAATTAAGCCCGTACTCTTTCAGCATCACCGGCAATCCTAAGCCGAACATTTTCAGGCTGAGTACATTCCGGTAGCCGTTGGCCTCCATATAGACCAGATAAGCGTGATAGAGGTAGTTTCGTGGCTGGCGCGGGATGATATTGGCATTGCCCATCAGCATACCGTTGGTCTGAGGCAGCATTTCCAGATAGCCACAAAAATCAAAGGCCGGGTCAGCATCACGTTTAATACTGAGGGCTTCATTGGAGTTCTGTTGTGACTGGAGCAATGTCCGGGCATCCATCGGGTTACTGAATTTCTGCATAAGCTGGCGCACAATCACCGCCAGTTCCTGAGCAATTTTATCCCTGAGTTGAGAGTCTCGCTCTTCCGGGGCAATTTGTTCCGGGAAGTGCAGGATAACCCGGCGACGGGATACGCCGCCGCTGCGGTCGGTAAAGCGCATTGGGTTATTGTTCACAGCCAGAATCACCGCCGGAATATGGGCTGAGTAGGCATCACGGTATTTCGGATCAACCGATACTGCATCACCGCCCGTGATCGCTTTAAGTCCTGCGCCGTCACCGCTCCATTTCTCTTGGTCAGGTAATCTGATAAGTGAGAAACCTATCAGGGCAGCGCGTTCGCGTGGCGATTCGAGCATTTCAATAGTGGCAGAGGTGGCGTTATCCTCTCCGGCCAGCATGGTGGCAATTTCAGCCAGAATACTTTTGCCGCTGCCACCTGGTCCCGTCACTTCAAGAAAGAGCTGCCAGTCATAGCGGTTCGCCAGCACCATAAACAGGGCAGAGAGAATAATGTTGCGTTTTTCCTGCTGATAGCTGGCGGCACGATCAAGCCAGCGCCAGAAATTGGGCGCATGTGTTTCCAGAGATTCACCGTCTACTGGCGGGGTAAAATCAACTTCACATAATGTTCGCAACCAGTACGCTTTGTTGTGCGGGCTAAATATTCCTGAACGGGTATCAAGCACGCCATTACGAAAACCAATCAAGCGCCGTGCCGGCGTTTCCTGCTGGGGAATGATCAGTTTCAGGGTTTCCACAATGGAGGCAATTTTCCCTGATGAAAACGGTGCTCGCAGACGTTGAAAAAGTGCAGCCACATCACGGGAGAAGTCTGCCGGGGAAATAACTTTCCATGCACCGGATTCATAGCGGGACAGGAGTTGGCCGTTAGGGTCAACCGCCAGCGTTTCGTTGTAATGTTCGTGCACCCGCGTCGCCTTTTCACTGGTACTCATGGCGGTAAACTCAGCTTCACTCATGGTATCAAACGGGCTGGCTACCGGTGGTTTCAGTGCATCTGTCAGCGCCTTGCGGGTGACGGCTTCACCCTGCTGGATATGGGCATCGTTCCAGTCACCAAATACCGGCGGCAGAGCGACAAGACCTTCACAGGTTTTCGCAGCGGCAGCGGCTTTGGTCTGACCGTCACCGTTTAAGTCACGGTCAGCCGCCAGCACTATCTGACAGGCCGGATATTTATGGCGGGCAAGGCTCGCCAGAGAAAGAAGGTTGACGGACGACAGCGCCACCATCACGGTTTCGTTGGTGAGCTGATGCACACTCAGTGCCGTGGCATAGCCTTCCGCAATCCACAGCCGTTTTCCTGCCTGTTTCTGGCCTTCGATGATATGACATGCCCCTTTTACCTGACCGCCTTTCAGGGTGCGTTTAAGGCCGCCAGCGTTAATCAACTGGAGGTTGACGAGTACGCCGGAATCATCATACAGAGGCACGACCATATCCCCCGCGCAGTAGCTCACGCCCCCGGTTTTGTGGGTGGTCGTCAGCATCAGGCATTCCCGGTCAGGAAAGCCCTTGCGGGTCAGATAGGCATTGCCGGTCGCCGTGCGGGTTTTCTCCATCAGCGTGGCAGCCAGTTCAGTTGCAAGATTCCGGCTGGCTTCTGTGTCGGCCTCTATCGCGGTGAGTGCCTTCGGGGCAACAGGCGACAGATTGCCGGTGACTGCGTTCACCTGTTTAGCCGCATCTCCGGCGCTCAGACCTAGCGCCTTTTCAACCAGTTTTAGCCCGTCACCCGCCCCACACTGATTACAGAACCATGTACCGCGCCCCTCTTTATCATCAAAGCGGAAGCGGTCGGAGCCGCCACAGACCGGGCAAGCCTGATGGCGGTTTTTAATCACCTTCACACCCAGCGCCGGGAGAATATGCGACCAGTGACCGCAAGCCTGTTTGACTGTTTCAGTTACATTTATTTTCATGATGATTTCTCCCTCAGTGCAGAACCGGCGGCTTAATATGACGGGTACACAGTTCATCCATCACAGCCAGACCGAGGAAAGACAGTGACGGCGTGGCTTTAAGAGGTGCGGCTTCCATTAAATCCTCCAGCAACGCACAGGCAATCTGACGGCCTTTTTCCTCGCCATGTTGGCGCAGATAAAATCCTTCCAGTTCGCTGGCTATAGCGGTTTCCAGCACTTCAAGGGTGAGGTGTTGAAAACGTTGCTGGCGCTCGCACACCGTCAGCCAGGCACAGGCCACAGCACGGCGATACAGGGCAGTACGAAGGAAGGGTGTTAAGGACTTATTCATGCGCCAGCCTCCCCTGTCAGCCAGCGTTGATTGCAACGTTCGACCACGCCATCGAGCTGGGCGGTCATCAGGTAAATGACAGAGGTCAGTTGCAGTTGCTGTGCGGGAGCGCGGCGAAGTGTGGTGCAATCCTGATGTACTGACATCTCCGTGACTAACTGACCGACGTTACGCAGGTGCTCCAGGCATTCGAGGTCTTTCAGGGTAATCGTGGCGTTTTTCACGCGCAGACCTCCATGACAGGCAGGCGACCGGCAAAGGCAAGAATGTAATCGCGGACAAGAGAAAGACGGGCGGAACGTTCATCACCGGCAACAGCACGAAGCATGCAGATACGGGGCTGACGGTCTGTGCGGCGAACAGCGGCGAAGACAAAGGTAAATTGCGGGTAAACCGAATGAGGGGTAGTCATCATGGTGATGATCTCCTTTTGCTTATCAGGAGTCACCGCCGGAGTTTCCACGCTCTGATTGGCGGTGACGTTAGCGGGGGTGGAAATACCGGAGCAAAAGGAACCCGGCCTACCCGAAGGTAGCCCCACTAACGCCACCATTGATTCTGCACGGATCTGTACCGTAATGAATAGGTGCGCTATGGCTACGACATAAAAAAAGACGCTCGGCGCGTCATATGTCGCCTTTTGCTTACTCGAGTTTCCACGCCCGGCTGCCGATTTTGCGGCAGCGACAAGACTATACCTGGAAATACCGACGGGATGCAAGCCAGAGAAAAAGATAATCATCACAGGTCTCTTGTTTAGCAGTCTGTCAGCGGGGTATAGGCGCGAGAGGCCTGCCCCTGAATATCAGTATTCCGTTCGACGGTGAAAACAGAAGAGCGTACCCGATATTGTTTTGATGTTTTTTCGCTGCCGGTCAGGGAAGTCAGTGCCAGCGACAGCAGGCGGGCATCTTCGAGTGACAGTGTGTGTATCTGTTCGCCAAGGGTCAGTTTAATCATGCTGGCAGTCCTCCGTTACGCTGTGCAATACGCTCTTTCATCCAGGCGGTTACTTCAGAGTGCGCCCACGCCACGCTTTTCCCGCCGAGAGGGATTTGTTTCGGGAAAGCTTCCCGGCTGATGAGGTCATAAAGGGTTGAGCGGGGCAATGCACAGAGACTGAGAACTTCCGGAAGACGTAAAAAACGCTCGGGTATCTCCGTTACATTCGACATCGTAAGTACAACGGGAATAGATGATGAAGCAGAAGAAATATTGTTCATAAAGCTACCTCAGTAAAGGTCTGTAGAGTTCCGGTCGTGTCTGTCCGGCTCCGGGTAGCTCTCTATTTTGTGAATATTTTTGCTCAGGGCAACAATTCAATTTTTGCCTGTTCACCAAACAACAGTTGATTTTCATCAAGACACATAGGTTCGGCAATCCTCGGCAAACACTGGCAAATGTTGGTAAACCCATGATTACTTCTATTTATATATATTCATTTTTTAATTACTAAAATGTCTAAGCGAGTGGTCTGCTATAAAAATAGAAAGGTGAACAGTGGTGAACAGACGGTGAACAGTCAACCATCAACTGCTCACCCTTTAACTTACTGTATTACTTATATTTTTATTTTGATGAACAATGGTGAATAGTTATTAGTATAAAAAAAATAAAAATAGGGCTTTCCTGAGGCCCTTTCTCTGGCGAGCCTGATTTTTAAGCTCTGTTTGTGCCAGATATGCCACAACTGCAATGAATCGAATTGTTGTCTGAGGAACGACAGAATGACGTCAGGTTGAAAACACAGAGAGAGTCCGACGATGAAAGCAGCTTCATTTACATCAGTAATGAAAACCATTGGCAGCAAGCAGGATGAAAAAATACGTACAGTCATTAATAGCGCACTAAATATCATTAACGAAGAGGCAAACCAGAACGCAGAAGCCAGGATGAGCAACGCCCTTGAGGTGTTCAGTCAGGCCAAATCTGCACACACGGAAAATATGCTGAAACTGAATGATATCAATGCAGCCATTACCCGCAGTGAAAAAGAACGCCAGAACGCCCTGAATGAGAGTGCAAAATCAGAGCAAAACTTCCGAACCCGCTTCAGGGAATTACGCGGAATGATGACGCCGGAGCTTAAAGCGGAACATAGTCAACGAGTGGCTGGCCGCGAGCTGGCAGAAGATATCACTGTTGTCATTGCCGAGCTGGAAGATGATAAAACCGATGTCATGCTGTCGGCCTGTGAATCAGGCGGTAAATACGTTGGCGCCCATTCTTCAGCGCTCTCTGTTTATGCCCGGAACGAGTGGGCAACTGCAATGAAGGACATCCCCCCGGCACTGATACGTGCTTTCACGTTACGTCTGCGTGAACTTGAAATGGAAGGGGGAGAGAGCCCTCACCGTGTTCTGATTCAGGAGCTGGGCGAGAATGTACTGGCACAGAGCCGATTTTACGCATTCGAAATGGCGCATGAGCCGGTGATTTCACAGATTGGCCTTCATCGCCCCGCGCTCACCGGTGTAGATATGAAGCTCTATAAAAGCCCCGCTAAGAGAATGCTACTGGCTAAAGAGCTGGCACGGAAGACACAACCACAGGAGGTGAAGCCATGATGCGCTGCCCGTACTGTAAAAAAGCTGCCCATGTCCGTACCAGCCGCTATTTGTCGGATAACGTTAAACAGAGCTACCTCCAGTGCATCAATGTGTTCTGTTCGGCGACCTTTCGCACCGTCGAATCGATTGATGAGGTGATACGCCCTCCTGTGGAGAAAGAGCCACCTGAACCGGCACCGGCTGCACCCGTTGCGCCTCCGCGTATACAGGATTGTTCCCGTTCATCACTGCGCCACTGATTCAGGAGAAAGAAACATGACCCGTACACCACTGGAGCAGGCTTTTACAGTCTGCCAGCACAATAAAACGCGCTGGCTTGATAGCAAAGCAGGACTGGCACAGGCTGAAATGGTACTCAGAGAGCGAGAGTTATCCTGTGATAACCCTGAGCCGGAAGAAATACAGGCATTACGCGATTTATCTGACCTGAAAAAATGGGAAGTGAATCAGTCTGCCGGGGACTATATCCGCGCTCATGAAGCCGTACAGCACATCAGCATCCGCCGTCAGCTTCATTCCTTTATGACAGCGAACGGCACCGCCCTGACCGCTGCCCTGGCTCCTGAACTGATGCATATCAGCAAACAGCCTGAAATCGTCAGAGAAAGCGCCCTCGAACGCGCTGCCGCCAGTCTCCGCGAGGCGTTATCCGTTTATCTGGCCAGCGGGGTTACTGTTGATTACGCAGAAGATGACCGGGATATTCTGACCACTATCGGATTCCGACCTGACAGGGCGTCACGGGCAGATAATCAGGTAAAATATTCGCCTGAACAGAGCCTGATTTTCTCGCGTCGTCAGGCAGAACTGAACCGCAAAAAATCCGCGTAAAACGCCCCAAAAATACCCGTTATTATTCTAAAAATAGCCATGCATGCGTACGCTGCATGGTTTTGCATTTAAATCTGCGAATTTTTCACACCCCACTACGCCAGTACTGGCGCGACCTGAGCGCTTTTATGCACTTGCATTAATACCGACACACAAAGCGGGCAGGCGAGGAGGGGGAAGTATTGCTCGCTGGAATAATAATTAATTATTTTAATTTTCAGCATGCTAACGCGCCGTTACCTAAATAAATTTAGTTGTGTACGGTAATATTCTGCGCTGACCGTATAACACTGATAAGAACTCTATGGGAGTTGGCATGATTCACTGTTCTGATACTAAAAAATCCTCAAGACGACTTAATATATTGACATGTTTTTGATAGTGCTAACCGTTTTATTCAGTATCAAATTAAGCGAACTATTAAAATTATATACCTTCAGCTTGCACGTAGCGGTTTTCATAGTTCCTAAATATAGATGCTATTTTCCATCGTATTGTTCACATACATTGTGAAAATGTAAAGTAGCTTTCCCAACACATCAATTTACATATATTGGTATAGATTATTTATCACGTTCAGATTCAGATTCAGATTCAGTTAAAGTTAAAGTTAAAGTTAAAGTTAAAGTTAAAGTTAAAGTTAAATTCATTAGGCCTGCACGAAAACCAACCTACAAAGTGCAGCAGGCTGGTATCTATAAAAATCATTAGCGGAGTGCCGATTTTATTTGAAGTAAAAGCTCAGCCTTTCTAAGAGGCTGTTGACAATTTAAATACTCCTCCATGAGAGCATGTAAATCAGGCTCATTAATATATTCATCGCCTACTTCAAATCTATGGAAGAAACGATTTAATTTACATATTAAAATTGTGTTTATACCTTTATTTGTTTTGTCAATGTACGCTCTTCCTATCCTTAGAATATGTTCACTCCATGAATCGTAATGCGGGTGGACTATTTTAAAAACTGCTCCGCTAATAGGATATTTAACACGTCTGGTAATATTATCTATAACATCAGGAATATCATTTATGACATCTTGAGCGCGCTTTATTTCATTGCAGTCAGCACATATTACACAGAGGTTTTTACCGGTGAACATAAATTCTAATTTTTTTGATTTTGGGATTATGTGTTCTATTGTGCAATTAGATGCTGAACGCAGCGATAGATCATTTTTACAAAAAGCACATATCCCGCGTTGCTCACCCCTATAAAATTCACGGATATTTCGTTTCACTTCTGCAAGTGATTCATCACCCCAAGATAAATGAGAGTATTCACCCTGTTTTATATTTTCTATCACAGATAAATCTGCTGTGCTAAAAACATATTGATTTTCAATATCAGCCATAATAGTTGAAAACCTCCTCCAACGTTCCAATTAATTCATAAACTGGGTCATCTTCACTAATATTCTTCTTAAAATCTTTTAATTTTTTCATTAACGCAATGTCAGAAGATTCTATTTTTTTGTTTCTTTTTATTTTAGCAAACAAATTGATTGTTGTTTTTGTTATGTATTCATTTCTATAACCGGGAGCATCAAATACCTCGGCCAACTGATAGTCAGCTGATCTAAAGGTGTTATCTTCGGAGCTAGTTAGTTCATCATTTTCGAGAGAAAGGATGTATCCATTTTTTGAATGTAATCCAGAGACAATTTGAGGAGAGTGAGTTGCTAATAAAAAATGGCATCCAGTATAATCTGAAAATGTACTTTGTAATAAGTTTATAAATTCAAGTTGCCATTTAGGGTGCAAACTTATTTCTGGCTCATCAATGCAAATGAGTGAACCATCAGTAATTGAACTCGCAATTCCAATCATCATTAGAATCATGCATTGCTGCCCTGAACTGGTATGGAATAGACTAATTTTATTCTTATCTTTTTTCCCAAAAACTCGAATGTCTTTTACTTGTAAAATATTTAATTCAATTAAAACGAGAAGGTTTTCTATTTCAGATTCAAGAGAAATACCATTTTCAGATAAATTGATTTTCAAATAAAATTTCTTTCCTAAATAATGGTATTCTGTGTACTCTATATGTTCAGATATTTTTTTGATAAAATCCTCAAGATGTGAGAGATTATTTTTTTCTTTGTAATTATTTAATTTTTCAATAAATAAAGGGTCTTTAAACCTATTTCTGTCTACATAATCATTGTAAAAACCTATATAATCCTTGCTTTTGATTTTCCCTAAATTAACGTTCAGAGAAAAACTAATATCCATAACTGGAGAAAACCCTAAGTATGAAAAAAGATGCCCCAATCTTTTTAATATCCCATGGTTAACCTTCATGCCATAAAAAATTGATGCAATACCTTTTGTTAACGTGGAGTGAGGGGAGTTACTGGTAGTTTTAAGTCCATAATAAAAATAATTACCTTTGAAGTCACCATTTCTAGCAGCATGCATATATAATGGAAATTTATCAAATCTACCGGTTGATAATGCTATGACTTTTGCAGGCGTATTATTAGAATTAATAGATAGAATGGTTTTTTCATCTTTAGAAAAAATGAAAGAGTTAACTATTTTACTTAAAAGGCGGCTTTTACCACTTGAATTTTTTCCAGTTATAATGGTGTAGGTATTATCTTCACTCTCATTATATTTACTTAAATTGAAAGTGCGGTTATCACTAGTTATCTGCTCAATTTGAAACTTCATTTTTATCCCCAAAAAAATAATCGCTATACCATGTAAGCATATCTCTACGCTTCTCTATATATTGTGCATGATTATAAGTACCACGAATGCTATTTTTGTCCACATGCGCCAATTGCATCTCAATCCATGCACTATCAAATCCTTGTTCATGTAATATTGTCGACATGGTATGTCTGAAACCGTGACCTGTAGCACGTCCTTTATAACCTAATAACTCAATAACTTGAGATACGCTTTCTTTTGATATGGGTTTGCTACGGTTGTTTCTGCCAATAAATATGTAGGGATAATGGCCGGTTATGGGTTTGAGTTGTTTAAAAAGTTCGATTACCTGAGTTGATAAAGGAACGATATGAGGCCTACGCATCTTCATTCGTTCTGCTGGTATCTCCCAGACGCCTTTTTCGAGATCCACCTCCTCCCAATTAGCAAAGCGCATTTCCTGAGTTCTTACACCAGTTAGCATAACTATCTTGGTGGCATTTTTAGTAATGATACTGCCGGTATAGGCTTCAAGGTCGCGGATAAAATGGGGTAACTCTTCGGCTGAGAGGAAGGGATGATGTTTTTGCTTTGGAACGGCGAGCGCAATGGCTAAATCAGGTGCGGGATTATATTCAGCTCTACCAGTGATAATTGCATAGCGAAACACTTCTCCGCATCGTTGTCGCACTTTACGTGTTTTCTCCAGTGCTCCACGCTTTTCAATACGTCGTAGTACCTCGAGCAGCTCCAATGGTTTGATTTCACCAATAGGGCGTTTACCAATGAACGGGAAAACGTCTTGCTCGAAGGTCTTAATGATTTCATCACGGTAAGCCACAGTCCAGCGGTCAGCTTTGTTTTTATGCCATTCACGGCTGATAGCTTCGAAAGAGTTTTCGCTTGAGAATTGTTGAGCAATCTTCTGAGCCCTGCGATCTTCTACAGGGTCAGTATTATTCGCTACCTGTTTACGGGCTATATCACGTTTCTTACGGGCTTCTGCAAGGGTTACAAGGTCGTAGCTGCCAAAAGACATAAGCCGTGCCTTACCTGCATAGCGGAAACGAAAGCGCCAACCTTTAGAGCCATCGGGGTTGATAAGCAGCGATAAGCCCTGTCCATCGTTCAATGTGTAGGCTTTATCCTGAGGTTTTGCGCGCTTAATTTGTATGTCTGTCAGTGCCATGTGTATAAGTCAAATATGTGTATAAAAATTCTATACACAACACTATACATATTTTTTCTGGATTCAGGGAGATGGTGTCGGATGTATACGGACAAGCGATTGGATATGGATATTGAATTTAAAGGATTTTTAGACGTTCTCGGACGAGGGAGGAGGAAAATTGGCGGAAGATCACAGGAGTCGAACCTGCCCGGCACCGCTGGCGGCACCCACTGGATTTGAAATCCAACCGCCTCACCGGAGGCGACGATCTTC
>Ga0308165_1006285_pt1 | contig 10547 bp, 5 predicted proteins | sample PhyWR2_FD_201032 | JGI IMG/M metagenome (GOLD analysis project Ga0308165, IMG submission 201032) | Phyllosphere microbial communities from UC Gill Tract Community Farm, Albany, California, United States - DLSLW.R2 | ecosystem: Host-associated > Plants > Phyllosphere > Unclassified | place: USA... | reverse complement strand
AGTAGCATGGGGGAAGACAAATTCAGCGCATCGTATATGAAGGCCCATATTATACCTAACAAGACCACCAAGGCCGAGGTGCAGGCAATTTATGGTGTGCCGGATGACCAGGACGTGAGTTCAGACGGGAGCGTAGTCTGGAAGTATGAAGCGAGAGGCAACTTGAGCACGGCTTCCTCCATTGTTGGCTACATCCCCGGAGCGGGCGCCGTTTCCAGTGCTCTTGGCATGGCTAACACGGCATCGAATGCTTCAGACAGTGCAGCCAAGGCATCGGCTAAAATGTCAGGCGACACTGAACACCATGGGAAGCGTATTTATATTGATTTCAACAGTAAAGGGATCGTTGACCATTGGTATATGTAACTTGAACTGCGTTAGCTGCGGTTCGGTTTAATAATACTTGGATTGATTTTACCCCGGATGAACTTCCGGGGCATTCCTGCTTATCAGCGATGAAGAATAAAAACACCAGGGAACTCTCATCGTAATGATTTTTTAGAATAACTAACAAGATGGTTTTTTCTGTTTCCTCTTAAACCTGCCTTACATCATAACCTCAAGACTAATTAAACTCATTGGAGGAGTTTTTCATATGAATAAAATTTATCGTTTGGTACGCCAACGGCATACCGGTACTTTGATCCCCGTTGCTGAATTTTCCCGCGCTGGCGGCAAATCCGCCCAAAATCGTAAAGTCGGAGTGACTCCCTGCCTGCTTCTGGCGATGGCGGGTATGGTTGGCTCCGTCGCAAATGTAGGCGCGGCTGAAATCGTGATTGATGGCGGCACAGAAGAAACCGTACCGGGCACCAAGCCGGATGGCTGGAAAACAGGTATCCGCGTCGATCTGGTGATTGGTGACACCGGTTCAGGCAAGTTAACCGTCAGCGACGGCGCCAAGGCAACTACCGTTGGGGCTAGTTATCTGGGCAGGGAAGCAGGAGCTGTCGGCAGTGCTTTAATAACAGGTATCGGCTCGCGCTGGAAGCTCTACAACTACGATCCCCTCTACGGCCAGGATCTGAAAGTGGGGGTGGGTGGCGAGGGTAACGTTTCCGTACTTGACGGTGGAACGCTGGAAGTTTCATTTATTGAACTGGGCGTGAAGGAAGGTGCGAAAGGGGCGTTGGCGATCACGGGAGCGGGCTCGCAATTATTAGGCCATCAGGTGATTGTTGGTAAGGGAGGCGTGGGTGAGCTAACCCTTTCCGACGGCGGAAAATTCCGCCTGGATACCTTCGATAAAGTGATCGTGGGCCATGATGCCACTGGTGAAGGGACCATCAACGTCGACGGGGCCGGGAGCGAACTGTATTACGACATGTACGGTTCTTCAAACATCTACGTGGGCTACGCCGGTAAAGGCGTGATGAACGTGACCAATGGTGCCAAAGCTGGAGCACAGCAACTCAGCATTGGCACAACGGCCGGTGCCTATGGCGAGCTTAATCTTTCAGGAGTCGGTTCGATAGTGACCTCCGGCGGTGTCATCGTCAGAGTTGGTGAAAAAGGCGAAGGAAAGGTCAATATCACCGACGGTGCACGACTCGATGGCCGCGGGTCTGGCAGTTATCTTGGCGATAGTTTCGGCGGGAAAGGGAGCGCGCTGATTTCGGGGAGTGGATCAAGCTGGAAAGCTGCAACGCTGACTGTAGGCAACAGCGGCGAAGGGCAGATGGACATCGTTGACGGTGGCAGCGTTGAGGCAGGCACGATGCGTATCGCCGCGCGTGTCAAAAGTCAGGGCAACGTGCTGATCAGCGGAGCGGGTTCCTCTATCAAAGTGACCGGGCTTGATGTGGGTGTGGATGGCGTTGGCAGCCTGACCATCGCCAACGGTGCGCAGGTGACCAGCACGGGTGGCAAATTCGACGGCCTGGCTATCGGTGAACGTGAGCTTTATAGCGGTACCGCACCTGCAAGCGGCACGGTTCTGGTCAAGGATGCAGGCACGCTACTATCGGCCGGGTATATCAACATCAGTGGCGATAACGGCGATGGCACCCTGACGGTCACTGATGGTGCAGTGGTCAAAGTGGGCAGCGAAGGTGCGGTGCGGGTCGGTAACAGTACCTTTTCCGGTAGTAGTTCGGTGAAGCAGGCGGTGCTCAATATCGGTACCGGCGGTAAAGCAGGTATTCTGGATACGCCAGAAGTCTTTGTGCATAGCCGCGGCGTTGTAAACCTCAATTACACTGATAATCAGGATCTCTCTGCCAAGCTGAGTGGTGCCGGGACCATCAATCATCTGGGGACAGGGATTACCCGCCTGATGTCTAAAGATAATATCTTCGGCGGTACGGTAAACGTTGTCGCCGGTACGCTGCAGGCAGGGGTAGCCAATGGATTTGGGGCTAACTTTTTAAGCCCTGCCGTGTTTAACGTGGGTAACGCAGGAACGCTGGATCTGGCGGGTTTCAGTTCTTTCTTTAGTGGGTTAAGTAACGCGGGCACAGTAAGTCTAGGCAGCAATGGCCAGGCAGGAACGACATTGTCACTGGCTAACACCACCTTCTTTGGCGGCGGCGACGGCAGCTATAAAGGCGAAGGTGGCACCCTGCGGCTGAATACGGTACTTGGGGGGGATGACTCGGTGACCGATCGTCTGGTGATCACCGGCAGCAGCAGTGGCCAGTCGTGGTTACAGGTCAACAACGTTGGTGGACAGGGTGCAGCAACGGTCGAGGGTATTGAGGTGATCAGCGTTGCCAACGCATCTGACGGCGTGTTTAACCTGCAAAAACCGGTTGTCGCGGGTGCATACGAATATCTGCTGCATAAGGGGGGCAAACAGGATCCTGCCGACGGCAACTGGTACTTACGTTCGGAGGCGGTTAGCGTGCCCGAAATCCCTGTGCCAGAAACACCTGAGCCTGAAAAACCGACTCCAGAGACGCCGAAGCCAGAGACTCCTGAACCTGAAATACCGACTCCAGAAACCCCTAAGCCAGAGATCCCTGAGCCTGAAAAACCAGGGTCGGTCACACCGCCGATCAGCGGTAAACCTTCTCTGCTACGTGTTGATGCTGCCGCCTATCTGAATAATCAGAATGCCGCCGTGCATATGTTCGACCATAGCCGCACCGATCGTCTTGGGGAGCCTGGATTTGGCGCCAGAGGCAAGGAGGGCCAGGGCGCGGTCTGGATACGTGCCCAGCGAAATAATCTTGATGCTGGCGTGGTTGGCGAGCAGTTATCGGTCAAGACGGATCTAGACGTCATGCAGATTGGTGGGGAATTACAACATGCCGTTGGTGAAGGCCGATTGCATACCGGCTTGATGCTGGGCTATGGCAGCGCTGACACCAGAGCGATGTCCGATCTCAGCGGGCGTGATGCCAAAGGCAAAGTCACAGGAACCAGCGTTGGCGTTTACGGTACCTGGTATCAGAATGCTGTAGCACCAGGCGGGTTCTATCTGGACAGCTGGCTACAATATGGCCGCTACGATAACGAGGTCAACGGCAGTGGATTGGCACAGGAAAAGTACAAGTCTAATACCTGGAGTGGATCGCTGGAGCTGGGTTATGCGTTAGCGCTGTATGAAGGGACAAGCCGTGGCCTGTATCTGGAGCCTCAGGGGCAGGTGATCTTTACCCGTTATAGTGGCGATGCCCACACTGAAGATAACGGTACCCAAATTGCGGCGCAGCGTAAAAATCAGACCACGACCCGTCTCGGAGCCCGGCTGTTTAGCAATTCCCTGGACCCTGCGGCCAATCAGATCCAGCCGTTCCTGCAACTGAACTGGTGGTCTGGTGGTAATGATGCGGCGATCGAGATGAACGGAACCAGGGTGAACCATAAACTGGCCGATAACGTGTATGAGGCTAAAGCGGGCGTTCAGGTTGAACTGGGCAAGGGGTGGAGTACTTCTGGTAACATTGGGGTGCAGGGGGGGAAAGATGATTTCCGCGACGTTAATGGCCAATTGGGGTTGAGGTACAACTTCTGATCCGATAACTCTGTAAATTGAAACCCACGCAGCCGCGTGGGTTTTAACGTTTTCAGCGCGGGTATTACACTCCGCAATCCAATGACTACCTTCAGGTATTAAAACCAATCTCTTCAAGCCATTCGGCTATAAACAACGACAGGGTGTCACCCATGTGAGTTCTCATATCCGCAGGGTCATTGCGTAGGCGTTTGAATTATTTCAACTTGATGCTTGGTAATTTCAGCTCAAATATTCGAAAACCGTCTACACTTGGCAGAGCAACGCTGATCGCTATTCATTTTCTCGTCTCTGAGTTAACCATTCAGACGCCGACTTTCATAGGGATTAACATGAAGACCATACAAAAGCGTGTTGAAATGCCTGGAGTTGAAGAGATAAAAAACAGCTTAATCAATAAGCTGAGATACGATTTATGTTTGGAGCTCAAGGATGCTACCCCTGCGGACATCTTTAATGCGTTGGCTCTGGCCCTGCGGGATTATCAGCTGGATAGTTTCTTCAATACCAAACGTTGTCAGCAACAGGCAAAACCCAAGCGACTTTACTATTTGTCGATGGAATTTTTACTTGGTCAGTCGCTGCGTAATAACTTGATGAATCTGGGATTGTTGCCCTGTGCTAAACAGGCAGTGAATGAATTAGGCTTTGATTTTGAAGATATTACCAGCCAAGAACCCGATGCCGCACTGGGTAATGGAGGATTAGGTAGACTAGCCGCCTGTTTTATCGATTCGATGGCCACGTTGGATATTGCCGCTTCAGGTCACGGTATCAAATATGAGTATGGTTTGTTTAAACAATCCATACAGAATGGCAAGCAGGTTGAACAGCCTGATGACTGGCACAGCACCCACTCTCCCTGGTTGATCGATCACCCTTCACAGCTGATGCTGATCCCTATCGGTGGTCACATCGAAGAGAGTGAAGATATTGATGGCAACTACAATCCTATGTGGATGGACTGGAAGGTCATTGTTGGCGTGCCGCACGACTACTTCGTCACCGGCTACGGCGGCAATACGGTAAATAAACTGCGCTTATACAGCGCGAGCGCTTCAGATTCATTTGACGTTCATATATTTAACCGCGGTGACTATCTGCGTGCAGTTAGCCAGAAAATAGCGTCAGAGAATATATCGAAAATACTTTACCCGGCCGATGAAATCCAGTCAGGTAAGGAATTGCGTCTGACGCAAGAGTACTTTCTGGTTGCCTGTACCTTACGCGATATTTTGCACGACTATGCTCAGCGCTCGGAAGACATCACCGCATTGCCCGATGCGGTTGCCATCCAGTTAAATGATACCCATCCGGCTCTGACCATCGTCGAGATGATGCGTACGCTGGTGGATGAATACCGTCTGGATTGGGAAATTGCCTGGGGCATCACGCAAAAAACCTGTGCGTTTACCAACCATACGTTGATGCCAGAAGCGTTAGAAACCTGGCCTGTGGCATTATTTGAGAAATTGTTACCTCGGCACCTGCAGATTATCTACGAAATTAACCATCGGTTCCTTACTGAGATAGCTCATAAATGGCCAGACAAACCGGAGTTACTGGCTTCACTCTCGTTGTTTGAAGAGGGGCCTGAGAAAAAGATCCGCATGGCCAACTTGGCCATTGTGGGTAGCCATAAGGTGAATGGGGTGGCTAAATTGCACTCCGAACTGATTAAACAGCAGTTGGTTCCCCACTTTTATTTTATCACTCCGGAAAAATTCACTAACCAAACCAACGGCGTCACGCCAAGGCGCTGGATCCAGCAAGCCAACCCGAAATTGGCCGAATTCTTGTCCCGTCAGTTAACTCCAGGTTGGGTTACCGATCTTGATAAATTGCAGCAATTGAAAAAATTAGCCAAGGACAGCGGAGCTTTGGAAGAGATTCAGGGCATTAAGCGGCATAACAAAGAGGCGCTTTGCCGGCTTATCACTGCTCAGCAGGGGATAAAAGTCGATCCGCTATCCCTGTTTGACAGCCAGGTGAAGCGTATCCATGAATATAAAAGGCAATTGCTGAATATTCTGCACGTTATACACCTTTATTTGGGAATTGTTGAGTCTGGCAATGTTCTGATACAGCCAAAGGTTCACCTGTTCTCTGGCAAAGCCGCGCCAGGCTACGCCATGGCCAAACTGATTATTCAGTTGATTAATGAAGTGGCAAGGACGGTTAATAACGATCCGCGTGCCAAAGGGCAGCTTAATGTGCTGTTCCTGGAGGATTATAAGGTCTCACTGGCCGAACATATCATTCCCGCCACCGATCTTTCAGAACAGATCTCAACGGCGGGCACCGAAGCTTCGGGCACCAGTAATATGAAGTTTGCCATGAACGGGGCCTTGACCATCGGCACGATGGACGGTGCCAATATTGAAATTCGTGACGCGGTGGGAGCCGATAATTTTTATCTGTTTGGTGCCGACGCAGCTGAAATCAACAGCTGTCGGCAGGCAGGTTCCCATAACCAGATCTACCCCAATAATCCGACAATCAAAGAGGCGGTAGACGCTTTGGTGTCAGGCCGCTTCAGCCTGGATAAATCACTTTTTCAACCGATCTATCACTTGCTGAAGGAAAGCGATCACTATTGCCATTTGCTGGACTTTGACAGTTATCGTCTTGCCCAGCAACAGGCACTGCATGATTTCTCCCAACCCCAGTTATGGCACCAACGGGCGCTGTTGAACATTGCCGGTATGGGGGAGTTCTCAAGCGATCGAACTATCAAGGGGTATGCTAACGAAATCTGGGGGATCCCTTGTTAACGTGAAGCATGGTGAATCCGACCTCCCTGGCGGGGTTCCGTCAGGGGCACTTCAACCTAAGTGGGACATGGCCTGTAAAGGTAGAGGATCATGACGTATGGAACCCCTTAACCATAGTCACCCTGCTATGGCACCGCAGGTGGGCGTGTTGATTGTAGACGATTCCAAAAGTTATCGGCATCTGATGGCGGCAGCCTTGACGAAATGGGGATTTAGCGTCTGTGAGGCTGAAGATGGCCAGCAGGCGTTGCAAAAGTTGGCCCAACGGTCGATTCATATCGTCATCAGCGACTGGGAAATGCCCGTCATGGACGGAGTCGCCCTGTGCCAGGCTATTCGCAGTGGCGACTTCGGCCACTACATTTATACCATTCTAGTGACGGCCCGGCAGTCTCTTGAGGATCTGCTGACGGGAATGGAATCGGGTGCCGATGATTTTTTATCGAAACCGGTGAATCAAAGCCAACTGCGTGCCAGGTTGCATGCGGCGGAGCGCGTGTTGTCGCTTGAAAGCACGCTGGCTGCACGTAATGAAAAGCTCTCTTATGCTTATCAGCAAATAGAGTCCGACCTGCAGGTCGCTGCCAAGCTGCAGCGCAGTTTCTTACCCGCCCACAACCTGTTGTTGGCAGGGTTCGAATCTGACTGGATGTTTTTACCTTCGGCTTATGTGTCGGGGGATTTATTAAACTACTTCCCGTTGGGGGAGCGCCATATCGCTTTTTTTAGCGTAGACGTTGCCGGACATGGCGTAAGTGCCGCCATGCTGTCACTGGCAGTTTCACGTGAGTTTATGGCGGGCCGGATCAGCAGTCATTTGTTATTGGAGCACTCGGCCGAGGGGGAGAGGGTTCCTGTGTCACCCCACCGTGTAGTCGGGGAACTGAATCAGCGCTTTTGCCTGGATAATGAGCAGGTCAGCAGTTACTACACGTTGATTTATGGCGTCATCGATATCAGTAATGGCAAGGGTACTCTTTGCCAGGCCGGGCATCCGACGCCGTTTATCATCCGCGCAGACGGCGAGTTATCTTGCGTTGGTGATGGGGGGATGCCTGTGGGGCTGTTTGAGGAAGCAGAATATGAAGATAGCGATTTCATGCTGGAGATCGGGGATCGGCTCTATCTTTACAGCGACGGGATCGTTGAATGTGAAGGTCAGCGTCAGGAACTCTACGGCGATCGGCGTTTACAGACATTACTGAGTGAAAGCCGACATTTGGCGAAGGAGCAAGTGTTTGCCAGGGTGGAGAATGCGTTGAATACCTGGCGCTGTGATGAAGATGAGCCGGTGCAAAAAACATCAGTAAGGCCGTCTCAGCCCTTTGCGGATGATATTTCGCTGATGGCAATAGATCGTATCGCGTAGTAACTTTCGCTAGACCAGAACAACTAAGACATTGTGAAAAAGGAGTCGTTATGAACTTTGAGATCCAGTCTGAGAGTGGCGTAGAAATTATTGCTCCCCTGGTCCGTCGCCTTGATGCGTCAGTCGCGGCGGTATTCAAACAGGAAATATTGTCTTTTATTCAACAGGGTAAAAACAACATCCTACTGGATTTCAGCCATGTCGAGTTTATCGACAGCAGTTGCCTGGGGGCGCTGGTATCCATCCTCAAGACATTAAGTGGCCGCGGGGATCTGGCACTTTGCGCCTTGAACAGCAACATTCAGAATATGTTCAAGCTGACGCGTATGGATCGAATTTTCATTATCGGCAGCGATCGTGCTGCGGCATTGAAGCTCATGCTGCGCTGAGTCTGGTTTTGCGCCGAGGGAATGTCATATGACAAGTGCCAACGCCACGCTGTGTTTACCGGCATCATTGAACAGCCTCGCGCAGCTGAGCAACGAGCTGTATGTCTTTGTTGAACCGTTTTCGCTGGATCCCGCCCTGGTTTATCAGCTCGATTTGGCCTTGAGTGAGGCATTTACCAATATTGTCAGGCATGCGGTGAATTATGACGATACGCAGAATATCATGATTGACTTGGCGAATGAGGGCCATCATCTGACTCTGACGCTGTCGGATCCAGGTTCACCCATCCCGGATAACATTTTGCATCAATGGGCGCAGCCGCCAGATCTTGCTCCAGACCCTCTAGATCAAACCAGTTGGCCGGAAGGTGGGATGGGGCTGATATTGATTCAGTCCGTGATGGACAAAGTGCAGTATGAATCGGTCAATGGTCGCAATCGGTTGACGCTGAGTAAGAGCTTGTTGTAGGCAGCTTGGCAGCAGTTATGAGACTTCCCTTGCAGCAGCGAGGGAAGCCTGCAGATGCTGACATAATTCATCCACACCGCGATATTGAGCAGTGATCTCAGCCAAATCAGCTAATGCCGCAGCCTGTTCGATATTCCCAAGCCTGCTTTCCAGGGGCTGGCAAACAAAGTGGAGGCACTCTCCTTTTAGCCGATGGGCGCTTCGTCGGATGGCTTCAACATCTTGTGCCTCTATGGCGGTATGCAGCGCATTTGTCAAAGAGGGAAGTTCCTCTAAAAAGATCGTCACCAACTCGTTAAATAAGACCTTGTCATCACCTAACTGTGCCAGCGACTGAACGTAGTCGAAAATCTCTTCCTCTGGGCATACCTGAGCCGCATTGAGTGCCCGCTGGATTTCGCTGGCAAGATTATCCAACAGAATGGGTTTGCTGATATAGCCGTCGAATCCCTGAGCCAGGCATCTTTCACGATCGCCTTTCATCGCATGCGCGGTCATGGCAATAATGGGCAAATGCAGGCCTGATTGTTGCTCACCCGCACGAAGGAGTTTTACCGCTTCGATTCCATCCATTTCCGGCATTTGCAGGTCCATCAACACCAGGTCGTAGTCGTCTTGCTGCAACTTTTGCAACGCCAGTTTGCCATTGCCCACCACATCGCAGGTATGACCCAACTTACGGATAAAGTTGATCGCCAACTGTTGATTGATCAGATTATCTTCCGCCACCAGAATGCGTATCCCATTACCTGTAACCGGTGGCGGTGTTTCAACCGTGGATTCCGGAGCGACCATTTCTTGCGGAATAAAGGTGGCAGTGATGGTTTCTAGTAACTCGTTGGCATCAATGGGCTTGGTTAAAAAGCCCGAAACGCCTACCTTGCGCAATACGCCGGTGTCTATCCGGTTACCCATTGAACTGAGCATGATCAATTTACTTTGACGCAGCTCCGGCGTTGACATGATCTCTAGGGCCAGTGCCATGCCATCCATCTCTGGCATTTGCGAATCCAGCAGGATCAGCGGAAAACGCTGGCCCGTAGCCATCAACTCCAGTGCTGCCTGGCCAGAGTTGACCGTTTGTGGCTTGAGCCCGACATTGCGCAGCATGTCAAACAGTAACCTTAGGTTGGTTTCGTTATCATCCACTACCAATACGTTCATCCCTTTTAGCCTGGCTGGCAACGTTATTGCCGTACGGCCTGATGAAGGGGTAACAGGCAAAGAAAAATAGAAGCGGCTACCGTGACCAGGCTGGCTGGAAACCTGTAACTTGCCGCCCATCATGGCCACCAGACGGGCCGAAATGGTTAACCCTAATCCGGTACCGCCGTATTTGCGGGTGGTTGAACTGTCTGCCTGGCTGAATGATTCGAAGATAACCGTCTGTTTATCTTCGGCAATACCGATCCCGGTGTCGATAATGCTGAATGTCAGCATATTCGGGGGAGAGTGTGAGGGGGCGATCTGCAGTAGCACTTCACCGGTATGGGTAAATTTGAGGGCATTGCCAATCAGATTGGTTACGATCTGTCGTAAACGCAGAGCATCGCTGTGTAGCATGGTTGGCACGTCAGGATGAATGTCT
>Ga0308165_1006282_pt1 | contig 10549 bp, 11 predicted proteins | sample PhyWR2_FD_201032 | JGI IMG/M metagenome (GOLD analysis project Ga0308165, IMG submission 201032) | Phyllosphere microbial communities from UC Gill Tract Community Farm, Albany, California, United States - DLSLW.R2 | ecosystem: Host-associated > Plants > Phyllosphere > Unclassified | place: USA... | reverse complement strand
TCTGCAACCGTACGCGCGCTGGGAAGTGTTCTGGCGAGCAATGCAGAAATCGTTCTGCATGACCTGCGAAATCCGACCTATTCCATTGCCGAAATCGTCAATGCGGGTGTCACAGGACGCAAAAAAGGGGATTCGGTGCTGGCGGGGATGCGTACCGATCGTGCGTTTATCAGTGCGATGGAGAAGATACACGAACCTGTGTCTTTATTGCTGGATTACGAGACGCTCACGCGTGACGGTAAAGCATTGCGCAGCAGTACAGCGCTCTATCGCGATCGCACAGGTAAACCCTACGCTGCACTGTGTATCAATGTTGATAACTCGGGCATCGATGAGGCGCTCAAGGTTCTTCAGTCACTCGCGGGGATCCGGCCTGATGTCCCGCCAGCCATCACGGAAGACCGTTCTTCTGAAGCCAGTCACGACAATATAGAAGATCTGATGCGGGACATCATCGGGACCACTACGGCGCTAAGTGCGGGTAGCAGTCGTGCAGATGTCAAACGGGCCAACTTGCTGGCAGTCAAAAATATGCAGGAAAAAGGCATTTTCCTGATCAAAGGCGGCGTAGAGAGAGCCGCAGCTGCGCTCGGGGTCACCCGCTATACCGTTTACAACTATCTTGATGAACTGAAAAGCGGTGAGGCGTCATCCGCACGTGACGTTCAGGCCCTGCCTGAACCCAGCCGAAAATTACGGAGTTAACCCCATGTCTTTGAGTATCCATACCCCTTTGCTGGAGTCACTGCCCCTGAGTCGTCTGAACAACACCCGCGTCTGGATGAAGATGGAGGCGCTGCAACCCTCCGGGTCATTTAAGATCCGCGGTGTCGGTCACGCCTGCCAGCAGCATTATGCCCGTGGTGCACGCCGCTTCATTTCCTCTTCCGGGGGAAATGCAGGTCTGGCTGTTGCCTATGCCGGGCGTAAGCTGGGAGTGCCTGTCATCGTAGTCGTTCCTGAATCCACCTCGGAGCGTGCACGGCATCTGCTGGATCTGGAAGGGGCTGATGTCAGAGTGCAGGGTAAAACCTGGGCAGAGGCCAATGAACTGGCTCTGTCGCTCCTGAGCAAAGAAGATGCATTTATTCACCCTTTCGACGATCCGCTGCTCTGGGAAGGTCATGCATCAATGATCGACGAAGTTGTAGCCGATGGGTTGCGTCCTGACGCTGTCATTCTGTCTGTTGGAGGCGGCGGACTGCTTGCCGGTGTGGACGTCGGCCTTCGCCGCAACGATTTACCGATTCCCGTCTTCGCTGTCGAGACCGCCGGTATGTCATCCTTCCACGCAGCGCTGAACGCGGGTCATCCGGTGACATTGCCTGAACTGACCGGTGTGGCAACGACACTGGGGGCTCGCCAGGTATGCCAACGGGCGGTTGACGTTGCGAGCGAGAGAGACATTATTTCACTCATGGTTAGCGATAAGCAGGCTGTCAATGCTTGCCTCGCCTTCCTGGATGACCACCGTACTTTGGTTGAACCCGCCTGTGGTGCATCCCTTGCTGCGCTGTATGAATCGCAAATTGATGTGAGTGAAATGGCTAACGTACTGGTCATTGTGTGTGGAGGATCGACCGCGACAACGGCTTCCCTGCAAGGTTTTAACGGCTAAATGTTTTAACACGCTGAGAGCAGTATTTCGGTTTTATGAAAGGTAAGCGTAATGACAGATAAGTTGTATTACACCCGTGATGATCTGGACCTGGAAAAGAAAGGCGAACTTTCAGTCCAATACGAACTCACGGACTAAGTAATATCGTTGAACCCGAACGAATCAAAGATGCCGATAAGTCACAAATAATTCAGCTTACGGCATCTTATTACTGACCTGGGATTAACAGGATCTCTGCCCTTCTCAATAATTATTCAGCCGTTTAACGCTATCAGTTCCGTGCAGCGATAGCCGCAGCGGCCCCGCCCATCGCGACAGCACCAATACGGTTGGCAAACCTCACCGCTTTTGGCGTACGCAATAAAACACGAGCCCTGTGCGCAAGGAAAGTCCAGGTGAGATCGATTGCCGCCAGGGTAACCAGCGTAATGCTGGCGAGGATTGCCCACTCACTGACACCCGCCTTAGACAAATCGATAAATGATGGAAGAAGCGCAAGGTAGAACACCATGATTTTGGGGTTACCCAAGGTTAATGCCATCCCCGCGCTAAACATCGACCAGCAAGATGCCCGCTGCGGAAGCTCGTCAGTTTTTTCATTTACCGGTTTACGCCACATTTTAAACGCGAGCCAGCAAAGGTAGGCGATGCTGGCCCACTTCAGAATATGGAACCCAGTCTGGAATGTTTGCGCGAGGGTCGTAAGGCCGGCCATCGCCATGGAGAGCCAGATAACCTCGCCTATCCACATTGCAGCGATGAAAGGTATGACATTACGCCAGCCATTGGTAATCACCCGAGAGACAAGGGCCGCAATACTGGGACCTGGAACGCCTGCATTCAGAAACAGCGCCCCGGCAAACAGAAAATAAGGAATGAATTCCATCGATAACCTCAAATAAAAGTGACGCTGATACGGGCTCGTTGTACCGGCTGCTGACAGATGCTCGATTCGTCGCGGTCAGAATCTTAGCCGACAACGATCTGGATGCCCGTACAATGGCCGCCATTGGTCGGATGGAAGTCAACAGAACAGGCTGTCACCACCACATAGAGATCCGTTTCAGCCAGTAACACCACATTCCCGCCGGGAGGATTATTCGAGGCCAATACCTCAAGCTTGCCGTCTGCCTGCGGTTCCGAGCGCTGGAAAAAATTAACCGGGTCCGGGACGACAGGAAGGGATATGTCAGCCTTCTGAAGTGCTGCCAGCATATTGTCGCGGCAGTTCGGGTGATCGGTCAGGCCAGCCCGTTCGTAAAGACCGGGGTTACAGGCCGGGAAAAGCATGTCATGCGGGCATGGGGAGTTATCCTGCACCAGGGTGAGAAAAGGTCTGGCTTTTTCACTGTAAAACGACTCTCCGATCGCGGGGAATAATCGTTCAGTGATGTCCCGCGTCTGCGATGTGCTGAGCCAGTCATTTTCCCCTGCCTCGGTGGCAATTGCCCATAAGTCGGCAACCTGCTGACCTTCAGGATCAATGACGCGGAACGTTTGGCCTTTTGCAACCCAAAAACCGCGGCCTTCCTGCGCAGGAATATCGATCGTTACCTGTTCACTCATTTTTGAACATCCATTACTCATTATTAAGCGTGGGAGAGTATCAAAACTAAGGGGGCAAGCCTAATTCGGGATTTGATACGCAAACATGATGGCTGCTGAGTGTGTTCCCGACATCGCGGTGGATTATCAGCGCGGGCAGATCGCCACAGGAGACCCTCACGCTTTTCAGATGCATCAAACATTGCGTTGCTCTGAATGGTGCTGGATATCATCACACATCTGTTGTAACTCATTAACCAGCCTTGCCAGATGGAAACCATCGCACACGGAATGGTGTGCCTGAACGGCAAGAGGCAACAGGACTTTTCCATCTTGTGGGTAATATTTCCCAAGCGTAAACATGGGAGCAAAAAAGTTCTTCATGTTAGCAACATTGATATTGAAACTGGTAAAACTTACCCACGGAATAGCCGACACGAAAAATATATTTTCCCGAGACTCTTCCTTAGGCCAATAAGCAAGGTTATTGCCATAGCGCGCAACGTCTTCTGAATAAACGTTCTGGAAGTGATCCATATTGCCATCGTAGTGACTCCACAATGATGAAAAGGTCTCCGTTTCATTATGGAAGATGGTGTAGTTTGGATGAACCTCATTCCATATGACCAGCTCATTGTCCTTTATGGCCATACGGAATTCCGTATGCCGGTTTACGATTTTAGAAAGGAGGAAAATCATTGTAGGGTAAAATTTCCAGCCCACTTCTTTTATATGTTTTAGCAGCGCGGTAATGTCCAACAGTACCGTTTGATTAATAGTAGACTGCGCAAAAGACTGAAATATCTCAAAATGCTCTTTTCTTGCCCAACCAGATAAGTCAACAGTTGTATATTGCGGGTTTGTTTTTTTCATTTTGTACCTTTGATTAGCAAGCATACCGGTTGCGAACCATTTTGGTCGCGAACGCGTTTGTGAGAGTAGCGCATCCTTATACGGGAAGGAAGAAAATGTTAACTACCTGATATGTCAGATGTTTAAAAGTAGATGATGCAATCACCTGGCGGTTTGCTGTCGTCAACATGTCGTTGAATATTCGCTCAGAGCAGCCCTGATGATTTTTTTATCAGGCCGTCTGGTGTCAAGAGTGAACGTTGATAAAAAAGAAGGGGATTTTGTGTGTACTGGCTCGCAAATACAGGCGATCTAATGAATTTCTATTATGGATTTAGATTAGCGCGCTAATAAGAATGTAGGTACGTTAGAAATCGCTCAAGGTGACTTACATGTTTATGTCATGGTGGCTCATCGCGCTTGTCGTTGCAGGGATAGCCCTACTCTTCATTATTGTTTCCCGGCTCGCCAATGAGGTCGATAAGCTTGAAACCGCGTTAGAAGAGAGTCGGGGAAAGATGAACTCGCTCAGCCAGCGCACGGAAAAGCTGAAACAAGCGAATCTCCGCATGACCGAAAGCCTGATGCAGGTTAGAGGTTTTATGGGAAACGTGCAAAACAGCAAGCCGGAGTGAAGTCCGATACTGCGCCTGACAACGGGCTCCCCTGTTGTTCTGGCCTTATTGCCGATCCCGAACCGTCCAGGCAGCTATCGCCGACACAGAGTACAGGGGCTTCCCGAGCCCCTGTATTCCATCACCCACCAAAACGCATAACGCAATGACCGTTACGTTTAGTGCGCGCTAATGTATGGCTCCTTCACACACTCGGCTAACAGCCAGACCAGATCGTGCAGCAAACCCGTTAACGATTTCGCGACGTTCGCGGGCAGGGTTCCGCACGCAATGGCTTGCGTGAGGGCCAGGGCGTAGTCCACCTGGATCACCGTTTCTTGCCAGCACGCCGGCACGCAGGAGGTGAGTCTTTCCCCCGCGATCAGTTGTGCAATCAGCTCCGGCGGGAGATCGGTATCGCAGCGTGCGCGCAGCTGGCCCAGGGTTTGCTGCAGACGTTCGCAAAGCGCGGTGCGCATGGCGCTGTCGTCGGTTTCGTTCAGCACGCAGACCAGGGCGGCGCAGTTATCGGCAATCTCGAAGAGATCGGCACTCGCAGGCAGTGGCTGGGCAATAAGGTGATGAATAACGCTTTCGTCAGATTTTGAGTAAGACAGGGTTGGGATAGTAGCCATAGTGGCATCCTCTACATGTAATTTTAATTGACCACCCGTGAGTTCCTACGCTCGGGGGGTAGCGCTAACGGAGGTAGGAATACCGCCCACATAGAAAACGGCCAGCCTTGCAGCTGCTCCGCCAGCGCCACCGTATGCGTAAGTGATAAGCGCTGCCGCGACATTGTTATATCGCTATGTAGAATACGGGTTCCTACGCCCGGTTGCGGATGTGCCGCAACGCAGTCACTTTACGACCCCGATACGGTTAAAAAAAGAGTTAACCCTGAATTACACAGGGTTAATTTGGGGTTTGCGAGGCGTCTTCCAGAAACCGGATACCCAGGGCGCGTCATTGCCCGAACGTTTAAGCTCCCCTTCACTCAATGTAAAAAAATGTAATAAACATTTTAATTATATAACAAAGTAAATGATATTGATTATCAATTAATCACTCAGCGATGAGTGTTCAGGTGGTTGACTCTCTCAACAGGAAATAATGCAATGAAACAGTTTGCTTTGCCTCGCGCCGGACTGCGCCGCATCACGCTGGCATCCGCTCTGATGATCCCCGTTAGCTTCTCCGCCATGGCGAACGACGATCTGACCCTGTACACCACCCGCGAACCCGGCCTGATTCAGCCGCTGCTCGATAGCTGGACTCAAACCAGTGGGATCAAGGTGAACACGGTCTATATCAAGGACGGAATGCTGGAGAGAGTCAAAGCCGAAGGGGCAAACTCCCCTGCCGATCTGCTGATGGCCGTTGATGTCGGCAACCTTGTCGATCTGGTCGAGGCGGGCGTGACCCAGCCGGTGGATTCAGCCACCTTGAAGGCGGCAATCCCGGCCAATCTGCGCGGTGAAGATAACCAGTGGTTTGCGCTGTCAATGCGCGCCCGGGTGCTGTATGCCGATAAAGATCTGCCGATCGATAACTGGCATTACGAGCAGCTCGCCAGCCCGGCATTTAAGGGCAAAGTCTGCCTGCGCTCCGGCCAGCATCCGTACAATACGGCACTGGTCGCGGCGATGATCTCCCACCACGGCGAAGCCAAAACCGAAACCTGGCTGCGTGGCGTAAAGGATAATCTGGCGCGTAAAGCGACCGGCGGCGACCGCGACGTTGCCCGCGACATCCTCGGCGGGATCTGCGATGTGGGCCTCGCCAACTCCTACTACGTCGGGCAGATGAAGAGCGCTAAAGAGGGCAGCGACGCCCGCAAATGGGGTGATGCCATCAAGGTAGTGAAACCGACCTTTGAGAATGGCGGCACGCATGTCAACATCAGCGGCGCGGCGGTGGCACGCAATGCGCCAAATAAAGACAACGCCGTCAAGCTGATGGAGTATCTGGTCTCTGCCCCTGCCCAGCAGATCTATGCCCGCGCCAACTATGAATACCCGGTGCTGAAGGGCGTAGCGCTGGATCCGATTATCAGCTCGACCATCGGCGAAATTAACGTCGACAACATCCCGCTGACCGAAATTGTGAAACACCGTAAACAGGCCAGCCTGCTGGTAGACAAAGTTGGATTCGATCAATAAATCGTCGGGTTTAACCACGATCCGCGGCCTGGTTTCCGGGCCGCAGTCGCTTTTTACCCCTCTCAATGTCAGCGCGATCCTGATTGCGCTGGGCGTCTGCGCGCCCATTCTGGCGCTGGTCTGGCAGGCCTTCCACGCGGACCTGTCCCACTGGCAAAACCTGCTGCGCTTTGTGCTGCCCACGGCGGTGATCAACACCGCTCTGCTGCTGACGGGCGTGGGGCTGATGGTGACGATTATCGGCGTCGGCTGTGCCTGGGCGGTGACCGCCTGGTCGTTCCCGGGCCGTCGGCTTCTGAGCTGGGCGCTGCTACTGCCGCTGGCGATGCCGACCTATATTGTCGCCTTTGCCTGGCTGGATCTGCTCCACCCGATTGGCCCGCTGCAAACCGCCCTGCGCTGGGTGCTGGGCTACGATAGCCCGCGTCAGTTCCGCCTGCCGGATCTGCGCTCCCTGCCCGGCGCGATCCTGCTGTTAGGGCTGGTACTGTACCCCTACGTGTACTTAACCACCCGGGCGATGTTTATCAGCCAGCCGGCCAACCTTATGGAGGCGGCCCGCACCCTCGGCTGCAGCGCGACGGGCGCATTCTTTCGGGTGGCGCTGCCGATGGCGCGTCCGGCGCTGGCGGTCGGGCTGAGCTTGGCCTTGCTTGAAACCCTCAACGATATCGGCGCCTCGGAGTTTCTTGGCGTCCAGACCCTGACGGTCACGGTGTACACCACCTGGATCACCCGCTCCGATCTCGCGGCGGCGGCGCAAATCGCCTGCCTGATGCTGGTGTTGATTTTCGCCCTGCTGTCGGTGGAGAGGTATGGCCGCTCGAAGCAAGGGTTTAGCTCCCGCAGCAGTCGCGATATTGCCCCGGTCACCGTCGGCGGCTGGCGCGGTAGCCTGCTGTGTACGCTGGTGGCTTTGCCGGTGGTATTGGGGTTTATCGCCCCGGTCAGTTTTCTGGCCTGGGAGAGTGCTAAACGGCTGGCGGACGATGCGCCGATCTCATCCCAGCTGCTGGGGGCGTTGCAGAACACCCTGACCCTGGCTGCGGGCGTCACGCTGGTGGTGGTGGCGGTCAGCCTGCTGGTAGCGTGGAACGCGCGGCACATGGCGATGGGCAATCCGGCGCAGGGCGTGCGGCGCGGGGTGATGCGGCTGGCTTCGCTGGGCTACGCGGTGCCGGGCACCCTTCTGGCTATTGGTTTTCTGACGCCGGCGATGGCGCTGGATCGATGGCTGGCGGACCTGCTGGGCATGCGCGGTCTGCCCCTGATGTCGGCGGGCGTGCTGCTGGTGATCTGCTGTGCGATCCGCTTTCAGACCATTGCCATCGGGGCGCTGGATTCCGGGCTGGCGCGCATTTCACCGACGCTTGAGCAGGCCTCGCGATCGCTGGGCGAAAGCGGCGGTCGCACATTTACCCGCGTTCACTTTCCGCTGCTGCGCCCGGCGCTGGTCAGCAGCGCCCTGCTGGTGTTTGCCGACGCCATGAAAGAGCTGCCTACCACCTTACTGCTGCGCCCGGTTAACTTTGAGACCCTCGCCACCCTGCTGTACGCCGAAGCGGCCCGGGGCACTTACGAAGACGGGGCCATTGCCGCCCTGTTGATTGTACTGGCGGGGATCCTGCCGGTGATCCTGCTGACGCGCCATCAGCGTCGAGGCTAAGGAAGAGATGATGTCAGAAATTGCGCTGCGTCTTGAGAATATTCACGTTGCCTACAGCGGTGGTCGGCAACGGGTGCTGAACGGCTTTTCGCTGGCGATCCGCAAAGGCGAACTGACCTGTCTGCTGGGGGCCTCCGGCTGCGGCAAGACCACCGTCCTGCGGGCGATTGCCGGGTTTGAACGGGTCATCGAAGGCAATATCTATATCGCCAGCCAGCAGGTCGCCGGACACAGGCTGCATCTGCCGCCGGAGAAGCGGCAAACGGGTATGGTGTTTCAGGAATACGCCCTGTTTCCGCATCTTACCGCCGAAGAGAATGTCGCCTTTGGCCTGCGTCGGCTGCCGCGCGACCAGCAGTCACAAAGAGTCGATGAACTGTTGAAGATGGTCGAACTCAGCAGCCATGCCGGCCACTATCCTCATCAGCTTTCCGGTGGGCAGCAGCAGCGAATCGCGCTGGCCCGCGCCCTCGCCCCGCGACCACAAATTCTGCTGCTGGACGAACCCTTTTCCAGCCTGGACAGCCGCACGCGGGAGCGTATTGGCCTGGAGGTGCGGGATATTTTGCGCGAAGCGGGTCAGACCGCCCTGATGGTGACCCACAGCGAAGCAGAAGCCCGGATGATGGGCGGTCAGATCGTGGAGGTCATTCAGGGACAACATTAAGCCGCCTATACTGGAGTCATGCGGTTCGCTAACGCCAGACTCAGGTAAGGGTGCGGTTTTGCTGATTAAGGTAATGATTGCGATGGTTGCGTTTGCTGGAAACTCGGTTCTTTGTCGCATCGCGTTGAAGGGCCTGCATGCTGATGCCGTGTCGTTCAGCAGCCTGCGAGTGATCAGCGGCGCGATTGCCCTTTATCTGTTCCTGCAGATCGCCTCCGGGCGAAAAAAGCCGGCGTTTACGTGGATCAATGCGCTGTTTCTTAGCCTGTATGTTTTTGCATTCTCCATTGCGTATGTGTCTCTCAGTGCCGGGACGGGCGCGCTCCTGCTGTTTGGCACGGTTCAGTTGGTCATGACCACATGGGGAGTCATAAAGGGGGAAAAACTCGCCGTATTAAAAATAACCGGGATACTCGGGGCACTGGCCGGGATCGCCCTGTTACTGCTGCCTGGCGCTGAACGACCGTCGTTACTGGCATCGACCATGATGATCGCTGCGGGTGTAGCCTGGGCGTTATATAGTATCAGAGGTAAAAAAATCACCGATGCCGCCGCCGCCACTGCCGGTAATTTTATTCTCTCCGTCCCGGTAGCCTTAATTATCCCCCTGTTCTTCTCTTCCAGCCTGCACCTTGATATTCACGGATTCACGCTGGGCGTTATTTCAGGAGCATTAACCTCTGGCGGAGCCTATTTACTCTGGTATTCGTTGCTGCCCGTACTGAACGCCACCACCGCCAGCACCGTGCAGCTCAGCGTACCGTGCCTTGCCACGCTCGGCGGCGTTATTTTGCTGGATGAAAGACTTACGCTGCGCATCGCGCTGGCCAGCGTTATTATTCTGGCGGGAATTGGGATGGTGATTTTTTCAGATATGCGTCGCCGCTGACGGGCGACGCAAACAGGAAGGCAGCCCGGAACGGGCTGCCAGAAGAATCACCATTTGTAGCGGTTGTGATCTTCCCAGGTTTTCATCTCTTGCTCAGTTTGCTCTTTGGTATAGCCGTAACGCTCCTGAATGCGTCCAGCCAATTGCTCACGTTTTCCCTCTACGACATCCATATCATCGTTCGTAAGCTTGCCCCATTGTTCCTGCACTTTACCTTTGAACTGCTTCCAGTTACCGCTAATGCGATCTTCGTTCATCGTATAACTCCTGTTATGGCCGGTAAGTTAGGTTATTGCCTGAATAAGCGTAGCGTCATTTTTTATTTTTTGGCGGCTCGTTATCATTTAAAGACAATTCCTAACAACAATTAATACTCTCTCCACGTCGTGCTTTAGGATTATTCCTATAACGCCACAGCAAGCGAAGCGTAATTATCCCGCGCCACACACGCAGGGGATAAGAAATAAAGGCAATCAATCTAAATCTATAACATCCCAAAGCGCTAACACACTTAATTTCAATCAATTAGGTTTCGC
>Ga0308165_1006280_pt1 | contig 10550 bp, 9 predicted proteins | sample PhyWR2_FD_201032 | JGI IMG/M metagenome (GOLD analysis project Ga0308165, IMG submission 201032) | Phyllosphere microbial communities from UC Gill Tract Community Farm, Albany, California, United States - DLSLW.R2 | ecosystem: Host-associated > Plants > Phyllosphere > Unclassified | place: USA... | reverse complement strand
GGGTGGAGAGATTGTGGGGGGGTGGAGGATTGTTGGAGACGTGACGCGGGCGCGCGCTCAGCCTTCCTGCGGCAACCCGTAAAGTTCCGAGGCGCGCGTTTCGAACGCGGCGACCATCTTGCGGAAGGCCTTGTCGAAATATTGCCCCGCCAGCTTCTCGAACAGCGCATTGCGGAACGAGAACTTCACGTCGAACTCAATGTCGCAGGCGTGATCGCTCACCGGGTGGAAAGTCCAGCGGTTGTCGAGATCGCGCATCGGGCCGTCGACGTAATGGACGCGAATCTCGCGCGGGCGTTCCTTCTCGACGCGCGAGGTGAACTTCTCGCGCAGCGCCTTGAAGCCGACGAGCATGTCGGCGACCATCTCGGTGCCGTCGTCCGACTTCACGCGGGTGGCGACCACCCAGGGCAGGAATTCCTGATAGCGGCCGACATCGGCCACCAGGTCGAACATCTGCTCTGCGCTGTAGGGAAGGCGGTAAACTTCGTGAATGCCGGGCACGGGATCAGGCCTTCACGCCGACCTGCGCCGCTTTTGCCAGCTTCGCTTCACGCGCCGCGCGCATTTCGGCGAAATCGGCACCGGCGTGATAGCTGGAGCGCGTCAGCGGCGAGGCGGCGACCTGCAGGAAGCCCTTGGCGCGGGCGATGGCGCCGTAAGCCTTGAACGCCTGCGGGGTCACGAATTCCTTGACCTCGGCATGCTTGGGCGTAGGGCGCAGGTACTGGCCCATGGTGAGAAAATCGATGTCGGCGCAGCGCATGTCGTCCATCACCTGATGGATTTCGAGGCGCTCCTCGCCCAGCCCCAGCATTACGCCGGACTTGGTGAAGATCGACGGATCGTGGCGCTTCACCTCTTCGAGCAGCCGCAGCGAGGCGTAATAACGCGCGCCGGGGCGGATGGTCGGATAGAGGCGGGGCACGGTTTCGAGATTGTGGTTGTAGACGTCCGGGCGCGCCATGACGATCGCTTCGACCGCGCGCTGCATCTTGTTGCGGAAATCGGGCGTCAGGATCTCGATCGTGGTCGAGGGAGTCGCGGCGCGGATCGCCTCGATCACCTTCACGAACTGCGAGGCGCCGCCGTCCGGCAGGTCGTCGCGGTCGACCGAGGTGATGACGATGTGCTCAAGCCCGGTCTTCAGTGCCAGTTCGGCGACGTTCGCCGGCTCTGCCGGATCGACGCGGCCGGGCATGCCGGTCTTCACGTTGCAAAAAGCGCAGGCGCGGGTGCAGGTATCGCCCAGGATCATCACCGTGGCGTGTTTTTTGGTCCAGCACTCCCCGATATTCGGGCAGGCGGCTTCCTCGCACACGGTAGTCAGCTTGAGGTCCCGCATCAGCTGGCGCGTCTCGCCGTAACCCTTGCTGGTCGGCGCCTTCACGCGAATCCAGTCCGGCTTGCGCTGGCGCTGCGGTGTTTCTTCGGGGGTCGGCACGGAAGAAAGATCGTTCATGCCGTTCAGATAGTCACATGTGCCCGCGCTTGCCAGTGCCAATATCCGGCGTATGGGAAAGCAGAAGTGTTCCCGCCCTGCAGGAGGCCCGATCGATGACCGAAGTGCTGAACCACCTTCTCGACGGCTATCACCGCTTCCGCACCACCGGCTGGTCGTCCAACCGCGAGCGCTGGGACCAGTTGGGCCAGGGCCAGTCGCCCGAAGTGATGGTGATCGCCTGCTCCGACAGCCGCGTCGATCCCAGCCAGATTTTCGACGTCGCCCCCGGCACGATCTTCGTGGTCCGTAACGTGGCCGCGCTGGTTCCGCCGTTTGAGACCACGCCCGGCCATCACGGCGTTTCCGCCGCGCTGGAATTCGCGGTGCAGGTGCTCAAGGTGAAGGAAGTCGTGGTGATGGGCCATGGACTGTGCGGCGGCTGCAAGGCCGCGCTGACGCAGGACCTCAAGGGCGCCGAAATCGGTCAGGGCGGCTTCGTGGCAGACTGGATCTCGATGCTCGACGAAGCGCGCGAGCCGGTCGCCGCAGCTTACGGCACGACCGGACGAGAAGCCGAGCGCGCGATGGAGCAGGCAGCGGTCAAGGTAAGCCTCGATAACCTGATGACCTTCCCTTGCGTGAAGACCAAGGTGGCCAGGGGCGAGTTGAAACTGCGCGGCGCGTTCTTCGCCATAGCCGACGGCGTGCTGCACCTGTTGGATGAAGATAGCGGCAAGTTCGCCCCGGTGGATTGAGGGGGCGGTAGCGCACCCTCCCCTTCACCCTTGCAGACAAACAAAAAGGGCGGCGGTTTCCCGTCGCCCTTTTCGCTGGTGATCGAAAAAGATCAGTTCGTGGCGGCAGGCGCCGTGGCAGCGGCCGGAGCCGATTTGCTCTTGGCGTAGGCCGACCACAGCTTGGCGACGGGCTGGCGGGTGCCGGTTACCTTCGCGAAGTTGGTCTGCGCATCCGCATACTTGCCCGAAAGCGTCTGCGACATGCCAAGGCGCAGCGCTACCTTGTTGGCATCCACGCCCGGCATCGAGATCGCCTTGGTGTAGAACGTCTCTGCCTTGGCGGGCTGGTCGTAGCTGAGGAACACGTCGCCGGCTGCAACCACCGTCGCGGTGGTGGCGCCAGCCTTGTTGGCGTCGCGCTCGGTCGCGGGCAGCGAGGCCTTGTCACCCGCGACGCGGCCCTGCGAGTTCGACAGGTCGGCGCCGATTTCGGCCTGGGTCAGCTTGCCCTTGGCAAGGCCGTCCTGCATCACCTTGACCGCTTCGCCCGGGAAGGCGCGCGGGTCGACGTTCTCGATGTATTCGAAATAGTCGCGCTTTTCAGCCATGCCGCCGGTGACGAACATCAGGCGCATGAGATCCAGGTTCTGGTCGCGCGGCAGCGAGGAAAGCTGGCGGACGACCGAGATCGAGGTGCCCCAGCTCGACGGATAGTACTGGCCGAGAAGCGCTGCATACTCGGTCGAGGGCGCAAGCTGCTTGGCGGTGTAGGTCTGCTGCAGCACGTTGCGCAGCGCGGTTTCCGAAGGCGCGGTGCCCTTTGCCTGAGCTGCGGCCACATCGTCCTTGGCCATCTGCAGAGCGGCTTCGGGGTTGTTGTTGCGCTTGTAGGAATCGGCGAGGACGAGGTCCAGCTGGCCCGACGTATCGCTGTATCCGCCATCCTTGGCAGCCTTCAGGTACTTGGCCGCATTGGCGTAGTCCTTGAGCTGGTAGGCGGTGATGCCCGAATCGTAATTGGTGGTGCCCAGGGCGGCCGCATCGAGCTTGCCGCTTTCGAGCAGCATCATGTTGCCCTGCTGCTTGAGCGCGAGGTCCTTGGAGATGATGCCGAAGTTGCGCATCATCGAGCCGAGTGCGTTCTTGTCGTCCGGCGTGGTGGCGACGGGCACTGCTGCCTGGAACGCGGCCTTGCCGTCACCGCCCGCAGCGGTATCGAACGCCTGCTTTGCGGCAGCCATCGCTTCGGGGGTCTGCTGACCGCCCAGCGCGGCAACCGCGGCTTCCATCGCCTTTTGAAGCGGCTGCGCGACCTTCACGAATTCCGGCGAGAACTTGCCGCCGGCGGCCTGCTTCTCTTTCTTGGCAGCCATTGCAGGCGTTGCGACCATGGCGGCCATTCCGCTTGAAAGGGCGACGGCGAGAGCGACACGGGAAACAAGGAACTTGCGAGCCATCTAGGCTAACTCCTCTCAAGACAAAACAAATCCTGCAGTGAGCAGGTGATATCCTGCCCGAAAGCAGGAAGAAAATGAGCGCCGCAGGGTTTGGCGGCGAATTGAACGATTGGCAACCTGCCCAGCGAAATAGGTGGGCGCCGTTGAACGCTCCTTGAATGCAATTCGTCGCACCCGTTCAGGGTTCCCATGCATATGTGTGGAAAACGCCGAACTGCCCCGCCCCGGCGGTGTGGTTCAGGTGGCATTCGCCCCGCGCATGTCCTAGGGCGGTCCATCAACCCTTTCCCACAGCAATCTGGCGACAGCAACGCGTGAGCGACGAGACCGACATCACCGAGCACACCGGCCCCGAGGGCGAATTCATCCGCGTCGACATCGTCGACGAGATGAAGACGAGCTATCTCGATTACGCGATGAGCGTGATCGTGAGCCGCGCGCTTCCCGACGTACGCGACGGCCTTAAACCGGTCCACCGCCGCATTCTGTTCGCCAGCCAGGAAGGCGGCTTCGTTGCCGGGCGGCCTTATCGCAAGTCGGCGAAGATCGTCGGCGACGTCATGGGCAACTACCACCCCCACGGCGACAGCGCGATTTACGACGCTTTGGCACGCATGACCCAGGACTGGTCGATGCGCCTGCCGCTGATCGACGGTCAGGGTAACTTCGGTTCGATGGACCCCGATCCGCCGGCCTCGATGCGCTATACCGAAGCGCGTCTGGCCCGGGTCGCCAATTCGCTGCTCGACGATCTCGACAAGGATACCGTCGATTTCGTTGACAACTACGATGGTTCGCGGCGCGAGCCTTCGGTGCTGCCTGCGAAATATCCCAACCTGCTGGTCAACGGCGCCGGCGGCATCGCGGTCGGCATGGCCACCAACATCCCGCCCCACAACCTGGGCGAGGTGATCGACGGCTGCTTCGCGATGATGGACAATCCCGCCATCACCGCGGAGGAACTGTTCCACATCATCCCCGGCCCCGATTTCCCGACCGCGCCGTTGATCCTGGGCCAGCACGGCGCGCGCAATGCGTCGTACACCGGACGCGGCTCGATCGTGATGCGCTGCCGCCACCACGTCGAAGAAGCACGCGGCGCAAGCCGGGGTGCCCGCTCGATCGTGCTGACCAGCATTCCCTATCAGGTCGGCAAGTCCAACCTGGTGGAGAAGATCGCCGAAGCCGCCAAGGACAAGCGGATCGAAGGCGTCTCGGACATCCGCGACGAATCGAACCGCGAAGGCATGCGCGTGGTCGTCGACCTCAAGCGTGATGCCTCGCCCGAAGTGGTGCTCAACCAGATCTGGCGCAGCACCCCGGCGCAGTCCAATTTCGCCGCCAACATGCTGGCGATCCGTGGCGGCCGGCCCGAGATCATGTCGCTGCGCGACATTCTCCAGGCCTTCATCCAGTTCCGCGAGCAGGTCATCACCCGCCGCACCAAGTTCGAACTGAACAAGGCCCGCGAGCGCGCGCACATCTTGCTCGGCCTGGTGGTCGCGGTCTCGAACATGGACGAGGTCGTGAAGATCATTCGCGGCGCGTCCAACCCGGCCGACGCGCGTGCCAAGCTGATCGCCAAGGAATGGCCGATCGGCGACATCGCGGCCTACATCCGCCTCGTCGAGGCGATCGAACCCGATGCCGAGCAGGCCGGCGGCAGCTACCGCCTGTCCGAAGCGCAGGTGAAGGCGATCCTCGACCTGCGCCTCCACCGCCTCACCGCGCTGGGCCGCGACGAGATCGGCGACGAACTCAAGGAACTGGCGGTCGCGATCGCCGGATTCCTCGAAATCCTGGCCGACCGGGTCAAGCTTTACAACGTGATGCGCGGCGAACTTCAGGCCGTGCGTGATGCTTACGCCACCCCGCGCGTTTCCGAGATTACCGCCGCTTTCGATGGGATCGACGACGAAGACCTGATTGAGCGCGAGGACATGGTGGTGACCGTCACCATGGACGGCTACATCAAGCGCACCGCCCTCTCCACCTTCCGCGCGCAGAACCGGGGCGGCAAGGGCCGCGCCGGCATGGCGACGAAGGAAGAGGATGCCGTGACGACGATGTTCGTTACCTCCACGCACAACCCGGTGCTGTTTTTCTCCACTGCCGGCAAGGTCTACCGCCTCAAGGTCTACCGCCTGCCCGAAGGCGGTCCGACCACGCGCGGGCGCCCGATCGTCAACCTCCTGCCCGCGCTGGACAAGGACGAGACGATCCAGACGGTGCTCGCCCTGCCCGAGGACGAGACCGAGTGGAGCAAACTGTCGGTCGTGTTCGCCACGGCCAAGGGCAATGTGCGCCGTAACTCGATGGATTCCTTCGCGAATATCCCCAGCAACGGCAAGTTCGCGATGCGCTTCGACGAAGGCAGCGACGATCGACTGATCGGCGTCGCCCTGCTCGCGGCGGCGGACGACGTGCTGCTCGCCACCCGCAAGGGCCGGGCGATCCGCTTCGCCGGCGACGACGTGCGCGAATTCACGAGCCGCACTTCCACCGGCGTTCGCGGCATGACGCTCAAGGAAGACGACGAGGTCATCTCGCTGTCGATTCTGCACCGCGTCGGCACCGACGGCGAGGAGCGCGAGCAATACCTGCGCTTCGCCCCGTGGAAGGGCGAGAAGGAAGGCGAGTCCACCCTTGCGCCCGAACGCATGGAAGAACTGGCCGCGCGCGAGCAGTTCATCCTCACCGTCTGCGCCAATGGCTACGGCAAGATGTCCTCGGCGTACGAATATCGCCGCACCGGACGCGGCGGCCAGGGCATCACCAATATCGACAACATCGGCCGTAACGGGCCGGTGGTGGCCAGCTTCCCGGCCACCCGCGCACAGCAGCTGATGCTGGTAACCGACCAGGCCAAGCTGATCCGCCTGCCGCTCGATTCGCTGCGGGTCATCGGACGCGGTTCGGCAGGCGTGCGCCTGTTCACCGTATCGAACGACGAGCATGTCGTCAGCGCCGTGCGCCTCGACGAAGAGCCTCAGGACGACGTAGTCGCAGTGATCCCCGTGGCAGACGATGCGGCCGAAACGCCGGACATCGAAACCCCCGAGGCACCCGAAGCCGAGGGCGACGAGTGAGCGCGGCGGCGGATACCGTCGCCTACAAGATCCTGACCGGCGAGCAGCTTGCAAGGCTGCTCGCCGACGGGACGTTCGCCGGCGCTCCGGTGGACATCGCGGACGGGTATATCCACCTTTCCGCCGCGCCGCAGGCGCAGGGCACGCTGGACAAGCATTTCGCCGGGCAGGACGACCTGCATATCGCCGTGGTCGACCTGACCGCGCTGGGCGATGCGGTGAAGTGGGAAGTCTCGCGCGGGGGCGCATTGTTCCCGCACATCTACGCAGACCTGCCGCTCTCGGCAGTCCTGTCGCACGCCCCGGTATCGCGGGACGATGCGGGAACGCTGCAACTCCCTCATTGACAATTATAACCAATTAGGTTAGAAGCTCCGATATCCGCAGCCCCGACGCGTAAGGGAAAGCGGTGTATCGGGTCGGCGCCGTGGGCCGGACGCGTGCGAAAGCCGTGGACCACGCCACCAGCGTCTGACCGGATCGGTTCACATACCAAGGTCCCCGCAATCGGCCCGCCTCCCACGAAGAGGGGGCTTCCCGGATGACCTTCTCGAAGCAGCGGCTTTTGCGAGTCCGCGTCGCCGCTTCGAACCGATCCGCAGGACCGAGCCGGGCTGTAGCAGCCGCTAACCGGCCGTTCGCACCAAAGGCTGCCCTCCCTCGCGTCCTTGCACAGGACGCCCCGGCGCCGACCCGATGATCCCTTGGGCTATGCGTTTTCTTTCGGCGTTACTCCGGCCTCGCCAGCGGGTGATTTGCCATGCCTGGCGTTCCCCCATTCCTGTGGAACCGGGGAAACAGCGCCTAGAAAATATCGTCGCGCATCCGCAGCTCTCCGGTAACCCCGGTCGCCAACACCAGGTTGCCAAGGTAGAACAGCGGCCATGCCGCCAGCGCCACGGCCGGCAGCGAACCGCCCATCGCTGCGATGCCCAGCACATTCCCGGCCACGATCAGCGACGCCCCCAGCCCCACACGAGAACGCGGGAACGTGCTGATCCACGCCGCAGCCGCCATGCCGCCCAGAGCGAGGCCCAGGAACAGCGGCACGCCAACCCCGGCCCGTTCCGCCGCGAAATAGCACAGCAGGGGCGTCCCCAAAGTCAGCGCCAGCGCCGACGCCTTGCGTCCGCCGTCCATCTCCACCCGGCGATGGACAAGGAACATCCCCAACCCGATCAGATAGGCCACCAGCAGCGCATTGAGCGCGATCAGCGGCATGTAGTCCATCAGCGCCGAGCCGATTCCCTGCAACACCAGCATCCCCGCCAGCGACCGCGTATCGTTCCCCCGGTGCCGCAGCGCCGTGTAAACCGCCAGCAACAGCAGCGGCGCGGCTTTGAGCAGCAACAGGTAAAGCCCCGGCGTCTCGCTGCCCTGCAGCCAGATCCAGGCCAGTGCCAGCACCATGCTACCCAGCAACCAGGGGCGGCGTTCGATCAGGGCGCGCTTGGGCATCGTGGTCTTTCTCGTCGCTTCGGTCCGCCCGCGGCTATGGCAGGTGAGCGGGGCCTTTTCCATGCCCGCCATACCGGCTAGGCGAGGCTCATGACAAAAGACTCCGGTACGACTTACGACGTTCACATTATCGGCGGCGGCCTGGCCGGCAGCGAGGCAGCCTGGCAGCTCGGCCGCCGGGGCTACCGCGTGCGCCTTTCCGAAATGCGCGGCGCCGGTCCCGAATGGCCGGGCGAGCGCAGCCCTGCTCATCAGGGCGACGGGCTGGCCGAACTGGTCTGCTCCAACTCGTTCCGCTCCGACGACAGCGACAAGAACGCCGTCGGCCTGCTCCACCACGAAATGCGCCGCTGCGATTCGCTGATCATGTCGGCAGCCGCCACCGCGGAAGTTCCCGCAGGTTCTGCGCTGGCCGTGGACCGCGACGTCTTCTCCGCCGAGGTGGAAGCCCGCCTCGCCGCCCTGCCGAACGTCGACATCGTGCGCGAACGCATCGATGTCCTGCCCGAAGGCCGCGTCATCGTCGCCACCGGCCCGCTGACCGCCGAGGCGCTGGCCGGGTCGATCGGTCAGGCGACCGGCGCGGACAGCCTCGCTTTCTTCGATGCCATCGCCCCGATCGTCTACCACGAATCAATCGACATGGACGTGTGCTGGATGGCCTCGCGCTGGGACAAGGGCGAGACCAAGGACTACATCAACTGCCCGATGAACGAGGAGCAGTACCTCGCCTTCCACAAGGGTCTGGTCGAAGGTGAGAAGACCTCGTTCAAGGAGTGGGAGGCTAACACCCCTTATTTCGACGGCTGCATGCCCATCGAAGTCATGGCCGAACGCGGCGTGGACACCTTGCGCTTTGGCCCGATGAAGCCGGTCGGCCTCGACAACCCGCACTGGGCCACGCCAGAGCATCCGAACGGACGCTGGCCCTACGCCGTGGTGCAGCTGCGCCAGGACAACAAGCTGGGCACGATCTGGAACATGGTCGGCTTCCAGACCAAGCTGAAACATGCCGAGCAGGTGAAGCTGTTCCGCACGATCCCCGGCCTCGAAAATGCCGAGTTCGCCCGCCTTGGCGGCCTGCACCGCAACACGTTCCTCAACTCGCCGGTGCTGCTGGACCGGACCCTTCGCCTGAAATCGGCGCCGAACGTTCGCTTTGCCGGGCAGATCACCGGCTGCGAAGGTTATGTCGAAAGCGCGGCGGTGGGCCTCATGGCCGGCCTGATGGCCTGCGCCGAACTGGCCGGCCAGGAATGGCAGGCGCCGCCGCGCACGACCGCGATGGGCGCCCTGCTCTCGCACATCACCGGCGACGCCGAGGCTGAAACCTATCAGCCGATGAACATCAACTTCGGCCTATTCCCGCCGCTGCACGACGTGAAGAAAAAGCAGCGCAAGGAAGCCTACACCGGCCGCGCCAAGGAAGAGATTGCGCCGTGGCTGGAAGGGCTGACGCCGGCGTAAGTCGGCCGCCCATCAGCAGCTGCATTTTGCCTTGGGCTTGGGCGGCGGGGCGGTGCGGCGAAATTCGGCGGGGGTCAGGTACTGGTCGCGGTCGACGTCGGCTTCGCTAAACTTGTCGACCGTGGCGACCGCCCACTCCTCGAACGTCAGCAGGTTGTTGCCGTCCTTGTCGAGCTTGCGAAAGGCATCGGCGCGGGTGGAGAGCATTTCGCTGCGCGATATCCGCTTGTCGCGGTCACGGTCGTAGCGGAAGAAGCGGCGCTGCTCGCGGCTGAGTTCGGTCGCTTCCGGCAATTCCGGACCCACCATGTCGCCTACGTCAGCGCTGGGCAATGGCGCGGGTCCGATGGACGCGCCGGCGCTGGGCGGAGGGGCGCCGGCTTCCACTTCGGCGCGGCCCTGAAGCCAGAACAGGCCAATGCCCATCATCACGAACACGGCCAGTCCGCCAAGCAGGAAACGGTTCATAGCAAGCCCCTTCATCAAGGCTCGCAGCCTTAGAGGCAGCCCCTATCCTTCCGGAAATTACAACGCTTTAATCTAAAAGCCGAGCAGGCCAAGGCGCATGGCCTTGAGCACAGCGGCGGGGGATGTCGCCGCTTCCTCGCCCTTGTCGAGACGGCGATAAGCGAGCCCATGAAGCACCATCAACGGGCGCAAGGGCCGCGAAAGACGCACGCCTTTGGCACGGTCAGCCAGCGCCAAAGCACGCGCCGTCTCACGCTCGCTTTCATGGCCGAGGCGCATGGCAAGGTCGGCCAGCGCCCAGGAACGGGCCAGTCGCTGCACGGCGCGAAGTTCGCCGTCGTGGCCCAGCGCCTGCGCCAACGTGGCGAAAGCAGCAGCCCTGCCCTCAGCCATCGATTCCAGCGCGGATGCGGGAAGCGGCGCGCTCCCG
>Ga0308165_1006279_pt1 | contig 10552 bp, 11 predicted proteins | sample PhyWR2_FD_201032 | JGI IMG/M metagenome (GOLD analysis project Ga0308165, IMG submission 201032) | Phyllosphere microbial communities from UC Gill Tract Community Farm, Albany, California, United States - DLSLW.R2 | ecosystem: Host-associated > Plants > Phyllosphere > Unclassified | place: USA... | reverse complement strand
ATCAGGGTAAACGGCGTAGCACCAGGGCCAATATGGACTCCACTGCAAATGGGCGGAGGCTCGACACCAGAAAAGTTAAAGAATTTTGGTGGCGAAACACCACTTGGCAGACCCGGGCAACCTGCCGAACTGGCATCGATATATGTACAATTGGCCGCTAACGATGCAAGTTTCTCAACCGGACAAATTTATGGTGCGGCCGGTGGAAGTGGACAGCCGTAAGCCTGTTTCCAGCTTTGTGCATTTAAAGAATCACGATTTGGTATAAAAATTTTGGAAACCTCAATTCGATGGTTATTTGCTGTTAACCTGGGGATAAAACGAAAAAATATCGTCATCCTGAGGGGGAAGTTTTCAGGAAAAAAATTAATATCGCATGACGTACAAACCAACCACCCTCCTAAAGGGATGCCTTTGGCACTTGCCTCCCGAAGAAATCGGGAGGAGTTGGACAGTGCGAACTTTGATGATTTTAGAGGCTCAATGGCTTTGCAGTTACTACTCCCCTCCTAATTTAGGAGGGGCCGGGGTGGTTATCTTGCGTACTGGTTATCAAGTAGATACAAAAAACGTCAATGGTAGCGGAGTCGAAGGATAGATTATTTTCGTTTTATCCTTATAGAAAGTCCTCGACTGAGTTTATCTTGAGCGAAGCCGAAAGGTTCAGACTGACAACCGACAGGCGGAATTTAATAGATGCCTCTGTTTTTTAGTAAAAGCCTCACCCCTATTTGCTCAAGATCTTCTGCGCACGATAAAGATTATCGGTAGCCTGCAAAATCTTGCCCTTCAATTTGGGGTTATAATTTGGATGTTTGGCCAAAAAGTCGGTCACTATCTGGTAAGCTTCCTTACTTTGATAGCCGTTAAACGTTGCCCCGAGCCACGATTGTGGGAAGAAAATATCGCCGGTCCGCTGTATTTCGGCCACCAGTTCCAAACTTTTCGGCAAATAGGCAATTGATGTTTCGTGCGTTAGCGGATGGTTAAGGTAAGCCAATGCGGTACTTACCCAAGCCTCTTTTTCCCTGTTTTTTCGGTCTGCGAGGCTTTCAAAAAATCGATTTCTTTCTGCAACATCGGTTGATAGTGCAGGCATTAAAAATGCGATCCTGTTTTTGCGCTCAACATTGGCTATTCTATCCTTTTGCACGGTCAAAAAGTTAGAAATCGTATCGCTTTTCAAAGCAAGCGTAAAAGCCAGGCTTGTGTAATCATCTTCGGTTAATTTAACGCCTGCGGGCGATTGCTGCGTGTACCAGATCTGACCAAGATTTTTACCTGCGGCACTGGTTGAATACACATCTTGAAAAGTTTTAAAAAGTATTTTTTTATTATTCGCGTCAGGTTCCATTTGCATACGCGTCCACAAAACCTGCTCCAGTCTCGGCGCCAACGAAATCCGTTCAGCAGGGCGCATAAACGACCAGTAAATATTGCCGATATACCCCCCGAGCAAGCGCAGGTTCATTTCATTTTTTTCTTTCTGGATACCTGTAATCAAAAGCTCGAGTAACGAAGCTGGCATTAACGATCTACCCGACAACATGTTTTCGTAAAGATTGATATAGGCAGAAGCCCTTTCTAACGGCGTTTTCAAGTTTGGCAAGTCTGCAATACTATTCGAATCGATGGGAAATAAGCCATAACCCAAAGCATCTGTATTGAAAACCAAATATTTTGGTCGCGGTAGGTTGGTGGCCTCTTTTATCTCAATCTTAGCTGCGTTCATGTTCACCTTTATATTTTCGCTTCGATCGGCATAAACCAACGTCACCGTAAATACCTGCGGCCATACAGCCTGCTGGCCAAACTCTGGATGTTGCTGAATAGTCAGCTTATCGATTTTTTTCCCCTGATAGCTGATTGTGTAGTCAAAAACCGGCCGACCGGGACTATTTACCCAAACCTTATTCCATTTGTTCAGGTCTTTTTCGGTATTAGTACTCAAAATACCAATCAAATCGTTCCAGGTGGCGTTACTGTAAGCATATTTCTTTAAATAGGCACGTATTCCCTGTTGAAACTTATCTTTACCCATTAAAAGCTCTAGTTGGCGCATCATAATGGGTGCTTTATGGTAAATGATATTGCCATACATCGAACCTGCATCCTGCAAGTTATCCAGCTGTTGCCTTATGGCGTTAGCACCAAGTGTTCGATCAACGGCGTAAGCAGCCGGGTAATGATCTTGCAGAAACTTGAGATCGAAAGTTTCTTTGCCCATCAGTTTTTCCGTTACCTTATCGGCCATAAAATTGGCAAAAACCTCTTTCATCCACACATCGTTAAACCAGTTCATGGTTACCAAATCTCCAAACCACATGTGCGCAGTTTCGTGCGAAATTAAGTTCAGGCGGCCAATCAGCTGATCTTTTGTAGCTCCGCCATCCAAAAACAGGCTCGATGCCTTATATTGAACCACCCCCGGGTGCTCCATTCCGCCAAATTGAAAATCGGGAATGGCCACAAAGCCGATTTTTTGAAAAGGAAACGGAATCGTAGTCCATTCCTCGAGAAAATTAATTGCATCGCCATGCGCTTTAAAAATCGAATCGATACTTAGCTTAACTTTGACGCTGTCTGTTTCGCGATGCAGAAACTCCTGATTACGGCCTCTTACTTTTTGATTTACAGAAACATATTTTCCGGCAGTAAACGAAAACAAATATGTAGGTAAAAGATCCGAATTGGCAAACTGATACGTTTGGGCGCCTCCATCGGCACTTATGTGTTTTAATTCGCCATTGGCCAACGCTTTCCAACCTACTGGAATGGTTAACGACAACAGAAAGCTCGCCTTGAGGTTTGGCTGATCGAAACATGGAAAGGCACTTCTGGCATGATCGGGAACGAACAAAGCGTAAAGGTAATCGCGATTTCTGTTCAATGAGCTGCTGCCCGCAATAAAATCGATCTCCACCGTATTCTCTCCTTTTTTAAGGTACTGTGCGGCCACAATTAAATGCTCACTCTGCAAATCAACATCAATTTTTTTATCGTTCACCATAATTTTCGACACCTGATCAGCTGCTTGTTTAAAATCGATTTGTAATGCATCTCCAGCAGCTTTTAGCCGAAAGGTAAGTTTTTCGCGGCCTGTTATTTCTTCGCTTAAAGCAGCGGGAACATTAAAATGCAACTGGTATTGAATGTCGCTGATTAAACTGCTGCGCTTATTGGCCAACTGTTCCGAAACGCCGCTTTCGATTGAATTTGATTGCTGGGCAATGCCGCTTAAGTGAACAAAAAATAAAAGACATACAAGTAGAACAAATGGTTTGAACATTGCGGTAGCAGTTGAGATTAAATAATTTGACTGGATGAGGAGATCAGAACTGAGGAAAACATCACGCTAAAGATAATGATTATCTTCAAAAAAGTAGGCTCAGCGTTACTAACCTCCTTTCAATTTGCTCGGAATATCGAGTGTGAACACCTAACCGGAGGGCATGAAGTCGAAGATTTTTATTTCGGTCTTTGCCCCAAGGGGCTACTTCGCAGCGAAAAGATTTTTCATCGATTGAAGCAATTTGATGCGAGATATTAGTTGATCAGAGCAGATTGTTTTCTTGTGTTGACACATCTCGTTTCGGCCGTTCGTTATGCCACGCCCACCTGAACGGACGGGCGGGTGTACAATGTCATTTAGTTAAGCTCGAGGGATGTCATCCGATAGCTATCGGATCTGAGCCTTTCGACTTGAGCCTGTATTGAGCGTAGTCGAAATGCTCAAGATAAACTCAGTCGAAGACCTTTTCTGTAGGAAAAAACAAATAAACATCGCCCTTCGACTAAGCCTGTATTGAGCGTAGTCGAAATGCTCAGGGTGACAATGTTTTTTGTTTTTTCCTTAACTAAATGACATTGGGCGGGCGTATGGTCTCGTACGTACTGGATTAATACAATTGATCTGTTTTTGTGCATTAGGATCCCCTACCGATAGCTATCGGTACAAGCTACCAATGACAGCTTCTATGAACGGTCGTCATTGCGAGGTACAGCCTGTCCCGAGTTTCGGGAAAGCAATCTCCCTGTAACGGCCTTTGTTTTTCAACAACTGACCTTATGAGGATGGCGAACGCTCATAGTTGGGGCCTTAGACAGCTTAAACTTCCTAGCGTTTCTACCTGCCATGCGGAAATCTTAATGCAAGGTACCGGATATTCAACTCTTTTTCGTGCCATTAGCCAAAAAGTTGTTTGATATTCTGAAATTTCTAGGAAAATTAAATATTTACCACTTACTTTGCATTACAAAGCACTTTACCGAAAGAAGCGGTTTTAATGCGAATTTAACGCGACCATAAATTACAGCAACATGAAAACAACAGCGCAAAGGTTAAGGCAACAGATTAAGGTATGTATATGGATAATCATTGGTGGCCTGGCTTTAAGCGGCTTAACGGCCTTCCCAATTGAAACAGAGCTCGAAATGCTGGTTAGGTATAACAGGGATCTGCCCGCTTCACTTCAAAGCTGGCTTGATACCGTTCATGGTGCAATTAAATCCACTAATCGAAATTACCCGTTTTTAAGTTACGGCACCGATTGGTTGGCATTTGCACATTTAATGCTTGCCATTCTTTTTCTGGGGCCATTGCGTAATCCATTAAAAAACGAGTGGATAATTGAGTTTGGCATACTCTGTTGTTTAGCAATCATACCGTTGGCTTTAATTGCCGGATATGTCCGTTCTATCCCGCTATTTTGGCGATTTGTCGATTGCGCATTTGGTATAGTTGGCATCGTTCCGCTATTGCTTTGTTACCGAAACATACAGAAACTGAAACAGCCCGAAATGAAATCATGATATGGAATTTGTAAAAGAAGGCTCAATTGTTAGAAAAATCTGGGGAAGCACCGACACTGTCCTTTTTATTTTTGCGGGTGCAGCAGCAGAATTTAGTTTAAACAAGGCGGTTGACTGGCTTTATTATACCGGAAAGTTGCCCAAAGATCCTTTAGGGCGATTATTTTCTACTGTGGCTTACGCTCAAAAAATAGTTTTCTCGGGCTTAGATGAGGCCAACGCGGCGATAGATCAAATTGCGATGATCCATAAACAGGTAGAAAATGCAAGAGGCACAAAAATACCCGATTGGGCCTACCGCGATGTGCTATTTATGTTGATCGACTACTCCATCAGATCTTTCGAATTATTGGAAAAAAAGCTGGATTTAAATGAAAAAGAGGAAATCTTCGACACTTTTTACCGGGTTGGAAACCGAATGCAAATCGGCGGCTTGCCAGAAAATTTCGCTGCCTGGGAAGTTATGCATCAAAAACAGCTGGAGGAAGATTTAATTTGCAGCATTTTCTCTAAAGATCTTTTTATGCAATACAAAACGCATTTGGGCGGGCCACGATTTTATTTAATGCGAAAGATACAGGCACGGCTGGTGCCAAAACGGGTAAACGAGCTGCTAAACCTGGGCAAGAGCAACCTTATTGCCGTTATCCTTGCGGTTTATAAATTTTGCCGCTTTCTTCGCATTAACAAGTTTTTAAGGAACATGATTTTACCAGGTAAGTACAAAGCGATGATATTAAACCTAGAAGTTGAATAAGTGACTCGATTACAATAGCTTAAAGAAGTCAGGTTAAAAAAAAACGAAACCCCGAGCGCAGTTCCGATAGCTACCGGATTTTGTTTGGCGCCTTAAACCTCTCCCTTTTATTGGCCGTGGTTTCTGCGCTGTCTGTACATCCCTCTCCTCGAGGAGAGGGAAAGCAAAGGCGTTGCTTTTAACCCAAACGTTGATAGGGAGAGGTTATAAACAGCAATGTGAATCCTATAGCTATAGATTTAATTTGGCAGGAAAATTTAAAGAAGTCAAGTTTTAAAAACTTGACTTCTTTGTAAAGCGTCAAAACCAAAAATTGCGTTCCGTTACAAGATTGAAGTTATAGTTCGGCAAGCAAGGTTTTTATCGAAGCTCTTTTCTTATAGTTTGGATCGAAATGAACATACTTCACTTTTCCCGATTTACCGATAATGTAAGTAGCTGGCACCGGAAGCGTACGGCGGTTATTGCCATTGCTGTTGTCTAAATCGACACCGAAGCCTTTATATTTTGTAAAAGTTGCCTCATCCATCATAAAGTTTACGCCATAGGCTTTCATAATTTCATCGTCTTTATCAGAAATGATCGAGAACCCTGCACCAGTTTTCTTAACCGTTTTGGCAATGTTTTCGGTAGTTTCTGGAGTTACGCCGACTACAAACGCCCCTTTTGCAGTAAGCAACTGCAACGAATCTTGAAGCGCTTTGATCTGCTTGTTGCAGTACGGACACCATTGCCCGCGATAAAAGAATAGCACAACAGCCTTATTCGTTTTCAACAGCGCTTTCAGACTTGTTTTTTTTCCGTTCTGATCGATACCACTAAAGGCGGGGGCAACTGCACCAGCTTGCAAACCTTGTTGTGCGTTCGAATGAAGACCTAAAAAAACAACCAACGCAATACATAATATTAATTTCTTCATGATATTTAATTTCCTCTTTAGTCTCACGCCCTGAACAATCCTTACAACAAAAAATCAATTTTTATTAAGCTCTTTTTCAATACGTTGTTGCAAATTTATCTTAAAGTCGTTATCCAGGGTGGGCTCTTCTGGTTCAAAGCTCGTAAACAAATGATTGATCAATATGCTTTGTTGTTGGAAGGTTCTGCATACAGAGCAGCCCGCCAGGTGTATTTTGAGTTGCAAAGCCTCGGCGGCGCTAATTTTCCCCAAGGTTTTCTTTTCGATAAGGAAAGTGGCCTGTTTACAATTGTAGATAATTTTTTTTAATGCACCTTTCATAATCAGTTCCAGTGTTTTTGAAGGCAGGCCCTCAGGTTAATTTTTGTTCGGTGCATAATTACCCAGAAATTCGAGTCGCTAAGCTTCAGCGTTGCACAAATCTTTGCCGATGCCAAATCATCCATGTGTTTCATCGAAAAAACCGAAAACCATAACGCCGGCAACTTTTTTAGGCAAGCATCAAGAATTAAGCCCAATTCTTTGATAAGCAATGGATTGTCGGCGTCCAGGCCAAACGGTTGTGGCTGATGCGGGCTCTTCCAATGTCCGTTGTCGTTCTCGAAAAAATCCAGTTGTTCATTTTCTACAAGTGCAAGCTCCTTCAAATTTTTCGACGACTGTTTTCTGTAGAAATCCGCAATCTTGTTTTTAATTATTGCCGTTAACCAGGTCTTTTCATTGCTTCTTCCCTCAAACTTCGCTAATTGTTGCAGCGCCGCCAAAAAAGTGTCTTGCACCAAGTCCCTTGCAACTTCTTCATCCCTTAATCGCATCATGGCGAAGCGATAAAGATAATCTGCATATTTTTCGACCCAGGCAACCGGGTCAAGCTCTTGCAGATCAACTATTTCTGTGGTTGCCGTTTTGTCATCATTCATATTTTGATTATATTGTTTAAATTCCAACAATAACCCAAGTTAATAAACGATTGGTCGTAAACGAATCTATTCCTTACATATTTTTTGTAAGGAAATGTAAAACGGGGCGACGAAGGGGTTAAAAATCGATGCCATGATAAAGAAAATTGTGTATCCTCGTCTGCTTGATTAGTTTAGGCTTCACAAAAAAAGATTCATCAGTACCAGATACGGGCTTTGCAGTGGTTGAGCTATTTACATCCGAAGGTTGCTCGAGTTGCCCGCCTGCTGATGTGCTAATCGCAAAAATAGATCGGGAATATAAAAACAGACCGGTTTATATTCTCGCCTACCACGTAGATTATTGGAACAGATTGGGCTGGAAAGACAAGTTTAGCGATGCCCGCTACTCGGCCAGACAGCGCCAATATGCAAATTGGTTGAGCCTTAACAGTGTTTACACGCCGCAAATTGTGGTTAATGGCGCCAGGGAATTTATCGGATCGGAAGAAAGGACGTTAAGAAGCGCCATACAACATGCACTTGCTAACAAAGCCACCCATTCATTGCAGATTTCGATAGCGAAACAAACGGGCAACAACCTAACGCTTAACTATACCACCGATTTAAAAGCAAGCGATTATGAGCTTGTTGTAGCAACAATTAACCCCAATTCGGTTTCGAAAATCGGTAACGGCGAAAACAAAGGGAAAACACTCTCTCACGTTCAAATTGTAAGCGACTATAAAAAGTTCAGTTTAAATGGAAAAACAAGTGGCCACATCAACCTGACTGCAAAAGGCAGCGCCACAAAGCCGCTGAACCCGATAGAAATTATTGCCTTTTTACAAAACAGCAAAACGGGTAAAATAATTGCGGCCGCAAGAGCCACGGATAAACTTAAAAAGTGATTGAAACCAGATGATGCCTGCACCAACTGATAAATTATGAAACAAATAAAGGAAAAACATTCATTTCTGATGCGATGGACACATTGGGTAAACTTCCCGGTGCTTGCCATTATGATATGGAGTGGCTTGTTTATTTACTGGGCCAACGATGCTTACGGAATTTCGATATTCGGTTTTAGTGTAATCAAGTTTTTTCCGCAGTGGTTTTACCAGTATTTCCATATTCCGCACAGGCTTGCGGAGGGCATGGCATTTCACTTCTTTTTTATGTGGTTTTTTGCAATTAATGGGCTGCTCTACATTGTTTATACCATTTTTTCGGGCGCTTGGCGAGAACTTGTACCCAAAAGAAACTCATTTAAAGAGGCGTGGCAAGTGCTACTCTACGATTTGCATATCCGCAAAACCACTCCTCCGCAAAACAAGTACAATGCGGCGCAACGAATTGCCTACACCGCCATTATTATAATGGGTGCCGGTTCGCTAATTACGGGGCTGGCCATTTACAAGCCTGTGCAATTTTATTGGCTTTGCTGGCTCTGTGGCGGATACCATCTGGCAAGGATTTTCCATTTTGCGTTGACCATTGGTTATGTGCTTTTCTTTACGGTGCACATTATTCAGGTGGTTTTGGCCGGATGGAATAATTTCAGATCGGTAATATCGGGCTTCGAAGTTGTAGAAAGCGAACCTGGCATAACTAAAAAGGAAACAGAAAAACTACCAGAAAATGGAATCGGAGAACAAAAAGAAGACTAAAACACCGCTTACAATTGAGCAGAAAATAAAACGCCGCAACTTTATTTCGTTCGGTGCATTCTTTGCGTTAAGTGGTGGCGCATTTGCCGGCTGGAAGTGGTTGCTCAATGCGCAGAACGAAACGCCGGGCATTACGGCCGGAGCAAGAAAACCTTTAAGAAAAGCGATGAATAAAACGGAACTTTTTTTTCGTAACTTTTTTAGCAACAAGCATCTGGCAAAAACATATCCTAAAGAAAGGGCGGTAAAAAATGTTCGTGTAAACGGCTTAATTGGTATTAACGACGATAAAGACTTTGACCCAATGGCGTGGCAATTGGAAGTCGAAATCAGTCGGACAAAATCGTTAAAAATTGGAATTGAGGAAATAAAGGCCCTGCCAAAAACAGAAATTATTTTCGATTTTAAATGTGTAGAGGGCTGGGATCAAATACAACATTGGGCAGGTGTAAAAATGAGCGATTTTATTGTCCATTTCGGTCTCGATGAGCTTGCCGAAAAAGGTTATATGGGCCTCGAAACACCAAACGGCCGTTATTACGTTGGGCTGGAAAAAGATAGTGTTTTGCATCCACAAACCATATTAGCGTATGAAATGAACGGCCAACCGCTAACCATTAATCACGGCGCTCCTTTACGGCTGATTATTCCGGTAAAATATGGCATTAAAAATTTAAAGCGAATAGGCAAAATGTTTTTCAGCAGCACCCGACCGAAAGATTACTGGGCAAAACGCGGTTACGATTACTATTCGGGGCTGTAAAGGTGTTGTCATGCTGAAAGCACGACATTGCTGGGAGGGGAATTGTTGAAAATCATCCCCTCCCAAAGGGATGCCTTTGGCACTACCCCCTTCAAAGGGCGACGCACGGTGCATATAGCAAACGAACAAATTAAAAACGTCACTCATAGTGGTTTTTTTTGCTGAAATTAAAACTCGGAATGACAGTTTAAACGCTGTCATCCTGAGTCTAACGCCTGTCCCGATGCTTCGGGGAAGGATCTGCAAGCGATGGAATACCAGGTGCCAACAACCCACTGCCCAAAATGGGAAGAGCGTCAACTAAGAGCAGTGCGAAATCGTTAAGGCCCGCCCAACGCAGGCGGGGATGCTTTCCTGAAAAGTCGCGAAAGCCCGTGCCTCAACATCGCAAATATTAATCCCCTGCTCCCATTTGTAATTGGTACACACTTCAATTTTCTGAAATTTCTATGACATCTCGCCTCACTTAATTTTACGTATGTAACGGCTCAGCATTCGAAACAACTATTAATGCCTTGCTTACCACCAATAACCCGGCCTAGAAGCGGTTTCAAACTCAGCTGCCAAAACATAAAGCAACCTATTTTGTTATAACCAAAACGAATAATCCGTAAAAATTAATCATACACTATTGAGATTATTCCATTTCTGCCAAATCAATGACCAATATTCAACCACATTTCTTAGCACCACTATTAGCCTACATTAATAATTTCGCCCCAGTTTCGCCTG
>Ga0308165_1006278_pt1 | contig 10553 bp, 3 predicted proteins | sample PhyWR2_FD_201032 | JGI IMG/M metagenome (GOLD analysis project Ga0308165, IMG submission 201032) | Phyllosphere microbial communities from UC Gill Tract Community Farm, Albany, California, United States - DLSLW.R2 | ecosystem: Host-associated > Plants > Phyllosphere > Unclassified | place: USA... | reverse complement strand
GCTGCCGTAACGTTTGGTTCGCACATGGATATTTCCGATACGAGCATCGTCACCACTGGCGAGAATGCTGCAGGCATATATCTGGTCGGCTACAATACGCCGGAAAATGTTACGCCGGTCACGAAGCATATCAACAGTGTCGATGTATCAAATTCGACGATCAATGTTTCGCGTGGTCCGGCGCTGCGTGTAGGTGGCGGCGGAAACAGCACCTTTAATCTGAAAAACACGAGTGTAAGTGGCAAGGGCGATGACGCGCTTCTTTTTTCAAGTGCTGACTATATCTATGATGATGGCACGAATGTCATTCCAATGCCGGTCGGGAATGCGAGCGTAAAGGCGGAAGGCTCTCTGCTCGAGGGAGATATCCTTGTTGCCAGCGGTACCGTGAACTTCGATCTTCGTGATGGCAGTCTTCTGAGAGGTGCAGCACGCGCGAGCGATACCGACAGGATGCTTGATCAGTTATCGATTGATGGAACAAGTGCCTGGGAAATTACCGGCTCTTCGATCCTTAACACGCTTGATAGCGCAGGAACGATTTCGTTCGCCGCACCCGGTGATGATGGCTTCAAAACGTTGACCGTGAAGGGTGACTTCACCTCTGACGACAGCCTGTTCGTACTCAACAGTGAGCTTGGAGACGACGGTTCTAAGACAGATCGGCTAGTTTTTGAGGGTGCTGTGGCTGGCATAAGCAGGGTGAGTGTCAATAATGCGGGCGGTCTTGGCGCACTGACGACGGGCAATGGTATCATGGTTATTGATGCTGCCCTGGCTACAAGCGATGCGTTTGTTCAGCAGGGACGTATCTCGGCCGGCGCTTATGACTATACGCTCTTCGCCGCGGACCAGTCGGGTAGTTTCGGTGGCCAATGGTATCTGAGGTCCACTTATAATCCGACCCCTAATCCAGATCCGGATCCAAACCCAAATCCGAAGCCAGAACCTGAGCTTCCGGATTATCGCACGGAAGTGCCGCTCGACATGGTTGCTCCAGTTCTTGCGAACCGTTTTGGATTGGCTATGCTCGGTACCTATCACGACAGAAGAGATACAATCGATCCGCAAGTATCCACGTTTTGGTTCCGTGCATTCGGTGAACACGGCAATGCAGGCTCTGCTTCGGGTAGTGCTGAAAACCACCTTGCTGATTTCTATCGCGACGGGGCTTCCTATAGCTACACGCTTAGTGGCTTTCAGGCTGGTATGGATTTGTATTGCGGCGAAAAGCCAAACGGCACACGCGACCTAGCAGGTCTGTTTGTCGGTGCTGGTCGCGCTGAAGCGGACGTCGATCGGGTTTACGGCGGTAAGGCCGGAGAGCTGACGATGAATGGCTATAGCTTTGGTGGTTATTGGACACATCTCGATCAGGCAGGCTGGTACACCGATGCTGTTGTTCAGGGCACGCGTTATGATCAGGTGCACAGCAGCTCAATCGATAATGTTGGTATGCGAACGGCCGGGTGGGGCTTTATCTCCTCTCTCGAGGGTGGATATCGCTTTGCACTCAACGACGGATGGACTGTTGAACCGCAAGCTCAGCTGATCTATCAGCACGTTTCGCTGGACAAAACGTCTGATCAGTTTGGCCGGATCTCATTCGCCAACAATGACACTGTTTACGGTCGGGTTGGCGCAAAGGTCGGTCGTGATTGGCAAGCAGAAGATGGTCGCCGTTATTCTGCATGGGTGCGTGCCAACATCTGGCACACTATGGGGGATGAGGCCAAGACAAGCTTTGCCAATCTCGAAGGCAATAATCGTTTGACGCTTGGCAGTGACCTTGGCGGAACCTGGGGGCAGGTTGGTTTGGGCTTTTCTGGCCAGCTGACCGAGCAGGTCTCGCTGTTTGCCAGCGGTGATTATAGCCACAGCCTTGGTAAAAATGGTATCAAAAGTGACAGCATTGCCGGTCGTGTTGGCCTTAAAATAACGTGGTGATTCTCCTAGCTACCAGTTTGTTTGTTGAGTTAAGTTGGCAAACAAACTGGTAGTGACCTTAGCTCAGATTGTTGACCGAGGAGAGGTGGATTTTTCTTGGCTTAACGTTCAGCGAAGCAGTGAAGTCGATGAGCTTATCACGCGCGTCGCTTTATCAGCACCGTCATTTTTAGTCTGAGATCTTCGCAGAAGCAGCGTGGCGTTATTGATGGTTTACATCTAGTTTTCGCTTGTTGAGGACATGCTGACTAAGCTGACCTGCAAGAATAGGCTGCCGGGCATTAAAATTTTCCCGGCTGTCACCCCAGGGCACACGAGTTAATGTTGCAGACTCACTCTTTACCAGTCGGAACGACAGTTTGTGGGGCAGTGCCGGCATGGGTGGTTCGTATAACTGGAACGATGACAAATATTCGATCTATGGCAAAGGACTTGTCAACACCAGCCTCAGCAATTTTGCCGACAGCTACACAATCAAGGGCAATATTGGCTTCCGCGTGAACAGGTAGAGAGAAGCGGTAGAGTTAGGGCATCCTCCTTCATTGCAAAGCCTGTTGCGCACTCAGAAAACTCCATTTCAGACAGTGCTTTCGAGGAGGAAAATAACGCTCGGGCGCCAGCTTCTGCCCGGCCCATGCTCAGAACCGGCCGCGCAGTTTTTCATTCCGTATCAAACACTAGAGTCTCTGGCATGCACCTGCAATTTCGGGCTTAATTTTGGTCACTTAAACAAAACTAATGCACATTCTTGACTGGCAATCTATAGTGAAGATGCCCTAGAATTATCTAGTTTCGCTCCGCAGCTTGGCCTCGCTAAGTGAGCTCCATTAGCTTCGTTGCACTGCTGCCACTTATTTTATTTTAGCTTCGCGCATGCATAATGTATTGCCCAAAAAGGATTTTTTAGGCTTGCTTCGTATCGTTCATTGTGAGTTTCGACAAAGTGCTAGTTCGACGGAAATCCTTGTGATTATCTGCTATTCTGAAAGGCGAATGGCATTATTTTTATAACATGAGTACTTGACTCTAGTTTATTTGTCCTTCAATGGCATTCCAGAGTTTAAAAGAGCTAAATTATCAAGCTAGCCGGCGAATGGCCTTCTTGGACTTGTAATGGGGGATTCTGGCGTGAGTGTGCCAACTGAAGAGTTTGAGGCTCTTTATCGCGAAGAACGACCGGGGCTGCTAAGACGAGTTGCGAGGCGACTAGGTTCTCACTCTGCAGCCGCTGATATTGTGCAGGAAGTATTTCTTCGCCTTTGGGAAAAGAGCCACAAGACCTTTGACAATGCACCAGCTTATTTAGGAAGGTCCGTCAATAACGCTGTCATTGATCATATTCGTGCAGAAAGGGTCCGGAGCAATTATGCTGAAGGTATTCTTCCAGAACAATATGCTTCGCCAGTCCCAACTCCGCTGGAAATAGTCGAGGTCAACGATATTGCTCGTCAAATGGATGATGCTATCATGGCCTTGCCAGAGCGGACGCGGCATGTGTTTCTGCTCAACAGGATACATGGCCGAAGTTTTTGCGAAATTGCTGTGGCTCTCGATATTTCAGAGAGAATAGTCGCCAGACATATGGCCCGTGCTGTCGCCGCCTGTGAAAACGGCCTGCCGAGCAAAAATGCTTAAAGCTTTTTCCTTGAACATATATCTGCTATTTTTAATCATCCGCCGCAAATCGCTTTTCCTGAATTCTTGGGCAAGTTTGAGTATTTTTTGAAATCCATGGATGATCACGAGACACACAAGCCTTCCGAAGCGCCTATAGCTGATCAGGCCAGAGAATGGTTTGTACGCATGCTTCAGAAGCCGTCTGCAGCAGAGCGGGATCAATTAGATGCTTGGCTTGCTGCTGATCCCTCACATGATAGCGCATATCGTAGAATCCAAGACGCTTGGGACGCTTCGGCCAAATCTGGGATGCGAGCTGCGCTAAGAGAGGGCGATAAGCTACAAGTTTATCTTGAAGCGATGGATCGGACAAAGTCACAGCGAGTGACCACCCGTCGACTGGGCATAGCAAGCTTTGTTCTAGCCCTCCTGGTAGGAGGCGCAATATGGCTTGAAAGACCTAACCTTTTGCAAGATTTAGCGGCAGACTATGTTACGGTGCGTGGTGAGCGTCGTGAGGTTACGCTTTCTGATGGTTCAATTGTTCTTCTTGATGCAGACAGTGCGATTTCTGAGAATATGAATGACGATAAACGGCAGGTCTCACTCATCCGCGGTGCGGCTTTCTTTGACGTTGTACCATCTAAAGTGCCTTTTATGGTCTCGGTCGCAAACGCCGAACTCACCGTTCACGGCACCCGTTTTGACGCGCGACTTCTCTCCGACGGTGGTGTGGTAACGCTGGAACACGGTAGCGTTTCTCTTGCACTTGAAGGAAGCGATGAACACGCGCTGCTTGCGCCAGGCCAGCAAGTTCACTTCGATGAAAAGAGCATTGGTAAGGTTGAAGAGGTCGACACTGATGATGCTCTTGCGTGGCATAATGGACGTTTTGTCTTCTATCGCACACCGCTCATTGATGTGGTGCGTGAGGTCGAGCGCTATCGGCCTGGGCGTATTGTTATTGTTGGTTCAGCGCTCGCCAATGAACGTGTTACTGGAAGTTTTTCGTTATCTGATACAAGTTCTGCCTTGCGTTCTCTTGAGACAGTCCTTGGGTTCAAAATGACCTCGCTCGCTGGCCGCCTCACAGTCATCAGGCCATAGATAAAAATAACATATTAGATTCAAAATCTTATACAATTTTTCAAAATAAATTTGTTTCAAGGTGTCAGTAAAGAGCTCTTTGAAACGTGTTCTTCATGAACGGGGCTAAACAACCTATCCAAATTGCCCCCGTTCGTCTGGCTAGACGGCATGAAGGGCGGTTATGTTAAATAAAACCAGTTTACGAGGAGCGGCCTGCTATTTGATGGGACTGACGTTGCTCGGCGCAACCAGTGAATTAGCTATATCAGCAGCGCAGGCGCAACAGGCAGAACGTCAGTACAGTTTTAATATTCCCGCCAGACCCGTGCCGCAGGCAGTCAACGAGATTGGCCGCATAGCCGGGATTTCAGTGGTGTTTCGGGAAAATAGTCCCATTTCGCCGACGGGAAGCTCCGTTCGTGGTACGATGACGGTCAGCCAAGCGCTTTCACAACTTCTCGCTGGCACAGGTCTGAGCTTTACCTATACTAACGATGGCACCGTTACGATTACGAATGCAGCCCAGACGGAGACGTCAGTTGTCGCTCCTGCTGATGGCTCTTTAGTACTGGATACGATTAACGTCGTCGGCTCAGACGGTTGGGGGCGCCTTGGAGAGGCCGATCAAAACTACCAGGTTGCCGGAACGATCAATCACATTTCCGAAGAGAATATCCAGCGGTTTCGCGGTTCTTCTGCTGGTGACTTTCTGAAGGGTACACCAGGCGTGATGACCGGTGATAATCGTAATTCAGGTGCGATCGATATTAATGTTCGCGGCATGCAAGGTTTTGGCCGGGTGCCAGTAGTAATCGACGGCGCGCAGCAGCAAAATACTGTTTATCGCGGATACTCGGGCGTTGCATCGCGTAACTACATCGACCCTGATCTGATCGGCGGAGTTTCTATTGAAAAGGGACCGAGCGCCGGGGTTTACGGAGTGGGAGCTACCGGTGGTGTGGCAATTATGCGGACAATCTCTGCTGATGATATTATTCCGGAAGGTAAAGACTGGGGTGTGCGCGTACGCGGTGGCTTTTCCACAAACACCTCTTCACCGCCGCCAGCAGGAACGACCGGTGGTATACATGGCTTTTCAAGTCAATCATATCGTACGGGTTGCAGCTACCGATGTGTAATTGAGACACTCCCTAATCCCGAGCCAAGTATCGAAACCTATGGCACCGCTACAGGAATGGATCGTCCTGCAGCGCTTTTGCCAACAGGTGGAAACGGAAGCATTGCCTATGCTCATCGGTGGGATAATTTTGAGTTTGTTGGCGCCTATAGCCGCCGAAAAACTGGCAACTACCATGCAGGAACCCACGGAAAACTTCCTGATATCGAGAAGAGTGTGAATCGATATTATCAGACTGGAGATCGGTGGGTGGACTACACGGAGTATTCCCTGGGAGGCCTCAATCGCTACAGGGCTGGTGAAGAAGTTCTAAATACGTCCCAAGACAATACCTCCTATCTCGCAAAGGGTAAGCTGATGTTCGAAGAGGGGCATGAGCTTGAGCTTGGATACATGCGCTATGAGAGTAAATTCGGGGAATTGATGCCGTCAGTTATCTTGCGCGGCGATGGAGTAGTGCAGGCAGATTTAAGCACCGTATCTATGGACAGCTACACTGCTGGCTACAAATGGGATCCGGCAGATAACGACTTTATCAATCTCAGGGCCAATTTGTGGCATACCCATACCGATACTCAGATACTCACACCTTATGAGTTTTTCGGAATAGACTATAGTCAGGGATATTGGGACGTTGCCAATCGAACAGGCTTCGACATTTCGAGCACGTCAGTTGTAAATACACATTGGGGTGACGTCACTCTTAATTACGGTGGTTCTTATACCTATGAAACACTGGCCCCGGCGGATGGTTATAATCTTGATGCGGTCGGTGTCGTTGATGCACTTCAGGCGCGGGATGGTTGGCGCAGGGAAGCGAGCTCTTTCATTGCCTCCGAATGGAAGCCCTTTGATTGGCTGAAATTCAATACTTCCCTACGATATACCTGGACGCACAGTTACGACAACAATCCCACCTTTGTTTATGCTCTCGATGAATCCTTCAATAACGAAGAGAAAAACTCAGGTATTGCACCAATCGCTGCTGTGACGATTGAGCCAATTCAGGGGTACCAGATTTATGCTCGCTATGCTGAAGCTATTCGATCGCCCGGTATCTTTGAATCAACTTCAGGCTGGTCTGTCAACGCTAGCCCGACACTGGCGCTAAAGCCGGAACACAGCAAAAATTGGGAGTTTGGTACCAACGTTCTTCTGGATGATATCCTGACTGATGACGATAGTTTGCGCTTCAAGCTAGCCTGGTTCAACAACCGTACCGACGACTATCTGACACGTGTCGACTACGTTAACACGGAATCCGAAACCGTTGGCAGAACGGCGATGCGTAACATTGATTATGCACGTTGGAAGGGCGTCGAGGTTTCAGCCGCTTATGACAATGGGCGTTTCTTTGCTGAAGCCTCTGGCACCTATTATTCCAGCATGGAGTTCTGTAGTGGTGATACTGGCGCTTGGTATATTGGCTCGTGTCTTGAAGGTGGAGTCACGAACGGTTATGTGCAGATGCATGTCACGCCGAAGGTTAGTGGATCGCTTACGCTAGGTGGACGCTTTTTTGAGCGGAAACTGGAACTTGGTGCACGTGCCACCTATGTGGGCGAACGACCTGTAAGTACAAGTGCCAAAGAGAGTGGTGGTTACACAACCATCACTGAATGGTCGCCTTACACTCTTGTTGACGTTTTCGGCAGTTGGAAATTCAGCGAGAACAACTCGCTCGACTTTGCTGTCGATAACCTGACTGACGTTTACTACATGGACGCGCTGACTCTTGGTCTCATGCCGTCGCCCGGCCGCACAACCCGCGTCAACCTTACCGTCAAATTCTGATCTGCAACCTGCACATTTTCGGTGCCGGTTTTCAACACGATTACGCCAAAGGAATTGCCATGTCCGATGTTACCCGTACGATGTCTCGTCAGACCGTATCGAAATCTGTAATAATCCCTGCTTCCGGTCGTCTGCTAGGTCAGCGAAAGCTTCGGCTCCTGGCCGGTATTTCGGCGATCTCGGCCGCCCTGATGCTAGCAACAGCGTCGCCTTTGCGTGCAGCAGACTGGACAGGTGCCGTTGACAACAACTGGTTTAATACTGGCAACTGGTCGGCGGGCGCGGTGCCGTTGGCTACCGAGGATGCAACAATCAGTTCGGGCTCTGCCAGCGTAGCCGCCTCCGGCGGCGCATCGAAAATTTTGACGGTTGGTAATACCGGCACAGCCGCGCTTACTGTCAATAATGGTGTAACTTTCAATGCAACACGCCTCACGATCGGTGCGGCAGCTGGATCGAACGGGACTGTTACGGTCAGCGGTGCAGATACCCAATGGATTGGCGGCGGATCAATAAGTGGGACGCAGATCCGACTAGGCGAGTCTGGTTCAGGCTCATTGATTATCAATAGTGGCGCGCGTGTTTCCGACGTAGGCCCTATTCATATGGGTTTTAACAGTGGCGCATCCAGTAGTCTGACTGTAAGCGGAGAGGGTTCCGGTCTGTCCGGAACCCAGATGAGGGTGGGACGTGCTGCCGGTTCCACAGGCGTAGCTATCATAGAAGACGAGGCTTCTGTGGTGATCAATGGGGTCGTCTACGTCGGTGATGGCGGCAATGGCACAATGACGGTGACCAGTGGTGCAACTCTGTCCGGTACCTCGTTGTTTATTTCTAATGGTGCGGCAAGCTCCGGAAGTTTGACTATCTCTGATGGTGGTGTGGTCTCAACCACAGCTGCCGCTACTCTAGCTTTTCAGAATGATGCGACGTTGACGATCACCCGTGCTGGATCGAGACTTGATGTCGGCAGTACGTTTAGCCTTGGCAACATTGGTGAGGGCGTGCTGACCATTGCTGATGGCGGAGCAATGAAGGTCGCTACTAACTTCAGCAGTGATTATGGGACGACAGGCGGGGGCTTTGGTGAAGTTCTGGTCACCGGCGATGGCTCATCTTTATCAGTCGGTGGCAACCTTTCACTTGGGAACAGAGGTGAAACCAATCTCACGGTCTCTGATGGTGCCTCACTTACAGTGGGAACTCAAGGAACGGGAACAATACAGCTCGGTGTAAATAGTGGCGCGACTGGTACCTTAAACATAAGTGCTGGCGCTGGATTGGTTACGGCGGCCGGGGGTGTTACTTTTGGCGCCGGGAATGGTGTGCTGATACTTGATCATCAGGCTACGCAAAACTCACCTTATGAACTCGCTGCTACACTTGCCAATACAACCTTCGATGGGAGCAAGAGCAATGTTTACCAGCGATCGGGCGTAACGCTTTATAGTGGAAATGGCCTTGGATATGCTGGAAAGACAACCGTTACGGGCGGTGCACTTCTGGTGACTGATACATTGGGCGGCGCCATTGAAGTCTCCGAAGCGGGCATACTTGGGGGTACTGGCCAGATCGGACAATCGGAAATCACAATTGTGACGAGGAAGCTGAATTATCAAACTGGTCAGTTTGAAGAGACGTCAGAAACACAGATCACCGACCAATTGATTGCCATACGCAGTGGTGGCACATTATCTCCTGGTCTGAGTTCGGCAGGAAACGAGATTGGAACGCTGAGTGTTGCTGGCGATTTGGTTTTTGAAGCTGGTTCGACTTATGCGGTTCATGTTAATGGATCAGGTGATAGTGATTTAACGACAGTTGCTGGGATTGTGACGATTGCTGACGGCGCACAGTTGCAGGTTTATGCTCTTGGCGGTCAGGATGATTACGGCGTTAATTATGCTGGATCTGGCTATACCTATACGATTGTGACTGCGGCGGGTGGCTTGAGCGGAACGTTCACAGATGTTCAGGACTCTGCTTTTTTGACGTATACGTCGTCATCTGATGCGAATAATGCGTATGTAACAGTTGCACTGAAGGGGCAGGAGCCGACTGAGACTCCGACTAACGCGCCTACTGAGGCTCCAACAGAAGTGCCAACTGATGCGCCTACTGAGGTCCCGACAGAGGCTCCTACGGAAGCACCTACGGAAGTGCCGACTGAGGCTCCGACCGAAGCACCTACTGACGCGCCAACTGAAGCTCCAACTGAGGCACCTACAGAGACGCCAACGGACGCTCCTACGGAAGCACCTACTGAGGCTCCGACTGAAGCGCCTACTGAGGCACCCACGGACGGTGTCTTTGAAGGGGCTGCTGTAACGGGCAATCAGATAGCGACAGCACGTGCGCTTGATACACTGGCACAGAGCAATGCTTTGTGGTGGGCAGTTGCAAATGTTGCTGATTATGATGAGGCGCGTCTGGCGTTTGACCAGTTGTCCGGAGCGCAGCACGCTTCGTCGAAGACTGCACTGGTCGAAGACAGTCAGTTTGTTCGCGATGCGATCAACAACCGTATTCGTTCGGCATTTGAAGCTGTCGCGGCCCCTTCGGTTCCGGTGCTTGCCTATGGACCAGATGACGTGATCAGAACACCAAAAGATTCGCCTTTTGTTGGTGAGCCACCTGCAGAACATACTGCTGCTTATAGCGTGTGGGCGACAGGTTTTGGTTCATGGGGTAAGCAGAAGGGTAACAATGGCGTTGAGGATATTGATCGTTCGACGGGCGGTTTCCTTGCCGGTGGTGATGCTCCGGTCTTTGAGAACTGGCGCTTAGGTGTTCTTGCTGGTTACAGCCAGTCGAACTTCGACAGTTCAAACTTCGATGGCCGAAGCGAGAACTATCATGTTGGCGCCTATACTGGCGCTCAGTGGAATGCCTTGTCGTTCCGTTCGGGCCTTGCCTATACGTTTAATCGTCTTGATACAGATCGTACGGTTGCCTTTGGCTCGTTAGC
>Ga0308165_1006276_pt1 | contig 10556 bp, 8 predicted proteins | sample PhyWR2_FD_201032 | JGI IMG/M metagenome (GOLD analysis project Ga0308165, IMG submission 201032) | Phyllosphere microbial communities from UC Gill Tract Community Farm, Albany, California, United States - DLSLW.R2 | ecosystem: Host-associated > Plants > Phyllosphere > Unclassified | place: USA... | reverse complement strand
CGGTGGTGTGGCAATAGACCATCACGCCGGTGCGTGATGCGCCACCCAGCAGCTGATAAACCGGCATATTGGCGGCTTTGCCTTTGATATCCCACAGTGCCATATCGACGGCCGAGATAGCGGACATAGTGACCGGGCCACGACGCCAGTAAGCGCCCTTGTAGAAATATTGCCAGATGTCTTCGATCTGATGCGCATCGCGACCAATCAGCTGCGGGCAGACGTGATCATTCAGGTAGGAGGCGACCGGTAATTCACGGCCATTCAGCGTTGCGTCGCCAATGCCGGTCAGACCCTGATCGGTGGTGATCTTTACGGTGACAAAGTTTCTGCCTGCGCAGGTTACAAATACTTCTGCCTTAACAATTTTCATCCTGGTTGCCTTAAGTCAGCGTTCAATGATGAAAAAATACGCGGTTTAATACTACCATACAAGTTTGGGTGGCAGAGTTGTGAACGGAATCACAGAGTGTTTTCAGGGATAAAAAGGCGTAGTGAGCAGAAGCATTGGGTGTTTATAAATCTGAGTAGTGGCAATAAAGGTGGCTAAGCTGAAACCGCCAAAATTTCCGACCTGTGGTTTATTGGAACCTAGATGATTCCATCAGCCAGTAACGCCATCCTTTGTAGAAGGGGATTTGCAGGCAGAATCATGAACTCTCTTAGAGTAGTAAGTCGTAACCTGTCGAAATTTTTTCGTTGAGCAAGCTAAACCGATCAAATGTTTGAATCAAAACCCTACTTTATGTATGCCTATGCTTTAAATTCGTTCAATCCGAGAGTATGTTGTACCAATAACCTTGGTGTTTGAAAGGTTATTGGGTTTCTTATCAAAGGTCAGAGGACGCGTAATGGATATTAGCAGCCTGCTTTTGGATTTTAGAATTACCTCACACTGCGATCTCGGATGTGATCTATGTTTCCGCAACCCCGGCATTCAGGACTCCTCTCTATCCAGTGCTCTTAATGTTATTGAACGCATGTATAAAATGGGTTTCCGTCGTATCGGTTTTACGGGTGGTGAACCGGCATCCAGAGCGGACTTCATTAATCTGATTGAATACGCAAAAAAGATGGGTTTTATGACCTATCTCTCCACAGTCGGACATCGTTTCCTGATGGATCATGAGCGGTTAAATCCGGTTCTGGACTGGGTGGGCATGCCAATTGACGGGATTGATAAGCGTGTCAATTCCGATATTCGCAGTGATAAAATGAGTAACCAGCATAGAGTTATTAAAAATATATTAACATGGCTTCCGAATAATAATAACCGCATTAATATAAAACTTACTACTGTGGTCTCTCAGTCAAATGTCAATCTGCTAAGTGATATTGTCAGTTGGGTGGAAGCACTTCCCTATAAGATTCAGGCCTGGCGATTTTACCAGTTCTGCCCCTTAGGCGTCGGGAAAGAAAAAAGAGATAAACTGGAATTTAATACAGATATATTTATAGATAAAATGGGAATACTGAAAAAACAACATCCAGGCATACCCATTAGCTGGGCCACCTTCGATGAGAGGGATAAAGCCAATGTTGTTATGGAACCAAATTTTGACATTATTATTCCCGACGGTGAAAACTATACCCTGCTGGGTAATATGCTAACAGATTCACCAGGTAAAATTATCAATGCTATTTTTGGGAATAATGAGATCATGCGGAAATGTGAGAAAAACCGTTTCTGGCTGGATGAAAGGGAGTTCATTGCATGAGGTATAACTATCTTTATATGGACCCCTGGTCAGCAGATAAAAAAGAAAAAAAACAGGACAGAAAACCCCTCTATATATGCCTGTCAGGCAATTCCGGGGTAGGGAAAAGTACCCTTCTGAGACGACTGTCTATCTCTTTATTTCAGGATGATCCGTATACTATCGCTATAGACGAAAAAAGTGTCCACCATTCACTCCTTCCTTACCTGTTTGATGATACAAGCAACTATGATTATCTTATCCAACTCAATTTTATGGTTCAGCGTGCGTTGATTATTAAATCCTGGCTGGATAAAGGATTTAATCTTGTAATGGAACGTTCCCATCTTGAAGATTATATATTTATCAAATTTATGCTTAAAGCTAAATATATCAATAAGGTACAGTATGATTCTTATATTAATCTATGGAAAAGGATTAATGAATTGCTCACTGAGCCGGATATTATCGCTTTTATTGATTATTCGGTTGAACATTCACTCTCTCATATCCATGATGATGAAATTCATGGTATCCGACCGGAAGAATTTACCGATAAGGAGATGAAGGTTAAATGGATTAAAGGATGGCACGCAGAATACCAAAACTTTACAGATAATCTTCCGGAACATCTTCGTCAGCGGGTGATGATCTGTAACCATCCAGATGAAATTGACACTTTTTTAAATAGGGTAATTCAGAAAGCAATGATGTTAAGGAGATAAAATGCGCCAGAGAGTAATAGTATGTCCTGTGATACAAAATGACGGTGAGTTTTTGCTTTGTAAAATGGCCTCCGATCGTGGGGTTTTCCCGGGACAATGGGCCCTCCCCGGCGGTGGAATGGAACCAGGGGAGACGATGGAAACCGCTCTAAGGCGAGAAATCATGGAAGAATTAGGGGAGGAACTGCGTATCTCGGAAGTTAAGCCGTGGGCATTTCGGGACGATATCCGGACTAAAACGTATCCGGATGGCACTACCGAAGAAATTTACATGATTTATCTTATATTTGACTGTTTTAGTACAAACCGGAATATTACATTTAACGAGGAATTTCAGGAGATTACCTGGGTGTCATCTGAAGCTATGAAAAGTCTGGATTTAAATGAAGCGACCCGGGTTACTTTTGCCCAGAAAGGACTCCTTTAGCGAGCTATTCCTGGCCTTTATAGCAGATTTTTGTCTGGTGATTATTCGGATTGTTAATCTTTTTTTCACCCGGGAAAGCGTTTGATAGAAGGTTGGCGGTGAAACTTAAAATAACTCAGCCAAATCGCTGTTCGAGCGCTGCCCGGTTCCATACATTCGATAAAATTTCTGCGAAGGTGGGCAGAATATTGAAAAACATTTTCCCTATCGGGTTCGTTTGATCATTAATATTCAATCCCTGTGAGACAACTTCAGCAGTGATTTATGTCAGGTACAGACAGCTATTTTACGGTCTGTTCAACCATTCTCTTACCTACATGATTTTTCAGGGCCACGATGACAACGCGTGGTAAAGCGCCAGGTCAATGTGAACGAGTGAAGGTTTTATACGATGCCGAACAGGAAGCGCAATATGGCCCCCCTGATTTTTGTTGAACGGGCATTATAGCTACCAGAACAGCAATGAAATTACTGACCTGAATAAGCTTGTTGCCGGACTAATACTGGGGTAACGGAAATTTCGGCGGTTCCGGCGTAGAACCCCATAAAAAGTCGGGATTAGCAGCAATAAAAAAGGGGCTTTCGCCCCTGATGTTGGTTCAGGCAAGCAGCGCGCACTGCGGCGGCAGGCGGCAGCTCAGCGTGCCCGCCATCACCTCAATCACGAATTCGCGTCCGGAAAGCGGCTCGCCATCGAGGTTAAAGGTCATCTCATGCGGAGAACGGATCGTCAGTGACTCCAGTTGCGTGGTCACGATGCCGGGATTGTCATCGTCGCCGGTCAGCGAGTGCAGCAGGGTCGGCAGCAGCTCCTGTGCGGTGACAATACTGACATCCAGTCGGCCATCGTTGATCAGGGCAGAAGGGCATAAGCGCTGACCGCCGCCCGCCTGACGACCATTACCGATACCGATCACCAGCGCATCACCCTGCCACGCGAAATCGGGGCCGCTGATCTCGCAGGTATCCGGTTTCAGCGTATCCATGCGCATCAGGCCGTGAATAAAGTAGGAGACGCCGCCCAGCGCCGACTTCAGCTTTTCCGGGGTTTCAGTCGTGATACGGGTGCCAAACCCGCCGGTCGCCATATTGATGAAGTAGTGGCTCTGGTTTACCCTGGCCAGATCGATGGCACTGGCTTTGCCCTGAATCGCCAGTCGCAGTGCCGGTTCCATCTCTTCCGGGATGCCGACGCTGGTGGCAAAATCGTTGGCGGTACCCAGCGGCAGGATGCCCAGTACCGGGCGATGATCCGCTTCAGAAGAAGCCAGCGCTGTCGCGATTTCATTGATGGTGCCATCGCCGCCACCGGCCACCACGGTCGCGGCCTGCAGCGCAATGGCCTCTTTGACGTACCGATCGCCGTCACCTTTTTCAAACGTGACACGCACCGCAATGTCGAAGCCTTCTTCACGCAGGGTCGTAATAGCTTCGCGCAGATCATCATTACCCGCGCCTTTCCCATTCAGGATGAGCAGCGTAAGCGGTTTATTATCCATTTTGCGTTCCTTGAAGATCTACAGAGTAAGAAGGGATTTATAACACAGCTGCCAGCAGTAAATTATTGGCGAAAGAGAGAAAAAAGAAAACCCGCACGGGGGAGCCGGGCGGGTAAATGAGGTGGTTCCTGGTAAATCTGCCGTTTATTGTTACTCGTTAGCAGCAGGCGGGACTATAAAGCAGCGCCGCGCAGGGGTCTGTGATCCTGTTCTGATTTCCTCAAAATGTTTCCGTTGGTAAACGATTATGAGGGTCCCGGGTATCTTCACCATGATCAAAGTTGCGCAGCAGCAGTGCAAAACGCAGATCCACCTCCTCGGGCACCCGCAGCCAGACGCGATGGCCATCGCCCGGCGCAACTTCAGTGGGTTCGCCGCGCGCATTCTGCAGCGCATCCAGCTGGCAATTCAGATTCCCTTGAGGCGTCATGATCTCCACGCTGTCGTGCAGCATAAACTTATTCTTCACTGCCACTTCAGCCCATTCGGCCCGGCGTTCGCCGGTGAATTCGCCGACAAACTGCTGGCGGTCGGACACCGAAAAGCCCTGCTGATAATTCTGGTAGCTGTCGTGAGTGTGGCGGCGCAGGAAACCTTCGGTATAGCCACGATGTGCCAGGCCTTCCAGAGTTAACAGCAGTGAAGGATCAAACGGCTTACCGGCAGCGGCATCATCAATCGCCCGGCGATAAACCTGGGCGGTGCGGGCGCAGTAGTAGTAGGACTTGGTGCGTCCCTCAATCTTCAGCGAATGAACGCCCATCTCGCTGAGCCGTTCCACGTGCGCAACCGCGCGCAGATCCCGCGAGTTCATGATGTAGGTGCCGTGCTCATCTTCGAACGCGCTCATCACCTCGCCGGGCTTCATCTTCTCTTCCAGCAAAAACACCTTATCGGTGGGCTGACCAACGCCCAGCGTTGGCGTCACATCCTGTACGGCGACAGGCGTGTGGATACCAACGATATTCCCCACCTCATCCTGCTGACCCTCCGCCACTTTATACTCCCAGCGGCAGGCGTTGGTGCAGGTTCCCTGATTCGGGTCGCGTTTGTTCATATAGCCGGAGAGCAGGCAGCGACCGGAGTAGGCCATGCAGAGCGCGCCATGGACAAAGACTTCCAGCTCCATCTCCGGGACCTGCTGGCGGATCTCAGCGATCTCCTCCAGCGACAGCTCGCGTGACAGAATCACCCGGCTCAGTCCCATCTGCTGCCAGAATTTTACCGTGGCCCAGTTAACCGCATTGGCCTGCACCGACAGATGAATCGGCATCGTCGGGAAAGCGTCGCGCACCAGCATGATCAGGCCGGGATCGGACATAATCAGCGCGTCGGGCTGCATCGCCACGACCGGCGCTAAGTCACGAATAAAGGTTTTCAGCTTGGCGTTGTGTGGCGCAATGTTCACCACCACGTAGAATTTTTTACCCAGTGCGTGCGCTTCACTGATGCCCAGTGCGAGGTTTTCGTGGGTGAATTCGTTGTTGCGCACCCGCAGGCTGTAGCGCGGCTGGCCGGCATAGACGGCATCGGCACCATAAGCAAACGCGTAACGCATGTTCTTCAGGGTGCCAGCGGGGGAAAGCAGTTCGGGTTTCATGATTTTCTCACTGATGTCAGGTCAGCATGTCGCCTCAGGCGGCAGGTGCAGGGCCGTTAAGCCCTGCAAAAGGTGCGGAATTGTAGGCAGTGAGAAAAGGGAAGTAAATTGATCAGGATCAAACTAGATCAAATGACAGGCATCGGCTTCCCAGCGATAGCCCATGCCGTAGACGGCGCGGATAAACGGTTGCTCGCTGTCGAGAGTCTCCAGCTTGCGCCGCAGGTTCTTGATATGGCTGTCGATGGTGCGGTCTGTGACCACGCGGTAGTCATCATAGAGATGGTTGAGCAGCTGTTCGCGTGAAAAGACCTTGCCCGGCTCCAGCGACAGCGTTTTCAGCAGGCGAAACTCCGCCGGCGTGAGATCCAGCGGTTTTTCGCGCCAGCTGGCGAAGAAGCGGCTCTCATCGACCCGAAGTAACGAGGCGCTTTGCGGCTCTTCCGCCGATCGTTTTACCCGGCGCAGAATCGTTTTAACTCGCGCCACTACTTCACGCGGGCTGAAGGGCTTACAGATGTAGTCATCCGCGCCCAGCTCCAGCCCCAGCAGCCGATCGATCTCCTCGGTACGGGCGGTGACCATAATGATCGGCAGCTCGGAATGACGACGGATTTCACGGCACAGCGTTAAACCGTCTGTGCCTGGCAGCATCAAATCCAGCAGCATCAGGTCGGGTGGCGTCTGGCGCACATACTCCAGCACCGCGTTGCCGTCGGCGATGTGATGGGTATGGTAATTCGAGGCATGCAGATAATCGATCATCAGCTGCGCCAGTTTCGGCTCATCTTCGACCACCAGAATCAGCGGGTCGTGGTTTTCCAGGCTCATAAGCGTCTACACAAGGGGAACATAGCGCAAGTGTAGCGCGATTTTCAGTCCACCTAAATCAGAGTGCGCCGCATGAATATCGCCGCCATGCGCGTCAGCGATATTTTTACAGATGGCCAGGCCCAGGCCCGAGCCACCGCTGGCGCGATTGCGCGAGCCTTCGGTGCGGAAGAAGCGCTCAAAAATCTGGGCCTGATGTTCCCCATCCACGCCCGGTGCGCTGTCATCAAACTCGATGCGCCAGTTGGGCGCCTCATAGTTCAGCGTCACTTCAACCCGGCCCCCGCTGTCGGTGTAGCGCAGGCTGTTCTCCAGCAGATTAGTGAACAACTGCATCAGGCGGTCGGGATCGCCAAAGAAGGGGGCGTTATCGGGCAGATTCAGTTTCAGCGTCAGGCCGTGTGCCCGATAGCGTTCGGCAAAGCTGCCTGCCGTCACTTCCAGCAGCTGCACCAGATCGGTGGCCTGTTTGCGGTAGGCAAGGGCACCTTCATCTGACAGCGACAGCTGGTGCAGATCGTCGACCAGCTTGGTCAGCACTACCACTTCGCTCTGTAGCGAGGCGATCGCTTCCGGCGTCAGTTTGCGGACTCCATCCTGCATCGCTTCCAGTTCACCGCGCAGGATCGCCAGGGGTGTGCGTAACTCATGGGAGATATCGGCCATAAAGGCGCGGCGCATACTTTCATTTTTCTCCAGCGAGCTGGCAAGGAGGTTAAAGTCCCTGGCCAGCTGGCCCAGCTCATCCCGGCTGCTGACCTCAACGCGTGTGGCAAAATTACCGGCTGCCAGATGATGGGTGCCGTCGACCAGTCGTTTGACCGGAGCCAGCAGACCGCGCGCCATCAGCCAGGTTGCCAGCGCCGCAAGCAGCGTGGACAGCCCCACGATAATCCAGCTGGTGCGCCGCTGCTGCTGATCAAAGTTAATGTCGGTGCTGCGCGTCAGCCGCTCCGGCGGCGAGCCGATAACCCAGCCGACCACTTTATTATTGCTGGTGGTGATATTGCGTCGCGTGCCTTCGGGCGGCACCGGCGATTTTGGCCCGGCCAGCACTTTATATTGCTGATCGAGGATCCAGAACTGGGTGCGCCAGCCGTGCGGCGGCAGCTGACTGTTGCTGTCGGGATTCTGCTCCAGCGAGCGCAGCATGGTGAACACCAGCCGATCGTTGTGGCGCAAAAAATCCCAGTTGCCGTGCTGCTCATACTGATCGGCCAGGGCATCGCTGAGCAGATTTAACCGCTGCTCGTTGCCGCGCTTAATGTAGTCGACAAAGCCATGCTCGAAACTGAGGCGAACCCCCCAGTGCATGGTAATCAGCACCAGCATGCAGGTGGCGAAAATCGCCATAAACAGTTTGGCACCGATGCCCAGGCGCAGGTTAACTCTCATTTTTTTCTCCGGCGTCGCAAATCAACGTTGGTACTCACCTGTGGCGGCACGCGCCAGAACACCAGCGCGGGCAGGATGATAATCAGCGACATGCAAAGGTAGGTATAAATAAACATCTGATGTTCCGCCGTGCTGTTCGCTGCGCTCTCCTGAGCAAATGCCCCCAGCAGCAGCCCGGCCACGGTAACGCCGATACTCATCGAAAGCTGCATAATCATCGACAGCAGGCTGTTACCGCTGGACGCCAGCTCATCGGGCAACTCCTTCAGCGTCAGGGTATTCATTGATGAGAAGCGAATGGCGTTGACCATGCCCTGCAGAAACAGCACCACTGGCAGCAGCCAGACCCAGCCCAGAATTGCCACCAGCGGGAACAGCAGGACCACCAGCGCCAGCGCCACGGTCGACATCACCAGCACGTTGCGGTAGCCATAAAGATTGACGATGCGCACCACAATGCGTTTCATCCCCATATTTCCCAGCACCATCGGAATCATCATCAGACCCGCATGAAACGGGCTGTAACCCATGCCGAGCTGCAGAAAGATAGGTGTCATAAAGGGCAGCATGCCGCTGCCGATACGGCCGGTAAAACTGCCGAGCAGGCCGATGGAGTAGAGGCGATTATCAAACAGCTTCAGGCTGAACAGCGCATTATCATTGCCGCGCGCATGCATCAGGTAGAACAGCAGAGAGAACATACCTATGAGGATCATGGCACCCAGCAGCAGCGGAGAGCCGCCACTGCTGCGCTGACCATCCAGCGCCAGTGTCAGGGTTGCCATTCCGGCGGCCAGCAGGATAAAACCGCCGAAATCAAAGCGCCGCGTCTGCATGCTGTAGTTGGGCATCAGCATCAGGGTGGCGATAGCGCCTGCGATGCCGACCGGGATATTGATCAGAAAGATCCAGTGCCAGCTGGCGTACTCCACCAGCACACCGCCCAGCGCCGGACCCAGCAGCGGGCCGATCTGGCCGGGCAGAGTGACAAACGTCATGGCGGACATATACTGTTCGCGCGGCACGATTTTCATCACCGTCAGGCGACCCACCGGCACCATCATGGCCCCGCCAATCCCCTGAACCACCCGCGATAGCACCAGCTGGTCCAGGGTGCCGGAAAGGGCACACAGCAGTGATCCCAGGCTGAACAGCACAATCGCGCAGAAAAAAATGTTACGCACGCCAAAACGGTCGGCCAGCCAGCCGCTGACAGGCAGCATCACCGCCACCGTCAGCACGTAATAGACGATGACCGAGTGCATGTGCAGCGGGCTGACACCCAGATCGTGCGCCATCGACGGGATCGCGGTATTCACGATGGTGGTATCCAGCGTCTGCATAAAGAAGCCGATGGCAACAATCCACAGTTGCCAGCGGACGTTAGTGCTTTGCGTATTCATCGATCCCCCCGATAAAGGCGTCACGTCCGATGCCTGCTGCCGCCATACCTGTTACGGCTGCTGCGCGGCGGCCAGCGCACGTTTTTTACGGCGCAACTTATCCATCATTAAATAGACCACCGGCGTGGTGTAGAGCGTCAGCAACTGGCTCATCACCAGCCCGCCTGCAATGGTAATCCCCAGCGGCTGACGCAGCTCTGCGCCGTCGCCGCTGGTCAGCACCAGCGGCAGCGCGCCAAACAGCGCCGCCAGCGTCGTCATCATAATCGGCCGGAAACGCAACAGGCACGCCTGGAAAATCGCCTCCCGCGCGCTGAGCTGGCCGTTGCGCTCTGCCTCCAGCGCAAAATCGACCATCATAATGGCGTTCTTTTTCACGATACCGATCAGCAGCAGAATACCGATTAGCGCAATCAGGCTGAAGGGCGTATCGAACAGCTCCAGCGCGAGCAGCGCACCGACACCCGCCGAGGGCAGGGTAGAGAGGATCGTCAGCGGATGGACATAGCTCTCATAGAGGATTCCCAGCACGATATAGACCGCCGCAATCGCCGCCAGCATCAGCCAGAGCTGGTTGCTTTGCGACTGCTGAAACACCTGGGCCGTACCGGCAAAGCTGCCGCGCACGCTGGAGGGCACGCCAATCGCGGTCATGGTGCGTTCAATTGCCTCCGACGCCTGCGACAGCGACACTCCTTCCGGCAGGTTGAATGAGATGGTCGAGGCGGCAGAGAGCCCTTCATGGTTGACCGAGAGTGGCGCATTCGCAGGCTGCCAGTGGGCGAACCACGACAGCGGAATCGCTTTACCTTCGCTGTTTATCACAAACATCTGCGACAGGGCGCTGATATCCTGGGTGTAGCGCGGATCGACCTCCATCACCACTTTGTACTGGTTAAGCGGCTGATAGATGGTGGAGATCTGACGCTGACCAAAGGCGTTATTCAGCAGGGCATTGGCCTGAGAGACGTCGATGCCA
>Ga0308165_1006275_pt1 | contig 10560 bp, 9 predicted proteins | sample PhyWR2_FD_201032 | JGI IMG/M metagenome (GOLD analysis project Ga0308165, IMG submission 201032) | Phyllosphere microbial communities from UC Gill Tract Community Farm, Albany, California, United States - DLSLW.R2 | ecosystem: Host-associated > Plants > Phyllosphere > Unclassified | place: USA... | reverse complement strand
GCTCCACACAGAACTGCCCTGGCACACAGCGCCAAAGCGGCAGTCCATCGCCAACATCGAGGGAGAGACCACCCATGCATCGCTTTCATTCAACGCCTTGACGCAGTGCGCTGACGCCAAGGCCCTGTGCCTGGGCGCGGCTGATTCCCTGCACATGCGCAATTCGGAAGAACCGCCAGCCACCGCCCTGGTGCCCGCTTATTCCTGAATTGCGTTTTCCCTTTTTCCCGTTTCCGTGATGCACGGCTGCAGCCTTGCGTCCGCCTGCTTACGTCCCTACAGATTCTTCCACCAGCACAGGAGCTTTTGCATGACCACCTTCAATACCTCACTTCAATCTCGCAAGCAACGCGGCCAGGGCATGACCGAGTACATCATCATCGTGGCCCTGATTGGCGTGGCCGCCATTGCCGTCTACCAGTACTTTGGCGAAACCATCCGCGCCCAGACTTCCGGCATTGCCAATGAAGTGGCCGGCAAGTCAGCCAAGAAGGCCATCCAGGCGGCAGACGCTGCCGCCGGCAAGGCTGATGGAGAGCGCAAGGAAAAGGGCCTCGACGCCTACGAGAACAAGTAAGCGGGCCTGCCCATGTCCACCATCACCACCCTGCGCGGCGGTCGAATACAGAGGCGGGACAGGCAGCGCGGGCAGGCACTGATCTACGGCATCTTTGTCCTGATCGGTGCACTGGCCTCGCTGTTCTTTCTGTTCAACACCGGCCAGCTCTCCCAGGAAAAAACCAAGCTCGTCAGCACGGCCGATGCCGCGGCCTACAGCGCCGGCGTGATGCACGCGCGGGCGATGAATTTCACGGCCTACGGCAATCGCGCCCTGATCGCCAACGAGGTTCTGGTGGCGCAGATGGTGAGCCTGTCCTCGTGGGCGCAATACGCACAGACCCACGCGGAGAACCTGCCCACGCAGTTCCCCGAATGTGCTGACTACACCGGTTGGGGCGCATTGATCGGTGCTGCATTCCACTACAACGAGATGTACGCGATCATGTGCTACGCCACCGTGCAGTACGCGGGCCAGTACATCCAGCAGATGGCCAAGATGGTGCCGTCGCTGGCATTCGATACGGTCACAGCCGTGGAGGCCAACAAACAGGCAATACAGAAGGCGCACAACCTGCTGCACGCCCGCTCCTACCTGCAGGACATACGCAGCAGTGTGATGAAGGACGTGGCCCAGGCCAACTACGCGGGCGATGGCAGCGTAAAGGTGGAGCCCATAGGCCCCGACGACTGGGGCAACTTCACCCAGCTCTACAGCGGCAAGGACCGAGGCCGCATGGCCAAACTGGCTGTGTATGCGGCGCATAGCGACAGATTCACCAAGGAGCGTGTCTGGACGGCCGAGGCAGAAGTGCCTGGCCCAGACGAAATCTGCATCCTCATGTGGCGCAAAAGCGAGGTGCGCCGACGCGGCGGTACCGAACTGGTCAACTACGACGAGTGGATCGCTGAAGACACCGAGTCGTTCTGGCGCGCGCAGCGAAAGGGCGGGCTCATTCCACGCTGCCGACTCAGGGAAGAGCCCATCGCCTGGGGCGAACAGCAGGCCCATCCCGAGGATCAGGATGATTCAGGCGCCTGGTTGGGAGGTGCGCGCACCAACGCAAAGGCGTCCAGCCAGGCCTCATCCAACAAGTGGCGCCAATACACCGGCCTGCCCAGCTACTACGACCTGAGCAAGCCGCAACTGACCAAGGACGACGACCCCACGCTGCGGTTCAGCGTGCGCCTGTCGCGGGCGCGCAGCCAATTGCGCACCTCCGATAGCGCCAGCCAGATAACCAGCACTTCAGACAGCCGCATCAACGCCTATCAGAGCCAGGTCGCCAAAGGCGAAATGGTGGCCGTTGCCACGTCCGAAGTGTTCTTCGAACGCCCTTTGGCACAGCGTCATAACCGCTATGGCGCAAGCCAGGGGCTCCCGCTGGAGCTGCCCAGCCTGTTCAACCCCTACTGGCAGGTACGCCTTATCCACTCCCAAACCGATGTACTTGGCCAGCAGATACGCCAGGGAGGGCAGATCCCATGAACCTCCTGAACCGCGCCCGCTACCCAAGGCGGCAGGCAGGCCAGGCCCTGGTCGAATTCCTGGCCATGGCAGCGCCCCTGCTGGGCCTGTTCCTGCTGATGCCCATGATCGGCAAGTACCAGGACATTGCCCATGCCACCCAGATGGCCAGCCGCTATGCGGCCTTCGATGCCACGGTACACAACGACGCGGCGGGCAGCTACAAGCCGCCTACACAACTGGCAGCCGAAGTGCGCAGGCGCTACTTCAGCCGACCCGACGCACCCATCAAGACGGACGATACGGCAGGCGACTTCGACGCACACCGCAATCCGCTGTGGACGGATCCTGCAGGCAATCCGCTGATCCCGCGTTTTTCAAACATCTCGGTCAGCTTTGGCGAGAGCCAGTCCGCCGCGCACAGCAATGCCTTCAAGGCCAGCGAGGACGGCGTGCCATTTCGCAGAGTCTCCCTGGCCAGCCACACGCAGCTTGACCTGCGCGCCCAGGGCATATACCGCGCCAACATCTCCGTGCCCCTGGCCAACCTGCCCGCAGGCATCCAAAGCTACACCCCCTTCGACCAACTGGACCTGCGCGTCACACGCCACACCAGCGTGCTCATCGAGCCTTGGGCCTCGCGCTCCGTGGAGCAGACCATGGACCGGTTCGGCCGGCTGGCGCCGCTCAACAGCCTGTTCTCCCCGGTGGAGACGCTGCTGGATGTAGCCATACCGGTCTTCGAGATGATGGAGGTGCCCGCCCCCAAGTTCGGACGCCTGGACAAGTGGCAGGACATCGTTCCGAAAGACAGGCTCAGGGCCGAATGATGACGGCGGCCCACATTTTTCGTTCCGCCTGCCTAGGTCTGCTGATGCAGGGACTCACGCATGCCAGTGCGCAGACAAGCTGGCCCGAAGTCCCTCTGCCCGCGCATGCCAAGAGCTACAGCATCGGCCAGCAGATGGACCTGGACGGCCTGCCCATGCGGTTGACCGGCTTCGCCACCCGCAGCACACCCAGGCAGACCGGCGACTGGTTTGTGCGCACCCTGGGCCAGCCCCTGATGGACGACCAGCGCGATGGCCAGCGCATTCTGGGCCGCGCCCAGGGCGAGCACTACCTCACCATCCGACTGGAACCCGCCCCCGACGGCGGCACGCGTGGCCTTGTCGCTGTCACCCACCTGCGCGCAGCCTTGAGCGGCAAGGCCCGCAGCCAGGGGGAAAGAGCCCGATGGCGGCGCCTGCTGCCAGCGGGAACCGAGATCGCCAGCCTGCTGAACACCCAGGACGGTGGCTGGCTGTCCACCCATCTCGTTGCGACAAACCGGCATGGCGAGGCGCTCAATGCGCAGCGCCTCACGGCGGCGTTGCAGGAGCAGGGCTATGCGCTGGAACGCCGCTTCGACGCCGCAACAGACACCAAGGGACACGCGTTCGGCTCTGCGACCGGCGCCATCACGGTGCTGATGCGCGGCCCGGGCAAAGAGGCGACGGCCGTCATTTCCCGCAATGCGCTGGGCCTCACCAGCATCGTTCTCGTCACCAGCGTGGCGGTGGAGACCACGCCATGAAGCTTGCCCATCGCCTGCGCGGCCAGTCCTCGGTGGAGTACGCCGTGGTGTGCGCGGCCCTGGCCTTCGCGCTGGGCGTCGGCATGGTGGACAGCAACAGCGTGCTGCACCAGTTGCTGCTCGCCCTGCAGGCTGCCTACCAGAAGTTCAGCTTCGCCCTCTCCCTGCCCATTTGACCCGTCAGCCATGAACTCCGCACTCGCCCGAATCACCGCCCTGCGTCCCAACAAAACCTGGATCGCCCTTGGCATGGCACTTGCGATCGGCCTGGGCGCCGCCGTGATCGCACGCGGCTACCTGAACAGCCAGATGCAAGCCATAGAAGCGCGCGGGAAAAGCAAAACCCGGCCGCTGATCGTGGCCAAACGCGATCTCAGGAAGGGCGATCCCATCTCCAAGGAGACCATTGCCGTGCGCGACGTTCCCCACGATTACGCGCACTCGCTGGCCATCGGCCCCGAGGATTTTTCCCGCATTGCAGGCCGCGCGCTGGAGCATGGCATGCAGCACGGCGACATCCTGCTGTGGAACCTGCTCGAAGGCGACAAGGTGCCGACCTTCTCGGCCCGTATCGACGTAGGGCGGCGCGCCATCACCGTGCATGTGGACGAGATCAACTCCATCTCGGGCCTGCTGGAGCCGGGGGATGCCATCGACCTGATGCTCACCCTGGATCAGAAAGGCCGCAAGACCACCTTTCCACTGCTGCAGAACGTCCAGGTCATGGCCACCGGCCAGCGGTCCGTGGATGACCCCAGAAGCGGTGAGCGGCGCCAGTACTCCACGGTCACGCTGGACACCTCCAAGGCGCAGGCCCGGAGCGTGATCATCGCGCGCGAGGCGGGAAAGATCACCGCCTTGCTGCGCAATCCCAAGGACTCGGAGGTTGTCGAAGGAGACAGCGCTGCCATGGCCGCCCTGCTGGGCCTGGCAGGCGACGTGCAGTCCCTGATTCAGACAGCGGGCGCAGCGCAATCGCCGGGCCGAGCCGTTCCCGTGCTCTATGGCGGACGCCGCATGGACTTCAAGCCCGAAGACCTGCTGCTGCGCCAGGACAAGGCCCACGATGCCGGCGAAGGCCCGCCCGAGGCAGCCGCAGCCCCCACGCCTGTTCAACCGGCTCCGCAAGCCGCACTGCAACCAGGCCAGGCTCCTCTTTTCCCTGCGTCCTTCCCGATCCAGCCAAGCGCGTTGCCTCGCTGAAGGCGTCTCACCCGCTCCTGCCTTTTTCATCGCTCCATGCGCCTGATCCCAATGTCCATCCGTTCAGCCCACACTGCATCCCTGTCCGCCCGCTCCAGTCCAACGCCCTTTCTGCATGCCTTGCGCTGCGGCTTCGTGCTGACCCTGGGCTGGAGCCTGGCCGGCCCGGCAACAGCCCAGATACCAGAGGATGCAACAGGCTCTGCGCAGTCCCTAGGCATGCCGGGTGGATTCGCGCCCATGCTGCAGGGCGTGCCCAGCCGCGAGGCAGCGGCGGGCCAGCCGTACCGCCCCATACAGAAACCGGACGACCAGGCTCAGGTGCCGGAAATCGAGATGTTCGTGGGCGAATCGCGCGTCTTCCCCAGCCCCGGCGTGGCGCGCATTGCCGTGGGCAATGGCCGGGTGCTGACGGCCGCCGCGCTGGACGAGCGCGAGGTCATCATCTTCGCCAACGAGATCGGCACCTCCTCGCTGTTCGTGTGGAACGCCGACGGCCGATATCAGCGCGTCAAGATCCATGTGGTGCGCGGCGACACAAGCCGCCACGCGCGCGAGATCGCAGCCTTTCTCAGCACCATCCCCAACGCGCGGGCCTCCATCATTGGAGACAAGGTGGTGGTCGAAGGGGACCATCTCAGCGATGTGGATCTCAAGAAGATCGAAGACCTCAGAAAGCACTACCCGCAGATCATCAACTTCACCAACCAGATCGGCTGGGAGCAGATGGTGCTCATGGACGTGAAGGTGGTCGAATTCCCGGTCAATGAGCTGCGCGAATTCGGCTTGCGCTGGACCGCCCAGGGCGGGGCCAGCGTGGGAGGCATCTGGTCGCCGGCGCGGCGCGGCCATCAGCCCGGTCTGGTCATCGGCGTCCAGAACCCGCCAATCACCCCGGACAGCGGTGACAAAGGCCCGCTGCCCCAAGGCCTGAACATCCTCACCGCCGTCAACATGGGCCTGACCGCAAAGCTGGACCTGCTGGCCCGCGACGGAAAGGCCAGCATTCTTGCCCAGCCCCAGCTGTCGGCTCGCAACGGCTCCAAGGCCGAGTTCCTGGCCGGTGGCGAATATCCGTACTCCGTGGCCACGATCTACGGCCCCGTGGTCATGTTCAAGCCCTACGGCGTCAAGCTGCGCATCACGCCGCGCGTTGACCGCAACGGCGTCATCAGGGCCGAGATCGACAGCGAGGTCAGCAACATCGACCCATCGTTCTCCACGCCCTCGGGGCCCGGGTTGAGTACTCGGCGCACCTTCACCGAATTCAACGTCCAGGACGGCGAGACCATGGTGCTGGCCGGCTTGCTGTCACGCAAGGGTGGCGACAACGTCGACAAGGTTCCATTCCTGGGAGACCTGCCCGTGCTGGGTGCCCTGTTCCGGTCCCAGCGATTCCAGAACGAAGAGACCGAATTGGTGGTCTTTGTCACGCCCACGGTGATCAACAGCCGCTCGCCGGGCCTGCTGCAGCGCGTGGAAGACGCCGGTGCGCGCCTGGGCCAGCGCTACGGTCCCCAGCCCTACCTGACCGAACCCGGCCCTGCGCCCGAGCATCCTCCCCGGCTGGCGCCCCTGCCTGTGGCCAGCGCAAGCGCCAGCATCGCGGCGCCTGTGCAGGAACTCCCCGCGCCAGTGCGGCCCCTGCCCGCACCGGCCACCGCGACCCTGCCCGAACACTGGCCCGCCCTGCCGCACACCGGCAACCCGCTGGCCTCCGCGGCAGCAGCGGACAAGCCGCTGGTCAACCACTGGCGCGTGGTGCATGACGGGCTGGCCTTGCATGCCGAACCTAGGGCGCAAAGCGACACCCTGCTGCAACTGGGCCAAGGCAGTTTCGTGCATGCCGCACCCGGTTCATCTGCCGCCCACAACCCGCACTCCGGATGGCGCGCGGTGGCGGTCGCAGCCCTGACGGGCTGGGTGCGCGATGAAAGCCTGCAGCCCGTCGCGCACGTTCCCGGCATGCAGCCCGCACCCGACGGACCCCATGCGCGCCAGGCGCGGCAAGGCCGGGCTCTCACGCCCCATGAATCCGGCGCCACCACGCGCCACTCCGCACCAGGCATCTACCGCGTGGGCCTTGATGGGCTTGCCCTTCGCGTGTCCCCCGACATCAACGCCCCCGTCCTCCAGAACCTGCCCGTGGGCAGCCTTGTGCAAGTGCTGCCCCAGGCCCCGCAGGCCCAGTTCTCGGCCGTGCGCATTGATGACCGGCTGGGCTGGGCCGAGACCCAGTGGCTTTCACCCCTGACCTCCGCAAGCGGCAGCCCCCAATGATCGACCTTGAAATCATCCACCCCGACGGCCGGCGCCAGCCGCTGAGCGTGCCCGATATGTGCTCCATCGGCAAAGGCTCCCAGTGCGAAGTCCGCCTGGACAACTGGCGCCTTGCCAAAGAGCATGCACGCCTTTTCACCAGCCCCTCGGGCGTGCTGATCGACGACGCAGGCAGCTTCGGGGGCGTGCTGGTCAACGGTCAGCGCATCACCGCCCAATACGGCCCGCTGCAAAACGGCGACCTCATCGGCATTGGCCCGTTCCAGTTGCGCATCCTGAACAGCGGTGAAGAGCCGCAAGCCGCGCCTTTTCCTGTACCGGCCGCAGCGCATGCCGCCACCACAGCGCCCATGCAGAGCACACAGGACACGCCGCTGGCAGCGCCTGCCGACGCGCCCGAGCCTGCGGCAGCCGAGCCCGGGGACGCCCACTTTCAGGCGCTGCAATTCGAATGGCGCAAGCGCCTGCACACCAAGCTCATCGACACCATGGACCTGCGCCGCCATGACGTCTCCAGCATGTCCGACGAACACCTGCGCGCCGAGGCGGACCGGCTCATCGCCAGAACGCTGCAGGACATGGACGACGAGATACCGGCCCAGCTGGACCGCAACGCGCTGCGCAGGCAGGTTCTGGACGAGGCCGTGGGGCTGGGGCCGCTGGAGGAATTGCTGGCCGACGAAACGGTCAGCGAAATCATGGTCAACCGCTTCGACGAAATCTATGTCGAGCGCGCGGGGCGCCTGCAAAAGCATGCCCTGAGCTTCACCAGCGATCGCGCCGTCATGGGCGTGATCGAGCGCATCGTGGCACCGCTGGGCCGGCGCATCGACGAATCCTCGCCCATGGTCGATGCAAGGCTCAAGGACGGCTCGCGCGTCAACGCCATCATCGCGCCGCTGGCGCTCAAGGGCTCCACACTGACCATCCGCAAGTTCGCCAGGCGCAAGCTCAATGCCGCCGACCTTGTGCAGTTCGGCGCGCTCAGCCCGGCCATGGCCGACTTCCTGCGCATCTGCGTGGAGGCCCGCAAGAACATCATCGTCTCGGGCGGCACGGGGTCTGGCAAGACCACGCTGCTCAACATCCTGTCCAACTTCATCCCGTCCGGCGAACGCGTGATCACCGTCGAGGACGCCGCCGAACTCAAGCTGGCCCACGAGCACCTGATCAGCCTGGAGTCGCGCCCCGCGAATGTCGAAGGCAAGGGCGGCGTGCCCATCCGAGAACTGGTGCGCAACACCCTGCGCATGCGCCCGGACCGCATCGTGGTCGGCGAATGCCGCGGCGCCGAGGCGCTGGACATGCTCCAGGCCATGAACACGGGCCATGAGGGATCTCTGACCACGCTGCACGCCAACACCCCGCGCGACGGGCTCGCCCGGCTGGAGACCATGGTGCTGATGGCCGGCATGGAACTGCCCTTGGCGGCCATACGCGAGCAGATCGCCAGCGCCGTGGACATCATCGTGCAGCAGACCCGCTTTGCCTGCGGCACACGCCTGGTCACCCACATCTGCGAAGTCAGCGGCATGGAAAGCGGAAAGATCCAGCTGCAGGAGCTGTTCCGCTTTGCCAACAAAGGCTACGCCGCCCAGGCCAACGGCCTGGCCAAGGTGCAGGGCCTGTTCACCGGCTGCGACGTCGTTCCCCACTTCTACGACGAACTGCGCGCCAGCGGCCATGCGCTGGACCTGGACATCTTCCGTCCGGGCTCCGAGAGCGCGGACCTGCATGCCGGAGAGCGGCCATGAGCGGGCTCTCGCCAGACACCGTCCTGGCCCTGATCACGGCCGTGGTCGCCCTCTGCGTCGGTCTGCTGACATGGCTGGCCTTGGACCTGGGTGGCTCCACGCTCAGGCGCTACCGGGCCGGCTTCACGGAGCGCGCCGGCTTTCAGGCCGCGGAATTCTTCCTCTTCATCGACCCGCGCAAACTCTTCCTGGCCAACCTGGCAGTCATGTCGCTGGGCGGCGTCCTGGTGTGGCTGGTCAGCGGCAGCCATCTGCTGGCTGTGCCCGCCTTCTTCGCGCTGGGGCTGCTGCCCCGGCTGCTGTACCGGCACATGCGCAAGCGCCGGCTGCGCAAGTTTGAAGAGCAATTGCCCGATGCGCTGATGATGCTCAGCGGCGGCCTGCGCGCCGGCATTGGCCTGAGCAGCGCCATCGCCCAGCTTGTGGCCGAGTCCCGCCCGCCGCTGAGCCAGGAGTTCTCGCTGATGCTGCGCGAGCAGCGCCTGGGCGTATCCCTGGAACAGGCACTCAATCACCTGAGCCTGCGCGTGCCCACCCAAAGCACCGTGCTCATCACCTCGGCCATGCGCATCGCCAGCGAAACCGGAGGCGGCCTGGCCGAGACCATGGAACGCACGGCCTCCACCGTGCGCAGCCGGCTGCAAATGGAAGCCAAGATCGGCTCCCTCACCGCCCAGGGAAAACTGCAGGCCTGGGTCGTCGGCGCCCTGCCCCTCGTCCTCATGCTCATCCTCGACCGGATGGAGCCGCAAGCCATGTCCATGCTCTGGCACTCCCGCGTGGGCTGGGGGGCGCTGGCCGTGATCGCCTGCTTCGAGGCCATGGGCATCTATGTCATCCGAAAGATCGTCGCCATCGACGTCTGAAGGCCGCACCATGGACTCCAACACCGTGATACTCGCCCTGATCGCTGTGGCAGCCGGACTCAGTGCTGCCCTGGTGGCCTGGCTCCTGGGCCACTCGATGAGCAGCGTTCCCGCCGAGGACCGCAGCTACAAGGATCCGCCGCCACTGGCCCTGCGCATGGTCTGGTGGCCCATCCAGTGGATCAGCCACCACCTGTCGCCCCGGCTCGGAACGGGCAGAACCGCGCAAGCCGTGCAACTGCGGTTGCGACAGGCGGGACTGGACTACGCGCTCAGTCCTGCGCAGTTCATCGCCAGCCGCATCGTCGGCGCCGGGATGGCCGCGCTGGCGGCCTGGTGGCTAGTCTCCAGCTTCGACGGCCTGCCCCGGGGCGCCGATGGCGGTGCGCGCCACATCGCCCTGCCCATCTATCTGCAGGCCATGGCCGCAGGCGCACTGCTGGGCTGGGCCTACCCCGCCATCTGGCTCAGGGATCGCATCGCCGTGCGCCGGCGCGAACTGCTGCGCATGCTGCCCTTCTTCCTGGACATCATCACGCTGTGCGTGGAAGCCGGCCTGAACATGCAGGGCGCCATGACCCAGGCCGTGGCCAAAGGCCCCCAGGGACTGGTGCGCGACGAATTCCAGCGCGTGCTGCGCGATATACGCGCCGGCAAGGCGCGTGCCGAAGCACTGCGCGGCATGGCCGAGCGCCTGAACGAACCGAGCGTCGCCAACTTCACCTCCGCCGTGATCCAGGCAGAGAGCATGGGCATGAACCTCGGCCCCGTGCTGCGGGCACAGGCTGATCAGCGCCGCTCCGAACGCTTCATGCGCGCGGAAAAACTCGCGATGGAAGCGCCCGTGAAGATGCT
>Ga0308165_1006272_pt1 | contig 10564 bp, 9 predicted proteins | sample PhyWR2_FD_201032 | JGI IMG/M metagenome (GOLD analysis project Ga0308165, IMG submission 201032) | Phyllosphere microbial communities from UC Gill Tract Community Farm, Albany, California, United States - DLSLW.R2 | ecosystem: Host-associated > Plants > Phyllosphere > Unclassified | place: USA... | reverse complement strand
TATTATATCGAAATGTTTTATAACAGTAAGCGTCGGCATGGCTCGAGCGAGCAGATGCCACCGACTGAATATGAAAACCTATATTATCAACGGCTCAGAAGTGTCTAGATTATCCGTGGCGATTCAATATATATACCTTCTTCATTTAAATTATTAATGTTTTTAAATGTATTCTTTAATTTTATATCTGGATCGTTTAACGTCACTCTAAAAAATATACTTGATACTTCTCTATAGAGCTGTTCCTTAACTGCTCTCCTATGACAGATAATTAAAATATTTCGCTCTTTACTTAGATGTGATATTAAACTTATGACACCTGTTTTACCCGCTCCCGTTGGCAAGTTAATTAAGCATGCCTTGTCACGAATATTTCTTTTCTTAAATTTAAAAATTTCCCCACAGCTTCTTCTTGACATTTCCTTATTTTGCCTGTAGAGACTTTTAAGTATTTTAATAAATTTCTTTGCATGTAATCTCCTTTGCATATTTAAAAAACTCAATAAATACAATTATGATAAAAGGGTTTATAACCAATCACCTTGGTCCGCACTGTGATCTTCTCTAATTGCATCTTGTTGATAGCTTATAGCAATGCGGTCTAAGCAAGCTGCGGTTCGAGGCCATTCAAATCTAAGATCATCAGCATCTTGTTTATAGCGTTCTACTAATATTCGTTCTTGCCCCCCACCATCATGTGGCATGCGTACAGTTACGCCACGGCGGTTGTAAACACCAACTTCAAAACCACTCTCCATTGCTCGACTTCTAGCAAACTCAAGAACTTCGCGAATTGCTTCTGGCGGCCACGTTTCATTTTTTTTTCTTTTTGCGGCAGAGAGAATCATGCCAATCGTGTCATCACCTATTTCACCACGACCTGCAGACTTCAGTAATTGACGAGCTTGCTTGACCCACGACATCAATACATAAGAGTCAATAGTCCCGTTCTCATCGGTCCCGGGTACAATTGCCCAATCATGCAAAACTTGATATGCCTGGCTTGCTAGATCACGGGCCTGCTTAGGATTTGCTGGTTCAGATTCAACTACACCACTATCTTCTTCAGGTAGATAGAGTAATTTCATTAGTGAGGTAAAAAATACAGGGTCTTTAGCAAGAGCCTGATGTAAGTTTCTGGCTGGATGTCGTGAATGCCGTAAAACTTGAAAATAAATCCATTCGAGCCTCACAAGTTCTTCTTTTGAAGTCTTTACATCACTCTTCAGGTAATCTAGGAGAATACCAATATAATAGCTCGACATCGTATTATCATTATTGGGAGAGTCTTTAGTGCTTGCAGCGGTATGCATTAATCTAATAATAACTGAGCCTTCTGGTTCTATTTTTATATTATTAGCAAGCCACGCAAGAGCATCGTGACTTCGGTCTGCCAGAAGTAAATGATCAATGACATACTCAAGCTCTAAATCTGCAGAAAGCCTAAATGTAGGGATCGTCTGCCAATATATTGTACTAATATTAACTGGTCTCGATTCTATTTTCAGCCAAAGCGACATTACAGGTGGTAATACTTGGGCAATGCGTACTTCCGCTAACTCCCCCCAATTATCAGTTATAGCTTGTTCCCATATTTCTTGAACCCAAGTTTCGCTTTCTGAGCCTTTCGTGGCTTTGAGTCCATAAAGAATTCCCAAACCAATATTTGCTATATCTGAATCACCAGACATTAGAGCTTTTTTCATTAGAAAATGTTTATGCCCACACTTTGTTGAGGATCGCGCTAAAGCAAGACCAAAATCGTAGTGCATCGTAATTGTTGAAGAAAAATGAAATATTTGTTCAAATTCAAGTTCAGCAAGTAAGAACTCTACTGCTTCCAATTGTCTCTCTTCGAGCCTATTTCGTTGTGTTTGCCAATCATAATTTTCGCCTAACTCATTGGCCCCTGCACAAAATAGCCAGCGAAAACGCTCCTCGACATTTTCTGGTGTTAGTGAAAGAAATATAGCATCCAACGGTGCTAATTCTTCTTCAGACAGAGCCCATGGAGCATCTTTGAAGCCACGGTTTCTCTGTAAAAAATGCCGTAACTCATTCCACAACCTTTCTTTTTCATCAGAAGATGTGAGGTTAAGGGAGTAATCAGCTAATTGCTTAGCTGCTAAAAATTTCCAGTTTGAATCAAAATTCCCCCAAAGGTGGAAAAGTTCAAACCACCGTTCGCACCTCCCATTTATATGCATTAATAATCTGTCACCGATTTCACATGCTGCTGTTGCAACAGAGGACCAGGTAATCGACTCCGGCTCATTAGGAGTGAAATCACGCCAATTCGGCATAGAAGAAGGTTCTGAAGTATCGTGTGAACGAGGTGCTAATGCGAGCAATAACTTCCAACCAGCAATTGGATGCAGCGATATGATCCGATCAATGACCTTAATACGTTGTGATGAATTAGCATAAGTTTGTGGTGACCAACTAACAAAAATCCGCCTTAAAGAAACTGCTGGACGGTTTCCCCATCGACCTCCGGGATCAACATCATCTAACCAAGCCAGTAAAAGTGCAGATTGCATTAGATAACGCGGGCTACGCGCTAACATCTCTAATGCCCATAACAAATTTGAAAGATACTCTGTGGGTTGCATTATCCCTTCATCACTTCGGAATAATGACAAAATCTGAGGTGAATCGCCTTCCAACCCAGCTTCTACAGCGTCTAGAAATACCGTTGGGGCTGCTTCTGCAAGATTATGGAAATCCTGAGACAAAGACCACCAAAGTGGCTCAGTTGCATTATTAAGCAACTTATACACCGCACTATTAACATGAGAAGATACATCCGTAATAAGCGTTGCTACCTCTGGGAAAACAGCCAAGGCAATCATCGATTCTGTTAAGCCACGTCTGATGCTACCTGATGGTTTCCCTACGCTATTATCTTCATAGAAGGTATCGGCATTAGGTTGAGTCTCAAAATGGGGATCAATGGCGCTCATCACCGAATGGAATGTATTCTCAAAGCGCTTTAGTTGGTGGGAAGTTAGCTGATTACCTACTTGAGTCCAAAGATCTCGTAATGAAACTACTTTCCAAAGATTACCAGAGCGAATTAATGGACCACCAAAAGTGGATGCTAACGGTGCCAAGATTTCTTCTACCTGCTCATAAGAGCAACCAGCTAAATCACTAATAATTTTTTGATCTTGAGATGAGGTTTCATCCCAGCTCCCCGCGAACATTGCGGCAATAAGCTCAGATGAAACATGTTCAGCCCATTGTGGTTTATAGTTTGGGGCTATGGGCATTAAGCGCCTTAATACCGTAATACTGCGGCCTGATGCGTGGGCATAACGATGAGCATCCTCCTCATTTAATCCAGCATGAGTTAATGCTATTTTTAGCTCAAATCTCCATGGGCGGGGGAGGCGTATTGAATGACCGGATAGATGAGACACATCTGAGCCATAGATAGCGTAGACATGGTGACCATTATTAACAAGAGATTGTGCAATCCCCGGTTCTGAAATAGTGAGAACAATGATTAATGGCGTGCCTAAACCAGCTAATTGCCGGGCTGTTGTTGCGTTGTCAACTACGACACATTTGCTCCAATAGAACAGCTTATGCTCTTCAGGCAGAGGACTTATAGATGCATAAAGAAAAGCTAGTGCTTCATCGGGAGCTTCGGCTTGCACCGAGAGTTGTTGCGGTGAATCTCTTAACCACCTAAGGACTTTTGTTTGTTCTTCATCACGTCCGGCCAAGATAACATCGGGAGTGAGAGGTGTTCTCGTTGCGTGAATCCACTCGCTCCAAGACTCTTCAATATTACGTAATCCCTGTGGCCGATGACCTATTTTTACTGACAACCATTGAGCGACCGCAGGATAAATTTCTAACCAATGGACAAGATCATCAGCATCAATGGCACAGACATTCAGCCAAATATTGAGAGCTTTTTTCTCTTCTACCCACTTATTTTTACCAGGAAAGCGTTGTGGAGTAACGAATACATACGTTGTTTTATCTGGACTATACCCGAGTGGATTCCCAGATCTTTTATTAAAATCTTCTTCTGCCTTAGCGCGGATAGAGGTACGTTGAGCACCAATTTCCCAAACAGAATCACCCTCAGGAACGAAGCCCAAACCCAAACTCGTTTTACACTCACCATCCCAACCAGGATATTGCACACTCTCATCTGATGGGAAATGAACTTTTGCGGCAGGACCTACTGTTGCAAAAATTAAACGTCGTAATAATTCAGGAATACCACTCTGACCATCTCTCCGTTCACCCCACTGTGAAAGGTGAGTTGCATTAATCCAGCGCATCAAAGAACCAGGTTTTACATTTTCAGGTGGCTGCAGCATACCCCTTTCAACTACCCCACCAGCTATAAACTGCAAACCTTCAGCTTCTAAGGCATCACGGATAGCTTGGGCATTATTTGCTACTGGAGTACGAAAGCCACGCTCAAAATCCGCAAGTGTAGATGTTGCCACATTTGCTTTGGAGGCCAGTTCTTGTTGAGACCAAGCGAGAAGAGCTCTTGCAGCTTTAACTTGCTCTGGTAAAAGGAGCTCATTCATTACAAAACCTCATATTTTTAATATGACATCACAATATCTGTCTAAAAGATGAGCGTCAATGCACAATCGGGTGGATGTATGCCAGACCTGTTACAACTTGGATTTGGGGCCATCTAAACATGACGAAGACCGCGTGGGTGGACTCCAACTATAGGGCAGGCTCGTCTACCGGGGCGGGGTCAGTCCAACTCTAGGGCTGATTTGCCTACAAGCTCATGGGCACCCCACATCCTGCGTATAGCAGCTAGCGTAGCAATGGTCGCCAGCTCAAGAAAACGGGGCATGCTTATCGAACTTTATCACGACCGTGGAAATGTTTAAGCCGATCTTAGATTTCCGGATTCCGTGGCATGGAATGCCAAGGTTCAGCTAGTAAGATTGCTATATGGTCTGACCTGCCCCCGGGATTAGATACAACCTTCAGTTAATAATGTCGGTTGGTTTTTCTTCATATTTCCTGTTTCGCCAGTCCGTTGCGAATTCAGCTGGTGTCTGGTAATCCAGCGATGAATGGGGACGGCACTCGTTATAATCCTGCCGCCAGTCATTAATCGTTTTCCGGGCATGAAGAATATCGCTGAACCAGTGTTCATTCAGACACTCATCGCGAAAGCGTCCGTTAAAACTCTCAATAAATCCGTTCTGCGTTGGCTTACCTGGCTGGATAAGCCGTAGTTCCACACTATGCTCAAAGGCCCATTGATCGAGCGCGCGGCAGGTAAATTCCGGGCCCTGATCGGTTCTTATTGTCGTCGGATACCCCCGAAACAACGCGATGCTGTCCAGAATACGCGTGACCTGAACGCCTGAAATACCGAAAGCAGCGGTGATCGTCAGACACTCCTTCGTGAAATCATCCACACAGGTCAGGCACTTGATCCTGCGACCGTTGGCCAGTGCGTCCATAACGAAATCCATCGACCATGTAAGGTTCGGTGCATCCGGGCGCAGAAGCGGAAACCGTTCGGTCGCCAGCCCTTTACGGCGTCGTCTGCGTTTTACGCTCAGTCCATTAAGGTGGTAAATACGGTATACCCGCTTGTGATTGACGTTAAGGCCCTCCCTACGCAGCAACTGCCAGATGCGCCGATAACCAAAACGTCTGCGTTCAAGCGCCAGCTCAGCAATACGCCCTGATAAATGTGCATCAGCAGCCGGACGCTGAGCATCATAACGGCAGGTCGACAGGGACAAACCTGTAAGCCGGCAGGCACGACGTTGCGACAGACCAGTCGCATCACACATCAACACCACGGCTTCCCGCTTCTGGCCTGTCGTCAGTACTTTCGCCCCAGAGCCACCTGAAGCGCCTCCTTATCCAGCATGGCTTCGGCAAGCAGCTTCTTGAGCCTGGCGTTCTCTTCCTCAAGCGACTTCAGGCGCTTAACCTCGGGCACCTCCATACCGCCATACTTCTTACGCCAGGTGTAAAAGGTGGCGTCGGAAATGGCGTGCTTACGGCAGAGCTCACGGGCAGAAACCCCGGCTTCAGCCTCGCGGAGGATACTGATGATCTGTTCATCGGAAAAACGCTTCTTCATGGGGATGTCCTCATGTGGCTTATGAAGACATTACTAACATCGCGGTGTATTAATCAACGGGGAGCACGTCAGATGAACGCCGTACCTAACGTGAAATTTAGAAACCGAGCGAGGTGCTGATTGCATCTCATCACCTCGCTCTGACTTTTAGTTAAGGTATTTTGTACGTTTCTTGTAACGGTAGTGTTCCACAAGTGCTTTACCGCAGTTTGGGCTACCGTATCTTAAACCCTCTGATAGAGCCTTTTTGATAGCAGGGATATCCATCACAGCACGCTCTAGCAGTTCGGGAATGATTTCATTAAGTTGCCCAATGGCAACGTCGTAACCAGCATTCAAGCCAATAGATATACCATCACGTAAACATTTCTGATAGTCGTTTTCACCTACTCCTGATTCGCCAGTTGCTTGAATATAATCACCTTCTTGAGAGAGAGGTACGGGTGTTTTTTTATCTGAATCATTATTATTGTGCATACTGCCTCCGGGCATTTGATAAACTAACCGAGTTGCTGAGTGTTCTCGGTAGAGACAGATTACTCAGCGGTATGAAAAGGTCACTTCGATTTTTTTTTGCTTATCAGACTTGAGTTTTTCTAGTGGCTGTGATAGTGGGCGTGACCATTTCATGTATTAAACTGAGTGCCAAGATACATAAAGGATTTTGGGGTGGGCAATGGGAAACGAATTAGCGTTGAAACGCATTTTTGAAGCAGGTCTATTTTATAACGCGGCATTGAGATTGTACCGTGATGACATTAAGTTAATTGATGAATTTATGGATCAATATGAACATTGCGAGAAGGAGATTAGAGTCAGAATAGGTGATTTGCTCTTTATTTACTTTATTGAAAGAGAGCCGCAACAAGAAATGTTGCTTTTTCAGGCGATGCAAGTTTTTAGCTCTGGAGCAGATGTTGTTTTGGCGGCAAAGGATTTGAAAACCAAAGTGGTACTCCCGTGGTCCCCATTTTACTTATTAAAGACAGAGCGAGAGATTTTACGTCCGGAAATTTTGCTAGATGAATTTTTAACGCTGGTAAGTCGTAAAAGAGGATTTAAATCCATAATGGAAGAAGACGTAAATCTAGTTGAAGAGAAATTCTCACTATTAAAATATTTTCGTAAGGAGAATCAGTTTTTTAAAGATCGAGTGAAAATTAAAAGAAACGCAGGAGATGGAAATATTCATATTTTTTACAACACTGAGCGGGTCACATTTAGAAACTCGCTCGTTTATGCTATGGAAAATATAAATCATGAATTAGGTTGCGATCTTCTAGCTGAAAAGTGGTCTGCTAAAAATATGTCAAGCCTAGGTGGGATGCTGTTGGCGCAGGCTTATTTATCCACAAGGAATAGCCATGGGCTGTCACAGGAAGCATATTTTAACCACATCTTAGATAAATACCCTGCCATGGCGAATATCGGTTTAAGAGATAAAAAAAATATTTACGATGGGATGAAAAACCTAGGTGAGTTGCCATCAATTTTTAAAAAAAACTATGAGGTTGATGCTGATGAGCTCACTGTTCAACGTCAGAGGTTTTCTCATGAAAGTAGAAATGTTGCAGAAATTGATAACAGAATTGAACCTTCTGTTTTACTTAAAAGTTCCTTGTCTCTTTACATAACTTACTATTGTTTTTTATTAAAGAATGTGGGTTTCATTAAGCTGTTGCAGAAACTCATGCATTCCATTAAAGATATTGTGATAAGACAGTTTAAGAAAAGTGAATATGTCATTTTTTATATTCTTAATGTAATTAATGGCTCTTTACCAAAAGAACAAAAACAATCATTTTCCGATATCATTCAGGCTGTAGAAACTCAATGCTATGGTCTTTTAAAAAACCTTAGAGCATATCCCGCACCGCAGAATTTATGGGGCTACTTCACCAGTGACTTTATTGTCCCGGAGATTGATGAAATAATTAATTCGCTGGGGGCACTCTATTCGTTGTGCAACCAAAATTATCAAAATGTGACGTATGATAATTTAAAAGAAATTAATATGCATGAGGTGTTTAAAAAGTCTTTACTTATTAATAGAATGATATATGTAGAATCTGAATTTATCAGTGCAGCATATGGACTTAGTGACCATACTATAGTAATACCTGTTAATGCTCCGGAAAATGTTTACGGTACTGTCCGCGCTGCGTTAGAACTGTATGACAAGAGTTTAAAAAATAACTATCTCCTAAGTACAATTATCCATAAAGATCTTGAGGAGATGCAATGTATTCTTTGGGGGCTATATCATCTATATCAAAAGGAATTCTCTTACGAAAAAACAACCAATGAGTTATCTATAGATAGGATTGGACAACATTATCAACAGCCGATCTCTGAAAGTAAATTTAAGAAAGGTAAAAAATTAGCTCAGCAATTAATAGAATCTTTCGGGAGGAAGTCTTAATATTTAATTAAATATTTAGAAAGAGCTTAGGTTTGACGGTTTTTTTAAAAAATCGTGCTATTGAGAAAATTTGAGTGCTGACATTTTTGTATTTTCTCAGGCTTAGTCTAAAAGTTACCAGTTATTTATACTGGTATCTATAAGAATATGTCTGGCTTAAATTTCTCTAAGCCTAGATGCGTTTTACATCAAGCAACGTTTCCATTGGCGGCCAGCCACAACAAATGTTTCCCTGATGGGAACGCTCTTTATTATAGTGAGTCTACCATTCATCAAGATCCGATTGCAGCACGTCCTGACCGTCATACAATTTCTTGCGGAACGTCACCTGATAAAATTCATTCAGGATCGTTTTATGGAAACGCTCGCCGATACCGTTAGTTTGCGGCGACATCGCTTTGGTTTTCGTACGGTCGATATTATTTATCGCCAGATATAGCTGTTCATCATGCTGTTTAATCTTGTCACAGTAATCTGCGCCACTGTCAGTCAGTATCCTGAGCATTGGCAGCCTCTGAGACTCATAGAATGGCAGCACACGATATTAGCCGCCGTTATCGGTGTTTTAACGACGTAGAGTTTGCAGTGAGCAACCTTTGAATAGGTATCAACGAACGTCTGCTGATAAATACGCCCAACGACTTTCAGGTTATACACTTAAAACGTGTCCTTATACCTCAGATAATCCGAATGCGCGGTTTTAATCTCATCTCAGGCTAGCTTGTTTTGGATTGCTGTAATGACATCTTCAATTTCTTTGTTCTTTTCACCGACGATAGCAAACTGATCTCTTCGTTGGTTTAATTGACGAAGAAGCTTAGGTTACCGCTCACACCGTCCCGGTTGTATAACCGAACATCGTATCCATGATCGGTAAGGTCATAGTGTGTCACGTCACCACTGTCACAGCTAACAGTGAAATCAGGGTCCACGTAGTTGAACGGAATGCGACCCGTTTCCAAAGCAAGGAAGATACGCGCGAGCGTGGTCTTACCAGAATAGTTCCGTCCGTAAATGATATTGAGCCTCTTAAAATTCTGGACGGTATTACACGCATCCTTAATGCTTTTCTACCGAATGAAAACCATACAACTACCGAAATTACTGATATCAACTTGATTGAACATGAGCACTTCGTTGCGGCTGGCTCTTGAATATTGATTTACAGTTAAATGATTTTAGTTAGTCGAGAATCTCATCTGCAAATTCACATTTGGTATCATTATGCGATATTTGAATATAAGTAATATTAATCAACCAAATTATATCAGCGTAGTAAAAATCGATAAATCTAACAGTTATGTATATGTAGGGCTGTGCGTGGTTATTAATGATTTTATATAAATAATCATTATTTATCAGAGTTAACACCTCAATGCATCATTGTTTAGGCAATATCAATAATTCAACCAGTACTGTTTACCCATACATTAAGTATTTCCGCCCATTCCTGCATCATCACTTTACGCTCATCAAGATAAGTTGCATGGTTGTATGTGCGACGAACATTGTTGGTATCAGCGTGCGCAAGTTGGGCCTCAATAGCATCAGGACGATAGCCCATCTCGTTTAAACGTGTACTGCCTGTAGTTCTGGTAGCATGTGGGCTATAAGTACCACTCCAACCGAGGCTTTTAAGTAGCTGACGCAGTGAATGCGATGTCATCGGGCCACGTGGGTTATCTCGGCCCGGAAAAAGGTGCTGTCGATGCCCGGTTAATCCCCGTAGCGTTTTGAGCATTTTGACAGCTTGAGAGGGTAGGGGAATAACGTGTTCTCTGCGGGCTTTCATCCGCGCTGCCGGAATGGTCCTAAGGGCGTTATCAAGATCGAATTCTGCCCATTCAGCCTCGGTGACTTCGGCAGGACGCGCCAATGTCCACCACATTAGCCACATGCAATAGTTAACCTGATATGAGCCACGACTGTTGTCAAAACAGCTTAATAGCTTCCCGATTTGCTGGGGATTCAGTGCTTGTTTGTGCTGTATCTTATTAGCCGGAAGGGCCTTGCGCGCATGCCATACAGCATCGCTACCAGCT
>Ga0308165_1006271_pt1 | contig 10564 bp, 9 predicted proteins | sample PhyWR2_FD_201032 | JGI IMG/M metagenome (GOLD analysis project Ga0308165, IMG submission 201032) | Phyllosphere microbial communities from UC Gill Tract Community Farm, Albany, California, United States - DLSLW.R2 | ecosystem: Host-associated > Plants > Phyllosphere > Unclassified | place: USA... | reverse complement strand
CGTTATAGTTTCCACGGCGTAATAAGCATAATAATGCGTAAGGGATCACGATGCAGAACGGCGCAATGAAGCCCTGGCTGGACTCTTCCTGGCTGGCGGGCGCAAACCAGTCCTACATAGAGCAGCTCTATGAAGACTTCTTAACCGATCCTGACTCTGTTGATGCGCACTGGCGCACTCTTTTCCAGCAGTTACCTGGAACCGGAGCCAGACCAGATCAATTCCATTCTAAAACACGTGATTATTTTCGTCGTCTGGCGAAGGATGCCTCACGTTATTCCACCGCAGTCACCGATCCAGAAACTGACGCTAAACAGGTCAAGGTTCTACAGCTGATTAACGCCTGGCGTTTCCGCGGGCATCAGGCAGCGAATCTGGATCCGTTAGGACTGTGGAAGCAAGAATCCGTACCGGATCTCGACCCTGCTTTCCACAATCTGACTGAGGACGATCTTCAGCAAACCTTCAATGTGGGTTCTTTTGCCGTTGGCAAAGACACCATGAAGCTTGCTGACCTGATTGAAGCCCTGGAGCAGACCTACGGTGGTTCGATTGGTGCTGAGTATATGCACATCACCAACACCGAAGAAAAACGCTGGATCCAGCAACGTATTGAGTCAGTGGCCGGAAAATCCACCTTTACTGCTGAGGAGAAAAAGCGCTTTCTCTCCGAGCTGACAGCAGCAGAAGGTCTGGAGCGTTACCTGGGGGCTAAATTCCCTGGCGCTAAGCGTTTCTCGCTGGAAGGCGGCGATGCGCTGGTTCCGATGCTGAAAGAGATGATCCATCACGCGGGTAAGAGTGGAACGCGTGAAGTGGTGCTGGGTATGGCGCACCGCGGTCGTCTTAACGTGTTAGTTAACGTTCTCGGTAAAAAACCACAAGAACTGTTTGATGAATTCGCGGGCAAGCACAAAGAACATCTTGGCACCGGCGATGTGAAATACCATATGGGCTTCTCTTCTGAGTTTGAAACAGAAGGCGGTCTGGTTCACCTGGCGTTGGCGTTTAACCCTTCTCACCTCGAAATCGTGAGCCCTGTGGTTATCGGTTCAGTGCGTGCACGTCTGGATAGACTGGTTAAGCCTGGCAGTAATCAAGTTCTGCCTATCACCATTCATGGTGATGCCGCAGTAGCCGGGCAGGGTGTGGTTCAGGAAACCCTGAATATGTCCAAAGCGCGTGGCTATGAAGTGGGCGGTACCGTACGTATCGTCATTAATAACCAAGTTGGTTTTACCACTTCAAACCCGCTGGATGCCCGTTCCACGCCGTACTGTACCGACATCGGTAAGATGGTGATGGCACCGATTTTCCACGTGAATGCGGATGACCCGGAAGCGGTAGCCTTTGTTACCCGTCTGGCGCTTGATTTCCGTAATACCTTTAAGCGTGATGTGTTTATTGACCTGGTTTGCTACCGCCGTCATGGCCACAACGAAGCTGATGAGCCAAGTGCAACTCAGCCCGTGATGTACCAGAAAATCAAAAAACATCCGACCCCACGTAAACTGTACGCGGATAAACTGGAACAGAATCAGATTGCTACGCTGGAAGATGCGACCGAAATGGTCAATCTGTATCGCGATGCGCTGGATGCCGGTGAGTGTGTAGTGAAAGAGTGGCGTCCGATGAACCTGCAATCTTTTGCCTGGTCTCCTTATCTTAACCATGAGTGGGATGAAGTTTATCCGAGCACGGTTGAGATGAAGCGTCTGCAAGAGCTGGCTCTTCGCATCAGTACTGCACCTGAAGCCGTAGAAATGCAATCTCGTGTCGCTAAAATCTATAGCGATCGTCAGGATATGGCGAACGGCAATAAGCTGCTGGACTGGGGTGCTGCTGAAAACCTGGCCTATGCAACCCTGGTTGATGAAGGTATTTCTGTCCGTCTGTCAGGTGAAGACGTTGGACGCGGTACCTTCTTCCACCGTCATGCCGTTATCCATAACCAGACTAATGGTTCCACCTATATTCCACTGGCTAACGTTCATAACAGCCAGGGAGAGTTTAAAGTCTGGGATTCGGTGTTATCAGAAGAAGCGGTTCTGGCATTTGAATATGGCTACGCCACGGCTGAACCACGGACGCTGACCATCTGGGAAGCGCAGTTTGGTGATTTTGCCAACGGTGCTCAAGTGGTTATCGATCAGTTCATCAGTTCTGGTGAGCAGAAATGGGGTCGTCTGTGTGGTCTGGTTATGCTGCTGCCACATGGTTACGAAGGCCAGGGACCAGAGCACTCCTCTGCGCGCCTTGAACGTTACCTCCAGCTGTGTGCTGAGCAGAATATGCAGGTTTGTGTGCCTTCAACGCCGGCGCAGGTCTACCATATGCTGCGCCGTCAGGCACTGCGTGGTATGCGTCGTCCGCTGGTGGTGATGTCACCGAAATCGTTGCTGCGCCATCCGCTGGCGGTTTCCAGCCTCGACGAACTGGCGAATGGAACCTTCCAGCCCGCTATTGGTGAGGTTGATGACCTGAATCCGCAAGATGTGAAACGCGTCGTTCTGTGTTCAGGCAAGGTTTACTACGACTTGCTGGAACAACGCCGTAAAAACGATCAGAAAGATGTTGCCATCGTGCGCATCGAACAGCTTTATCCGTTCCCGACTCAGGCGGTACAAGAAGCGCTCAAACCGTTCGCTCATGTACATGATTTTGTCTGGTGCCAGGAAGAACCACTGAACCAGGGTGCATGGTATTGCAGCCAGCATCACTTCCGTGAAGTGATTTCATTTGGGTCTGCTCTGCGTTATGCAGGTCGCCCGGCCTCTGCCTCTCCGGCGGTAGGGTATATGTCCGTTCACCAGAAACAGCAACAAGATCTGGTCAATGACGCGCTGAACGTCGAATAAATTTAAGGGATAAATAATGAGTAGCGTAGATATTCTAGTACCTGAGCTGCCAGAGTCTGTAGCTGATGCTTCAGTGGCAACCTGGCATAAAAAACCTGGCGACAGCGTCAAACGTGACGAAGTGCTGGTAGAAATCGAAACTGACAAAGTGGTTCTGGAAGTTCCGGCGTCGGCTGATGGCATTTTAGACTCTATCCTCGAAGACGAGGGTAGCACTGTGACTTCTCGTCAGATTCTGGGACGTTTAAAAGAAGGCAACAGCGCTGGAAAAGAGATGTCGGCGAAAACTGAGAGCAAAGAGTCAACCCCGGCTCAGCGTCAGCAAGCTTCTCTGGAAGAGCAAAACAACGATACCCTGAGCCCGGCTATCCGCCGTCTTCTGGCTGAGCACTCTCTGGATGCCAGCGCGATCAAAGGCAGCGGTGTCGGTGGTCGTATCACCCGCGAAGACGTTGAAAAACATCTGTCTCAGGCTCAGGCTAAACAACCCGCCGCCGCGGCGCCAGTGGCACCACTGGCTGGTCGTAGTGAAAAACGTGTTCCGATGACGCGTCTGCGTAAGCGTGTTGCTGAGCGTTTGCTGGAAGCGAAAAATTCAACCGCAATGCTCACCACGTTTAACGAAGTGAACATGAAACCTATCATGGACCTGCGTAAGCAATATGGCGATGCCTTTGAAAAACGTCATGGTGTCCGTCTGGGCTTTATGTCCTTCTACATTAAAGCGGTTGTTGAAGCGCTGAAGCGTTACCCAGAAGTTAACGCCTCTATCGACGGCGAAGATGTGGTTTACCACAACTACTTTGATGTCAGCATCGCAGTCTCAACACCACGTGGCCTGGTGACCCCAGTACTGCGTGACGTCGATACTCTGGGAATGGCTGATATCGAAAAACGTATTAAAGAACTGGCGCTTAAAGGTCGTGATGGCAAGCTGACAGTAGAAGAACTGACGGGTGGTAACTTCACTATTACCAATGGCGGTGTCTTTGGTTCTCTGATGTCTACACCTATCATCAACCCACCACAGAGTGCGATTCTTGGGATGCATGCCATCAAAGACCGCCCAATGGCGGTAGACGGTAAAGTAGAAATTCTGCCGATGATGTATCTCGCTCTGTCCTATGACCACCGTCTGATTGATGGTCGTGAGTCAGTGGGCTATCTGGTCGCCATTAAAGAGCTGCTGGAAGATCCAACACGTCTGTTGCTGGACGTTTAGTTAATCAAGACTTTGGCGGGTGACGTTGCTCACCCGCCCGATGAAAAAATCTAACCTTACCCCCGAGCAGTAGTGCTCTTTATCTGGATGGATAGAACTCATGAACTTACACGAATATCAGGCGAAACAATTGTTTGCCCGGTCAGGTCTGCCGGCACCAGTAGGTTACGCCTGCACCACTCCGCGTGAAGCGGAAGAAGCAGCGTCGAAAATTGGCGCGGGTCCTTGGGTGGTGAAATGCCAGGTTCATGCTGGCGGCCGCGGTAAAGCGGGCGGCGTGAAAGTTGTTAACAGCAAAGAAGAGATCCGTGCTTTTGCTGAACACTGGCTTGGGAAAAATCTGATTACTTATCAAACTGATGCAAATGGTCAGCCGGTTAATCAGATTCTGGTTGAAGCAGCGACTGATATTGCTACCGAGCTGTATCTGGGCGCAGTTGTTGATCGTAGCTCTCGTCGTGTCGTGTTTATGGCCTCCACCGAAGGTGGTGTAGAAATCGAGAAAGTTGCTGAAGAAACGCCGCACCTGATCCACAAAATCGCCCTTGATCCACTGGCCGGCCCAATGCCGTACCAGGGACGTGAGCTGGCGTTTAAACTGGGTCTGGAAGGTAAGCAGGTTCAGCAGTTCACCAAAATCTTCATGGGCCTGGCGAATATTTTCCTCGACCGTGACTTAGCGCTGATCGAAATCAACCCACTGGTTATCACCAAGCAGGGTGACTTGATTTGTCTGGATGGAAAACTGGGCGTTGATGGTAACGCGTTGTTCCGTCAGCCAGAAATGCGTGAAATGCGTGACCCAAGCCAGGAAGACGTTCGTGAGTCTCAGGCTGCACAGTGGGAACTGAACTACGTTGCACTGGATGGTGATATCGGTTGTATGGTTAACGGTGCTGGCCTGGCAATGGGTACCATGGACATCGTTAAGCTGCACGGTGGCGAGCCAGCGAACTTCCTCGATGTAGGCGGCGGCGCAACTAAAGAACGTGTTACTGAAGCATTTAAAATCATTCTGTCAGACGAAAAAGTTAAAGCAGTACTGGTTAACATTTTTGGTGGCATCGTACGCTGCGACCTGATTGCTGATGGCATCATTGGCGCGGTAGCTGAAGTGGGTGTTAACGTTCCAGTGGTTGTTCGTCTGGAAGGTAACAACGCAGAGCTGGGTGCGAAAAAACTGGCTGACAGTGGCCTGAATATTATTGCTGCGAAAAGCCTGACGGATGCAGCACAGCAAGTTGTTGCTGCCGTGGAGGGGAAATAATGTCCATTTTGATCGATAAAAACACCAAGGTAATTTGCCAGGGTTTCACTGGTAGCCAGGGGACTTTCCACTCCGAACAAGCTATTGCTTATGGTACGCAAATGGTTGGCGGCGTGACTCCAGGTAAAGGAGGCACGACTCACCTCGGCCTGCCGGTATTTAATACTGTGCGTGAAGCGGTTGAAGCAACGGGTGCAACGGCGAGCGTTATCTACGTTCCAGCCCCATTCTGTAAAGACTCGATTCTGGAAGCGATTGATGCTGGCATCAAGTTGATTATCACCATCACCGAAGGTATTCCTACTCTGGATATGCTGACTGTTAAGGTGAAACTGGATGAAGCTGGCGTCCGTATGATTGGACCAAACTGCCCGGGCGTTATCACGCCAGGCGAATGTAAAATCGGTATCATGCCTGGCCACATTCACCTGCCAGGTAAAGTCGGTATCGTTTCACGTTCAGGTACTTTGACTTATGAAGCGGTTAAACAGACGACTGATATCGGTCTGGGTCAGTCTACTTGCGTCGGTATCGGCGGCGACCCGATCCCGGGTTCAAACTTTATCGATATTCTGAAACTGTTCGAAGCCGACCCGAAAACTGAAGCGATTGTCATGATCGGTGAAATCGGTGGTAGCGCAGAAGAAGAAGCGGCTGCTTATATTAAAGACCACGTCACCAAGCCAGTAGTGGGCTATATCGCAGGTGTGACTGCCCCTAAAGGCAAGCGTATGGGCCATGCTGGTGCCATCATTGCCGGTGGTAAAGGTACGGCTGACGAGAAGTTTGCCGCGCTTGAAGCGGCAGGTGTGAAAACCGTACGCAGCCTGGCTGATATCGGCGAAGCGCTGAAAACGATTCTGCCACGCTAAGTCATAGCCCTGTCCGGGGTGCGATAGCAAGCAACAGAAGGTCATCCTCAGGGGTGGCCTTTTTTATTGTGTAAGAAGCAGGAACCGGAATGTCATAAATCGCACCTGCTATCTATATTCAAATTGACATAGTACTACCTATAGTTATGATTGGGTCATAACTATGGATGGTGATATGATTCAAGATATAGGGTTAGATTACCTGTTAGAACTGCATGGACAGACAGTTTATCGGGATGATGGATACTGGTGGAAAGTTGAGGTCTGGAAAGTTCAGGTATCCAGGTTCATACCTCAGGGTATTCGATACAGTCTGACACTTCATGATCAATATAATACGCGGGTCTTTGGTATGGATAATGCACATGCGGTTAAGCTGCCAAAGAAAGGAAAGTACTCAGGGAGGGTTGTGCACGATCATATGCACCGTAATCCAAGTGATAAAGGTTTTCCGTATGATTTTGTCTCAGCAGCGCAATTGATTAGCGATTTTTTTGAGAAAATAGACGAAGTTATTGCCCAGAGAGAAAAGAGGTCTTTCAAATGAAAGCACTTATTGGCGTTATGCCAGAAGAACAGATCAGAAAAAGAATGCTTGCTATAGTGAAAGGGGAGTACAAACCAGAGGTCGGCGAACCAAAGATTTGGTTTACCTCGATTAATGCAGTGGGGCAGATACTTAACAATGACAATATCGCCTTGCTAAGGTTGATTGATGAGCAAAAACCAGAAACGATCACCGAGCTTGCTGAGCTGGCCGGAAGGAAAAAAAGTAACCTTTCGGTAACCCTGAAAACGCTGCTTTCTCATGGGTTTGTCAGACTTGAAAAGCAGGGGAAAAGTGTTAAGCCAGTGGCGTTATTTACTGATTTTGAAATTCAGATAACGCATGAATTTATCTGCAAATTCGAAGCAAAAGTCGCTTAAGAGTAGCCCGTATTGCTCGGGTTGTTTCGTCTCGACTAAACGTACTAATCACTCCAGAAAAGTATCTGCCCCGATTTTAACGCTTCCTGCCAGTAAAACCCCACGAATTATTTTGAATACATTCAATTTCCGTTAAGTTAAAAAAATTAAACTTGCAGATTATTAATTAACGACTACGCACCATCAAATAAACTAAATATACATTTCTTTAACATCATCACAACGATTTAATGCTAGTGTGTAAAATAATTAACAAACCTGATTAAATTGAGCTGGATCAATAAGTAAAGAAACGGATAAAGGTATAAATAATCGGAAAATGTTTTAGATCAAACTGGCTAAAAAGTGATAATTTATCTATAAATGAGACATTGTCTAGAAACGCAAAAAACATTCAGCGAATACCTATTTATTGTAAGGTCATTGCGGGGTAATATATTTGCGAACTGTATCATTTATTTTTTTAACGTATTTGTAACCTTTACCTTTGAGACCGTTTTTAAATATTTTCGGCTATCAAAGGGTGTGCGGAAGCAAATGTATTTGTATTAGGGCATACGTTGTGGCGCGCTTTTACCCTGGGGTATATACGTTCCACGTGTGGAGTCTTCATGCGAAGAGCAAGGAGTCAAGATGTTGGATATTGTTGAACTGTCGCGATTACAGTTTGCCTTGACCGCGATGTACCATTTCCTTTTTGTGCCACTGACGCTAGGTATGGCGTTCCTGCTGGCCATTATGGAAACGGTATATGTTTTGTCTGGCAAGCAAATTTATAAAGATATGACCAAGTTCTGGGGCAAGTTATTCGGTATTAACTTTGCTTTGGGTGTTGCTACTGGTCTGACGATGGAATTCCAGTTCGGTACTAACTGGTCTTACTATTCTCACTATGTCGGTGATATCTTCGGTGCGCCTCTGGCCATTGAAGGTTTGATGGCATTCTTCCTTGAGTCAACCTTTGTTGGTCTGTTCTTCTTTGGCTGGGATCGTCTGAGCAAAGTGCAACACCTGGGTGTGACCTGGTTGGTTGCTCTGGGTTCAAACTTCTCCGCTCTGTGGATCCTGATAGCCAACGGCTGGATGCAAAACCCTATCGCGGCAGATTTCAACTTTGAAACCATGCGTATGGAAATGCTGAGCTTCTCTGAGCTGGTATTTAACCCGGTCGCTCAGGTGAAGTTTGTTCACACCGTAGCAGCAGGTTATACCTGTGGCGCGATGTTTGTCCTCGGTGTCAGTGCCTACTATCTGCTTAAAGGACGCGATGTCGCTTTTGCAAAACGTTCTTTTGCTATCGCTTCTGCTTTCGGTATGGCGGCTGTTCTGTCTGTTCTGGTGCTGGGTGATGACTCCGGTTATGAACTCGGTGACGTACAGAAAACCAAACTAGCTGCAATTGAAGCAGAATGGGAAACACAACCCGCTCCTGCCTCTTTCAACTTGTTTGCGATTCCTAATCAGGAAACACAATCAAATAGCTTCACGATTGAAATTCCGTATGCCCTCGGTATTATCGCCACCCGTTCTCTGGACAAGCAAGTGACTGGTCTGAAAGAGCTGATGGTGCAGCATGAAGCGCGTATCCGTAACGGGATGATTGCGTATAAACTGCTGGAAGAGTTACGTACCGGTTCTGCAGATCCTGCAGTACGTGAAAACTTCAATGATGTTAAAAAAGACCTCGGTTATGGCTTGCTGCTTAAACGCTATACCGAAAATGTCTCTGACGCGACTGAAGATCAAATCCAGCTCGCAGTAAAAGACTCTATTCCTGAAGTTCTGCCTCTGTACTTTGCCTTCCGTATAATGGTGGCTTGTGGACTGCTGATGCTGGTTATCATTGCCGCATGCTTCTGGAGTACTATTCGTAATCGTATTGGTCAGAAAAAATGGCTGCTGCGTACTGTTCTTTACAGTATTCCACTGCCGTGGATCGCTATTGAGTCCGGTTGGTTTGTTGCTGAATACGGCCGTCAGCCGTGGGTTGTGGGTGAAGTACTACCAACAGTCATGGGACACTCCGCTCTGGAAAGAGGCGACCTCATCCTCTCGATTGCTCTGATTTGTGGTCTTTACACTTTGTTCCTCGTAGCAGAGCTATTCCTGATGTTCAAATTTGCACGCCTTGGGCCGAGCAGTTTGAAAACAGGTCGTTACCACTTTGAGCAGTCCACAGTGGCTTCTAAAACGGCACACTAAGACAGGAGTTCTCAAATGATCGATTACGAAATATTGCGTTTTGTCTGGTGGCTGCTGGTTGGCATTCTGCTAATAGGGTTTGCTGTCACTGATGGTTTTGATATGGGTGTCGGTATGTTGTCGCGTGTTATCGGACGCACCGACGTCGACAGACGTATCATGATCAACTCTATTGCCCCGCACTGGGACGGTAACCAGGTCTGGCTTATCACTGCGGGTGGTGCATTATTTGCTGCCTGGCCGCAAGTGTATGCTACCGCGTTCTCTGGTTTCTATATGGCGATGATTCTGGTTCTGGCATCACTGTTCTTCCGTCCGGTTGGCTTTGATTACCGTTCCAAGATCGAAGATAACCGCTGGCGCGGCATGTGGGACTGGGGCATCTTCATTGGTAGCTTCGTTCCACCGCTGGTAATTGGTGTCGCTTTCGGTAACTTGTTGCAGGGTGTACCCTTCACGATTGATGACTATATGCGCATCAGTTATACCGGTAGCTTCTTCCAGTTGCTGAATCCATTTGCACTGTTAGCAGGTGTGGTCAGTCTGTTTATGATTCTGGCTCAAGGTGCAACCTACCTGCAAATGCGTACTGTTGGAGAGCTTAACTTGCGCTCCCGCGCTTCAGCGCAGATTTCCGCGCTGGTGACAATGGTTGCTTTTGCTCTGGCGGGTGTCTGGGTTATCTACGGTATTGATGGTTATGTAGTGACTTCTGTCCTTAACCATACCGCACCTTCTAACCCACTGACGAAAGAAGTGGCTCAGCAGGCAGGTGCCTGGCTGATAAACTTTAACAATGCACCAATCTTGTGGGTCATCCCTGCTCTGGGTGTTCTGTTACCGCTGCTGACTATTCTGATGTCTCGTCTGAACCGTCCGGCAATGGCTTTCCTGTTCTCGTCACTGACTATTGCTTGTGTGATTCTGACTGCGGGCGTTGCAATGTTCCCATTCATTATGCCATCCAGCATTATGATGAACGTGAGTCTGACTATGTGGGATGCCACATCTAGCCAGCTGACATTGAACGTGATGACCTATGTTGCGATTATCTTCGTTCCAATTATTCTGGCGTACACCATCTGGTGCTACTGGAAAATGTTTGGCCGAATCACTAAAGAGCACATTGAAAGCAACACCCACTCTTTGTATTAATCGGGAGATAGTTATGTGGTATTTTGCATGGATCCTGGGAACGCTTCTGGCTTGTGCATTC
>Ga0308165_1006269_pt1 | contig 10565 bp, 10 predicted proteins | sample PhyWR2_FD_201032 | JGI IMG/M metagenome (GOLD analysis project Ga0308165, IMG submission 201032) | Phyllosphere microbial communities from UC Gill Tract Community Farm, Albany, California, United States - DLSLW.R2 | ecosystem: Host-associated > Plants > Phyllosphere > Unclassified | place: USA... | reverse complement strand
AATGACTTACCACCGCCATAAACCGACTCTTCACCATAAACACGTAAATCTTTTTCAATTTCAACAAACAGGTTGGTATCACCGAGACGAATTTTGTCACCTGTTGTCGGGCCAAACAGACCCGCATATTCTTGCCGAGAAATTTGAGGCATCTTTCGTTCCTTTCTTTTTCCGGGAGGTGCAGCTGGTTAGCTACACGTCATTGAATGTCGACGTCATTGAGTGTCGATAGTATTCGCTTACTTCTTAGACGATTTAAAACCGCGTTCTTCAGCACGGCGAAGCGCTTCCAGTTTGTCCGGTCGCTGGCTTCCAGGGACCACGCCTTCACCTGCCCAGCCATCAACCAGGTTATTGAAGCCATAGAGAGTTTGTTTGCCGCCAAAAGGAATAAGCGAGACTTCGGTTTCATCACCTGGCTCAAAACGAATGGCGGTGGTGGATGAAATATTCAGTCGTTTGCCGTAAGCCGCTTCTCTGTCAAATTCCAGCGCGCGGTTGGCTTCAAAGAAATGGAAGTGAGAGCCGACTTGAATAGGACGGTCTCCGGTATTACGGACTTTCACTTTAACGGCCGGTCTGGTCTCATTAAAGGTAATAGGGGTATCGGCTAAAATGACGCCCCCGAGTGGGGTATTTTCTTCAGGATTGGTCTGGGTGTTCTTTTTCGCGCTCATGCTTTAATCCTCTGCAATAGTCAGTTCAGGTTTTACTCGCACGCGGATTACCGTTATTTGATAGGGTCGTGAACCGTTACCAGACGGCTACCATCAGTGAAAATGGCCTCAACCTGAACATTAGGAATAAGGTCAGCAACACCTTCCATCACATCGTCTTTTGTCAGAACCTGGCTGGCTTCTTTCATGACGTCTTCTACTGTTTTGCCATCCCGGGCGCCTTCCATCGCGGTGACGGTAATAATAGAAACCGCTTCCGGATAATTGAGCTTCAGACCACGTGCTTTGCGTTTCAATGCCACGTCAGACAGCGTGTAAATCATGAGTTTTTCAACTTCTCTTGGGGTGAGCTGCATGAGCCCTCCTGTATCTGTTAATAAAGTGAAAAATAACGACAACCACAATGGTGAATGACCACCTTATAAAACTACCCGCCTGGCTAAGGTCAGCCAGTTAAAACGATATCGCTCTGTTTACCGGCGGCAGTCCACTCCCGTCGTCATGGCGCGGTTTATGCTTTCTACCAGGTATCCATATTCTCGAACAGACTCTTTCCAGTAATGCTTTGTTATGGCTAAAAATAATCAGCCCCAATGGACGCTGCTGCGTTTCTTCCAGCAGGACTTTCCAAATTTGTGCCTGAATATGCGCATCAAGCTGCGCCGTGACTTCGTCGGTAATTAAATAACGCGTGCGCGGATCCAGGGCACGCAGTAGCGCAATACGGGCTAGTTCCCCACCGGATAGCTCATCAGGTCGGCGTTTTAACCACTTAGGATTAACCACCATACGTTCAAGCCATTGGGCATCTGGCCGCCAGGCATCATGCAGGCTGTCGCCGGTAGTACGGTAGGGGTTGAAACTGAGTTCGGGATGCTGAGGAACGAGCTGAATCGGGCAGTAACCTTTATTAGGCGGAGGTATACCATTGATGAGTACCTGGCCGCTGGTAGGAGTCTGCCATTGGGCAATTACTCGTCCGAGGGTGGTTTTACCAAACCCGCTGGGGGCTGAGATCCCTAAACGTTCACCCGGATTAAGAGTGAATGAAACATCCTCCCAGAGCTGTTGTCCCCCCTGGGTTATCGATAAATTATCGATAGTCAGCATGTTCAGCTTCCTCTCTTTGCGAAATGGTCTGGCTGATAAATTGCTGTTCCGGTAGAGCGTCCCACAATGATTGTAGCCACTCACTGCCACCGTGATTTTTCAGCTCATCAGCCCGCAGCGTTTCGCATATTTCGCCCTGGCGGAGTACGGCAATTTTGTCGGCAAATCGTGCCGCCAGCGCTAAGTCGTGTGTGACCCATAAAATCGCTCTTCCTTGCTGACAAAAAGCGCGTAAGTGGGTCAGTAACTGGCAGGCATGTTCATCATCCAGCCAGGAGGTCACCTCATCCGCCAGAATATATTGCGCATGAGTCAGAGTTGCACAACTCGCCAGTACGCGTTTCGCCATTCCCCCGGATAACTGCCGGGGAAAGTCATAAATTAAGCCGGGTGCCAGATTGTAAGTTTGCAGCTGCATTGCGACATCTTTAAGGCGTAGCTCGACGCCGCTAAGTTGTGCTGCTCGAGTGATTTGTGAGCCCACTTTAATCAATGGATTGAGGGCACTAACGCCCTGAGGGACATAACAGACTGACTTACCGCGATGCTCTATTTTTTCTCGGGTATCCAGCGTCTTTCCATCCAGAATAATCTCGCCACGGCAGCGCATATTGTCCGGAATCAAGCCCAGCACACTTTGCAATAACAGGCTTTTGCCTTCGCCGCTGCCACCGACCAGAGCCACTAATTCCCCGGGCCGGACTTCTAAAGAGATATTGCTCAGCAGCGGGTGCCAGGTTTTACGCCCCAGCCAGCGATAATGAGCAACATCAAGAGAAAAATTTGAAAATTTCAGCATTATGAGACCCTCACCCAGAGCTGTTGAAGCGCTCGGGCCAGTTGGTCAAAAATAAGCACTAGCCCGACTAATATCAGGCCTGGGAAAAACGCCAGCCACCAGGCGCCGCTGCTTAAGTAGCGTAGGGCGTCGGCGAGCAAAATCCCCAGAGAGGCTTCATGTGGTGATAAACCAAACCCCAGAAAACTCAGCGCTGCACTGTGCAAGACGGCATGAGGGAACATCAGTAATGTACCCACTATCCATTGTGGCAATATTAAGGGTAGCAGATGATGACGCCAGCGATAGAAATTGCTGTTACCCAGGCGATGGGACAGCTTCACGTAATCTGTTTCACGAATACGCAGAATTTCTGCACGCAGAATCAATGTCAGTTTCGGCCAGTGCGTGAAAGCGACCGCCAGAATCACCCCTTCTTTACCGCCCCCTAGCGTAAAGCAAATCAGTACCAGTAACAGTAGATGAGGTAACGCCAGCATACTGTCGATCAGCCCACGGATCAGATAGTCCATGGTTTTATTAATCGAACATAAAGCGGCAGCGAGCAGAGAAATTAAACCGCTGGTAAAGGCGGCAGTTAAACCAATTTGTAAGCTGGTGGTGAGTCCCTGAAAGCAGCGTAACCATAAATCACGGCCCAGACTGTCAGTACCGAACCAGTAGAGGCTGGAAGGTGGCTGACGCCTTGCCAGCAGTTCCATCGGTATATCAAGGTGATAAATAGAAAATCCATAAATCACTAAACCGGATAACAATACGAATGAAACGGCGAGTCGCAGTAATGCCTGATTAGGGTTATATGTCATGCCTGACCGCGCAGCCCCCTGTTCAGACGATGTAGCAGCCCGTTGGCGATACTGTTTCCACAGAACACCAGAATGGCGCAAAACATCACGATCCCCATTAATAATGGAATATCACCGTGGAGCCCGGCATCGATAGTGGCTTGTCCCAGCCCCGGATAAGCAAACACTTTCTCTGCCAGTAAAGAGCCACCCAATAACTCACCCAGAGAGGCAAATTGCAGACACAGTGCGGGTGTAATGGCGTGGCGCAGAATATGAAACTGCACCAGTGACCAGCCTTTATCACCTTGTGCCTGAGCGTAACGAATAAATTCACTGTTCATCACTTCAGCAACTTTGGCTCGAGTATGTAGCGCAATATTCCCGACACCCAGTAACCCCAGGGCAATACAAGGCAGAATAAGATGATGGAGCTTATCGCCAAAGCTTGCGGTTTCAGCATTACTCCCTGGCGTCCAGGCACAGCAAATGGGGGCCCAGTTAAGTTGCACAGCAAATAACGACAGCAGCAGTAGCCCTATCCAGAAGGTGGGTAAGGACGCCAGCAAATAGGAAAAGCTGGAAATAAGACGGTCCGGCCAGCGGTTGAGATAACGTCCGGCGGTTAAGCCCATTAATAGCCCAAGCACACCGGAAAATACCCAGGCGGAAAGCAGCAAGGCAAATGAGGTGGCAAAGCGTTCTCCAATCACTTGCGCGACCGGGGCGTTGTAGAGCATTGAATACCCCAGGTCGCCTTGAATCATCTGCATAAACCAGTGCAGAAAGCGCTGCCATAAGGGTAAGTCCAGCCCCCAGCGGGCGGCTATCAGCGGATATTGTTCAGGGGGAACGTGGAGCAAGTCACTGCCGATATAGGCGCGAATAGGGTCAACAGGTGAAAAACTGAGTAACACAAAGGTACCTGCTGCTGTCACCAGCAACAGGCACATTAAACGCAGAAGAAATATCGGCACTGAACGCATCAGCTACAGGTCCATTTCCAGCTGTCCAGATTATTCAGCGCTGACCAGGAACCATGAATTTCTGGAGCCCCTTTCCCTAAGTCGATGCAAGGATTCACCAGGTAAGTATGCTGAATATTTAACAGCCATGCCCAGGCGGCGTCACCCCGAATACCGGCACCGGTCTTACCATCCCAATCGACCTGCTGCCAGTGGGGGATCGCTTGTTGCCAGTCTGGCGCATCCAGCGCTTGCTGAAGATGCTTATCCACTTCTGCGTTCTTATAATAACCCGGGTTGTAATAGCCGATACCCGCTGCATCACCGTTGTAGTGATGGTACAGCTCCATCGGATCCAGACTGCCCCAGCCAAACAGCGTCGGGTTCGCGTGCATATTACGTTCGACGATTTCCCAGCTGCCTGATTTTAAATCGACGTCAATTCCGGCAGGTTTCAGCATTGAACGAACCGCCTGCGCTAAGTCACGCCGGGTCGCATCGCCGCTGGCGTACCACAGGGTGATTTTAGCCGGTACGCCATTTTTCTCTCTGATCCCCTGGCTATTGAGTTTCCAGCCGGCCTGCTCAAGGATCTCTTTGGCTTTTTCAATATCGCCGTCTTTTATTGCGGCATCTTTATTATCCCAGGGCAAGCCCTGGACACCGGTATAGGCCGGAATAGCATGACCTTCGAGGATTTGATCTGCCAGTAACTGGCGATTAATCGCATAGTTAATCGCCTTACGGATGGCGACATCAGACGTAATATCGTTTCCGACAGGATAGCCCTGGGCATTTTTTTCACCGGCAGGCGTCGTTGGGAAGACAATACCGCGGTTCTCGACGCTCGGTTGTACCCATAACTTCATTTCACTGGAGGGTTCAACAGCCATTGACGGCGGGATACGCACCACATCGAGCTGCTGACTTTTTGCCGCGGCATAAGCACTGTCTTCATCAAGGAATACGAAAACCAGTTTATCGAAGTCGTTTTTATTACCCGCATAATAAGGGTTTGCCTCAACAATCAGCTGCTGTCCGGGCTGGAAGCTGACTAAACGATAGGGGCCGGCACCAATCGGTTTTTGGGCATAGGTTTTGGCATCGTATTTATCCTTAGAGACTATCCCCAGTGAGCCGAGGACATTGATAAAGGTGCTTTGTGGCGCTTTGAGCTGAATACGAACCGTCTGGGGGTCAATCTCTTCTGCTTTTAAGAAATTACCCATGTCGACTTTGCCACCACTGGCTGCGGCGTTGTTGTAGGTATAGACCACATCTTTTGCTGTCAGAGGCGAGCCATCAGAAAACTTCAGATCAGGCTTAAGGGTCAGGGTCCAGGTTCTACCATCATGGCTGGAGGTATAGTCGTTCAGTAAAAAACTGTCCCAGCTCAGGTCGGCCTTCTGTTTTAACAACGGGCTGTGTAGCAGCAGGTAACTGCCATGACTCCAGCCCAGCATCGGATCAAAGCCTTCAGTGGGTTCATCGCCAATGGCTAATTTAATCGTATGGTCGGCAGCGTTAGCAGCAACAGAGGATGTGCCTAATAAAAGCGCTATCAGAAAAGGAATATGTAGCCGTGATGATGAAATCATAGATAGTCCTTTGATAAATATTATGAAGCTAAAATAGCTATGCATCAGACATAGACTGGATTCAGACAAATATAAAAAAATAGATTAAGAAGATAAGCTACTGTTTTATATCAGCATGATAAGAAGTTTCACCACCGCGTACTAAGCGTAATCGATATCCACAATATTTCCTGTGAATGGTGACAATTTGATGAATTTTTTAAATGTAGGATGCTTGAGTATCTTCGTAATAGGTTGAAAGTCAATAAAAAATAGGGGATTCGTTTGGCGAGGAATATTCTGAGCGTGCGTGAAGGATATCAATAAGAAATCGCTATGATCGATAAACAGAGCGTTTATATTGAGATAGTTAAATCTGGCGGTCGCAGAATGAAAATAATGCTACTGAACCGCCAGAATAAAGCAGGAAGTGATTTTTTATTTATCGCGACTCAGCCCAGGCGCGCTCGACTTCTTCAGCCAGAATTTTAACCCCGGCTTCAATTTTGTCTGGCTCTGGCACATAGTTCATACGCATACATTGATGGGTATGAGGCCAGGGCTTCTCAAGACCCGGGAAGAAGTAGTGACCCGGTACCATCAGAACGCCGCGTTTCTTCAGGCGCTGATACAAGAGTTCGGTGGAGATGGGTAACTCTTTAAACCAGAGCCAGAGAAAAATAGCCCCTTCAGGTTTATGGATCAGGCAGCGCTCGGGTGATAAATAACGGCGAATAATCGCGACGGTTTCCTGCACGCGCTGGAGATAGAAAGGTTTAATAACCGTTTCTGATAGTCTCAGCAGATCCTTACGTTGAATCATTTCGCAGGCCATCGCCGGACCGACACCGCCAGGTGACAGGCTGATGATCCCGTTCATATTACTGATCGCTGAAATCACCTTGTCATTAGCAATGATAATGCCACAGCGGCTTCCTGGGAGTCCGAGCTTGGAAAGGCTCATACACAGAATGATATTAGGGTTCCAGAGCGGGCGTGCTTCGGTAAAGATAATGCCAGGGAAAGGGACACCGTAGGCGTTATCGATAACCAGCGGGATGCCGTGCTCATTCGCCATCGCATCCAGCTTCATCAGCTCTTCATCGGTAATGACATTCCCGGTTGGGTTAGTTGGGCGTGATACACAGATCATGCCGGTATCTTCGCCAATATGAAGATGTTCAAAGTCTACATGGTACTTAAACTGTCCGTCTGGTAGTAACTCGATATTCGGGCGAGTAGAGACAAAAAGGTCGTCTTCCAGGCCAGAATCCGCATACCCAATATATTCTGGTGCTAGCGGAAAGAGCACTTTCTTGGTCGTGCCGTTTTTACGACGGCCGGCAAACAGATTAAATAAGTAGAAAAACGCGCTCTGACTGCCGTTTGTCAGCGCAATATTCTGCGGCTCAATATCCCAACCTAATTCGTCGCGTAGCATGCCAGCTAAGGCGGTCAGTAACTCACTTTTTCCCTGTGGTCCATCGTAATTACACAAGGTATCAAGGAGTTTGCCGTTATCCTGCATATCTGAAAGTAACTTCTGAAAGTAGTCATTCATTGCAGGAATTTGCGCGGGATTACCCCCTCCCAGCATGATTGCACCGGGGGTACGTAAACCATCATTGAGATCCTCCATCAGGCGTGTAATGCCTGAATGGCGGGTAAATTTGTCGCCGAAAAGAGAAAACGTCATAACGTATTGTCTACAGAATCTTTTGAAAGAAGCTAACCATAGCGCTGGTAAAGGCACTGTGCAAACAGACTTTGTACAGTGTTTGTGGATTTTTGTATCGAATTAATGCCGTTAAGCCAGTTTAATATTCTGTATTGGGCTGTAGGGGGACCTGCCAGTTTTTAAGATGAGAGCTGAGTATATCTCTACTCAGAGAGAGCTCATCGAGGGTTCTGGTTAGCTGGGCATGCAAACTGGCTTGGTGCTCAAAACGGGAGAGATGTTCTGACTGAAGCTGTTGCAGTTTTTCAGACAACATCCTTACCTCCGCTTCTGCTCGCAAACGTGCTTCATGCTGTGCTTTGATCAGCTTGTCGGCGGCGGCCAGACGCTGGCGAAACTCTGCTGTTTCCTGATGGTGGGCATTTGCCTTTAACTGGGCAGTCTGCTTATGGCGGTTAAAATGGCTTTGAAGTTTATCGATTTCCCGCTGCATCACACTGCGTACCAGCGCTGACTCTTTCAGGTGCATCTCCTGACTAATATTCAGCGCTTTTTTTAGCTCTGTTATCTGGTTTTCACATTGCCGCAGTTGATGGGTGGTTTCCGGGGTATCGCAATCAAGGGGTTGTGGTGAATGGTGTTTTTGCTGCTCTTCACGTAATTGGGATAACAGACTGGCGGCGCGGGCCTCGGCTACCTGTAAGCGTTGTAACGTTTCTGGAGAGTCCTGATAAAGAGTATGCGGAGCGGTTTTATTATCGAGATTAATATTGCTCAGTGCGCTATTCACTTCCCATATAATTTGCTCTTTATTTTGCAGCTTCATACGGTTACATGCACTGGCTAAGAAGCTTGCGGCTTCATGTGCATTATTGGTTGCGAAGGCTTTTTTTATCAGGTTCTGAACCATGCTCATTTTGCCAGTTATCCTGTATCAACGAAGGCGCTGAATATCTCTTTTTCGGACGGTTTTGCTTTATTTACTCAGAAAGAGTAAATAAATTCGCGAATATTTACTCTTTCGTTATCGGCCAGTAACTCCCGAATTTTAAAATATTTTTTGCTTGTTATTCTGATTTTCCATGGCGATATTTCGGAATAATACCCTTTCTTAACGTGCCCTGAGCAGTTATTTTTGGTATCTTTGGCGCTTACTTTCTATACTGATTAAAAATAATGAGTTGGAAAGTCCTTTTTCTGTTTGGAGTGATGAATGATAAAAACCCTAATGAAACAGTTAGGGGCAGCGATATTTTTGCTACTGTCGGTGGGATTGTATAATACGGTTTTAGCCAGTCCACAAGTTGCAGAAGCGCACAGCAAAGCCCTGATAAAAAAAGTTAATACTAAAAGTACGGCACACAGCACAAAAGAGTATTCTCGCAAAAGTGAAATGAGTTCGCTTCCTGATTTGCGAAAATACCCTTCCGGAACTCCAAGGAAAAAAGCGTTTCTCCGGGCGGTTATGCCATATATTACTCAGCAAAATGCAGTGATTACCGCTGAACGTAATTGGTTAATAACAAAGCGTTATTCAAGTCGTTTTTCTCCGACGGAAGTGACGCGTCTGAAAGATATTACTCGCCGTTATAAAATAGCCTGGCAAGGAAATACTAAACGTATTCCCTGGAACACATTACTGGAAAGAGTCGATATTATCCCGACTAAAATGGCCGCGACCATGGCAGCAGCAGAAAGTGGCTGGGGGACATCAAAACTGGCCCGTAGCAACAATAATCTGTTCGGGATGAAATGCGCTAAAAAGCACTGCAATAGTGAGCCGGGTAAAGTAAAAGGCTATCAGCACTATGGTTCGCTGAAAGAGGGTGTTAATTCTTATGTGGTTAATTTGAATACCCATCCTGCCTACTCGTCGTTCCGTAAATCTCGCGCTCAATTGCGTAAAGCGGATCAGGAAGTGACGGCCAGCACCATGATCCATAAGCTGGAAGGTTATTCTCAAAAAGGGAATCGCTATAACAACTATCTGTTTGCGATGTACCAGAGTAATCAGAATCTGATGTCGCCTTAGTAAGGTGACCGATCCCCGGTAGATATCCTTATAGTGACATGCTCTGTTTTATCAGGGCATGTCATTGATTTCTTTCTTTCCCCCTCCCGTTGCCGCTTTTTCAGGGGCATGACCATACAACTTGACGGCGTTTGCGTATATACTGGCCGCTTCTCTTAAATCCACGGAACGCGTGCGAATTCAACATGCAAAAGTTTGATACCAAGACCTTTCAAGGCCTGATCCTGACTTTACAGGATTACTGGGCTCGCCAGGGCTGCACCATTGTTCAACCTTTGGACATGGAAGTTGGCGCCGGAACCTCTCACCCAATGACCTGTCTGCGGGCATTAGGGCCAGAACCGATGGCGGCTGCTTATGTGCAACCTTCTCGTCGCCCAACGGACGGCCGTTATGGCGAAAACCCGAACCGCTTACAGCATTACTATCAGTTCCAGGTGGTGATTAAGCCTTCGCCGGACAATATTCAGGAACTGTATCTTGGGTCGCTGAAAGAATTGGGCATGGACCCAACGATTCATGATATTCGTTTCGTGGAAGATAACTGGGAAAACCCAACGCTGGGTGCCTGGGGCCTCGGCTGGGAAGTGTGGCTTAACGGTATGGAAGTCACTCAGTTTACCTACTTCCAGCAAGTCGGTGGTATGGAGTGCAAACCCGTAACCGGCGAAATTACTTACGGCTTAGAGCGTCTGGCAATGTATATCCAGGGCGTAGACAGCGTTTATGACCTGGTCTGGAGCGACGGCCCATTAGGGAAAACAACCTATGGCGACGTGTTCCACCAGAATGAAATTGAGCAATCCACGTATAATTTCGAATACGCCGATGTCGATTTCCTGTTTACCTGTTTTGAGCAATACGAAAAAGAAGCGCAACAGTTACTGGCTTTAGAAAAACCTCTGCCACTGCCCGCTTACGAACGCATTCTGAAAGCGGCGC
>Ga0308165_1006268_pt1 | contig 10566 bp, 11 predicted proteins | sample PhyWR2_FD_201032 | JGI IMG/M metagenome (GOLD analysis project Ga0308165, IMG submission 201032) | Phyllosphere microbial communities from UC Gill Tract Community Farm, Albany, California, United States - DLSLW.R2 | ecosystem: Host-associated > Plants > Phyllosphere > Unclassified | place: USA... | reverse complement strand
AAACAGCAATCGCTGATGATCCTATTTTGAATTGTCGTCTGCCGGGGCTGGAGCAACGCTCACCCGTTCGTCTTGTGTTGGATAGCGGATTAAAACTGCCGCTTGATTCAAAGCTTATTCGCAGTTCTGACACTATTCCCTTGTGGCTTGCTTGCTGTGAACATGTGGCGCCTGAGCGACGTTATGAGATGCAGGCGGCGGGATGCCGCATCATCGCAGCGGAAAGTGATGAAGGCCGCATCGCTTTACCAGAACTGATGGATGACCTTGCTGCACAGGGTATTTCTTCCGTTCTGGTCGAAGGTGGAGCAAGCGTTGCGAGCAGCTTCTTAAAAGAAAATCTGGTTGATCGCGTCGTGCTTTTCCGTTCACCTGTTGAAATCGGTTTTGCTGCCGGGGTTGCCGTCACGGATCTGCAATCCCATATCGCTAATGAATTCGCAATTATGCGCGAGGCGCGATATGGCGACGATGCTTATGCGGAATATGTAAGGAAGACTTGATGTTTACAGGTATTGTCACCGACATTGGCAAGGTTGATCGTATTAAGGCGCTTAATGAAGGTGTGCTGCTGCGGATCGAAACAGCTTATGATCCTGAAACCATTGAACTCGGCGCTTCGATTGCCTGTTCCGGTGTTTGCCTGACCGTCGTGGCACTGCCAGAAAAAGGCACCAATGCCCGCTGGTTTGAGGTGGAAGCCTGGGAAGAGGCATTGCGTCTCACGACAATCTCCAAATGGGAAAATGGCACCCGCATCAATCTGGAGCGTTCGCTCAAACTTGGTGACGAAATGGGAGGCCATCTCGTTTCCGGTCACATCGATGGACAGGCGGAAATCGTTGAGCGCAAGGAAGAGGGCGATGCTGTCCGCTTCACTCTGCGCGCACCCGAAGAACTTGCACCTTTTATCGCCCAGAAGGGCTCTGTCGCACTGGATGGCACATCGCTGACGGTGAATGGCGTCAACGGCAATGAATTTGACGTTCTGCTCATTCGTCATTCACTTGAAGTGACGACTTGGGGCGACCGCAAAGCAGGTGACAAGATCAATATTGAGATCGATCAGCTGGCCCGTTACGCAGCAAGGCTTGCGCAATATAAGAAATAAGCTTAGAGCCTAAGAACCCTAAGCTGTTTTTTTGAATTTAGCGTTGACCGCAAGATTTGCGGTCCGCGATTTCTGTCATGGAGTCTCTCATGTCGAAGCACGAGGCGCACGCGCCGCATTTGCTCATTGTTGAAGCGCGTTTCTATGAAGAACTGTCGGATGCGCTTCTTGACGGCGCAAAGGCTGCTCTGGATGCTGCTGGCGCGACATATGATGTTGTGACGGTTCCCGGCGCGCTTGAAGTGCCAGCGACGATTTCTTTCGCGCTTGATGGCGCTGAAAATGGCGGCACGAATTACGATGGCTTTGTCGCTCTCGGCACAGTCATTCGTGGTGAAACCTATCATTTTGACATTGTTGCCAACGAATCCTGCCGCGCATTGACCGATCTTGCAGTTGAAGAAGGTCTTGCTATTGGCAATGGCATTCTGACTGTAGAGAATGATGAGCAGGCTTGGGTGCGTGCGCGTCGCGAAGACAAGGACAAGGGTGGCTTTGCAGCCCGCGCAGCTTTAACTATGATTGATCTACGTAAGAAATTCGGAGCCTGATACGATGACTGCTTCTTCTGAAGGCCGCACCAGCCCGAATGCACCAAGAGCCGCAAATAAGCGTGGCGTCGCGCGTCTCGCAGCCGTTCAGGCGCTTTATCAGATGGATGTTGCCGGAACCGGCGTCATCGAAGTCGTTGCTGAATATGAAGCCCATCGCCTTGGCAAGGAAGTGGACGGCATGCAGTATCTCGATGCCGATCCGCAATGGTTCCGTGGCATTGTGGCAGGTGTTGTGGAAACACAGCTTGCACTCGATCCAATGATCCATCAGGCATTGACCGAAGATTGGCCGCTTTCCCGTCTTGATTCAACGTTGCGAGCGATTTTACGCGCCGGTGCATGGGAATTGAAAACCCGCAAAGACGTGCCAACTGCGGTTATCGTCTCGGAATATGTTGATATCGCCAAGGCTTTCTACACCGAAGAAGAGCCGAAACTCGTCAACGCGGTGCTTGACCGTATTGCTTTCGAACTTCGTGGCGAAAGCCGTGGAACAAAGCCGCGCGGCAAGTAACAGACATTCCTATTTAGGCCAAAAAGGCTGCGAGAAATCGCAGCCTTTTTGCTTTGGTAATTCAACAAACTACGACTTGACGTTTCAATACGTCTTCCGCATGTTGAGCCTGCGGCATTGAGAATGCGCGAATGCAGAAACATCTGCAAACTCTTCGATTGTAAGCAGATGCTTCAAACGTAAAATCAAGCCGATGAAACCCGGTGAATGGACGGTTTCAGGCACTTCCATGCCGCTATCTTTGGCCCGGGGAGGGGTTTTCGGGCCTTTCATGCGCCGATGTGTGCAGATAATCGCTCCGTGATTGCGAGCGATCTATCTCAAGCTGGTGCGCGCTCAATGGGAGTTGGCCTAAATGGGAATCGGAGTTCTTCTTCTCGTCATAGCCTGCGGTGTATTTTCCGTTCTGTTTGCCATATGGGCAACGCGTTCGGTTCTCGCCGCAGATCAGGGCACAGCGCGTATGCAGGAAATTGCTGCTGCAATTCGTGAAGGTGCCGCAGCCTATCTCGCGCGACAATATACGACGATTGCGCTGGTTGGCGTGGTTGTCTTTCTTGCGGTCTGGTATCTGCTCTCAATTTCGGCCGCTATAGGCTTTCTCATCGGTGCAATCCTGTCCGGTTTGACAGGCTTTATCGGGATGCATGTTTCTGTTCGTGCGAATGTAAGAACCGCACAAGCCGCATCCCTCAGCCTCGCTGGTGGCTTGGAAATAGCTTTTAAGTCTGGCGCGATTACTGGAATGCTCGTGGCTGGTTTGGCACTGTTGGGCGTGTCGGTTTATTATTTAATTCTGACGGTTTGGCTGGGCTATGCGCCGTCTGATCGCACAGTGATCGATGCGCTTGTGGCGCTTGGTTTTGGTGCATCGCTGATTTCTATCTTCGCACGCTTGGGCGGCGGCATTTTTACTAAGGGTGCTGACGTTGGTGGTGATCTTGTTGGCAAGGTCGAAGCAGGCATTCCGGAAGATGATCCACGCAATCCGGCAACCATTGCTGATAATGTTGGCGATAATGTCGGTGACTGCGCAGGTATGGCTGCGGATTTGTTCGAAACCTATGCGGTTACGGTTGTTGCAACCATGGTTCTGGCTGCGATCTTCTTTGCCGGTTCCGATGTGCTTTCAAGCGTGATGCTCTATCCGCTGGCGATCTGTGGCGTATCTATCCTTACATCGATTGCAGGAACGTTTTTCGTTAAGCTTGGCGTTAATGGCTCCATCATGGGCGCGCTTTATAAAGGACTGATCGCAACCGGACTTCTGTCTATCGTGGGACTTGCCGTTGCCAATACGCTGACCGTCGGTTGGGGAGACGTGGGCGTCGTCGCAGGAATGACAATCACCGGCACCAACCTGTTCATCTGTGGCATCATCGGCTTGATCGTGACTGGCCTGATCGTCGTGATCACTGAGTATTATACAGGCACCAACAAACGCCCGGTCAATTCGATTGCACAGGCATCTGTGACGGGGCATGGCACCAATGTCATTCAGGGATTGGCGGTATCGCTGGAATCAACCGCTTTGCCTGCGATAGTGATTATTGGCGGGATTATCAGTACGTATCAGCTTGCGGGACTGTTTGGCACTGCCATTGCCGTTACAGCGATGCTTGGCATCGCCGGTATGATTGTGGCGCTCGATGCCTTTGGTCCGGTGACGGATAATGCGGGTGGCATTGCGGAAATGGCCGGTCTTGATCCGGAAGTGCGCAAATCCACCGATGCGTTGGATGCCGTGGGCAACACGACGAAAGCCGTCACCAAGGGCTATGCGATTGGTTCTGCGGGTCTCGGTGCACTTGTACTGTTCGCTGCCTATTCAAACGATCTCGCCTATTTCGCCGCCAATGGACAAACCTATCCATATTTTGCGGATATGGGACCGGTATCGTTTGAACTCTCAAACCCTTACGTGGTGGCTGGTCTGATATTCGGTGGTCTAATTCCATATCTCTTTGGTGGTATGGCAATGACGGCTGTTGGTCGTGCAGGCAGTGCTGTGGTGCAGGAAGTGCGGCGTCAGTTCCGCGAAAAGCCGGGCATTATGACTGGGCAGGATCGCCCGGACTATGCGCGCGCAGTTGATCTGCTGACCAAAGCGGCTATCCGGGAAATGATTATTCCTTCGCTTCTGCCGGTTCTAGCTCCGATTGTTGTCTATTTCGGCGTATTGCTTATCTCAGGCTCCAAAGCGGCGGCTTTTGCGGCTCTTGGCGCGTCGCTTCTGGGCGTTATCATTAACGGATTGTTTGTGGCCATATCCATGACATCGGGTGGTGGCGCATGGGATAATGCCAAGAAAAGCTTTGAAGATGGCTTCACAGACGCCGATGGCGTGAAGCATCTCAAAGGCTCGGAAGCACATAAGGCTTCTGTAACGGGCGATACAGTAGGCGATCCTTACAAGGATACCGCTGGTCCTGCCGTTAATCCGGCAATCAAAATCACCAACATCGTGGCACTTCTCTTACTCGCAGTGCTTGCGCATTCCGCGTGATGCGAAACAATAAAAAACCCGCCGTAAGGCGGGTTTTTTGCAATCCACTTTGCAGAACTAGTTGTTTCCGCCGGCACTCATGCCACCCGGAAGCGACGTTGGAGCTTTGGCAACACCCTGAATGATCTGGCCAATGAAGGTCTGATCTTTGCCGCCGGTCGGCGTCGTGCGGGATACAAAATCAAAGACCTTGCCATCCTGAAGACCATAATTGGCGATGTGATGAACCTTACCGTCCTTATCAAAGTAAACCGCAAGGATGTTGCGATCGACGATTTTCGGCTTCATGAACTGTGCCGCACGGTAGCGCTTCTGCGAAATGTAATAGAACACTTCATTATCGAAGGTCGCCGTTGTTGATGGCGTTCCTAGAGCCAGAAGCACTTGCTCACGGCTGGAACCAACCGGAACCGAATCGAGCGCATCCTGATCAAGCACGTAACCCTCTGTGATCGTTTCCGACGGGTTTAGCGTGGATGCAGTGTTGCATCCGGCAAGAGCCGCCGAAAAGAGAATTGCTGTGCCTGCGAGAAGGGCACGCTGTTTGCGTGCGCTTGGGAAAATTCGCTGCAACAAAGACCTCTCCATACATTCTATATCAGCGCGGCACTTTCGCCGTCAGGAGAACTTCGGTAAACCACCTTGCTTCTGGATGCAACAAGTACGGTCGTATACGAATGATTCTTCGACTTTTTCGCCGCAAAAACAAAGCAAATGAGACAGTTGTGCTTCGCGTTTACGAGACGATCGTGGCGGCGGCGCGGCAAAAGCGATTTTATTCGCAATTTCAGGTGCCTGATACACCATTGGGTCGCTATGAAATGCTTTCGGTTCATATTTTCCTCGCTCTTCATCGTATGAAGGGCGAAAATTCGGCGCTGATGCCCCTTGCACAGGACATTGCAGACGAGTTTTTCAAGGATGTTGACCATTCCTTACGAGAGTTGGGAATCGGTGATCAGGGCGTGCCAAAGCGTATGAAGAAGCTCGCTCGAATGTTTTACGGCCGTGTCAGTTCTTATGGCACGGCACTGGATAATAATGACCAAGAGGCATTGGCAGCAGCTCTGACAAGAAATATTCAGCCTGATCTCGAATTATGGCCGCATTCTCACCATTTGAGTGCGTATGTGTTTGCGTGCCGGGATTTACTTGCAAAAACCGATGACGGCGTTTTGGCGGCAGGCGATATTTCCTTTATAAATGTCGAAGACATGGCGTTATCGCCAATTGATACGAAGAAAAAGGCTGAGAATAATGACTGACAAACCGGCACTGACTTATCCCGTTCCGGTTCTGCATCTCCCCCACAAGGGTCTGACGGTGAAGATTGGGACGAATGAAAAGGAAAGAGCGGCATTGGCTGACGAGCACGGCCTTCGGTCGGTGAAATCCTTTGATGCCGAATTTTTGCTCACGCCTTGGAAAAAGCGCGGCATTCGTATTCGTGGAACAATCAAGGCAGAGGTGGTGCAGTCATGCGTAGCCACCCTTGAGCCGCTGGATGCAACGATTGACGAACAGGTCGATACGATTTTTGTGCCGGAGGATTCTCGCCTCGCTAAAATTCAGCTGGATGAGAGCGGTGAATTGCTGCTTGATGCGGAAGGCGCAGACATACCAGAGACATTTGTTGGCGATAAAATTGATTTAGGCGCTGTTGCGGAAGAGTTTTTTGAGCTGGCACTTGATCCTTATCCACGTAAGCCGGGCCTGCCCGAAGAGGCAGAGCCAGTAATTTTTGGCGATATTGATGATGAAGATAAGCCTGATTCGCCTTTCGCAAAGCTATCAGACTGGTCTAAGAAGCCGTGATTTAACGGGTGCTTGATAGAATCTGGTTGTGCATGACCGGAAAAACACTATTTTCGCGGAAAAGCTCTCTGTTTTTAAAAATGCAGATTTGGGGCAAGGGATCGCACAGGATTAATCAAGAGTGATAAAAGTTTCGATTGACGCCATGGGCGGTGATTTTGGCCCTGAAGTGGTCATCCCAGGTGCGGCGAAGGCGCTTGAGCGTCATCCTGATATCCGGTTTATATTCTTTGGTTTGGCCGGACAGGTCGAGCCTGTATTGGCACGTTACCCGAAGCTACAGGCTGCATCCGAGTTTCGCGCCAGTGAAGTAGCAATTAAAATGGATGATAAGCCGAGCCAGGCGCTTCGCTCTGGTCGAGGCAAGTCTTCTATGTGGCAGGCAATTGAAGCCGTAAAAACCGGCGATGCAGATGTGTGTGTGTCTGCGGGCAACACCGGCGCGCTGATGGCGATGTCAAAATTCTGCTTGCGTATGCTGTCCGATGTTGAGCGTCCGGCAATTGCTGCGATCTGGCCGACCTTGAAGGGTGAATGCATCGTGCTGGATGTTGGTGCGACCATTGGTGCCGATGCACGCCAGCTTGTCGATTATGCAGTGATGGGCGCTGGCATGGCGCGGGCTCTTTTTGAAATTCGTAAGCCCACCGTTGGCCTTCTCAATGTTGGCACTGAAGAAGTCAAAGGTCTCGACGAAGTAAAGCAAGCGGCGCAGATTCTGCGCGATATGCCGCTTGAAGGTCTTCAGTATAAGGGTTTCGTCGAAGGAAACGACATTGGCAATGGTGCCGTTGATGTGGTGGTTACGGAAGGTTTTACGGGCAATATTGCGCTCAAAACCGCAGAAGGCACGTCACGTCAGATGGCCACTCTCTTGCGTCAGGCCATGAGCCGTACTTGGCTCGCAAAAATTGGCTATATATTTGCTAAGGGCGCATTTGATCGTATTCGCGAAAAAATGGACCCGAACAAGGTCAATGGCGGTGTATTGCTCGGCATGAGTGGCGTTGTTATCAAAAGCCATGGGAGCGCGACTGCCGAAGGCTTCTGTTCAGCGATCGAAGTTGGCTATGACATGGTTCGCAACAAGCTGCTCGAAAAAATCGAAGTCGATCTGGCGCATTTCCACCACAGTCATCCGCAAACTGCGTCGAATGATGGCAGCGAAAGCACAAAATAATAGTTGTCTCGCTAAGGGGCACGAATTCTGACCGGCAGAAAAGCCTGCTACGGTCACGCAGGACAGGAAAAATAACGATGATAAGATCTGTCGTACGAGGTATTGGTTCGGCATTGCCTGAACGGATCATGAAGAACTCCGACTTCGCGGGCGTGATTGAAACCTCCGACGAATGGATTGTTCAGCGCACAGGTATCCGCCAGCGTCACATTGCAGGCGAGGGCGAAACAACCGTGTCGCTCGGTGCTGCTGCAGCGCGCGCGGCGCTTGAAAATGCTGGTATTGATGCATCGGATATCGATCTTGTTCTGGTGGCAACATCGACGCCGAATCATACGTTTCCCGCGAGCGCAGTCGAAATTCAGCGCGAGCTTGGCATTACGACAGGCTTCGCCTTTGATTTGCAGGCAGTTTGCAGTGGCTTCATCTATGCCATAACCACTGCTGATCTTTACATTCGTGGTGGTTTGGCCAAGCGTGTTCTGGTCATCGGTGCCGAAACATTCTCGCGTATTCTCGATTGGAATGATCGCACGACCTGCGTGCTGTTCGGTGATGGTGCAGGTGCAATCGTGCTTGAGTCGGCAGAAGGCAAAGGCCTGACGTCTGATCGCGGCATTCTAACAGCGAATCTTCGCTCGGATGGCAACCATAAAGAAAAGCTTTTTGTTGATGGTGGACCATCCACCACGCAAACAGTCGGTCATCTGCGCATGGAAGGCCGTGAAGTTTTCAAGCATGCCGTGGGCATGATTACCGACGTTATTGAGGCTTCTTTCGAAGAAACCGGGCTGACTGCTGAGGATATCGATTGGTTTGTGCCGCATCAGGCCAACAAGCGTATCATCGATGCATCAGCGAAAAAGCTCAATATTGCCGAGGAAAAGGTGGTTATCACAGTCGATCGCCATGGAAATACCTCTGCAGCTTCCGTTCCACTCGCTCTTGCAACAGCTGTTGCTGATGGCCGCATCAAGAAGGGAGACCTTGTTCTTCTTGAGGCTATGGGCGGTGGATTTACATGGGGCGCAGTTCTGTTGCGCTGGTAATTAGAAAATTGATAGGCCGCGAGGAAACTCGCGGCTTGACCGAACCGCTTTTATTTGTGTAACCTCCTGTCACTTAAGGATATTATCTGTTCACACGCTAACCAGGTAGGTTCTGTTATGGGAGGTAAGACGGTCACACGTGCTGATTTGGCAGAGGCTGTTTATCGTAAGGTAGGCCTGTCCAGAACAGAATCGGCGGCTTTGGTCGAGATGATTCTCGATGAGGTCTGTGACGCTATCGTCAACGGGGAAACCGTGAAGCTGTCGTCTTTTGCGACATTTCAGGTCCGTGATAAGAATGAACGTATCGGACGCAATCCGAAGACGGGTGAGGAAGTTCCAATTCTTCCGCGTCGCGTCATGACGTTCAAAGCGTCCAATGTTCTGAAGCAACGTATTCTTCAGGAACACCAGAAGCGCGGGTCGAAAGGCGCTAAATAATTGATTAAATAAGAACAAAGAGTTGTTCCTCTTTGTTTTTTACGGTCGTCTTAACAGACGGATTATTTTGTTTGCTTATACATACAGTGGCTACAGCATCCTGAAATTTGTGCTTCTTCCTGTTATATTTGAAGAGGTGCTTATAAAGTTCTGATATTATATAATCGTCGGACACAGCGAGTCGTTTCACTAATATGAGAAACCGAATAGTTGGGGCTTCTCGCTCAAATTTTTTATGTTAAACGCCGATCGATTACCGTGATATTATGGCTGGTACTAAATAATGTACCGATTGCCATTTGAACTATCTGGGCTGGCAGGTTTTGCCTCTCCGCAAAGCCAAACCACTGGAAGGGCAAGCATATGGACAAAAGCCCTGATGCATTCAGGACTATAAGTGAAGTTGCAGAAGACCTTGATCTTCCGCAGCATGTTTTGCGTTTTTGGGAAACGCGTTTCACTCAGATTAAGCCTATGAAGCGTGGCGGCGGACGTCGTTATTATCGTCCGCTCGATGTCGAACTCCTTAAGGGTATTCGCCACCTTCTTTACGATCAGGGTTATACGATCAAGGGTGTGCAGCGCCTTCTTCGTGAGAATAATGCGCAGTTCATCATTGCTCTGGGCAATGGTGATGTACAAGCAATAGATGCGATTACGCGCCAGAAGCAGGCAGCCGCTGAAAAGCAGGCTATGGAAAACGCCGCTGACAACGAAATGGCCTTGCCGAATGGCATTAAGGCGCCGCAACCAGCACGCAAGCTGTTTGGCCTTTTGAAGGGCGAAGAAGACGGCCCGATTGGTGCTGACGGCAAGCGAGCATCCAAAGACAACAGAAGTCTTTTGCAGGAAGCGTTGTTTGACCTTCTCGAATGCAAGCGACTTTTGGATCAGGTCCGCTGATATCGAATAAAAAGGGAGGCTTTAGCCTCCCTTTTTACGTTTTACGTTGACGACAGTTTCAGTCCGATTATGCCAGCGAGAATAAGCATCACACTGGCAACACGGAAAAAGCTCGCCGCTTCACCGAGAATGAAAATTCCCACCAGAAACGCACCAACAGCACCAATGCCCGTCCATATGGCATAAGCAGTGCCAAGCGGAAGGGTTCGCATTGCAATAGAAAGCAGTGCGAAGCTTCCAATCATAGTTACAATGGTAATGACGCTTGGTGTGAGGACTGAAAATCCCTCAGACTTTTTCATGAAATAGGCCCATATGACTTCAAGGCCTCCAGCTATTGCCAGATAAATCCATGCCATTTTATTTTGCTCCGTTGATATGGGCCGTCCCATGATTGGAATAACGAAAGGTCGTCCTTTCGTGATGGATAAAGCGCATCCCGAAAAGTGTGAAGCGGTTTTCGGATAAGATGCGCGTAAAAAAATAGTTAATG
>Ga0308165_1006266_pt1 | contig 10571 bp, 6 predicted proteins | sample PhyWR2_FD_201032 | JGI IMG/M metagenome (GOLD analysis project Ga0308165, IMG submission 201032) | Phyllosphere microbial communities from UC Gill Tract Community Farm, Albany, California, United States - DLSLW.R2 | ecosystem: Host-associated > Plants > Phyllosphere > Unclassified | place: USA... | reverse complement strand
TGAGCACCCTGCACCAAGACGCCCTGGTCATCGACAACCTGATCGTCTCCAAATGGGGCCGCCCGACCTTCGAGGACATGCGCAGCGCCGGCCTGTCGGCCGCCAACTGCACGGTCTCGATCTGGGAAGGCTTCCGCGACACGGTCGACAATATCGCCGTGATGAAGCAGGACATCCGCGCCAACGCCGACATTCTGACGCTCGTGCGCAGCGTGGCCGACATCAAGCAGGCGCGCGCCGATGGCAAGACCGGCATCATTCTGGGCTTCCAGAACGCGCAGGCGTTTGAAGACAACCTGGGCTACATCGAAGCCTTCCACGACATGGGCGTGCGCATCGTCCAGCTGACCTACAACACGCAGAACCTGATCGGCACCGGCTGCTACGAGCGCGACGGCGGCCTGTCCGGCTTTGGCCACGAAGTGGTGGCCGAGATGAACCGCGTGGGCATGCTGGTCGACCTGTCCCACGTGGGCGACAACACGGCACGCGAGGCCATCCTGGCGTCCAGCAAGCCGGTCTGCTATTCGCACTGCCTGCCCAGCGGCCTGAAAGACCACCCGCGCAACAAGTCGGATGCGGCGCTGCGCTTCATCGCTGAACACGGCGGCTACATCGGCATCACCATGTTCCCGCCCTTCATGGGCCCGGGCGCAGCGGCCACGGTCGACCATTACGTGGAAGCCATCGACTACGTGATCAACCTGGCCGGCGAAGAAGTCGTGGGCATCGGCACCGACTTCTGCCAAGGCCACGACGCCGCCTGGTTCGACTGGATCACCATCGACAAGGGCCGCCACCGCCGCCTGACCAATCACAGCTCGACCACCACGCTGACCTCGCCGGCCGGGCTGGAATCCATCGCCCAGCTGCCGAATCTGACTGCAGCGATGGAGCGTGCAGGCTGGTCGGAAACCCGCATTCGCCGCGTGCTGGGCGAAAACTGGCTGCGTTTGTTCAGTGAGGTCTGGGGTGGGTGAATCCAAGGTGCTTGAGTCCAGCAGGCTTGAGTCCACGGGCCGTGGATCCAGCGCGCCCGATTCCGCGTCCGGAACACCCGTGGCCAAGTCCTTCCTGCTGGTCGGCTACGACGAAAAGATCATTTGGGAAGACGGCCAGGTGCGCCTGCTGCCAGCCGGGCGCGACAGCCTGGACATCTTCGACACCAGCCTCCACCCGGAAGCGCCGCAGCGCGTCGCCACGATCTCGCTGCCCAATTCCATCTACGGCCCGCCCACCAACCTGGCGGTCACGCCCGATCAGAGCCTGGGCCTGATCGCCGATTCCATGGCCTGGACCGAGGTCGACGGCAAATGGGTGCCCAGTCCGGGCAATGACCTGTATGTGATCGACCTGAGTGCCACCCCGCCCAAGGTCGCAGACCGCATCAAGGTCGGCCGGCAGCCCTCGGGCCTGGCGATCAACCGCCAGGGCACGCTGGCGCTGGTGGCCAATCGGGCCGGCTGCTCGGTGTCGGTGCTGACGATCGCGGCCGGCACAGTCAGGTGGGCCGGTGACGTGGACATCGGCAGCCCGGTGATCGCGGTCAGTTTCGACGCCACCGGCAAACGGGCTTTCGTCGCCAAACTGGACGATCATCGCCTGGGTGTTTTGCACGTTGAGGGCACCACCGTGACCCACGACGCCAGTGAAGACATCGTCACCGGCCTGGTCCCCTTCAACCTGGCCATCACGCCCGACGGCGGCCTGGCCTTGACCGTCGACATGGGCAAGCCGACTGCATCTGATGGCCATGCCGACACGGTCAGCGTGGTCGACCTGGACGCCACGCCACCGCGCGTGATCGACAAGATCATGGTGGAGGACGGCCCGGAAGGCATCACCATCAGCCCCGACGGCAAGTTCGCAGCCGTGGCCATCGTGCAAGGGTCCAACTGCCCATCGGACAGCTGGTTCCACCATCCGGTTGGTCAGATCGTGCTGCTGTCGATCACGGGCAAGACCGTGCGCCGTGCGGCCAATATCGATGTCGGTGCACTGCCTGAAGGCATGGCCTTCAGCCCGGACAGCCGTTACCTGTACGTGGGCAATTTCCTGGATTCGGATATGTCCGTGCTGGAAGTGGTCGATGGCAAGCTGGTGGATACCGGCAATCGCATCAAACTGCCCGGACACCCGGCGTCGATGCGGGCGCAGTCCTGCTGAGTCGAGCGGCAGGTAAGGCCAACCGCGTGGTTTATTCCCCTCAATCGGCCGACAATCCGCTTGCTTGCACCCTCATCTACGGGCTAACCCGCGACGGCGACGCCCGCCTGGCACTACAATGCTGGCACTTACGGTCTGCAGACGGCATGCAAGCACTGCCGTCCAACCGGCCTCGCGGCTGGTCTGCAATGGTCCTGCCAGCTGCCCCGGTGGCTGCGCGCCAGACCAAGGTCTTGATTCCATCAATATCGATACGCGCTGCGGCGTCACGAGATGTCTGGCTTGCGTACATCGCGCCGCCAGTCCTCTCGACCCCGCGCTGTCATGACGGTGCCAAGCCCATGCCCCAGGATGGCCCTGCGTAGCGTCACTCGGCGACCGACCTGGCTGGTGATTTGGAAAGACCTTGGCAACGGTGCCAAGCATCGCAATCAGATGCGATCGACCGCCCTGCTGTCCCCTTTTATCCGGTTTCCCGCGACTTGGCGGGCATCCCCTTTTCTGCGTAGCAATGATCCGTTTCCAGCAAGTTTCCCTGATGCGTGGCATCAAGCCGCTGCTCGACAAGGTCGACCTCGTCCTCAACCCGGGCGACAAGATCGGCCTGATCGGCGCCAATGGCGCCGGCAAGTCCAGCCTGTTTGCGATGCTGCGCGGCGAACTGCACCCCGATCAGGGCGACCTGAGCTATCCGCCGACCTGGCGCCTGGCCTACGTGGCGCAGGAAACGCCAGCGCTGGAACGCAGCGCGCTTGACTACGCGATCGACGGCGACGTGCATCTGCGCAAGCTGGAAGCCGAATTGGCCGAACTTGAAGCCGCCGAGGACACGCCGGAAAACGGCAATCGCATCGGCGAACTGTATGGCGAGCTGGCCGATGCCGACGCCTACACGGTCATTCCGCGCGCCGAAACGCTGCTGGCCGGCCTGGGCTTCACGCCCGACCAGATGAACCAGCCGCTGACCAGCTTCTCGGGCGGCTGGCGCATGCGCCTGAACCTGGCGCAGGCGCTGATCTGCCCCTCCGATCTGCTGCTGCTTGACGAGCCGACCAATCACTTGGACCTGGACGCCATCATCTGGCTGGAAGACTGGTTGAAGCGCTATCCGGGCACGCTGGTGATCATCTCCCACGATCGCGACTTCCTGGATGAAGTGGTGAACGTGATCGTGCACATCGACGAGCGCAAGCTGAAACGCTACGGCGGCCACTACTCCTCGTTCGAACGCCAACGCGCTGCCCAGCTGATCCTGGCCGCCGGCATGATCGAGAAGCAGCAACGCCAGCGTTCGCACCTGGAATCCTTCATCAACCGCTTCAAGGCCCAGGCGTCGAAGGCGCGCCAGGCACAGAGCCGGATCAAGGCCCTGGCGAAGATGGAAGAAATGGCGCCGCTGCGTGCCGCGGCGGAGTTCTCGTTCACCTTCCGCGAACCGCTGCGCTCACCCGATCCGCTGCTGACCATGGACGCCGTGCAGGCGGGCTACCGCTACGAGGACGAGCAAGGCAAAGAGGTCGTGAAGAAGATTCTCGACAACGTGAAGTTCTCGCTGCAAAGCGGCCAGCGCATCGGCCTGCTGGGCATCAACGGCGCGGGCAAGTCCACCTTCATCAAGACCATCGCCGGCGAAATCGCCGCGTTGGCGGGCGACGCCGAGTTCAACAAGGGCCTGGCCATTGGTTACTTCGCCCAGCACCAGGTCGAGATGCTGCGCCACAGTGAATCGGCGCTCTGGCACATGGGCAAGCTCGCGCCCACCGTGCGTGAACAGGAATTGCGCAACTTCCTGGGCGGCTTCAACTTCGCCGGCGACATGGCCACGCGCCCGATCGAGCCTTTCTCCGGCGGCGAAAAAGCCCGCCTGGCCTTGGCGCTGATCGTCTGGCAACGCCCCAACCTGCTGCTGCTCGACGAGCCGACCAATCACCTGGACCTGGAAACCCGCGAAGCCCTGACCGAGGCGCTGGCGCAGTTCGAAGGCACGCTGCTGCTGGTGTCCCACGATCGCCACCTGCTGCGCGCCACCACCGATGAATTCATCATCGTGGCCGATGGAGAAGTTCGCCCCTTCGACGGCGACCTGGATGACTACAAGGCCTGGTTGTACAAGACCAAGCTGGCCACCAAACAGGCGGCCAAGGCCTGAGTTCATCGGAAGTGCGAGTGACCGCCCGTTCGTAGATCAAGCCGCCTTCATGGCGGCTTTTTTTCGCCGCTTGCACCGGGCCATGCATCCGGCCGGCGGCCTGATGCGTAAGGCTTGCATCGGATTACCAACACATATGCATGAGTTACACGCTCGACTGCGGTTTCGCTGTTTCGAAACCAGGAAACCCGGTAGAACGTCAATACCCAACGGCGCAGTAGCTGCTCCGCATTAAGGAAAGTGTCAGAACAGGTCCATGTCGGAAGGCTTCTTCCTGCGTGGAAAGCACCCCCTTGCCCGTTTCTTTCATTTCCGTCCCATAAAAAATGGCATCACGCCCGTGATGATGCCGGCGAGAACCAGATGAAGCTTTTAACACCCGTTTTCTACGTCACGAACCGCGTTCGTTTCCCGATAAAGTTTGTCATTATCGGGATTATCTTTCTTATTCCCCTGTTCTTGCTGGGCACGCGATTGATGTTGTCGCTCAATAGCACCATCGAAAATCTTCGCCGCGAAAAGATCGGCCAGCAATATCTACTGGACGTCACGCCGGTGCTTCGCCTGTCGATGATTCAGCGCGCGTTGACCAACGGCATGCTCAGTGGCGATCCTGAGGCCGCGGCCAACGTGGTACGAAACGCGGAAAAGCTCAATGCGGCCTATACCGAGCTTGCCAGGCTGGATGCCCAACTTGGCGGTCAGCTGGAATCCACTGACCGGCTTCAGAAACTGCGGACAGAGAGCCTGCAGATGATCGAACGCGGCAAAGCAGGCGAAGCGCCGCTGGTGATTTTCAGTGCCTGGAACGATCATCTGACCCATTTGCTGAATTTCGTTTATTACGTTTCCGCGACGTCCGGCATGGTGTTGGATGAAGAATATGCCACGCTGTTCCTGATCGACCAGACCACGTTGCGCCTTCCCCGGCAAATAAATATGGTTGGCCAGATTCGGGGTATAGCGAGCGGCATCGCCGCAAGCCGGGCGCTCGACGATAATGGCCGCGTATTCTTGCAGACATTGTTGAAGCAGGAATCACAGGTTCGTCAGGAACTGCTGCAAAGCTTGCGTTTGCTGGGTAATAAAGAGCCCGCGCTGGCCGATATTGTCACACGTCCTATTAATGTGGCAATTACCGATCTCGATAATCTGCGAAAAGACCTTGAGGCTTATCTGGACCCCGCCCGGCGCGCTGGCGTCAATGCGGACACCTTGGGTGAACGCGGCAATGCCGTGGTGGCGCTGTTCTACAAAGCGCAGGATCAAGCCCAGGAATCACTGCGCCTTCGAATAGAAGAACGACTGCAATCCACCACCAACGAACGCTTGTTCGGCATCGAACTCTTCGTGGTGATGGGCCTGTTGTTGTTATATGCCTTCGTCGGCATCTACCAGGCGCTGCGCAAGGGCATCGACGACGTGCTGTCGGTCATCGGCCAAATCGGCCAAGGCGATCTTCGCGCACGGGTGCAGGTCAACAGCCGCGATGAAATCGGCGAGCTTGGTGTTGGCATCAACAACATGGCCAAAGCCTTCTCCAGCTCGCTGAGCCAGGTCGAAGGCAGCTCGCATTCCGTATCGGAAGCCGCACAACGCCTGGAAGCCTCGATCGACAAGGCAAAGGGCTCCATGCACGCGCAGCAAGCCGAAACCGAACAGGTGGCTACCGCCATTCGCCAGATGACGGTCAGCGTGGCCGACGTGGCGCGCAATACCGAAGGCGCGGCGCGGGCCGCTGAAGACGCCAGCACGGCATCCAGCAAGGGCCTGGTCGTGATGAACGAAACCAGCGCGACGATCGAGGCGTTGGCCAAGGAAGTGGAACTGAGCGCCCACAAGGTGGAAGCCTTGGCTGCGCACAGCAAGGAAATCGGCGGCGTGATCGAGGTGATCAGCACGATTGCCGACCAGACCAATCTGCTGGCCTTGAATGCGGCCATCGAAGCAGCGCGCGCCGGCGAGGAAGGCCGAGGCTTCGCAGTGGTGGCAGACGAGGTGCGCACCCTGGCCTCGCGCACGCAAAAATCCACGGAAGAAATTCGACGCATCATCCAGCAGCTGCAGACCGCCAGCGACGCCGCCGTGTTGCAGATGAAGGCGGGCCAGGAACGTGCCAGAAACTGTCTGGAAGCTGCCGGTCAGGCCTCGGGCAGCCTGGGCCGCATCAACGAATCGGTCGACGGCATCGTAGGCATGAATACGCAGATCGCCGGTGCGGCCGTGCAGCAGAAGCAGGTGTCGGAAGACATCAACCGCAACATCATCGGCATCCGCAACAGCACCTTGGTGGTGATGGAAGGCGTGGACGACAACGCGTCCACGGCCGACGAGCTGTCCCGGCTGGCCAACGAGCTGCGCGATGTGGTCGGCCGGTTCAAGCTGGCCAACGAGTTTTGAACGTGACGCCTGGCTGAATCAAGACCGTCATCCGGCGCGGACCGAACACTGCATTGGCAAGCAGGTCAGCCCTGCCGAGTTGCACCTGGGCCGCCTTCATGGGCGGCCTTTTCATTGGCCCGCTTTTGCCTGCCGCACTGCCGTCTCCCAGCCGTCCACCAGGCTCAGATTCTCGGCAATCACCCTGCAGGACCGGTCGCCCGCCTGCTGGCAGCGATCGACTGCCTGCTGCCGGGCACCGTCAAGCGTGCGGGCGCCGTAATGCCAGAACACGCGCTGGGTGTCCTCGGACATCACCAGGGCTTTTTCCGTCGGGAAGTTGACGTACTCGCGAATCAGCCCGCGGTCGGCCACCGACATGGCTGCCGTCAACGGTCCCAGCGCGCCGCCATCGAAGGCAGGCAAATGGTTGCGACGCAGGAACGCGTCGATCGGCGCCTGAGTAAGCGTGTTTGCTGCCTGCTTGTACAAGGTGTGGCCGCTTTCGCCGAAGGCAGGCAGCGCAACGAACGCTGCCTGGCCACCGGTCGATTGGTAGGCAGACCACATACGCTGCGCGAACGCAGGCCCGAAGAAGGGGTCGTTGTCTGCGTACAGCCATAACGTGGGCGTCGGATTTTTCCGGCCGAAGTTCGCCATGTTCTCCACAAGGTCTTGCTGGTACAAGGCGCAGTTGGATTCGGCAACGCCGACTTGCTGGTAGTGATAGACGCCTCCCGACATATTGATGACGGCGTTCAGCGGCTTGTCTGGGCGCGCACTCAAGGCCAGCATCGCCGCCCCGCCGATCGACACGCCCAAGCCCAGGGTGGTCTGCGGATCGACATCGGCACGTGTCCGAAGCGCGGCAAGCGCAGCGCCCAGCTCGTTGGCACGCGCATCCAGGAAAGTGATGACGTGCGGCGCCGCACAGGTGCCTGCCTTGCCCTCGAAGGTGCCCGTCGAGCGGCCGTAACCGGGCCAGACCACCGAGGCGGCAATCCAGCCGCGATGCGCAAAATCATGCGCCAGATGCGCCAGCCAATCGGCATGCATGGCCGACGGAGATTGCCCGGCCGACCCATTGACGATCAAGGCCAGCGGAAACCTTCCTGGCCCGGCCGGGCGAACCACCAGCGTTTCCAGTGTGTCGTGGCGCGCGCCTACCTGGATCGGCAAGGCCAGGCTTTCTTCGACGACGGCGGGCGCGGCTTGCGCCCCCAGGGTGATTGCAGACAGGCAGCACCAGACAAACGAACGGAGCGTCAAGATCTTGCCTCATGGGTAAACGTGTTGCGAGAGCCAGGAGATTCCCGGCCGATAGCGGTCCGATGCGCGCCAAGCACGCTAGCATAAGGACGGTCAGTTTCAATTTGTTTCGTGATGGTCAGGCCAGCACATTGTGCTTGCTGCTGGTGCATTTTGAGACACCCGGCTGTGCAAGGCCTGCGTCAGGCACTGTTAAAAGGCGTATTTCCCATGGAAGGACGCCCGACGAACGCCTTGGTGGTGCGCAATACGATCATCTGCATAGACCTTGCCGCCAACCCTGTCTTGACGCGCAGCAGCCAGCGCTCATACTGTGGCCTTACCACGCTGGACTTTCCGGCGAAGGCCTCGCCAAACGCCCATGTCAGCTTTCCAGCCCGTTTCCCCTGCCCGCCTCTACCGCATCATTGCCGACCAGATCGCGCTGAAGATCCGCAGCGGCGAATTCGCGCCGGGTGAGCGGCTTCCGTCCGAGCGCGAACTGGCGGAACGCCTGGGCGTCAGCCGGCCTTCGATCCGCGAAGCGCTGATCGCCCTCGAAATCGAAGGCTTTGTGGACGTGCGCGTCGGCACCGGTGTGTTCGTGATGCAGCCGCGCGAAAGCGGTGGCTACGCAGACGCCGGCGCCACGCCTGGCGCCAACGACATCGGCCCCTTCGACCTGCTGGAAACCCGGCTGATCATCGAACCCGAATGCGCCGCGCTCACCGCCCAGCAAGCCACGCAAAAGCAAGTTGAAGCTATCGAAGCGGCCTACCGCGCGATGTCCTTGTCGACCTCGCCAGCCAAACAGGATCGTGCGTTTCACGAGGCCATTGGCGCGGGCTGCGGCAATGCGGCGCTGGCGGCATCGGTGTCCCACCTGTGGGACCTGAGCGAAGACAGCGCGGTCTACAGCCGCCTTGGCGCCCACTTGGTGAACAACCAGTCCTGGGCGATTGCGCACCGCGAGCACAGCCGGATCGTAGCGGCCATCGTGGCGCGCGATCCGATCCGCGCCCGCCATGCGATGCGCGACCACATCTACGGCATTCTGGCCCGGCTGCGCGAAGATTTCGGCAGCACGCTCGATCTGTAAATCCCCTGTCCAACCTCCCATCTTCAGACAACGACACATGACCACTTCGACGATCTCAATCGACGGCAAGCGCCTCTGGACCGCCTTGATGGACCTGGCAAAAATCGGCGCCACACCCAAAGGCGGCAATTGCCGCCTGGCCTTGACCGAACTTGACGGCCAGGGACGCGATCTGGTGGTGGGCTGGATGAAGGGCGCGGGCCTGGACGTGACGGTCGACCAGATCGGCAATATCTTTGGCCGCCGCGCCGGCACCGATGCCAATCGCGCGCCGGTGATGACCGGCAGCCACATCGACACCCAACCCACCGGCGGCAAGTTCGACGGCTGTTTTGGGGTAATGGCCGGCCTGGAAGTCATTCGCACCATGAATGACCACGGCATCCAGACCGAAGCGCCCATTGAACTTGCGATCTGGACCAATGAAGAAGGCTCGCGCTTCATCCCGGTGATGATGGGTTCCGCCGTCTTCATCGGCAAGGAAGCCCTGGACAAGACCTTGGCACAACGCGACCGCGACGGGCTGACCGTGGGCGACGAATTGCGCAAGATCGGCTATGCGGGCGACGTGCCGGTCGGCGGGCGCCCGATCGATGCGTACTTCGAGGCCCATATCGAACAAGGCCCCATCCTGGAGATCGAAGACAAGGTTGTCGGCGTGGTGACCGGGTCGCTGGCCCTGAACTGGTACGACGTGGTCGTCACCGGCATGGAGATGCACGCCGGTCCCACGCCCATGACGGGGCGCAAGGACGCCTTGTACGCCGCCAGCTTCCTGTTGCAGGCCGTGGTTGAAATCGCCCGGCGCCACGGCCCTGCCGGGCGTGGCACGGTGGGCGTGATCGAAGCCATTCCGTCGTCGCGCAACGTGATCCCGGGTGCGGCGAAATTCACCGTGGACCTGCGCCACGCTGACGTCGCCACGCTTGCAGAGATGCACAAGGAATGGGTCGCTGCCTGCGAAAAAGTGGCGGCCGACCATGGCGTGCAGGTCGACAGCCAGTTGGTGCAGAACTTCCCGGCCACGCCCTTTGATGCGGCGCTGGTGGGGGCGGTGCGCGAAGGCGCCCGCAGCCGTGGCCTGCCGTCCATGGACATCCTGACCGGCGCCGGCCACGATGCCGTGAACATGGCGTCGGTCACGCCCACCGCGATGATCTTCGTGCCCTGCAAGGACGGCATCAGCCACAACGAGCTGGAAGATGCCAAGCCGGATCACCTGGAAGCCGGCTGCAATGTGCTGCTGGATGCGCTGCTGGCGCGGGCGGGTCGGGCTGCTTGAAGCTTGGTGCTTGATCCCCGTGCTCAGTCAGAGATCAAGCACCTTCAGTCGCTAGCCCCGAACCGCGCCCCGGTCACGCGTGCCGGAACACCGGCGGCGCAGCCACCTGCGCCGCCAGGGCTACCGAATCTTCACCGGCAGGCATGAACAGCGGCGACGACACATCGGTCGCCGCGCGCCACACGGCCTTCGCGATGTCGATCGGATGCGTGATGGCCGTCGGCGCCTTCATGCCGGCGAACACCTCT
>Ga0308165_1006263_pt1 | contig 10573 bp, 10 predicted proteins | sample PhyWR2_FD_201032 | JGI IMG/M metagenome (GOLD analysis project Ga0308165, IMG submission 201032) | Phyllosphere microbial communities from UC Gill Tract Community Farm, Albany, California, United States - DLSLW.R2 | ecosystem: Host-associated > Plants > Phyllosphere > Unclassified | place: USA... | reverse complement strand
CGCGCGCCAGGCACGATCAGCGAGTGACTGACCCCCGGCCGATTGGCCTCGATCCACGCCTTCTTGGACAGGATATAGCGCTTCACCCCGCCTGAGCGCGGCGCATAGAGCATTGTGGTGTCCACCAGCCGGGGCCGCTCGTCCATCGCCGCCGCCTTCAGGGCCCGCAGCGTATCGGCGACTTCCACGTCCAACCCCGGAATCAGCCGGAGCTCGCTTTCCTGGACGTCGAGGTCTGTCATGCTCATGGAGTGTTCTCGCCTGGTCTGGGCTGTCGAACGCCGGAGGGGTTCGATGGATGCGTCCACGGGACGCGGCCTTTGGACCGTTCGACGCCCGTAAACCCGGGCGCGGCAAAGCTCAAGTGCGCGCCGTCGCGATTTCCTCCGCATTCGGCCTATGAGGCATCGACGAGCGAACGCGGGTCGCCTTGCAGGATCGCCTAAGGACCACCACGGCCTTGCATTCGCCTCAAATTCGATAAACTTGGAACGCTGGCGCGGACCCTGCTAAGGGGTCTCCCGTAACGTGACGCGTGACCACCAGGGGTTTCTACCGAATGCGTATTTTGCTCGCGACCGCCGTGGCGATCGCCCCCTTGATGGTCGCCACCGGATCCCAGGCCGAGATCGTCATCTCGAACGCCCGGACCACGCCCATCCAGACGTCCAATGCGACAGGCACGGCCGCCGACAACATCCGCATCGCCAGCGGCGGCAGCGTCGCCGTCGCCTCGGGCGCGGCAGTTACCCTGAACAGCAACAACACCGTCGATCTGGACAGCGGCGGCTCCATCACGATGGACAAGTCGGCCGACGGCTCGACGGGTCTTCTGGTCAACGGCGGCAACAACGGCTCGGTGATCGTCGGCGGCTCCATCACCGTCAACGACACGCTTGAAACAGCGGACATCAAGGACACCGACGGCGACGGCGACCTGGACGGTCCGTTCGCCACCGGAACCGGCCGCTACGGCGTGCGGGTCACCGGCGCCTCGTCCTTCACTGGCAACATCCTGGTCGAGGGCACGGGCGCGATCGCGGTCGAGGGCAACAACTCCTACGGCCTGTCCGTCGAATCCGCTCTGAACGGCAAGCTTCAGAGCTTGGGAACGGTCCGTGTGACCGGCAACGATAGCGCCGCCATCCGCACCACGGGGCCGATTTCCGGCAATGTCGATCTTGCCGGTTCCATCTCGGCGCTCGGCGCCAATGCGACGGGCGTTTCCATTGAAGGTGACGTCGGCGGCGCGCTCAAGATCCACTCCTCCGTGGTGGCCACGGGCTATCGCTACACCACCCCGCCGCCCGCGCGTCCGACGACCGGCACGTTCGACAACGCCACGACCCTGTTCCTCGACGAACTCGACGCAGACGATCTGCTGCAAGGCGGACCGGCCGTGCGCGTCGGCGCCAATGTCGCCGGCGGCGTGCTGCTGGACAAGGCGCTCGCCTATTCCGAGGCCGGCATCGAGGGCGACGACGACAAGGACGGCGTCAAGAACGGCGATGAGGACGATGATGGCGACGGCATCAAGAACCGCGACGACCCGGACCGTGACGGCGACGGCATCCCGGACGCCAGCGAGACAGCCGCCTCCATCACGTCGCTGGGCGGCGCGCCTGCGCTTCTGATCGGCTCGACGACCAACACGGTGACCCTCGGCGCTGTCGGCACGGGCGATGCGGCCTATGGCCTGATCAACCGTGGCACTATTGTCGGCTCCGGCCTCTATTCCGGCGTGGAGTCCCGCGCCGTGCAACTCGGCGTGACCGGCGGCCAGGCCGTCAACGTCGTCGGTGGCGTGCGCAACGAGGGCGGCATCTCATCGACCGCCGTCGACGCCAACGCCACGGGTCTCTGGATCGGCTCGGGCGTGACCGCTCCAACGATCAACAACTCTGGCGCCATTCAGGCCGTCGCCTCGGGCAAGCAGGCCCAAAGCGCGACCGGCATCCTGATCGGTGCGGGCGCCAACGTCGGCTCCCTGACCAACACAGGCAATCTCGTCGCCTCTTTCGGCGGCAATCAGGGTTCGGCCACCGTTATTCGTGACCAGTCCGGCAGCCTGACCCAGCTGAACAACGCCGGTTCGATCATCGGCTCGCTCACCCCTAACACCGACGATACAAATCCGGCGACTGGCAAGGTGACCGCCATCGACGTCTCGGCCAACACGACCGGCGTCACCCTGCGGCAGTACGGCATTCCCGCCGCTGCAGGCAGCACCGCGACGGACACGGACAAAGACGGCGTGCCGGACGCGAACGAACCGGCCATTGTCGGCGCGATCAAGCTGGGCTCGGGCGCCGACACGCTCAATATCGAGAACGGCGTCGTGAACGGCGACATCGATTTCGGCACCGGCGCCGACCGGCTGAACATCAGCGGCGGCGCGGTCGTGACTGGCGCCATCGCCAACAGCGACGGCCTGCTGGACATCAATGTATCCAAGGGCACCCTGGCCGCCACCCAGACGGGCGCCACGGCGATCTCCAACCTGAACATCGGCCCCGAGGGGACGTTGCTGGTCAATCTTGACCCCGCCAACGACCGCGCCGGCGGCTTCAACGTCAGCGGCAATGCGACCTTGGCGACGGGCTCCACCCTGGGCGTCCGCTTCTCGTCGCTGATCGACCAGCCCGAGCGGTTCAACGTCATTACCGCCGGCACGTTGAATGTGGGTCAGATCAACCAGACCCTGCTGTCGGATAACTCGCCCTATCTCTACGTCGTGCAGGGTGGCGTCGCCGGCAACACCGTCTATGTCGACGCCCGTCGCCGCACGGCTTCCGAGGCCGGGCTGATCCCGGTCGAGGCGTCCGCCTACGACGCCGTCTATGGCGCGCTGGGCTCCAATGAGGCGCTGCGCAACCTGTTCCTGTCGCAGACGTCGCGCGACGGCTTCATCGACGCCTACGAGCAAATGCTGCCCGACCACTCCGGCGGACCGCTGATGTCGCTGTCGGCCGGCGTGGACGCGGTTACCCGCGCGCTGACCGGACGAAACGCCGCCGCTGCGCCGGGTGAAACCAGCGCCTGGGTGCAGGAGATCAACTTCTACGCCGACAAGGACAAGACCGACTCCTACGGTTTCCGGTCCGAAGGCTTCGGCGTCGCCGGCGGCGTCGAAAAGGGCACCAGCCTGGGCGCCGTCGGCATCTCGGCCGCCTTCACCTCCTCCGACATTAAGGATCCCGAGGCCGAGGCCGAAGAGGTCCTGTCGGCCAACCTGCTGGAGCTGGGCCTGTACTGGCGCGCTCAGGGTCAGTACTGGACGACCTGGGCCCGTGCGGCGGGGGGCTACGCCTCCTTCAGCGCCGACCGCTCGCTGGTCGCCACCGGCGTCTATCTGAACAACAAGTCCGACTGGCACGGCTGGACGGCGGCGGTCGCCGGCGGCGCCTCCTACGAGCGCAACTTCGGCCGTCTGAACATCCGCCCCGAAATCTATGGCGAGTATTTCAGCCTGTCGGAGGGCTCGCGCAGCGAGAAGGGCGGCGGCGACGGCTTCGATCTCGACATCGATTCGCGCGACAGCCACATCTTCTCAGCGGTGGCGGCGATGAACGTCGGCTATGGCTTCGGCCGCAACGGCTGGATTCGTCCGGAACTGCGCGTCGGCTATCGCCAGAATATCTCGGTCGACGCCGGCGAAACCATCGCTCGCTTCGCCAGCGGCGGCCCGGACTTCATTCTGTCGCCGGACGCCATCGAAGGCGGCGGGCCGATCCTGGGCTTCCGCCTGAACTTCGGCAACGAACTGGGTATGCTGTCGCTGACCGGCGACGCCGAGCTGCTGGAAGACTACGTCCGCTACTCGCTGCTGCTTCGGGCCAGCTTCCGCTTCTGATCGCAGCCTGCTCCAGACAAACGAAAGGCCGCCGGATCGCTCCGGCGGCCTTTTTGTTTGGTAGGCGGCGACGGGTTCGAACCGCCGACCCTCTCGGTGTAAACGAGATGCTCTGACCAGCTGAGCTAGCCGCCCCCAAGGGCAGAGACGGGCTTATGCCCGTCGCGCCTCAACCGTTCAAGGCGCTTTTCAAACCTTCGCCCGGGCGAAAGCGCGCGGTGCGCGAGGCCGGACGCGCCACGGCCGCGCCGGTTTGTGGGTTACGGGCGACGCCAGCCTTGCGGTCCACGGCGACGAAACTGCCGAAGCCGATCAGCTTCACGTCCGCGCCCCGCGTCAGCGACTCGGTCACGCCGTCCGTGAACGCCTCCAGCGCCGTCTTGGCCTGGTCGCGGCTGATGTTCGCCGCGCTAGCCATCCGGCCGATCAGTTCCGCCTTGGTCATCCGTTCCCCTCCAGAACGAATCACTAAAGGACAGATCGGCGGTTGCGTCAAAAACGAAAACGCCGCCGGTGGGGTCACCGGCGGCGCTCGCTGTTCAACTCGGCGTTAGTGGCTGACCGCCGCCGCCGGCCCTTCTGGAGCCGCGACCGGGACCGGCAGGGGTTCGGCCGCCTCGTCCCACTCCACCGGCGTCAGGGTGCCGACAAGCGCCCACTTCAGCGCCTCGTCCGCCGTGGAGATCGGCACGATCTCCAGCGCCGACTTCACATTGTCCGGCACGTCGGCGAGATCCTTCTCGTTCTCCTGCGGGATCAGCACCGTCTTGACGCCGGAGCGCAGGGCCGCGAGCAGCTTCTCCTTCAGGCCGCCGATGGCGGTGACCCGGCCGCGCAAAGTGATCTCGCCGGTCATGGCGATATCCTTGCGGATCGGAATGCCGGTCAGGACCGAGACCATCGCCACCGTCATGGCCACGCCGGCGGACGGGCCGTCCTTGGGCGTGGCGCCGTCCGGCACGTGGACGTGGATGTCGGTCTTCTCGAACACCGGCGGCTTGACGCCGAAGGCCAGGGCGCGCGACCGAACATAGGACGCCGCAGCCGAGATCGACTCCTTCATCACGTCTTTCAGGTTGCCGGTCACGGTCATGCGCCCGCGGCCCGGCATCTTGATCGCCTCGATGGTCAGGATGTCGCCGCCGAACTCGGTCCAGGCCAGGCCGGTGACGATGCCGACCTGATCCTCCTCATCCGTCTCGCCGTAGCGGAACTTCTTGACGCCCGCGTATTCGGCCAACTTGGCCTCATTGACCGTGATCGACTTGGCGCCCGTCTTTGCCATCTCGCGCACGGCCTTGCGCGCCAGACCGCCCAGGGCGCGTTCCAGCGACCGCACGCCGGCTTCGCGGGTGTAGTAGCGGATCAGGTCGCGGATCGTATCTTCCGGCACGATCAGCTCACCATCCTTCAGACCGTGGTCCGCCAACTGCTTGGGCAGGACGTGGCGCTTGGCGATCTCGACCTTCTCGTCCTCGGTGTAGCCCGAGACCCGAATGATCTCCATCCGGTCCATCAGCGGCTGCGGCATGTTCAGGCTGTTCGCGGTCGTCACGAACATCACCTGGGACAGGTCGTAGTCCACCTCCAGATAGTGGTCGCCGAAGGTCGAATTCTGGGCCGGGTCCAGCACCTCCAGCAGGGCCGACGACGGATCGCCGCGCCAGTCCGATCCCAGCTTGTCGATCTCGTCCAGCAGGACGAAGGCGTTAGGGGTCTTGGCCTTCTTCATCGACTGGATGATCTTGCCGGGCATGGAGCCGATATAGGTCCGGCGGTGGCCGCGGATCTCGCTCTCGTCGCGCACGCCGCCCAGCGACATGCGAACGTATTCACGCCCTGTCGCCTTGGCGATGGACTTGGCCAGCGAGGTCTTGCCGACGCCGGGAGGGCCGACCAGGCACAGGATCGGACCCTTCAGGCTGCCGGTGCGGGCCTGAACCGCCAGATACTCGATGATCCGTTCCTTGACCTTCTCCAGGCCGAAGTGATCCTCTTCCAGGATGTCCTCGGCCTTGGCCAGGTCGATCGGCTTCTGCTTGGCCTTGCCCCACGGCACGGACAGCAGCCAGTCGAGATAGTTGCGCACGACGGTCGACTCCGCCGACATCGGGCTCATGTTGCGCAGCTTCTTGACCTCGGCCTCGGCCTTGGTGCGCGCCTCCTTGGACAGGCGCGTCTTCCGGATGCGCTTCTCCAGATCCATGATCTCGTCGCGCGCGTCGTCGGTCTCGCCCAGCTCGCGCTGGATCGCCTTCATCTGCTCGTTCAGATAATATTCGCGCTGGGTCTTCTCCATCTGGCGCTTCACGCGCGAGCGGATCTTCTTCTCGACCTGAAGGACCGAGATCTCGCCCTCCATCAGCCCATAGACCTTCTCCAGCCGCTTGGGCACGTCGAAGGTTTCCAGCAGGCCCTGCTTGTCGGCGATCTTGACCGACAGGTGTGCGGCGACCGAGTCGGCCAGCTTGGAGGCGTCGGTGATCTGGGGGATGGAGCTGAGGGCCTCGGGCGGAACCTTCTTGTTCAGCTTCACATAGTTTTCGAACTGCTCGACCACGGCGCGCAGCATGGCTTCCGCCTGCGAGGCGTCGCCAGCTTCGTCTTCGATCTCGACGGCCTCGGCCTCGAAATACTCCTCACGGTCGGTGAAGCGGGTCAGGCGCGCGCGGCCCTTGCCCTCCACCAGCACCTTCACCGTGCCGTCGGGCAGTTTCAGCAGTTGCAGCACCGAGGCCAGCACGCCTATGGGATAGATGGCGTCCGGCGACGGATCATCGTCGACGCTGTTCTTCTGGGTCGCCAGCAGGATCTGCTTTTCGCCCTTCATGATCTCGTCCAGCGCCTTCACCGACTTTTCGCGTCCGACGAAGAGCGGCACGACCATGTGCGGGAAGACGACGATGTCTCTCAGCGGCAGGACGGGCAGGATTTTTGGTTCAGTCATGATGCGTACTCCTGGGCCATTGATCATCTCCGGCCCGCCGCCAGGGTCCGCCGGGCAAGAGGCCCGACCGGCGCATGACGGCCCGTCGATTCCGACGGCGTTCGGATGAGTATGTGGTTTGAAAGACCCGCGGTTCAAGCGTGACCGCGGAACGGCCCACATCTGCGTGGCGATAAGGCCCCTGATCACTCCGCTTTAGGTCCGCATTACGCCCGGCGACGCTTTCGACATGGCCGCTTTACGGGGATCGGGCGTCTTCTGCGGCTCCAAGGAGATGATGATGAGCCGTTCCCACCTACTGGCCGAGACCCTGAAACGTCCAGCCCCGCCGCCGACAACCCTTCAGATGGCGATGGCCTTCATCGGCGCCCTGTTCGGCGCCCCGATCCGCAAGGGCCGCGCGCGATGATGCAGGGCCATATCGAGGGCGGCGTGACACGCGCCGCCCCTCCCCGACGATACAGGGTCGTGCCTCGCGCCAGCGGTTGGGCCGTGGCGGTCAACAACGCCTGCACCCGCCCCCTGCCCGATCGCATCTCGGCCGAACGTCTCTCCGCCCGACTTCAGGCGGAGGCCGACCGCCTGAACCGCGACCAACACCGCTTCACATAATGAGTTCGCCCCTTGCCTCACCACCCGCCGTCGAAACCCTGACGATCCGGCCTGTCGGCGATCGCTGGCGCATCACCTCAAGCGACGGCCTGTTCGAAGGCGTCTTCACCGACGCCAAAAGCGCCGTCCGTTGCGCCAAGGCTGAGGCCGACGCCCATCCGGGCCATGTCCTGATGCTGGCCGAGCCCGCCTGATCGCCTCAAGTCAAGAAAAAGGCCGGAGCGATCTCGCTCCGGCCTTTGTCATTTCAGGTCGACCGCGTGACTAGGCGGCGCCGTCGGCCTTTTTCTTTGAGGCTTCCGAGTAGATCAGAAGGGGCTGGGCCTTGCCGTCGATGACCTCGGCGTTGACGACGACCTCTTCGACGCCTTCGAACGTCGGCAGTTCGAACATGGTCTCCAGCAGGATGCCTTCCAGGATCGAGCGCAGGCCGCGCGCCCCGGTCTTGCGGGTGATGGCCTTCTTGGCGACGGCGATCAGGGCGTCGTCGGTGAAGGTCAGTTCGACATTCTCCATCTCGAACAGACGCTTGTACTGCTTGACCAGGGCGTTCTTCGGCTCGGTCAGAATGGTGACCAGCGCCGTCTCGTCCAGGTCTTCCAACGTCGCCAGAACAGGCAGACGACCGATGAACTCGGGGATCAGGCCAAACCGCATCAGGTCGTCAGGCTCGACACCCTTCAGGATGTCGCCCGTGCGACGTTCGTCGATCTCCTTGACCTGGGCGCCGAAGCCGATCGAGGCGCCCGCGCCACGTGCGGAAATCACTTTCTCTAGGCCGGCGAAGGCGCCGCCGACGATGAACAGGATGTTGGCGGTGTCCACCTGCAGGAACTCCTGCTGCGGATGCTTGCGACCGCCTTGCGGCGGCACGGAGGCGACCGTGCCTTCCATGATCTTCAGCAGGGCCTGCTGCACCCCTTCGCCCGACACGTCGCGGGTGATCGACGGGTTGTCCGACTTGCGCGAAATCTTGTCGATTTCGTCGATGTAGACGATGCCGCGCTGGGCCCGCTCGACGTTGTAGTCCGACGCCTGCAGCAGCTTCAAGATGATGTTCTCGACATCCTCGCCCACATAGCCGGCCTCGGTCAGGGTCGTGGCGTCGGCCATGGTGAAGGGCACGTCGATGATGCGCGCCAGCGTCTGGGCCAGCAGCGTCTTGCCCGAGCCGGTCGGCCCAATCAGCATGATGTTCGACTTGGCCAGTTCGACGTCGTTGTTTTTCGTCGCGTGGTTCAGGCGCTTGTAGTGGTTGTGGACAGCGACCGAGAGCACCTTCTTGGCGTGGCTCTGGCCGATGACATAGTCGTCCAGCACGTCGCGGATTTCCTTGGGCGTGGGCACGCCGTCGGTCGTCTTCTTGAAGCCGATCTTGTGCTCTTCGCGGATGATGTCCATGCACAGTTCGACGCATTCATCGCAGATGAACACCGTCGGACCGGCAATCAGCTTGCGGACCTCGTGCTGGCTCTTGCCGCAGAACGAGCAGTAGAGGGTGCTTTTGGCGTCGGTGCCGGCTGCTTTGGTCATAGACCCTTATCTCACTCCCGCGGGGCGGACCGAAATGGCCCGAAACGCGCTTCCCTCACATTGATTCCAGCACTCTGGATGCGAAGGTCTTCAAAAAATGACAATCACCCATCACACGTTCCGGAACAACCCCGAAGGCGGCAAGGGATTGTTGCAGTGCGTGGACGGATCAGTGTCGACGGGGATCAAGGCGAATGTCTGACATGGGTATTGTGCAGGAAATACGCCAGTCCACGGCGAATGGACCTGCCATCGTCGCCTTCGATTTCGACGGCACGCTGACGATTCGGGACAGCTTTACCGAGTTCCTGCGCTGGCGCGCCGGTCCGGGCGCCTGGGCCCTGGGGTTGGTCAAGCTGGCTCCGGCGCTCGCCGCCTATGCCAAGGATCGCGACCGGGGCCGGATCAAAGCGGCCTCAGTAAAGGAGTTCCTGCTTGGTGTGAGCCGCCAGACACTGGAAGCGGAAGCCGCAGCCTTCGCCGAAGATATCTGGCCGCGGTTCATGCGACCCGATGCGCTTGAGGTGTGGAACGACTGGGGCCAACGCGGCGCGCACCGCGTCATCGTGACCGCGTCTCCTACGACGACCGTCGCGCCGTTCGCCCGTAAACTGGGGGCCGAGGCCCTGCTGGGCACCGAGTTCGTCTTCGACGCCAACGATCGAATCACCGGCGACTTCGCCGGCCCCAACTGTCGGGGTGAGGAGAAGGTGCGGCGGCTGAAGGCGGCCTATGGCGAGAACATGACCCTAGCGGCCGCCTATGGCGACACCTCGGGCGATACCGAAATGTTGGCGATGGCCCAGCAGCCGGGTTTCCGGGTCTTCCGTCAGAAGCCATGAGGCTCAGTTCCCGTCGGCGTCCACATCGAACACCATTGCCTTGCCGCGCGAAGCCGGATCCCAGCCGGCCTCGATCGCTGAGGCGATAGCGGTGCGGACGGCGTCGACATTGACGCGCTGCTTTTCCACGTCAGGTCGTCCGTTAGGTCGAAGCGGCGGCGGAAACTGCACGATGGCTTCACGCTTAAAATCCGCGTGACGAAGGGAGACGGCCATGCCCTCCCAGACGTTGCCGCCCTTGGGCTGAGGTTGGCGACGAAGCTCCCAGACGTAGCTTTCGCCATCGACATCGACCGTGCCGCTTTGATCTCGTGTAAACTGCATGGCGGTTCCGATAGCACAAAATGAAAAGGGCGCGCCGCAACGGGCGCGCCCTTTCGTCTTTCGACAGCTGTCTTAGTTGCCGGGCGTCTTCACGCCGTCGGCGTCAGCCTGCTCGCGGCGATCGTAAACATGGTCAACGATGCCCCAGGCCTTGGCTTCCTCGGCCGACATGAAGTGGTCGCGATCCAGGGTCTTTTCGACCTCCTCATACGTCCGACCAGTGTGGTGGACGTAAATCTCGTTCAGACGACGCTTGGTGTAACGGATGTCGGCGGCATGCAGTTCGATGTCCGACGCCTGACCCCGGAACCCGCCCGAGGGCTGGTGCACCATGACGCGCGCATTCGGCAGAGCGATACGTTGGCCAGCGGCGCCCGCCGTCAGAATCAGCGAGCCAGCCGACGCCGCCATGCCCATCACCACGGTCGAAACCGGGCTCTTGATGTATTGCATGGTGTCGTA
>Ga0308165_1006262_pt1 | contig 10573 bp, 10 predicted proteins | sample PhyWR2_FD_201032 | JGI IMG/M metagenome (GOLD analysis project Ga0308165, IMG submission 201032) | Phyllosphere microbial communities from UC Gill Tract Community Farm, Albany, California, United States - DLSLW.R2 | ecosystem: Host-associated > Plants > Phyllosphere > Unclassified | place: USA... | reverse complement strand
AATTGCCATGACGTTATGGCTGGCCTGCACGGAACGCATAGTTGTTTATTCTGTCTCGGGATCCATCATTGGAAAGAAAACTTGGTCTTACCGCGTTAACCGCCTTGGTGCTCAGCTCAATGCTGGGCGCAGGCGTCTTTAGCCTGCCGCAGAATATGGCCGAGGTTGCCAGCCCGGCGGCCTTGCTGATTGGTTGGGCCATCACCGGCGTCGGTATTCTGTTCCTGGCCTTTGCCATGTTGCTGCTGACACGCCTACGCCCCGACCTGGACGGTGGCATCTTCACCTACGCCAAAGAAGGCTTTGGCGAACTGGTGGGCTTCTGCTCTGCGTGGGGTTACTGGCTGTGTGCGGTGATCGCCAACGTCTCTTATCTGGTGATCGTGTTTGCCGCACTGAGCCTGTTTACTGACCGCAGCGGCACGGTGATCCTGGGGGATGGCAATACCTGGCAGGCGCTGATCGCCGAATCCTTGTTGCTGTGGATCGTCCATGCCTTGGTATTGCGTGGCGTGCAAACGGCGGCCAGCATCAATCTGGTGGCCACCCTCGCCAAATTGCTGCCCCTCGGCCTGTTTGCCGTGCTGGCCGCTATCGCGTTCCGCATGGAGACCTTCACCCTGGATTTCCACGGCGTTGCTCTTGGTACGCCAGTCTGGCAGCAGGTTAAAGACACCATGTTGATCACCCTGTGGGTGTTTATCGGTGTTGAAGGTGCTGTGGTAGTTTCCGCCCGTGCCCGGCAGAAAAAGGACGTTGGCCGCGCCACCATGCTGGCCGTGATTTCCGCTTTGGCGGTGTATCTGGTGATCACCCTGCTGTCGCTCGGCGTGGTGCCACGCAGTGAGTTAGCTGAAATGCGTAACCCGTCAATGGCGGTGCTGATGGTTGACCTGATCGGCCCTTGGGGTGATGTGATCATCGCCACTGGCCTGATCGTTTCGGTGTGCGGGGCCTACCTCAGCTGGACCATCATGGCGGCCGAAGTGCCTCTGCTGGCGGCTCAACACGGTGCATTCCCCAAAATTTTCCGCAAACAAAACCAGAACCACGCCCCGTCAGCCTCTTTGTGGTTGACCAATGGTGCGGTGCAAATTGCGCTGGTGATTATCTGGCTGACCGGCAGCAACTACAACTCGCTGCTGACCATCGCTTCCGAGATGATCCTGGTGCCGTATTTCCTGGTGGGAGCCTTCCTGTTCAAGGTGGCCCGTCAGCGGCAGGACAAGCGGCTGATTTTCGCCGCCAGCGGTGCCTGCCTGTATGGGCTGTGGCTACTCTATGCTTCAGGTCTGATGCACCTGTTGATGTCGGTGCTGCTGTATGCACCTGGCTTGCTGGTGTTTATGTATGCCCGCAGTGGACATCAGGATGTGAAATTGCTCAACCGATTAGAGAAAAGCACCGTTATGCTGCTGTTGGCCGCAACCCTGCCGGCCGGATGGTTTATGTTGCATTGATCGACTATTAACGGATTACTAGATTGACCATAGGGGCACTGCATACGGCTAACCTACTGATTATTCAGACGGGCGCAGCATGCAGCGCCCCTACGTTTTGAGCCTGTGTCTGCCTCACCCGGTTAATTGCCCGCCACCGGTTTGGCGTTAATGGTGATCCGCTCACCCACCTGCGTCACTATCACCGATTCGCCGCACTCTTTCTCAATAGCGACCAACTGCTCCGCCGCCAGCGGATACGGCAGTTGAATATCAAACACCACCAACTGCTGCTGCCGGGCCAGATCGATCAGGCGAACAATGTTGACCTCATCGCTGACCTGTGTCGAAACCACCTGTAACGCCAACTCTTTCAACTGATCCTGACGTGAGCGTGAGTCTGCCTCGCGCGATTTCACGACCATGCCAAAAATGGGCATCACGCCATAGATTGCATCGATAAAGCGCCACTGCTTCTTGCAGGAGGCAGATAAAAAATGGGTGTAGTCAAAACAGACTCTCTCACTGCGCGCGACGAATGCAAGATGATCGTTGTTCATCTTCGTTACCCTTCTGGTGGCCAGTGCTGAAATGTCATCGATGGCAAGCGTTATCCGCTTTCTGACGTATAATGGCATAATTACCTTAATGTTTACCAGTTTGCTCAGGAGCTTTACTCGATGGTCTCTCACAACTCGGCCCCTGTGCTGATCACCGGCGGTGCCCGCAGAATTGGGCTGGCTCTGGCCAAGTCGTTCTTACAGCGAGGCGTTCCGGTCATTATTGCCTATCGCAGTGAATACCCGGCTTTAGCCGAACTCCAAGACCTTGGCGCAATCTGCCTGCAGGGCGATTTCTCTGCCCACGAAGGGATTTATCGTTTTGCCGATCAGGTAAAACAGGTTGCTCCCAAGCTGCGTGCCGTGATCCATAACGCCAGTGCCTGGTTGGCAGAATCGGCCGAGACTCCGCCTGAACAGGTAATGGCTTCGATGCTTCAGATCCACGTTTACACGCCCTACCTGTTAAACCAACTGCTGGAACCCTGCCTGCTTGGCCAAGGGCAAGCCGGTGCCGATATCATCCACCTGACGGATTATGTGGTGGAGAAAGGCAGCGACAAGCACATTGCCTATGCAGCCAGCAAGGCCGCGCTGGACAATATGACCCGTTCCTTTGCCCGCAAACTGGCCCCCGACGTCAAAGTCAATGCCATCGCCCCGGCACTGATTATGTTCAACACCGGTGACGATGAAGCCTATCGCCAGCAGGCGCTGACCAAATCCCTGATGCAGATCGCCCCAGGGGAAAGTGAAGTGGTCAATCTGGTGGATTATCTGATGGGCAGCCGCTACGTCACCGGGCGCACTCACGGCGTGGATGGCGGGCGACCGCTGCGCTGAATAATGGGCATGGCGCAACACCGAGCAGCGCGCTATGCTGGATGCCGTTTTTCCTATAAAACCACCCTATTATGACTAAAATTGTTTTTGTAGAAGACGATCCTGAAGTGGGCAAACTGATTGCCGCCTATCTGGGCAAACATGACATTGACGTCATCATCGAACCCCGTGGCGATACGGCACAGGCCTGTATTGAGCGGGAACAGCCAGACCTGGTGCTGTTGGATATCATGCTACCTGGCAAGGACGGCATGACGCTATGCCGCGATCTGCGCCCGGTTTATCCTGGCCCGATCGTGCTGCTCACCTCACTGGACAGCGATATGAATCACATCCTGTCATTGGAAATGGGTGCGCATGACTACATCCTCAAGACCACGCCGCCTGCTGTGCTGCTGGCTCGCCTGCGTTTACACCTGCGCCAACATGGTGGCAACCAGCCAAAAGAAGAACAAACCCAGAACATTACCCAACATAATGCCGTGCATTTTGGTTTGCTGTGCATCGATCCGGTCAACCGCCAGGTGACACTAGGGGAAGAGATCGTCACCCTTTCCACCTCGGATTTCGATCTGCTGTGGGAGCTGGCGACCCATGCCGGGCAGATCATGGCCCGTGAAGCGTTGCTGCAAAACCTGCGTGGCGTCAGCTACGACGGTATGGACCGCAGCATCGATGTGGCCATCTCACGCCTGCGCCGCAAGCTGTATGACAATGCCCTGGAGCCGTTTCGCATCAAGACCGTGCGCAACAAAGGTTATCTGTTTGCCCCCAACGCCTGGGCATCGGTGCAACAATGAGAAAACTGTTCGTACAGTTCTTTTTACTGCTGTTCGTCTGCTTTCTGGTGATGGCGATGCTGGTTGGCCTGGTTTACAAGGTCACCGCCGAACGTGCCGGGCGCCAATCAATGGACGACCTGATGAAAAGTTCGCTGTATCTGATGCGCAGCGAGCTGCGGGAGATCCCGCTAAAGGACTGGAACAAAACCATCGCCACCCTGGATTTAAACCTGTCGTTCAAACTGCATATCGAGCCGCTCGGTAAGCAGAACCTGAATGAAGATCTCACCAAGCGTCTGCACATGGGAGAGATTATTGCGCTGGACGATCGCTACACCTTTATGCAGCGCATTCCCCGTAGCCACTACGTGCTGGTCGTTGGCCCCATCCCTTATCTGTTTTATCTGCACCAGATGCGCATTCTGGATTTGGTGCTGCTGATTTTTATCGGCTTGTCGCTGGCACTGCCGGTGTTCCTGTGGATGCGCCCGCATTGGCAAGACTTGCTGAAACTGGAAAATGCCGCCCAACGTCTGGGGGCCGGACATCTCGATGAACGTACACACTTTGTACCCACCTCGAGCCTTTACCGGCTTGGCGTCGCCTTTAATCAGATGGCCGATAACGTCAACACGCTGATCGTCAGTAAAAAACAGCTGATTGACGGTATTGCCCATGAGCTGAGGACTCCGCTGGTACGCCTGCGCTACCGGTTGGCCATGAGCGATAACCTGACCGACGGCGAGCAACAGGCGTTGAATCGGGATATCGGCCAGCTAGAGTCCCTGATCGACGAACTATTGACCTATGCGCGTCTGGATCGGCCTCAGGTAGCCTTGAATATTGAGCCTATCGATTTGCCCGGCTGGCTACAGGATAAGGTGGCCGATATCCAGTTGATCCACCCAGAGCGCGACATTGAGCTGAACATCCCGCATGTCGGTGACTTTGGCGGTGTCGATCTGCGGTTGATGGAACGCGTGTTAGACAACCTGGTCAACAATGGCCTGCGCTATAGCGAACGGCGTTTACGCGTCGGCCTGTGGTTTGACGGTGACGCCGCATGCCTGCAAGTGGAAGACGATGGTCCAGGCATTCCCCCAGAAGAACGCGAACGGGTATTCGAACCCTTCGTCCGCCTCGATCCCAGCCGCGATCGCGCTACCGGCGGCTGCGGGCTTGGATTGGCGATCGTGCATTCCATCGCCGTGGCTTATCAAGGCCAGGTCTTTGTAGAGGCGAGCTCTTTGGGCGGCGCCAGTTTCCGCTTCTGCTGGCCGATTAAACCCCCTTTAGATACCAAAACAGAGCCGGCATAACGATCCGGCCCCGTTGGCTCAACGGATCCACTATGGAGTTGAACAAATGACATCTGCATCATCCTCTACGGCCTACGGCCAACTTCGCGCCCTATTCACCCGCCTTTCGCGTTTTGACCACCTCTCGGCCATCAGCGGCTGGGATATGCAAACCATGATGCCGCCAGGTGGCAATAAGGCGCGTTCCGAAGCCCTGGCGGAATTGAGCGTGTTGAAGCATCAAATCCTGACGGCACAGAAAACGGGTGAACTGCTCGACCGCGCGCAACAAGAAGCGCTAGATGAATTTGACCGTGCCAACCTGCTCGAAATGCGCCGCCAATATGATAATGCCGTGCTGGTGCCAGAAGCGCTGGTCGAAGCCAAATCCCTTGCAGGTGCGCGCTGCGAACATGCCTGGCGAGTACAACGTCCGGCCAATGACTGGGAAGGCTTTAGCGATAACCTACGTCAGGTGGTCAAACTGAGCCGTGAAGAAGCGCAGATCCGCGCACAGGCGGCGGGTGTCAGCCGTTATGATGCGTTGCTCAATCTGTATGAACCTGGCATGCGCAGCAGCGATCTGGACCGTATCTTTGGCGATCTGAAAACCTGGTTGCCCGACCTATTGCAAAAGGTGGTCGCCAAACAGCAGCAGGAGCCTTGCCTGATCCCGCAAGGTCCGTTCGATGTCGACACCCAGCGTAAGCTGAGCCTGAGCGTGATGAAGCTGCTCGGCTTTGACTTCGACGGCGGCCGGGTTGACGTTAGTGCTCATCCGTTCTGCGGCGGCGTGCCGGAGGACGTGCGTATCACCACTCGCTACAACGAGAAAGAGTTCCTTACTGCGCTGCTTGGCATCGTGCATGAAACCGGCCACGCCCGTTACGAACAGAACCTGCCGCGTGAGTGGCTGGGCCAGCCCGTGGCGCAAGCTCGGTCGACGGCGATCCACGAATCACAAAGTCTGTTCTTTGAAATGCAGCTGGCTCGCGGGAGTGACTTCCTGAAAGTTCTGCGGCCGCTGATCGTCAATCAGTTTGGTGAACAACCGGCCCTGGAAGAAAGCAACTTTATTCGCCTTAATCAGCGGGTGAAGCCTGGCCTGATCCGCGTCGATGCCGACGAGGTCAGCTACCCTGCCCATGTGATATTGCGCTATGAAATCGAGCGTGCGTTGATTGAGGGCGAGATCGAGGTAGAAGATATTCCGGCGCTGTGGAATGAGAAGATGCAAAGCTACCTTGGCCTGGATACCGTCGGCGATTATCGCAACGGCTGTATGCAGGACATCCACTGGACGGACGGTGCCTTTGGTTACTTCCCAACCTACACCTTGGGTGCGATGTATGCGGCCCAACTGTTCGACAGTGCACGCAGCGCAATGCCAAAACTGAGCGAAGATATTGTTGCCGGTAATTTAACCGAGCTATTCCATTGGTTACAGCAAAATATCTGGCGTCATGCCAGCCGTTACCCTACCGATACGTTGATCACCAACGCCACGGGTAAAACGTTAGATCCAAGCTATTTCCGCCGGCATCTGGAAAGCCGTTACCTGTAATCTCCGCCCCCTCCGTACGTTAAGGTATTGCTGGTATAGCTTAACGTACGGATTTGAAAAATAGAGTCCACATGACCCTAACCATCAATGTGTTACTTGAAAATCGCCTGGCTGCCGGGGCGGATAAAGCGTTAATCGCCAAAGCTGGATTGAGCCTGTTAGTGCGGGATGAATCCCACAGCGTACTTTTTGATACCGGGCCGGACGGCAGTTTTTTAAAAAATGCTGCTCAAATGGGGATCAGCCTCGACAACCTGACCGCTACCGTGCTCTCTCATGGCCATTACGATCACAGTGGTGGCGTACCCTGGTTGCCCGATAACAGCAGAATAATTTGCCACCCCGGCGTGCAAGACGTGCGCTATGCCGCCGTTAATCTTCTGGGCCGCGTAAAGAAAATCAAACGTCTATCGCCGGAAGTGGATTACTCGCGCCACGCCATGGAACTGACCCGAACCCCGGTGCAAATCAGTGAGCGATTCATCTGGTCTGGTGAAATCGAGGTAGCAGCCCCAAAAGCCTACGGCATTATTGAAAATGCCCAACAGTCCCCTGATTACATCGCTGATGAAGGAGTGCTGATTTATAAATCCGATCGAGGTTTGATTATCATCACTGGCTGCGGCCACCGCGGAATAATCAATATTGTGCGGCACTGCCAGAAGATCACCGGTATCGATAAGATCCACGCGCTGATTGGCGGCTTTCACCTGAGATATGCCTCACCGCTGCGATTATTGCAGGTACAGCGTTTTCTCAAACTAATCAAACCCGAGAAAGTGATGGGCTGCCATTGCACTGGCCCTTGGGGGCAATTGTGGTTGCCTAATACGATTAGCCCGGCGACAGGAGATAGGATTACGTTAGAGTAATCCTCTAGTTAGGATCAGAAAGACGTAATTCCTCTTTAGTATCCGAACCGTTAATGATTGATTAGAACCCCGGTGATACACTGTATCAGTGGTGAGTTAGGCGGCCAATACTAAGGAGGAGTAATTATGACATGGAGTTACTATTTAAAAAACATAGGCTGGGCCATTTTCTTTCTAGTCTTGGTCATATATGACTGGAATAAAAACCCAGAAAACGACAAGATGCAATTACTACTTGCAGTAAGTATACCAAGTACGCTCCTCTATCCATTCTGTAAGATAGGCGTTGAAACCTTAGCCTTGAGATTCACAAGAAAAGAATTTTGGCACCGAGGTTTGTTTAAAGATACTAGTGGCAAGAGTGGCTTATATGCACTATATTATCTCTTTTTCTTTATTTTCGCCATGCCCATTAGTGTGATATATATCATATATCTACTGGCTATTAAAAAGGTCACATAAGCGACCCTTTTATTGTTATTTAATTTAAATATTTAATGCATTGTTTATTTTACTAACAAATTTATCGTCAACAAAAACACCGACCAACGTCATGATTATAGCATACCCTAAGATTCCAATCGGCGTGCCAAGTATGATACTATACGCAAAGGCGGTTAATATGGATTCTGCAATACCAACCTCAATAGTCTCAACCTTCAAAAAGAAAGGACGCCAGTTATCAGTATTATATCCCTTCTTAAATTCAATGAGTAAGTCATATCCATCCAGTCCTTTAGCGGTAAGATAAAACGCCTTACTAAACTTTGCCAAGTTACGTGCTAATTGATCACGATTAACTGATTCTAGAGCCTTAGCAACCGCCTCACGATCTTTGACACTAAACTTTTTATTTAGCACATCCTTATACTTCTCAAATGCTTTTAACGCCTCATCTGCATTTCTGAGTTTTTTTCCCTTGGCAGCATCAGCCAGTTCCTTTGCAATTTTGGCTGATTGTTCGCCAAATTTTTCAGTGACTTCCTTGTAGAAGTTTGCAGTAGTTTTCAAAGCATCCTTAACACGGTCTTCTTCGGCCTTGGTTTCTGCCTCTTGTTTAGCTTTGGTGTTAGCCTGTTGCTGGTTTTGTACATCCGCCAGCGTTTTTCTGGCGTTATTGAGTACGTTCTCCGCGTTGGCTTTATCCTTTTTTGCCTGTTCAAGGCGGTTTGCCGCGCGATTTGCCGATTCTCTCGCGGCATTCATCTGATTTATTGCAGTATCACGTTCTCTCGTCAAATTTGAGATCAAATCCATCGCGCCATTAAACTCGGCCCACCACGCCTGTTTTCCGTAATCAACCTCGGTGTTCCATTTGACAAAGTTATCCAGCAAATCATCATGTTTTTTCCTTTTAGCTTCGGCCTGAGCCGCTTTAGACTCATAGTCACGGGCACTATTTTCAGCAATCGCTTTATCATTAGCGGCCTGATTAATACGACCATTCGCATCATTCAGCGCATTTTGGGCGGTTTGTTCGTTTTGACGCGCATCATTTACAGTACGTAACAGACCCGCTTCGGTAGTAAGATCTAAATCTTTGAGCCGATTGACTTCATTTTCTTTTTGACGCTGTTCATGTTCCAGTTGCTCTAACCTTTGTTTTGCCGCATCGATATCCGCTTGAATAGTTTTCACCTGTTCCAGCGTTTTTCCCATTTCCTTTCTGTTTAAGGATTGCTGTTCCCTAACCCACGGAGTAGGCTTCTCTCTCGAATAGAACCAATCTTCATTATTCCGTTTCAAGTATTCTTGTTGTACTCTCCTTTTACTGGCTTCATAACGCAGAACGGTTAGGCGTTCTTTACTTACTTTAAGCTTACTGATAATGGCGTTAAGGTTCGCTTTTTCTATTATAGTCTGATTATTTTTCGCTAACTGGCCGTTTAACTCATCAATATCCTGTTGCATTTCCTTAATTTGATTATCAAGATCTTTGACCTTGCTCGCGGCAAACTCAATAGCCTTATCAGAGTCTTGGCGGTAACTTTCTTTGGCTTCATTACTGAATGGGACAACATCATCATCTTCCGGATCAAAAGCGCTTATCGGTTTATTAATATCGGAAATCTTCTGATCCCACAGATGCGTAATGTTACTGAGTTCTTTTTGCCTCTCCGGTAAGCGATTACCAGACCACGCTTCAACCACCATGTTACCATCTGACAGATCAAACCCACGCTGCCAGCCATGACCATTCCAGTAATACCCCATTGAAGTCAAAACATCGCGTTCGTACTGTGTTGTATCTTCATATCGAGCCATCATTAAATTTCCTTTTCAAATAATAGACGGATTTCAGTGATATCAACCGTATTTAAATACGGCCTTATCCACCTTATGGCGCCTCTTTTCGCTCGTCAATATGAATGGAAATCATTCTCATTTATATGCGTACCACTACGCAAAATAAGATATTCATCAAACTGGTGACAAATTGGCTATGTCGCTTAATTAGCCCTTAATAGCCAGCGATGTTCCATAGTGCACGCCCTTCCCCAGAGCACCGGGGTTGCAGGTTGGTGGATTACAATACTCACAATGTATGTTGTAACTAAAGAGTGATAGGACAGACCAATAAAGCTCGCCTAGCCTACCGTTCCACAAGTTCTGCACTCGTACATTAGGTTACACGCCGAAACCAATCACTCACGGAAAGTACTCTTCGATTTGCATAAGATTATTTCAACGGCCCCGCAGTGGGGTTACAAACCAACTGACATTTGAGGATCTACCGATGAAAAAAGTATTAGCTCTGGTTGTTGCCGCTGCAATGGGCTTGTCATCTATCGCTTTCGCCGCTGAAGCCGCCGCTCCTGCTGCTGCACCAACAGCCACTACCCAGGCTGCTCCGGCTAAAGCCACTCACGCGAAAAAGCATCACGCCAAGAAAACCACCGAGCAAAAAGCTCAGGCAGCCAAGAAGCATCACAAAGCCAGCGGCAAAAAAGCCCCGGCCCAGAAAGCTCAAGCAGCTAAAAAGCATCACAAAAAATCCAGCAAGAAAGCAGCAACTCCGGCTGCCTGATAGTCAACCGGCGTGAGGCACCCCTCACCTGTTCTGGTAAGTGTTGTCCAACACCCGGTTCGCCGGGTGTTTTTTCATCGGGGGGTTGTCTATGCTGCGTCGCTATCGGTTCGAAATCATCCTTGGCACCCTGATCGTTTGCGGGCTTATCGCCAGCTTTTTTTATCTGTAATCTCCGATTTTTCTC